>Ga0074197_1000027_pt1 | contig 316646 bp, 299 predicted proteins | sample EPASupsiteSAE305_FD_64526 | JGI IMG/M metagenome (GOLD analysis project Ga0074197, IMG submission 64526) | Bioremediated contaminated groundwater microbial communities from EPA Superfund site, New Mexico - SAE3-05 reassembly with SPADES | ecosystem: Environmental > Aquatic > Deep subsurface >... | reverse complement strand
CCTCTGTGCCAACCCTCTACTGATGTCTTCACGTTCTTTGTTTGTTAGCCTCGTGTACTTGTCTTTTTGCATACGAATGATTTTATCTCCTCATCCGTTGCACTAAATTATTGATTTAAAGATTAAAAGAAATAGGGAATAATGATCGAGTACTTGCCCATAAAATAGCTTCATTTTTTGATCTTAATGAGGAAGAAAACATCACAGACATGCAAATAAATATCCAAAAACAGCTAAAACGTTGGAAATTAAATCCGGAAATCATCCCCCTCGAATTAGGTTCAGATGAGGGCAAGGCTTTGCTATCCATCTTAGATGATTTATATATCCCGAAGATGATATCAAAGAGAAAATAAACTTCTCTAGTTTCCGAAATTAAAATTGCCCATTAAAACACGGTCTGATCGATGCCGGCGGATTGGGCGTAGTCGAGGATTTCCTCGGCTGAGATGCCGCCACTCTCTTCCTGCATGGTGAGGTTGAGGTACTCGTAGTTGGCGGCGGTTTCGATATATTCGATCATATCGAGGCCGTGCATCAGGCTTTTGGAGCTGCGGGCTACCACCCCATGCCGCGACCAGATGACGAATTGGTGTTTTCCCAACGCGCGCAGGGTTTCATCGGTCAGGCGCATGGTGCCTGGCGCCCGAAATCTGGCGATGCCGATGCCGGAGGGAAAATGATACAAGGTTTCCGGCTCCCAGCGCAGCAGGTGGCGGTTGAGATATTCCTCATCCTGATAGCGTTCCAGATGGCTGAGGAAGGTGGTTTTAGGCGGGTGGGCGTGCACCAGGTAGTTTACCGGGCAGTTCTCCCCGATCAGCTTGGCGCGATGAAATGCCAGATGGGTGTTAAATTCACTGGTCAGGCGGGTAAAGCCGGCTTCAGCGGCGGTGTAAAGAGTGCCGGTTTCTCCGCCCGGGTTGACCACGAAAGCGCCGACGTTGACCGTCGGGCTTGCCAGCACATCCCGCAGGCGGCAGCCGCTGCCGGTAGCCAGAAAGCCGAACCCCGCCATTTCCTCCGCTTTAAAGGGCATTTCAACCGCCCGGGTGAGCGGGTAGAGCACCTCGAAATTGGGCGCCTGGCGGAACCCGACCGACATATTGCCCGCCGCGCCTTCGGCGGCGCCCATCCGGTGAAGCAATACCCCGACTTCCCCCATTTGCTGGAGTGTTTGTTGGATGATGGAGGTTTGATCGTTCATGTGTTTGTCCTTTGTATTTTTTGTTGAGTCAGTAAGTTACCCGGCGCGTTTGTGAAAATTCGCGCTTTTACTTTGATTATACTATCACCCCGCGCCGGGGTACTCTCAGCCCGTGCCGGGGTACTCTCAGCCCGTGCCGGGCAAAAAATGCTACAATAAGGCTTATTGCGCAGGAGGAGACATGTGGCGACCTCGATTGATTGTGTTTGACGCGGATGATACCTTGTGGGAGAACGAAACCCTCTACCACGCCGCCCAGGATGACTTTGTATCCCTTTTAAGTAAATACCACGAAGAACAATGGATTCGGGAACGCTTGTACGATGTGGAGATGGGCAACATGGCTCATTTTGGCTACGGAATCAAGGCTTTTGTGCTTTCAATGATCGAGACGAGTGTCGATCTGACCGAGGGCAGGATCACTGGGGCGGAGCTCAAGCTGCTGATCGACATCGCCAAGCGGATGATCGACGCTGAAATCCGCCTGCTGGACGGGGTGCGCGAGACAGTTGAGAACCTGCACGGGCGTTACCCGCTGGCGATCATTACCAAGGGTGACTTGCTCGATCAACAGCGCAAGGTGGATCGCAGCGGGATTGGGGGATTTTTTGATCACGTTGAGGTGGTGGTGGATAAAAACCGGCAAACCTACCAGCGCCTGTTTAATAAATTTGAGGTACAACCCTCTGAATTGCTGATGATCGGTAATTCGATGCGTTCGGATATTCTGCCGGTGCTGGAGCTGGGCGGGCAGGCGGTTTACATTCCGCATGAATTGACTTGGGGACACGAACACGCGCCCACCCCTGAACAGGGGACGCGCGGTTTTCATCAAGCCGCTTCGATGCGCGAGCTTTTAGGGTTGCTCGAAAGCTGGGAACACGCGGACTGATTCGAGGTTATTCTTCCAAGGTTACGGCGGCGTTGGGGTCGACCGGGAACCAGGTTGGATCACAAATCAGGTGATTGTTGGACTGGCTCATATCGATGGTGTTGCCGGTCATGCAGCCTTGAATGGTGGTGTTGGAACCAGCGAATTGGATTTTGCCATTCGGGGCATAAATGTGCCCGCCAAAGAGTGAATCAGTTCCGCTGAAGGTGATGATATCGTCCTTACACACATCGCTGCCAGAGCCAAAACTGATCAGGGTCGCGCCGGGTAAATCGATGAGGAAAGCGGTTGTACCAGCCGCGTTGGGATTGCCAAGGTACGGGTTAAGCAGGTTGTTGTTACCAGTAAAGGCGATCCCGCCCACACTGACGACGATGGTCACGTTGGCGGGGTCGGCGGCGCCGCCATCCCCATGCACGCCGTTGCCCTGAATCTTGAAGGCGGGGTCGGCGATATTGGTGGTGATGTACAAGCCATCCTGCAATACGCCGCCTAGAAAGCAGGGTTGGCCAGCCATGCTGCAGCTATTCTGAAGCCAGGTCTCGGTGATCTCCTGATCGGTGAAAACCAGTCTTCCGGCGGTCTGAGCGGCGGTGTAGATGTCTCCGCCAACGTCAAATCGGTCCCAGGTAAAGTATTCGGCAAAGCCTTCGGGTTTGATTATCCCGGTATTGTCGATCATGGGTGGGTCAAAAGATACGTTGGGGGCGTCCGCGTCTCCGGTGGAGGTGGATGGTCCGATAACGGTAATGTTATTGCCAGTGATGTCAATATCGCTGTTGGAGTGAATCCCCCCCTCGATCAGGTATCCTTGTCCAGCCAGATCGATAAAGCTGATGGATTGGTGGCAGCCGGAAGCCCCGTTTGCCCAGACAGCCCGGAATTTTTCCGGGTCAAAGATGGTGGTGCCACTAACATCGCATCTGCCGGTGGCGGCGCCGTTGGCCATCATCTCGTTGAAGTAGAAGATCTGGGCAAAGAGCGGGGTGACGACTTTCTGAATGTGCACCCGCAGGTAGCCATTTTGACCAACGAAATTTCCGTCAACAGGCGGGCTGTTGTAGGTGACCCAGTTGTCGATGCCATCATTGTTGTAGCTATTTGCCAGGGCAACTGAAAAAGCGGTGTCTTGCGGATTACCGCCGGAGCAAAGCGCCATGGCTGCCGCCATGGCGCTGTTGTCAGCGATATTCTGGGCATGGCGGTCAGCGGCGAACCAGCGCGCGCCATCGATTGCCAAGGCGATCATGGCGAGGAGCACGATCACGGAAAAAGCGATCAGGATGATCGCTTGTCCTTTTTGAGATGGATGATGATTAATATTAGCCATAAGCCACGCCCTTCCACTTCCATTCTAATTCAAATCGGAGGTCTTTTCAAGATCTTGATCATTTAAGCTATTGTTAATAGCTATGTAAATTGTTTAAAATAAATCTCCTTTAAAGCCGGTAAATTGAAAGCCGCCTTCAACTCTCTGGCTAGCTTTCGCCAACGGAGAAAGTTGGCGAAAGCACCCTTTAAAAGAAAAACCCCGAGTGGTTTATTCCAACCCGGGGTTTGGGGTACAGGTTCGGTTATGCCTTCTTTTTAATCACATCCTGAACCAGGCTTGTGAACTCAAGCGGGAAGATGTATTTGGTGCTTGGGCTCTCGCCGAGCGCTTTGAGGGCATCGAAGTATTGCAAGGTCATCGTGTTCTGGGCGGCTCCGCCGGCTTCCTCGTTGATCCGTTTGAGCGCGTCGGCAAAACCCTGGGCTTTCAGTAACTGGGCTTGGCGGGCGCCTTCGGCTTCGAGGATCGCTCCCTGCTTCATACCTTCCGCGCGCAGAATGGCGGACTGTTTTTCGCCTTCCGCCACGTTGATGGCGGCTTCCCGGGTACCCGTTGATTCGGTAACAACCGCGCGGCGGATACGTTCAGCCGACATCTGGCGGTTCATCGCGTCCTGAACTTCGCGCGGCGGCTCGATCTCCCGGATCTCGACGTTGGTGACTTTTACGCCCCAGCGTTCGGTAACCTCGTCCAGCCGGCTGCGCAGCAAATTGTTGATATGGTCGCGTTCTGAGAGCACGTCATCCAGCGGAATTCCACCGATGACAGCCCGCAGGGTGGTTGCGGCAATACCCGCCGCTGAAAGCTCGAAGTTGCCCACCGCCAAAACCGACATGGTGGGATCAATAATTTTGTAATACCAGAGAAAATCGATCGAGATCGGGGCATTGTCCTTGGTGATGCTTACCTGATGAGGTACTTCGCGGATCTGCTCGCGCAGGTCTACTGAGACGGCTGTATCCACAAACGGGATCAGGAAGACCACACCGGGACCCTTGGTGCCAATGCTCCGTCCCAGGCGGAAAACCACCAGCCGCCGATACTCGGCCACGATCCTGATCGACGTCGCCACGATGGCGAATAGTACGATTACTAACAGGACTAAAATCAAACTTTCCATCTTACCTCCAATTGATTATTTTTTATCTTCTTCGATTACCGTAAGGGTAAAACCTTCCCGGTCTAACACTCGTACCGGGCTGCCTTGCTTGATCAGGTTGGTGTTGGCGCTGCGCGCGGTCCAAAGCTCGCCATTGACATAGACGGAGCCTTTTGGAGCGAGATCACTGCGTGCTTCACCAATCATGCCAATCATCGCATTGGGGTCCAGTTCGCTGCGTTTGTTCAGGATCTTCGATCCCCGGCTGATGAGCAGCCAGACGAACAGGAGGAAGAGAATTGAGACGATCACCGCCAGCCAAACATCCACCAGCGGTTTGCCTTCACTATCTGTGAACAAGTATACCGATCCGCCGATGAGCATGAGGGCGCTGACGGCGAGCAGGAGCTTTTGATTTGCCGGACGCTTGAACGCCAGATACACCGGAACCAAACCCAGGATAGCCACAAGGAGGGCAAAAGTATTCACGTCCATGTGGCTGATCACCCACCAGGCGCCGATCATCAAGAGGATGGTGATAGTTTCAGGGACGCCGGTACCAGGCAGAATAAAGGTAACAACCGCCATAAAAAGCGACAACACCACCAGGATGTACGCGATATTGGGGTCGAACAATGGGTTCATGATGCCTCCAAAGAATGATGATTTCATTATACAATAACGGCCTTCGGGCGGTATCTGACGGAAAGCGATCTTACGGGATATTAACAATCACCTAACGGATCGTTTTGGGTTTTGGAAGAACGGTTTTTCGGTTTTGGATCATGATCGGATCCGAACCAACGTTTCGGCGGTTCAGGGCTTGATATGACCAAGTCATTTCGTCGGGTCTAATGTCGCGAATCATACCCCACCTTGTAACGTCAGGGCTTGCCCCTGACCGGAACCACAACCCCGGGTTTGCTCCGTCGCTCCGCTTCCTACCCAGGAAATCGCTGGGCACTCCGTCGCAACGACGACCCTGGGCACTTTGTCGCAACGACAACACTGGGCACGGCGAAAATTAGGTTTTGACATGACAAAAAGAAAGGCGAAATGACTGTACCCCCCTTGTCATTTCGAAGGAACGAAGTGACTGAGAAATCTTGTAGACTATGGCTAAGATTTCTCCCGCTGGTCGAAATGACATTGGAAACGGTCGAAATGACAAAAGAAAGGTCGAAATGACAAAAGAAAGGTCGAAATGACCGTACCCCCCTTGTCATTTCGAAGGAACAAAGTGACTGAGAAATCTTGTAGAAATTGGTTAAGATTTCTCCCGTTGGTCGAAATGACATTGGAATCGGTCGAAATGACAAAAGAAAGGGCGAAATGACATTGGAAACGGTCGAAATGACTGAGAAATCTTGTAGACTATGGCTAAGATTTCTCCCGCTGGTCGAAATGACATTGGAAACGGTCGAAATGACATTGGAAACAGTCGAAATGACAGTACCCCCCTTGTCATTTCGAAGGAACAAAGTGACTGAGAAATCTTGTAGAAATTGGTTAAGATTTCTCCCGCTGGTCGAAATGACAAAAGAAAGGGAGAAATGACATTGGAAACGGTCGAAATGACATTGGAAACGGTCGAAATGACATGGGAAACAGTCGAAATGACAGTACCCCCTTGTCATTTCGAAGGAACGAAGTGACTGAGAAATCTTGTAGACATTGGCTAAGATTTCTCCCGCTGGTCGAAATGACATTGGAAACGGTCGAAATGACAAAAGAAAGGGCGAAATGACATTGGAAACGGTCGAAATGACGGTACCCACAAACCCGGGATTGCTTCGTCGCTCCGCTTCCTACCCAGGAAACCGCTGGGCACTTCGTCGCAACGACGACGAGCGTCATGGCTTGCCCTGACCATGCAATCAGGTCACCCTCAGGGAGTGACACTACCATATTTTCTTTTATCATTTGCCTATTTGCCGCAAAATGGCGGCGTGCTATAATGGTAATAATTCATCTTTCAGCGTATACCAAACATTAACTCGCCGATTTTTCATTCCCTAAATAAGCAGTTATACGATTCGAACATGAGCAGTGAATCCAAAATAGCCCAAACTCAGGGTAAAGATTGTCTGCTTATAAGGAGAATGAGAGATGAAAGCAAAAAGTGTGTTTTTGGTGTTCGCAATCCTGGCTCTGACTATAACTGGGTGTCAAACTCCCCAAGCGACCCCTCCCCCAACATCAGAGCCTGTTGCGGTTGAACCCCCGACAAATGTTCCGCCACCCACTGAACCACCCCCGCCAACTGAAACCCCTGTTCCAACCAATACGCCGTTGCCAACCGAAACGCCAAAACCCACAAACACGGCTTTGCCAGAGGGTACGCTTTTTCGGGATGATTTTAATGAAGAGCTTCAGCCGGGATGGACGTGGCAGAACGAAAATCCATCCAATTGGACAATTACTGATGATGGCTGGCTTCAAATTGTAGGTGAGGATAATTTCATTCTTGATGGCGGGGAAAACCTACAAAAAAATATGCTTTGGAGGGAAGTACCCAGCGGTGATTATGTGATCACGGTCCATATCGTGACAAAGCCCAACACCGATTTTCAACAAACCGCGATCTACTTTTATGAAAATAGCGAAAACTTCATCGTCATCAACCGTGGATTTTGCGATCACTGTGGCGGAAATGGTATTTACATGGATTATCGGATTCAAGGGGCGATCGGTAATTATAAGCTCCTGACCGAAGCGACCGATATTTATCTCCGCCTGGAGATCGTAGGAGATGTGATCTCTGGATTCTACGCCTTACAACCTGATCAATGGGAGCGCTTGGGGCGCTTTGGAAATTACTTTGATTTTAAACAGGTCGGACTTGGCGTGAGCAATGTTGATCCCTTCGGAAAAGATTCCGACGTGGTCGGTTTGTATGATTATTTTGAGATCACGCTACCCTGATCCGCTTTAGAAGCGTGTTCAAGCCTTATCAAGACTGACACGCGGTTAATCAATAATATGAGGGTCGCCGCAAGCTTCGTAAGGAGCGTGGCGGTTTGGGGTTTACTGGATTATCAGGTTTTTAATCTTGATAGCGGTGGGAAGGAATAACCTCGTTCCGATCGCTATCCGGGTGTTGTTTGAATTGCCCTAATGAGGAAGATCAATGTGTTTAATGCCGAGGTCAACGAGGGGGTAACCGGTAGAGTGATTGTATGTGTAAAGCGGATAATTGACATTTCCGGAGCAGGGTTTGTATACTATTAGCAAGCCAGAATGTATTCTGGAGCACCCAGCAGGAACAACGTGATCGCGCATTCGCCAAACCCCTGCTCCTACAACTGTTGATATTTCAAAACCATTCCAATAATCGATTTTATGCCTTGTTATGACAAGGCATTATTGGGAATAAAACAGAGGAGGTGATCGGTCAAACCCAGACTGCCGTTTTGATCATTGTTTTTTTTATTCAACAAAGGAGAGATTTATGAGTACCCGATTTATTAGAGGATTCGCGCTCTTGATGATCCTCAGCCTGTTCGTAAGCGCCTGCAGTGGAACAGGCGCCACCCCTGGTGGTATGCTGGATAAAGTAGGTGCCGGCGAAGGAGCGGTTTCGATCATCGCCTGGGCAGGTTATGTGGAGCGCGGCGAAACAGACCCTGCCTACGACTGGGTAACTGAGTTCGAGAAGAACACCGGTTGTGTTGTCAGCGTAAAAACCGCGGCTACCAGCGATGAGATGGTCAGCCTGATGAATGAGGGCGGTTTTGATCTCGTTACCGCCAGCGGTGACGCCAGCAACCGGCTGATCGCGGGCGGAAAGGTTCAGGAGCTCAACATTGACCTGATTCCAAGCTGGAACACAGTCGACGAGCGCTTGCAGGATGCTCCCTGGCATACCGTCGATGGCAAGCACTATGGTGTTCCCTATCAGTGGGGTCCTAATGTGTTGATGTACAATACCGAAGTTTTCCCCACGCCGCCCACCAGTTGGGACGTGACCTTTGAGGAAATGACCCTTAGCGACGGCGTTTCCAATAAAGGACGGGTTCAAGCGTTTGACGGCCCGATCTTCATCGCCGACGGCGCCCTCTACCTCAAACACAAGAATCCGGAATTGGGCATTGAGAATCCGTATGACCTCAATCAGAAGCAGTACGACTCTGTGATCGAATTGCTTCAAGGGCAGCGCGTTTTGGTCAACCGCTACTGGCACGACGCCTTTGTGCAAATGGATGACTTCAAGAACGAAGGCGTGGTTGCTTCCGGATCGTGGCCCTTCCAGGTGAACCTGCTCCAACTGGAAGGCGCGCCAATCGCTTCGGTGATTCCAATTGAAGGCGCCACCGGATGGGCGGATTCCACCATGCTGCATGTCGATTCGCAGCATCCGAATTGCGCTTATATGTGGCTGGAATGGTCGCTCAATCCAAAAGTTCAGGGCGATCTGGCGGCCTGGTTTGGCTCAGTACCCTCTGTGCCGGCGGCTTGCACAGGCAACGAACTTCTGACCGACGCCGGCTGCGCGACCAATGGCTTTGATGATTTTGATAAGATCTGGTTCTGGCGCACCCCAACCGCGGAATGCAGCACCGGCGCGGGTGGTTGCGTGCCTTACAGCGAATGGGTTAATTCCTACATTGCCGTGATCGGCGGTTAACCTCAACCCTTTGATGCCCCCGTGGTTTGTTTCACGGGGGCATTTTGGAAGGACATCATGGAACTCTATAACGCGGTCACTTTTTTCAAGGTATCAAAGTATTTTGGGGATGTAGCGGCAGTGGATGAAATTGACCTGGAGATCAAACCGGGCGAGTTCTTCTCACTGCTCGGCCCATCCGGCAGCGGAAAAACCACCAGCCTGCGCATGATCGCCGGTTTTGACCAACCGACCCGCGGCAATATCTATCTCTTTGGGCGGGATGTTTCTCATCTGCCGCCTTACGAGCGCCCGGTCAATACGGTTTTTCAGGATTACGCGCTTTTTCCCCACATGAATGTAGGCGAGAACATCGCTTATGGGTTGATGATCAAGAGAGTTCCCAAAAAGGAACAAACCGAACGGGTTCAAAAAATGCTTGCCCTCGTGCAATTGGAAGGCATGGAAAAGCGCAAGCCGAGCCAACTGAGCGGCGGTCAGCGTCAGCGGGTTGCCCTTGCCCGAGCCTTGATCAACAACCCCAAAGTGTTGTTATTGGATGAGCCGCTCGGCGCGCTGGATTTGAAGCTCCGCCAGCAAATGCAGGTGGAACTTAAAGCGCTTCAGCAGCGGCTTGGAATTACCTTCATTTTTGTAACTCATGATCAAGAGGAAGCCCTGACGATGAGCGACCGGATCGCGGTTTTCAGTCAGGGCAGGATTCAGCAGATTGGGACGCCGGCAGAGATGTACGAGAACCCCGCCAACGAATTCGTCGCCGGATTTGTAGGCACCAGCAACCTGCTGCGCGGTGAGCTGGCTGAGCGCCTGGTTGGCGAGAAAGGCACATTTGCCATCCGTCCGGAAAAGATTCAGCTTAAACCAGCCGACGCGAGCGCGACTGAAAACGAGACCGCGGTTGATGGTGTGCTCAAGGATGTGGTTTACCTCGGGTTGTACACCCGCTATCTGGTGGAACTGGAAGGCGGGCTGGACCTGGTGGTGATCCGCCAAAACCTGAACGCGTCCTCGATGAGCGAACTCAAACGCAAATCTGAAAGAGTGCGTCTGATTTGGAATCAGGAACACGTTCACCGCCTGGGGAGTTGAGATGCTGCAAAAAGCCTCCACCTACCTCTATCAACATCCCAAAGTCAGCCTGGCATTATTGCTCGGGCCTCCGTTGGGGTACATGCTGGTTGTGTACTTTGGTTCGCTTTTGGCGCTGCTGGTAAACAGTTTTTACCGGCTGGATACCTTTACCGGGTTGATCGTCCGCGAATTTACCTTGAGTACTTATGCCAAATTATTCCAGAAAGCCAATTTCGACATCATTGTTCGTACAGTGAGCATGGCGGCGGCGGTCACCCTCACCGATGCCATTTTCGCCTTTCCGTTGGCGTACTACATGGCAAAAAGAGCCAGCAAGAAGACCAAGTCTTTCCTCTTTTTGGGTGTGATGCTGCCTTTGTGGTCCAGTTATCTGGTGCGGGTGTATGCCTGGAAATTGATTCTCGCCAAGGAAGGAATCGTGAGCTGGTTTATTCGTCTTTTCGGCTTGCAGGGCGCGCTGGATCAGCTCCTCGCGCTGCCGGGAATCGGCGGCTCATCTCTGGCGCTCTCACCCATTGGTGTGTTTTTGGTCTTCTGCTATATCTGGATGCCGTACATGATCCTGCCGATCAATGCCGCCTTGGAGAGGGTTCCACGCAACTTTGAAGAAGCCAGCGCCGACTTGGGCGCCAATGCCTTGCTTACTTTCGCCAAAATTACCCTTCCCCTGGCGCTGCCAGGCGTGATCGCGGGCTCGATTTTTACCTTTTCGCTCACCCTTGGTGATTTTATCGTACCCCTTTCGCTGGGTAATTCCAAATTCTTTATCGGGCAGGCGGTCTATTCCCATCAAGGCACTTCCGGAAACATCCCTCTGGCGGCCGCTTTCACCATGGCACCTGTTCTCATCATGGTCATTTACCTCCTGGTGGCTAGGAAGCTAGGAGCCTTCGATGCGCTCTAAAAATCGATCATCCATATTCCTCAAAATCGCCGCGTACAGTACTCTTTTATTCCTGCACGTTCCCTTGCTCATTATCTTTATGTACGCCTTCACTTCCGACGAGGCAACCTACACCTTCCCGATCAAGGAGTACACCACCAAGTGGTTCGGGGTCGCGCTGGGACGCAGCGACCTGTGGCAGGCACTCAGCCTTTCCATTCAGGTAGCCTTGGTTGCCACCCTCATCGCCATGCTCCTGGGCACCTTGGCGGCGGCGGCGGTTTACAAAAGTAAATTTTTTGGCAAAGAAGCCATTTCGTTCATGTTCGTCCTGCCGATTGCCTTGCCGGGCATTGTCACCGGTATCGCCTTGCGTTCGGCGATCGGCGGATTCGATATCCCCTTTTCGTTTTGGACAATTGTGATCGGCCACGCCACCTTTTGCGTGGTCACCGTGTACAACAATGTGCTGGCGCGCTTCCGGCGCACCAATCCTTCGCTCATGGAAGCCTCGATGGATTTGGGTGCCAATACCTGGCAGACCTTTCGGTATGTGATTTGGCCAAACATCGCTACCGCCCTTCTGGCAGGCGGGATGCTGGCATTTGCCCTTTCCTTTGATGAGGTGATTGTGACCACCTTTACCGCCGGGCAGCAAACCACCCTGCCAGTCTGGATCTTCAGTCAGCTTACCCGCCCGCGGGATCGGCCGGTGACCAATGTTGTGGCTCTTTTTGTGATTCTGATCACCATCCTGCCGATCTACCTTGCCCAGCGCTGGACGACTCAAACCAGTGACAGCGGGGAATCGGAAGGGGGATAGGGCGGTTCCGAAGCGGAGTGCTTATTAACTCCTGCTCCCTCGGGGCAACCGCTCCCCAATCCTCGCATTGACACTCATCAAAAATTGTTTGCCGCCCGCGCCATGACCAGCATCATGGCGCGGGATGATTCGGGTCATTGCGCCTTGTGAACCGGCTGTGCTAAACTATGATCATGAACGATCATTCCTCCCCCAGCTTCCGCATTGAGCCTGGTGTGATTTCGGTTTTTCAACTTTTTGTGATCTGGCAGCTTGCCCAGAACAGCCTCAACCTGCTGATTGTGATGAAGCTGGATCGATCCCCCGCTTTTGGGGTGATCCGGCGCCTGGCGGGCAAACTTCTGGAACGGGATCCGCAAGGCTGGCTTTATATTTATTGGACCGCGGCGCTGGTGCTCCTTCTCATTTACCTATCCCTTCCCCATTTGGCGGAAAACCTGAAAGAGCTCTACCTTCCCATTGGATTGTCTGCCCAGATTGGGATCATGGTCATTTTTAACGATCTGGCGGTGATCACGCGCGTCATCGAGAACCCGGCTTTGGATATCGCCGCCCGCAATTGGCAGATGTTCGTTTACCTCTTTGTGCCTGTCCTTCTGGCGAGCTGGCAATATTCCTTTAAAAGCGCGTTGCTCTACATCATTCTTTCCGGCATCCTGGATCTGATTCTGCTGCGCGGGTTTGGATTCAAAGTCCTCCCGCGGGATACCTACAATCCGCTTGGTCTTCTCTTCCGCACTTTCCTCTACGCCCTGGTGGCTTTTGTGGTTACCCGCTTGATGGCTGAGCAGCGGCGTTCCCGCGCTGAACTTCGCCAGGCCAACGAAAAACTGATCGACCATGCCGGCACGTTGGAACAATTGGCAACCGAGCGGGAACGCAACCGCTTGGCGCGCGATCTGCATGATACCCTTGCCCACAGCCTGAGCGGATTGGTGATCCAATTGGAAGCCATCCGCGTATTGTGGGAAAATCAGCCTGAACAAGCCAAAGCGGGCATCGAGGAAGCGCTTGGCAAGGCGCGCCAGGGGCTGGTGGAAACCCGGCGGGCGATTTATGCGCTTCGACCGGCTCAGCTTGAAGAGTTGGGGCTAATTCTCGCCTTGCGTTCCGCCGTGGAAGATGCCGCCCGGCGAGGCGGCTTTGAGCCGATATTGGATATTCCCGTCGGGCTGCCTGCCTTGCCGAAACCAATTGAGGAACAATTGTACCGTTTTGTGATCGAGGCACTCGAAAACGTGGTTCGGCACGCTTCCGCCAAAACCGTCCACTTGCGTTTGGCGGCGGATTTGGACTTCGCCCGCTGTGAAGTGAAAGATGACGGGATCGGATTCGACCCGGAATTGACTCGTGGACGGGAACATTACGGTCTCATCGGTCTGAGGGAACGGGCAGCCTTGATTGGGGCGTCCTTGCAGGTGGAAAGCGCTCCCGGCAAGGGAACCGTTTTAAAATGGGAAGTTGGACTCAAAAAACGCCCCGTGGTTCACCCCAGCGGGTTGAATAAAACTCAAACCGTCTCTGGTGATGTGGTTGAACAAATATGACCATTAAAGTGCTTTTGTGTGACGACCAGGCGGTCGTAACCGCCGGCTTGCGAATCATCCTTGGGGCGGAGAATGATATCGAAGTGGTGGGCAGCGCGGAAAACGGCGAGCAAGTTCTCGCCCTGGCGTCCCAAAGGGCGGTGGATGTGGTTTTGATGGATTTGAAGATGCCGATCATGAACGGGGTGGAAGCCACCCGCGCGCTTAAATTGCTCAATCCGGAAATCAAGATTCTGGTACTTACTACCTACGATCAAGATCAGTGGGTTTTTGACGCCATCCGAGCCGGGGCAAACGGCTACCTGCTCAAGGACACGCCGCCGCCCGTTCTTTTAAACGCCATTCGGGATACCGCCGCGGGCAAGAGCCCGCTCGACCCCGCGGTGGCGGGTGTGTTGATGGAACAGGTTGCCAACGGAAGGGTGGACGCCCCGGGCGGGGTGGAGCATGACCTGACTGAGCGCGAATTGGATGTCCTCCGCCTGTTGGCGCGCGGACTCACCAACGCTCAGATTTCGGAGAGCCTTTACCTCTCGCAGGGAACGGTGCGCAATATCATCAGCGCCATCCTGCTTAAGCTTAATGTGGAAGACCGCACCCAGGCGGCGGTTTTCGCCATCCGGAATGGGTTGGCAGGCGGATAATTTTGTTCATCCCTGTCCATGACCGCGATCATCCGAAAGAATGATTCCCGGCACTGTTGACGAAAGCGGTAGCCCGGTATGCTTGAGATAGTCATCCAAACGGATCGACATTCTCAACAAGGAGTTGATAAAAATGAAAAAAATATTTGCGACCATCACAACCATCCTCATCCTGACGGTTTTCGCCGCCACTTCGGTCAGCCCGGCCCTGGCTTACAGCGCTGCCGATCAGCCGATCGAGAAAATGCTCAGCGCGGCTTTTCATAAGGAAGAAGCCTGGTTGAAGAGGCAGGAAGCGGCCCTGGATAAAGCCGACCGAGGCAGTGAGAGACTTCAAAACCTGATCGATCGGGCGAAGGAAAATGGATTGGATACCGCTTCCCTTGAATCGGCCTTGGCGGATTTCAACGCCGCGGTAGCGGAGGCTCAGGATAATCAAGATCTGGCCGCCGAAATTCTGGCTGAGCACGAAGGTTTTGACGATCAGGGTAAGGTTACCGATGTTGAATTGGCTCGTCAGACCCTGAAGGACGCTCATCAGGCAATTCAGGACGCCCACCGCGGTTTGATCAAAGCCGGTTGGGACCTCAGTGACGCCCTGCAAGCCTGGCGTGAAGCCAATCCTCGCCCCACCCCGGAGGAATAATTCATGCCGCGCCGGAATCTCTGGATAGTTCTCCTGCTCCTTCTCAGCCTTGTTCTTGGCGGATGCGCCAACCCGCCCCGCGATGGACAACCCGGACTGAACCAAGAATCCCCCGTGCTTGAGCAGCCAACCCAAAAACCCGCTGAGGCGGATAACGGAAAGGATGTTCAGCCGCCGGAGAGTGAAGGGAGCTCGCGTACCACACCGGATGATTCCACCGTCGAAGAGATGGACGCAATCCAGGCGGAAATCGATGAAATGCTCCGCATGCTTGAAGAAACCGATTCGGAAATCGTGATCCCATAAAAACCATCGCCCGCGAAACTTCGCGGGCGATTTTCATTTTAATTAAACCGGTAAATTTGTAATTCAAGTTAAAATCTACTTATCAGCCATCAGGCTCGGAGGATTTGAAATGATCGATTTAAAAGAAACTTGCAAATTCGCACTGGTACAGGCGGCGCCGGTAATGTTCAACAAAACGGCATGTGTCCAAAAAACCATCCGCCTGATTGAGGAGTGTGCCGATAACGGCGCGGAATTCATCGCCTTTCCGGAATTATTCATCCCCGGTTACCCTTATGGCATGTCCTTCGGTTTTACCGTCGGACATCGCAGCGAGTACGGCAGAAAGGTTTGGCTGCTCTACTCCGACAACTCCGTTCTCGTCCCCGGCGAAGAAACCGCTCAACTCGCCGCCGCTGCCCGTAAAGCCAAAGCCTGGGTGAGCATCGGAATCTCGGAAAGAGACACCACCTCCGCCACCTTGTACAATACCAACCTCATTTTTTCGCCGGAAGGTGACCTGGTCAGCCATCACCGCAAGTTAAAACCCACCGGCAGTGAGCGGGTGGTCTGGGGTGACGCCAATCAGGGTTACTTTCCCATCGCCAAAACTCCCTGGGGTCCGGCCGGCAGCCTCATCTGTTGGGAGAACTACATGCCGCTGGCCAGAATGGCTCTCTATCAAAAAGGGGTTACCCTCTACCTGGCTCCCAATACCAATGACAACGAAGAATGGCAGCCAACGGTTCGCCATATCGCCGTCGAGGGGCATTGTTTTGTGATCAATTGTGATATGTTCTTCACCAAGGATATGCTTCCGCCGGAATTGTACAGCCACCACGAGTTGAGCGAATTACCCGAAATCGTCTGCCGCGGCGGCAGCTCCATCATCGATCCTTATGGTCATTCCGAAGTTGAACCGGTGTGGGACAGGGAAGCGATTTTATACGCCGATCTGGACCTTAAAAAGGTGGTGGCAAGCCGCATGGAGTTTGACGTAAGCGGGCATTATCACCGCCCGGATGTCTTCAAATTTGAAATCACGGAAAAATAAGCGGCTTTAACCAAAGGCCTTCGGCTGAAATGGCGGGAGTTTTTGTCATTTCGAAGGAGCGCAAGCGTCCCCTTGTCATTTCGAAGGAGCGCCAGCGACTGAGAAATCTTAACGAAAGAAATTAAGATTTCTCCCGTTGGTCGAAATGACAAACATAGTTCGAAATGACAAGAGTGGATAGGATTTCTCCCGTTAGTCGAAATGACAAACATAGTTCGAAATGACAAGATTGGATAGGATTTCTCCCGTTAGTCGAAATGACAAACATAGTTCGAAATGACAAAGAGTGGATAGGATTTCTCCCGTTGGTCGAAATGACAAGAGTGGATAGGATTTCTCACTTCGTTCGAAATGACAGTGGTGCGTTCGAAATGACAAAACGAAGGTTGAAATGACACCCCTTTCAGTCGCTGTCAGAATCCTCTTCCTCCACCCACTCCGAGTCGCGACTCGCCAGGCATGAACATCCGCCGCTTCGAAAATTTGCTTACATCAATCCCTTGGTGATCACCTGCCAGGTAACCGCGCCGAGGAGTTCCATCGAAAGGTCTTTGGCGACCCCGCCAACCAGCGACCAGTACTTCTTCTTGAATTTGGGCAAAAATCCGCTGACTGGTTTGAGTTCTTCCCGCCCGCCGGTTTGCAGCCAATCCTGTACGTTGGCCTGGGTTTCCTCTTCGCCGGGCGGTACCGTAATCTCCCTTACAATCCAGCGTTCCAGGCTGGGGGAAAGAAGTGAGTAGGTTCCGCCACTTTTGTTTTCGATGACCAAACCGCGTTTTACCAATTCGGGAAGATCCAGATGAGCTCGCATATGGTTGCGGGCGATGTTTTCGAGGGTTGGGCTGGTTTCCTTGGAAAATTTTTTCTGATTGAGCGCGATCACGGTCAGCAGGGTTACCTTTTCGTTTTCAGAGGAATGTGACCACATATAGGAATAATGCGAATCGGCCTGGTTGTCGAAATTGGCGCAAACATCTTTCAACAATTCGTCGCCATCCAGATTCTTAAGCCGGGCTTCGACCAGATAATTGCCGGCCATTTGAGTAAAAAATGGGTAACCGCCGCCCAAGCCCAATACCAGTTCTTTTTCCCGCTCTGAAAATTGAATGGCACTCCCCTGCAAATACCCATCCAACATTTCCAATACTTCGGAACGGTTAAAAGGACGGAGAACTACATTGGCAAAAATGTTAAAAAAGGGAGAACCTTTCAGCTCTTCCGAATGGCACAGGTCTACCAGCTCGCGCCGGGTAGCCGTGATCAGGGGCAGATTTTGGTGAATGGCAAGCGCGCGTAAACCGCCAAAAAAATCCGAGCCAAAATTGGGGTTCTGGGTCACATATTCAAACTCATCCAACATCAGCACGGTGGTAAGTCCGCGGGAGGCGATTGTCTCAAACATATCTTCCAGGTCGAAAAGATCGATGGAGTTTAAATCGCGCAGGGTTTGAATTTGAGGTACCAATTCAGGCAAGCAAATGGAGCGTTCTATTTTGCGCAAAACCCGCTGCCAAAACCGAACCGGGGTGATATCGGTCAGACCTTGAAAGTCGATATACACCATACAAAATTCCGATTTTGGAAGTCCAAGGCGCTCGGCGACTTCCGGAGTATCGAGGTATTTAAGCAGGGAGGTTTTGCCGATCCTACGCTCACCAACGATCGAAGTGCTCTCATGGGCGCTGGAACGCAGGCGGTTAACGATCTGGCGCAGGTCCTCGCTGCGTCCGTAAAAACGGGCTGGATCCTTGATTGGATTGCCGTAGGTAAATGGATTCACAATCAAACCTCTTCTTTCAAATCGGACCACCGCGCTCAGTTTTGAAGGTCATTCAGGTCCCAGATTTGCAGGTTGTCGATTTTGACCTTTTGTGGGTTGCCATCACACACCCCGATATGGATCGTGCCTTCGGTCGAGGAAGCATCTCGCATGGCGGTCACCAGTTGGCCATCCACGAAGATTGCCATCCGATCCTGCTTGACCACCAGGGTGAGGTGTTTTGGTCTTGTCCAATTAAAGGTTGAACTGAGCGTTTCGCTGCCGATGATGGGGATATGTACTCCGTTAATATTTTTGTGAAAGGAAACCCAACCCTTAGAAGAGAAATTCGCTCCATAATGGGCGGGTTCATTATTTCGGAAGCTGATCAATAAGGTGCCAACACCCTGGTTCAAAAAACTGACATCCAATTCAAGAATGAAATCGGAAAAGGTCGGATTTTCCGGGAAATCGACCCCGTAACATTCTTTGATGGCTGAGATCAGATAACCGCCCTCAAAAAATCCAGCTTCATTCCCGCTCGAATTGAGATCGTTGTGCCAGTTACCATCGGGAGTGTCAAAATCTTCCTCGTAGGAAGGTGTTTTGCCTTCAATCGAACTGAGGGCGCTGTTGAAAAACTCGATATTTCCTAAAGGTTGAACCGTCGGGATATCGGACGGCAGGATGCCGCTCAGATCCCAGAACTTGTAATTGTCAAACTCACAGGTGGCGGTGTAGTTGGCGGAAAGCGATTGGCGGTCAAAAACCGCGCCGGCATCAGGGTTGGGGGTGGAAATTACCAACCTTCCATTGACGAAGGCAGAAATTTGTTCACCAAATAAAACCATCGTAACCCGGTTTGTTCCGTCTCCAACGGCAGCGCCTGGCTGGGTGACGAGGTCGGGGAAATTATCCGGATATTCAAAGTGGCCAACACCCACCGTTCCATTCTGGGTGAAAGACATCCCCACGGCTTTGAAGGAGGAACCTTGAAGACCATTTTCAACCCCAAAGCCACAGTGTCCGAGCGGTTCAGAATCCCTGACCTTGTAATCAAAGCTGACCGCGAAAGCGTCCGTCTGGATTTTGCTTGGAATATAATTCACATAATTCCGGTCTTCACTGGTTACGATCAGTTTTTCAGCTTCTACTTCCACCGGTCCCCGCAGATCATTATAACTAAAGTCATCAAATGCGGTGTGGTAATTTGGCTCTACGTCCCTGATGGCTTCGAGTGCCGGACGAATATTCAATTGATCCGAATCACTTAAGTCCCAGATTTTGTAATTGTCCACCCGGCATTCAACCTGATCCGGCGCCCATGCCCATAACATCTGTCTGAGGTATAAGTAGCCGCCGTTTGGGTCATCGAGGCTGCTGACCAACTCGCCATTCACAAAGGTGGTGACTCTTTCCTTGATGATAACCTGGCTGATGTGGTTGATTTGATTGGGATTGAAGTTGAAAGTATCAACAGCGGTTTGCACAGCGATCGGTTGGGTAGTGTTATGTTCAGAAAAATCCACCGCGCCGACCCCATTGGTTTGGAAGTGGGTGGAGGTCAGCCTTTGAAACGGATCTGCGTCGTCGGCGGTGTTAGACACCGTGATGCCGCAATCACTGCCCTGATCAGTACCCATAATCTCTAAATCAAACTCGACCAACAAACTTTCCGCGGCAAGGTTGCGCAGTTCCGTGGATCTGTGCCCCGAATCCGTGCTTCGGATGACCAATTGGTCATCTTCCAGGCTCACATTGTCCGGAAAAATTCCAAAATCCCAGGAATCAAAACCGGTTTCAAAGTATGGGTTTCGATTCTTGCTTTCCATGATGGCGGTTTTTACAGTATTGGTAATATCCCGCAAATCCCAGTACTTGTAGGAGGAAAAATCGCAAAGAACATCGTTATAAGCGGCAAAATTATTACCCCAATACACGGCACTCTCGGCAGGATCCTGGGTGATGAAGGCAAATTCGCCGTTGATGAAGGTTGAAATCAGTCCGTCGAGGACGATCAGAGTGATTTTGTTGAATTGGTCCCTATCCAGATAAGTAGAATGGAGCGGAATATGTTCACCGGATTGCGGGTCAAAGGCCGAAATCACCAAATTTTCATCAGAAGGATAGAACTCCGCGCTAAAAGCTCGCCAACCTGGCTCTGGATGGATGGCTTCCGTAAAGGCTTCATAGACACAAGCTCCTTCCGTCCTGGAACCATCAGGAATTCCAAGCATGAACTCAACCGCGAAGCTATCGGTTGGATAATTGGGCAGCCGGTAAAAACCGCCCTGTTGGGTGTCGCTGGCAAGGCGCATTATGCCATTGGTGATGTCGGCGTCTTTGGCGTTGGCGACCAGATCCCAATCATCAAATTCGGTCTGAAATTCAGGTGCTTGGTTTTGAATATGGTCCCAGGCGGTTTGAAGTGAAGGTTCGAGGTTCGATTGAGGAGCGCTGGACGAATCGGGTTCGATTTCTGCTACAACGGTACCATCTGCCACAACGGTACCATCTGCCGCTGCGCTCGATGTCGCGGCTGGGTTGGTGACAGCCTTGGAGAACACAGGTAAATTGTTCCAGATCCAATAAATTCCGACCCCAACCCCAGCGAGGAGAAAAACCCCGACAACCGCCCATGCCGCGAATTTGAACTTACGGGAGGGAGGGGCTGCTTTTCTGGCTTCCACCACCTCCACCAGCAAGCGCGAGGTGGATTTATAGGTTGGATCCTTGGCGATGATGGTTTGCAGAAGCAGGATTGCTTGATCGAAATGTTTGGAGCGAATATTATCGAGGGCGGTCTGATAATCCGCCGCCAGGCTGGCTTGGGCTTTGACCTTCTCCAATTCCACTTTTGCCTGTTCTTCGTCAGCGGGTTGGTTGCCAAGGTATTCCTCCCAGGCTTTGATCGCGTCATCCCATTTTTCCGCTGTGGCAAGTTTTCCCGCTGAAATTTTTAAGGTGGTTTGAGCAGCCTTGCGTTTCTGAATCCGAATGTTGGCTATTTCCTCGCTCAGGTTTGCCTGGTCAGGCTCGGTTTCTTCCAGTTTGAGCAAGGCGTCGATCGCCCGATCCCAATCTTCCGATTTTAACGCCGCGTCCGCTTTTTCCCGTAGATCTTTCCGCTCGTGTTCGCGTTGGGCGTTTTGAATTTCGCTGAGCTTGCCATCCCAGTTTTCGGCGTCAGGGGCAAGCATCTTTCCCTGTTGCACCGCGGCCAAAGCTGCGGACCAATCGGCAGCCGCTACAAAGCGGGTAAGTTGTTCTTTGATCTGCAAAATCTGTTCATTAAGTTGTTCAGTCCGCAAGGTAGCCAGCCAGGTGGATAGACTCTGGTCACCTGGGGATAGCTGCAAAGCGATCTCAATGGACTCGATCGCCTTGGGGTAGTTTTTGCGTTTTAATGCCAGTTCGGCTTCCTGCCGGTAGGCTTGAATTTTGAATTGACGCGGGGCGTCTTTGGTTTTTAATAATTTAGCTTGTAATTCATTGTTCTTTGGGTTCAGTTTGATGGCTTCTTCCATGAAACCGGTGGCTTCATCCCAGCGTTGGCGGCTGATGGCGCGATCCGCCTTTTCAATCAGACTTGCGGTCATTTGGGCTTTTTTGTTGGCAAGGACCTGATCGTAACGGGACGCCAGAGAATTATCCTCAGGTGTGTAATCAATGGCTTTGTTAAAGGCGCTCAAAGCGGAGTCGTCTTGCCCCGCTTTTAAAAATTCTTCCGCCCGCTGGCTGTAAATCCGCGCCAACCTTCGGCAGGCGTCCCGATGGGCGGGGTTGGCGGTAAGGATTTGATCGTATGACTTAATGGCGGCTTCATTTTGGCCTGATTCCTGTTGAAGATCCCCCTGAGTTAGGAGGGCATTACAATAACCGGTTCGGGCGCCAACATCCTCGTCGTCCATTTGAAGAGCCAGCTCATAAGCGGAGATCGCCTGGAAGTAATCATGGGCATCGAAGAAGATCTTTGCGATGCTGGTTTGGGCACGCAAATTGGTTGGATCGGCTTTGAGGGCTTGGGTGTAGCTATCGACAGCCTGGGTGGTTTGTCCGCGGTCGCGGTACTCGTCCCCAATTTCGATGTAGCGGTTGGCGATCGGGTTGACCTCCGCCAATTCTTCGCGCACCCGGTCGAGCGGTCGGTTGGCAAGAAGCCACATCCGCATCAGGTGAATAACAAATCGGTTGGATTCGGTCAGAATGTCCTTGTCGCGCAGGTGGATGACCGCCGCGTTGAGATCTGAATCGCTGAAGCGAACCCGCTGATTTTGGAGCAGTTGGGCTAACTTATGATTCGCGCCACCTCCGTCCATTTGAGCAAGGCCAGCCAGGATCCATTTTTCGAGATCGGATGCCTCGTCCCACACAAATTTGAGGTTAACCGTTCCGCGTTCAATCACGTCTCCGAGTATTGCCTCCACATTATTGGAAGTGACAACCCGGGCGCCGGTCTTTTGGCAAAGCGCGAAGAGTTCGTGGCAAATCAGTTGGGTGAAATAGGGGTGGCCGGATGCGATCTCAAAAATTCGTTTAACGGCTTGAGGATCATAGTCGATGGTTCCTTCCACCGGCTTGGTGACCAGACGGTGACAATCCTCCTGGGTAAGAAAACTGATTTTGCGGTAGAGGGCGGTTTTAAAGAAATCGGTATACGAAGCCTGCATATTCTCCAGCTTGTCGCCGGAAGAGCCGATCGAGAAGATGAAGTTCAATCCTTCCATTTCCATCATCCGCCGCAGATAGGCGATCAGTGGTCGGGCAAGGCTATCCTGAATTTCGGGTTTGTCGAGAGTGTCAAATTCGTCAAAGGTGAGGATCAAGACCTGGTCACCGAGCAATGGTGTGAGCGAAGGGAGGAATTCACCGATCAAGTATTCCGGATCCTCGAAGGCTGCCTGCTCCGGGCGAGGTAAATCAATCCCGCGTTCTTTTTTGACGGTCCGGGCGATTTCACTCGCCAGCCACCACAGGAAACGATCAAAGGTGGTGCTGGTGCGTCCTTGCAGATCAAAGAAAACTTGAATATAGTGTTTGGGTAAAAAGTTGGGAATTTGTTTCAGGACTGAGGTTTTACCGACCCTGCGCTGTCCATGGATCACCAAAATATGATCGCCGAATTTCCCCGCCAGGCTGCGTTCAATCCATTTAAACACGTCCTCACGGCCGAAGAACATACTTGATTCGACGACTGGTGCTCCCGCGATATAAGGGTTGGCTAATTCGCTCATTTCATAAAGCTGGGTTGAACTCCGTTATGATGAGAATTTTCCTATAAATATTGTATGTTATTTTTGTGAAATTGGACACTATTAATGAGGAATTAAGTAAGGTGGATCGGGATAGCCTGAATTTATAATTTAATTCTGTTAGGCTCAGCTGAACTGTTCTTGTTATTTCGAAGAAACATTAGCGTCCCCTTGTCATTTCGAAGGAGCGCAAGCGCACCCCTTGTCATTTCGAAGGAGCGAAGTCCTCCTTTGTCATTTCGAAGGAGCGTTAGCGACTGAGAAATCTTGATAATAGTGATTAAGATTTCTCACTTCGTTCGAAATGACAAACATAGTTCGAAATGACGGGTGTTTTTGTCATTTCGAAGGAGCGTTAGCGACTGAGAAATCTTGATAATAGTAGTGATTAGGATTTCTCACTGCGTTCGAAATGACAAACATAGTTCGAAATGACGGGTGTTTTTGTCATTTCGAAGGAGCGCAAGCGACCCCTTGTCATTTCGAAGGAGCACAAGCGCCCCCTTGTCATTTCGAAGGAGCGAAGTGCCCCCTTGTCATTTCGAAGGAGCGAAGTCCTCCATTGTCATTTCGAAGGAGCGTTAGCGACTGAGAAATCTTAACGACAGAAAGCAGGATTTCTCCCGTTGGTCGAAATGACAAACATAGTTCGAAACGACAAAACGAAGGTCGAAATGACATGGTGTTTTTGTCATTTCGAAGGAGCGGAAGCGACTGAGAAATCTTGATAATAGTAGTGATTAGGATTTCTCACTGCGTTCGAAATGACAAGGGGAGATAAGATTTCTCACTTCGTTCGAAATGACAAGGGGAGATAAGATTTCTTACTTCGTTCGAAATGACAGGGGTGCGGTCGAAATGACAGGTGTTTTTGTCATTTCGAAGGAGCGTTAGCGACTGAGAAATCTTGATAATAGAAATTAAGATTTCTCACTTCGTTCGAAATGACAGGGGCGGATAAGATTTCTCACTTCGTTCGAAATGACAGTGGTGCGGTCGAAATGACAGGTGTTTTTGTCATTTCGAAGGAGCGCTAGCGACTGAGAAATCTTGATAATAGTGATTAAGATTTCTCCCGTTGGTCGAAATGACAAGGGTGTACAGGATTTCTCACTTCGTTCGAAATGACAGTGGTGCGGTCGAAATGACAGGGGCGGATAGGATTTCTCACTTCGTTCGAAACGACAAAACGAAGGTCGAAATGACAAGGGGAGATAAGATTTCTCACTTCGTTCGAAATGACAGGGGCGGATAAGATTTCTCACTTCGTTCGAAATGACAGGGGTGCGGTCGAAATGACAAGGGGGGATAGGATTTCTCACTTCGTTCGAAATGACAAACATAGTTCGAAACGAAAAAACGAAGGTCGAAATGACAGGTGATTTTGTCATTTCGAAGGAGCGAAGTCCTCCCTTGTCATTTCGAAGGAGCGCAAGCGACTGAGAAATCTTATCGACAGAAATTAAGATTTCTCACTGCGTTCGAAATGACAGTGGTGCGGTCGGAATGACAAAACGAAGGTCGAAATGACAGGTGTTTTTGTCATTTCGAAGGAGCGCAAGCGACTGAGAAATCTTAACGAAAGAAATTAAGATTTCTCACTTCGTTCGAAATGACAGGGGTGCGGTCGAAATGACATGAGTGTATAGGATTTCTCCCTTAGTTCGAAATGACAAATATAGGTCGAAATGACAAGATTGTATAAGATTTCTCACTACGTTCGAAATGACAAACATAATTCGAAATGACAGGTGATTTTGTCATTTCGAAGGAGCGGAAGCGACTGAGAAATCTTGATAATAGTAGTGATTAGGATTTCTCACTGCGTTCGAAATGACAAATATAGGTCGAAATGACAAGATTGTAAAAGATTTCTCACTTCGTTCGAAATGACAAACATAATTCGAAATGACAGGTGATTTTGTCATTTCGAAGGAGCGGAAGCGACTGAGAAATCTTGATAATAGTAATGATTAAGATTTCTCACTTCGTTCGAAATGACAAACTTCGTTCGAAATGACAAACATAGTTCGAAGTGACACCCCTTTCAGTCGCTGTCAGAATCCTCTACCTCCACCCACTCCATCCCCCCAACCGGCGGACGCCAATCCGGCTCTTGCTGCGGGGTCGGCGGCAAATCTTCCTCCTCAAGATGATACCCGCACAAAGCCAGGAACTCGGAACCCAGAACTCGCTCGGGCTCTTCGCGATAACGTTTGTCCGGTTGACGGGTGGGCAATTCGCCCAGCATGCCGCGGTAAACAATCCCCCAGGGTTGGGTGATCTTGCCGTGCTGGCTGCCATCCAGGGCTTGAGCCATCCAACCCAGCACTGTTTTCTCGGGAATCTCCCCAAAACTCGGATGCCACAGAACGGCATGCTCGAACAACCTGTCACTTTGAAGCAGATATTGCTGGGTATGGCGCGGGTTGACCTCCTCCGCCATCAGGCGGCGCCCATGCACCAATTGCATGGCGCTGAACGCGCCGCCGCTGAGGTGAACCCTCATCAACCGGCTTTCATCCGGCGGAGTATAGCGGCGGGATGACGGGGAAACCAGAGATTGGCTTCCCGGACGTTCGGTTGGATCCTCCTCCTCCGTTTCCCCGTTTTCGGATGGACGCGGCTGGTTTGGTTCGTCAGCCAGGTTGGCTGTCCGCCCGGCGGGCTCAACCCTGATCAAGTCGATCTGCACGGAGGCGATCTGAATGTTCTTGAAGATTCCCAAACCTGGTCCGGTCAAACCATCAGCCTGATTTGGCGAAGACTTTAAGTGGTTTAAAGATAGACTTTCTAAATTCTTTATCAGGGAGTTAAAGTCTTCCTGATAAAGACTCGCCAGACTTACCCGGGCAATTCGGATTGGCCCGATGCGCAGGTTTGGCCGTTTGCGCGGAGGCTTGGCGGTTGGATGAACGGGCAGTTCTGGCCGCTTGGGCAGGCGCTGGGCTGGTTGGTCAGGAGTCTGGTCGGCGGGCAAGGCTCGCGGAAAATAGTTCAGGTTGGCGCCTGAACTAAGCCGGTAAACATCATACACCCCGCGATATACCTCCAGCAGAGGCGGCTGGCGGCTGACGAGCTGCCGGCAGACTGCCCGAATGGTGCGGTAGGACATGGCTAACTGACCAGCGAGCTTGTTAATGGTCACTCCATCCGGAAAGCGGCTGATGGCGAGCAGAATGGTCAGTCCCCGCGGCTCAAGACTCAGCGGATCGATCGTCAGAATCTGGTTCATAATTCCCTCCTGAGTCAGTATAGAATATATGTTCTATACTGTCAAGCCGCGGGGTTGAAATTTCCCCCAAACGGGTGAATGGAGGGCAAATACCGGTCAGAAATCAAACCCCCGCGTTCGCGGGGGTTTGATAAACATTTGTAGAAAAGGGTAACAAACCCTGTCGGTCCAACTTATTGACAATTGTGTTCTACCCATTGCTGTTCGTGCCCCATGGCGACCGCCCACTCCGGCGCGGCGCATTCCCCGTCAGTGGAAACCAAACCGCCGATTAAACCGGCGTTCATCACAGTATCGGAGGATAGCGGCAGGCGGGCGGCGCTGAGGAAGAGAATCGCGACAAAACCAAGCACCATGGCACTCTGCCCCCAGCTTATCTTCTGAATCGGTTGACGAAGATGCGGTTCACATACATTGCCGGGACACAACTTGAGATCTTCCTTGTTAAACCAGCCGTACACGATACAACCAAGGCAAATGCCAAACGAAGATTCAAGGAACAGGAAGGTTAGGCATAAAACACAGGAGAGAAAATTAAGCGGTCCGGATGTGTTTTGAATGATGACCGAAAAGAACATCACCAGCGCCAGAACAAAACCGATGCCCCAGGCAAAGCGTTTTTGGGGCGCGCCGACGTATTCAACGGTTTGGTTGCGAACAACATAACGCCCCAAGATCATGGTTGGTGAATAGCGGGGATCGATGAAGAGACGGATCGAAAAGTCAATCAAAAAGGCGATCACGGTGACTTTGATTGGGAAGAAGTTGTTCAGCAGGAAAGCGTAGGCGAACGAAACGCCGGCGAAAAGGAACATGATCCCGGCCGCGGCGCGCACCTCGCGCTCATTGAAGACTTTGATATCGTACTGGGGAACGGTTTCGCCAAAGGAAAAACGCATGGTTTGAGACTCCTATTCAGATTTATAAGATGAATATTGTCAGTATAACACTTCAGGGAAGGACGCGTTTAAAGAAATTGTAAAGAAGCTGAGTTAGCCGGTGAGGGGGGCGGCGATCAGGGTAAGTTCAACATTTGGCTTCGCAAAACCGGATTGCGGAAGATCGCCGAAAAAAGCGGGGACATTTCGGAGAATTTGCTGGACTGAGTTTTTAAATAAAATGGTTCGGATTGGAAGTTAAATGACAATTTTGGAAAGTGAATGTGACTGAGGTTTTTTTTTGTCATTTCGAAGGAGCGCAAGCGACCCCTTGTCATTTCGAAGGAGCGGATACAATGAGAAGTCTTACCCCTTGTCATTTCGAAGGAGCGGAGGCGACTGAGAAATCTTAACGACAGAAAGCAGGATTTCTCACTTCGTTCGAAATGACAGTGGTGCGGTCGGAATGGCAGGTGTTTTTGTCATTTCGAAGGAACGAAGTCCCTCCTTGTCATTTCGAAGGAGCGTTAGCGACTGAGAAATCTTGAAAATAGTGATTAAGATTTCTCCCGTTGGTCGAAATGACAAACATCGTTCGAAATGACAAACATAGTTCGAAACGAAAAAACGAAGTTCGAAATGACAAGTGCCCGCGGGCTGAATCAGCCCTTAAGCGAACCAGCCAACAACCCGCGCAAGAAATACTTCCCCAACATAATGTAGAGCAACAACGGTGGCAAGGCCGCCAAAAGACTGGCCGCCATCTGCACGTTCCAACTGATGATCTGGCTGCCGGCCATGTTGTTCAGGGCTACCGTCACTGGCCATGTTTTGTTATTGGTCAGCACCACCGCGAAAAGAAAATCGTTCCAGGCACTGGTAAACTGCCAGATGAGCACCACCACAAAACTGGGGGCGGAAATTGGCAGCAGGATGTGCCAGTAGATTCCCAGCATATCGGCGCCATCGATCTTGGCCGCCTCAAGCAATTCCTGGGGCAGGCTGGCGTAGTAGTTGCGGAAAGTGAGGGTGGTGATCGGGATGCCGTAGATCACATGGGCGAGAATAAGCCCGGGAATACCGGTGATGTGAGCGGCGTTCATAAACTGAACCAGCGGGATGAGGATACTTTGATAGGGGATGAACATCCCAAAGAGAATAAAAGGGAAGATCAGATCAGCGTATTTGAACTTCCACTTTGCCAGGATGAAACCGTTCAATGAACCCAACACCGACGAGATCACGGCGGCAGGTATGACCATGATCAACGAGTTCCACATGTGCGGCGCCAGATTATCGAAGGCTTCGATGAAATTATCGAAAGCGATTGTTTTGGGCAGGTTCCACATGGTGGTCAGGTCCACCTCAGCGAAACTCTTGAAGCCGGTAACCAGCATCACATAAAGCGGGATGAGGTAAAAAAGCGCCAGCAAGCCCAGTGGAATGTAGAGCAGGTTCTTTTTCCATTGAATGGGGGCGGCGATTTTCATTGGTCGGTCTCCGTTTTAAGGGTATAGCGGATATAGGGGATGATGAGTACCGCAACGCTGAGCAGGAGGAGGATACTGATCGCGGCGCCTCGTCCGTAGAACAAGCCGTCAAAAGTGGTTTGCCACATATAAATCGCCGGCACATCCAGCATGTATTGTTTGCCGGCGACAGAAATAATCAGGTCAAAGACCTTCAGCGACATGTGCCCCAGGATGATGAGCGCGCTGAGGGTGACCGGAGAAAGCAAGGGAAGGATGATGTAGCGATAGATCTGAAAACTGCTGGCGCCGTCGATTTGGGCGGCTTCGGTCAGTTCGCCGGGAATGGCGCGTAAACCAGCCAGGTAAAGCGCCATAGTGTAACCGCTCATTTGCCAAATGGCGGGGATGGCGATCGCCGCAATGCCCCAATCCGGGGTGGTATGCCAGGCGTTCTTGAGAAAATCGAGATGGAGAAATTGAAATAAGAGGTTTAAACCGGAGGTACGATCACCGGTAGCGGGATTCATCAGCCAACGCCAAACCACACCGGTAACGATGTAGGAAATCGCCATGGGGAAGAGGTAAAGGCTGCGGAAGAAGTTCTCACCTTTAAGCCCCTGATCGAGGAGCACTGCCGCGAAAAACCCGAGCACAATTGTACCGATTACAAAAACCGCGGTGAAGAGCAGGGTGTTGCGAATATCCAGTTGGAAACGCGGATCCGCGAAGAGATCGATGTAATTTTGCAGACCCACAAAGGTGTAATCAGGGTTCAAACCTTTCCATTTACTGACCGATACCCTCACTGACCAGGCGATAAAACCATAAACAAAAATCAGAACCGCCAAAACGGAGGGGGTGATCAGGATGATGGAGAGATATTTATCCTTGTCTCTGGATTTCGTTAACATCCCAACCTCTTCTTTCTTAAAAGACTGGTGAGGCTCGGAAGAGCCTCACCAGGGTAAATCAGCTTACTTGCAGGGGCCGCTGCTCGCGCAGGCGGCAACCAAACCAGCCTGGAAGGTGGCGACATCGTTGCTGGCGACAAAAGCGCCCAGCGCGGTATCAATTTCAGATTTCCAGGAATCGTTGGCAACCACACCGTGGGTCAACGAACCAACCACTACGTTGCTGCCCCAGTCCGCCATGGCGGATTTCAGGTAATCACCAAACAAGGCGGGATCGCAATCGGTGCGGGCGCAAATGGAGCCCTTGACGGGATTGAAGGCTTCTTGTCCAGCTTTGGAGCCGGCGACTTTCAGCCAGGCGGTGGCGCCATCAGGATTGGGGGCGCCGACAGCCAAGACGAAGGAGTCGGACAAGAATTGGAATACACCTACGGAACCGGGAACCGGAGCCCAACCGTAATCGGTTTTGGGGGCTTTACCGAGTTCGCGGAAATAACCTTCCGCCCAGTCACCCATTACATTGAAAGCGGCACTGCCGTTAACAACCAATTGGGCGGCGTCCTGCCAGGTGAGGGAGGCGCTATCGGTGTTGGCATAGGATACGACCTTGACGTAATTTTCCAGAGCGGCGGTAACTTCAGGGCCGCCCCAGTCGGTTGTTCCGTCCCAAAGACCATTGTAGGCATCGGTGCCGAGTGTGCCGAGCAGGACTGTCTCGAGCAGGTGCATTTTAGTCCACTGTTCACCCAAAGCGAGCGGCTGAACGCCGGCGGCTTTGAGAGTTTCCATAGCGGCAAGCCACTCATCCATGGTGGTGGGAACCGCCACACCATTGGCTTCCAGGAGGGCGGGGTTGTACCACATCACATTGGCGCGGTGGATATTGACCGGAACGGAATAGATATTGCCACTGTCCGAAATAAGCGGGATCAGGGTCTCAGGCATTACGCTCAACCAACCTTCGGCCTTGTAGAGGTCGTTGAGAGGTTGAATTTGCTTGCCGGCGACGTAGGTTCCGATCAATTCCTGACCAGCGTGGCCTTGCCAGCTATCCGGCGGATCGCCAGCTTGCAGGCGGGAAGCCAGAACAGCCCGGGCATTGGTGCCGGCGCCGCCAGCTACAGCGGCATTGACGAACTCAATATTGGGGTTGGCAGCCTGGAAGACCTTAATCATGGCTTCCAATCCGGCTGCTTCACCGCCGCCAGTCCACCAGGAAAAGACTTCCACTTTTCCCGGTTCGGCAGCCGCGGGAGCGCAGGCGGAAAGAATGGTGGCGGTGAGCATGAACAGCGCCACGAATACAAATAACTTACTTTTACGCATATGTTTCCTCCAATTGAAATAATTGAACGTGGGGCAACATTCCTCCCACTCTTTTGATTATACAAAAATTTGGTAATATTTGCTATCATGCCTTTTTATTGCCTCATAAATCAGTCTTTTCGTCAACCGGCCGAATGGAGTGAGCAACCAGGAATAACGCTCCCGCCTGGCGTAGCGAACAGACCCTGAAAGTGTTAAATTAATAATGAAAATAATTAAATTAAAAATATTTAACGAAATTGGAAAAATAATTCAAGATATTAAGAAAACTTAAATAATCTTAATATCTACTTGACCTTATTTTAACTCCACCTTATAATAGGGGTGTATTGATTAAAGTTTTTTTATCCAAGAAGGAGCAATGTTTATGAAAAATCGGTCCCAATTGGCAGTAGGTTTGCTGCTGGTTTTCGCTGGAGCGTGGATCTTGATTTCACGCCAGGTGCCTGACTTGCAGGCATTGCGGGAATTGACCATGACCTACCCCAACAATATCATCGCCATCGGAGCGGCATTTCTACTGGTGGGCATGGCGGTTGGCGCGCCCTCCATGGCTGTCCCGGCGGCGATCATCGCCGGCGTTGGCGGCATCCTTTATTATCAGCATCATTATGACAATTACGCCAGTTGGCGCTTCATGTGGACCCTCATACCCGGCTTTGCCGGGATCGGCGAGTTGATCCACAGCGCACTGATCTGGGACAAGAAAACCGCCCTGGATGGTTTGCACACCCTTTCGATCTCGGCGATCCTCTTCCTCATCTTTGCTACACTCTTTGGAAAGCTTGATATCCTTGGGCCTAACGCTCCGGGCGTCATTCTCATCATTGTCGGCGCTTTTGTGCTGGCTCGCGGCTTGAAAAAATAAGGAGGCAGTATGAAACGCGGCAATCTTTTCTGGGGTCTCATCCTTTTGTTCATTGGCGGCTTTCTTTTGGGGCGTTCGCTTGATATCATTCCCAAAGACGTCGATCTCTTCGGGGTACTGATTCCCTTTGCCCTGATCATTTTCGGGGGACTCATCCTGCTCAAGGGTTCCAGCAACCGAACCAATCCAATCCAGCCCCTCGTCATCCCCCTAGAAGGCGCCAATCGGGTGGATCTGGAAATCGACCACGGCGCGGGCATGATTCGCGTTGACGGACGCGCCCCCGGCGGAGCGGCTCTGGCAGTGAATCAGGGAAGCGGTTTTGATCACAAGGTAACTCGAACCCCTGGGGTGGTGATGATCAATGTTGACGCCGGCCCAACCTTTATCCCATTTCTTGGCCCGGAATCTGGGGAATGGGTATTCTCGCTTACCAATCAAAAGCCGGTAACCCTCAACATCGAGGCGGGGGCGACCCGTCTCGACCTCGACCTGACCGAAATCAAACTTTCCCTGCTTAAGGTAAGCATGGGCGCGGCTGGGTTCAAGTGTGCCTTACCCGCCAAAGCCGGTTCCAGCGTGGTAGATGTGGAATGCGGCATGGCGACCCTCGAGTTCATCCTGCCCGCGGAAGTTGGCGCCAAGGTCTTGCTTAAACAGGGTGCCTCCGCCACCGATCTGGATATGGAGCGTTTTGAACTGCTCAGTCAGAATCCGGCGCTCTACCAAACCAGAAATTATGCCGACGCTTTGAATCGGGTTGATTTGAACCTCGAAGGCGGCGCGAATTCGATCGTGATTAAATAGGGAGTAGAACCTCATGAAAAACTCAACTCGAAATTGGATCGGCGCGTTCCTCATTCTCTTTGGCAGCTTGCAGTTATTGGAAGAATTCAACCTCATTCAAGGCACATCGCGCATCCTCTGGGGCGCCTTGCTGGTTCTCGGTGGTTCAATGCTCCTTGCCGATCAACGCCGGTCACCAAAATCGCAAGCCTGGAAGCTCTTTCCCGCCCTGGCGCTGATCGGTTTGGGCGCTGAAAGCCTCATTCCGGAACAAATAGAGGTCCTGAATGGAGTACCCTTCCTGGCGGCTTTGGGGGTTGCCTTTTTGATGTTCATGCTCGCGGTCGGCAATTCCTGGTGGGCGGTTATTCCGGCTGGGGTATTTTTCAGCCTGGCGCTCACCAATCTTGTGGAGAATACCACCAAACTGGACGCGGGTGGAATTTTCCTCATCGGACTTGGCCTTACTTTTTTTGTCCTCTCCGTCTTTTCGATCGAGGGGCAAAAAAGAGAATGGGGTTACATTCCAGGTCTCATTCTGGTTATTTTAGGCGCGGCACAATATTACTCCGGAATTAACAAGCTCGGCCTCGATATGGAAATTATTCTGCCGGTGCTTTTGATCACTGGAGGTGTGTTGCTCTTATTCACCTTTGCCCGCGGCAAAGGAAATTAACCGACCAGGTATTGGTTAAATAAGGACGGGTGGAGCAAAACTCCACCCGTTTTTTTGCAGGTTTGTTCCTGGTCAGGCGTTTCGACGAAGCAGATCGTTCAGTTCGTTGGTCATCTCCTCCACCAACTCCGGCTTTTGATCGAAGCGGGCGTGGGTGTTTTGGAGTGAAATGATCCGCCAGTCCTTGCCTTTTTTGCGCAGGGTTGCCAATTGAAGCGCGTTGAGGGATGGATTCACTTCCTGATCGCCGTTCTTTACCATCCCAACGATCGCCAGAATCTGGGCAACGTCCGGGGTGATGAAATTGATCTCACGGATTTTATGGACATATTTGGCGGGGGTGGTCTCTTTGAAGATCTTCTCCACCGCTTGTTCCAACTCTTTGCGGAAAAAATACTGGGTGCCATCAAAGCCGATGAAGGTGCACTCCTCCGCGCAGCAACTTGCCAGGCTGGCGGCATTGCCTCGGTTCCAGCTATTCAAAAGTTTTTCATAAGTTTCCCGGATGGGTCTTTCTTCCAGGAAAAGGGGTCGGGTTGGGGCGCTCATCATCATTTTTTCACGCTGGCTTGGTATTATTGTAACAAAGAACCCGCAGGATTCAAGCGTCAGGCGGTTTCGTTAATAGGATTTCTATAATTGAGGGTCTTTAAATTTTCGGGTAAGTATAAATTCAGCCAACCCGGGTATCTGTTTGGAAAACTTGCGCGGGTTTGGATGGTTTTTAGCCGGTGCATTGTACGCCGAAGAAATCCAAAAAAGGAATAATTTTTTCCTTGATCTCATCCCGAACCCCGCGATACGCGTTCAGGTCGCTGGTTGGGGCAGGATCAACGATCGGGAAATGGTGGCGGACACTTTTCTCGGTCCACAGCGGGCACTCCAATGCCGCGCGTTCGCTGAGGGTGATTACGGCATCAAATTCGATCCCTTCGAATTCGGTGAAGTGTTTGGGTCGGGATGAGGAATGGTCAATTCCGACTTCGGAAAGAGCGTCCAAGGTAAAGTGGTTGACTTCTTTTTCGGGTTCGATTCCGGCGCTGTAGGCTTTCCATGAACCATCCAGTTCGCGGTTGACCAAGGCTTCGGCAAGTTGGCTGCGGCAGGAATTCCCCGTACATAAAAATAGAACATTTCTCATCGAGCGATCCTTTGTGAAAGGTGATTTGATTTTATTAAACCATAGTTTTGTTTTAAACGGGTAAGATCAGGGCAGGCATTGGTTCTTTCCCATGTCGTCGCAACGACACGAGGCTCTTCGTCTCAATGTACAGTCATTCATGGTAGCGTCACCCCTTGTGGGTGACTTGATTGCGAGGTCAAGGGCAAGCCCTGACGCTACAATAATCGTTCATCGCCGCAAGGAAACCCAAAACCCAAAAACCTAAAACCTAAAACCTAAAACCTAAAACCTAAAACCTAAACCAACCCCCTCCTGTCTCCCTCAATCCAACCCGCCTTGTATGCTATACTTAAGCAAATCCACCAGTGGAGTCCGGCATGCAACCCAAGAATGTCAAACATCGCGTATACATCGAAAAAGGCAGAAAATCTGTCTACGCCGCCTCGATCGACTGGCCGGGTTGGGTCGCCCAGGGCGATAGCGACACCGCTTCCCTTCAAAACCTTTACAACATCGCCGAGCGATACGCAAAAGTGATGCACGCCGCCCAAATCGATTATTCCATGCCTATCAGCCGAACTGACCTAGAGGTGATCGAAATACTCGAAGGAGGTTACGCGACTGACCTCGGAGGCCCGCGCGCAACCCCGCACTTTGACCTTTCCCCCATGTCTGAAAAAGAATTTTCCGCCTATCAGGAATTGATGATGGCGATTTGGCGCGCTTTTGATACCGCTGTGCTTTCTTCCGATGGAAAACAGCTAAACCCACCGATCAAGGGAGGGCTGATCGATACCTACGCGGTCATTGACCACCTGATCCAGAACGATCAGAGCGACCTTGAGCGGCTTGGCGCTACCTATCGCCTGCGCCTCTACTCAAACCCCCTGGACGAACTGCGGGATATCCGGGAGGCCATGTTGCGGGCGATGACCCGTGCCGCCTTTCACAAGATCCCCAGTCGAGAGTTACTGGGTGAGATTTGGACCGTACGCAGCTTTATACGCAAGATCGCCTGGCATACTCTGTCGCATGCCTGGGAAATTGAAGACCGCCTGACAGATTAAACCCGGAGGTAAGATGAAGAACGCCATCCTCTCCGCCATGCGCCATCAGCAGCGGCGGATTCGCCGGTTATTCGGGGAAATTCCTATTGAACGGCGCGAGCAGCCCATGACGCCCTCCTTCTGGCGTCCAGCCGATGCCGCCCTCCACCTTTGGGCTTGGCAGAACTGGACCAACCAGCGGGCTTTGGCCGCTCTCGAAAAACGCGAACCTCTCTATCCGGACTGGTATCGGAGCGAGGATGAGCCGGTGGATGGCACCAACCTGCGCATCTTTAACTTGTACAAGCATCTCAACTGGGAAAAGGCTCTGGAAAATTGGATCGCCGGATATTCGCGGCTCCTCGAAACCGGCAGCCAGCTCGGCGAGCGTGAATTGCTGGATAGCGATCTCTTCGCCTGGATGCATGGTTACAGCATTGCCGACATGTACCTCGCCAGTTACGCCCATCACGCCGAACACGAGGAGAGTTTGCGTGCCTGGTTGGCGGGATTAAAGGTTTAACCCGCCGCCAAAACGGCTTTTAAGAGGAGGAGAAATGCGATCCCTTACCGAACTTTACCGAATTGGGCTTGGACCAAGTAGCAGTCACACCATGGGTCCCCACCGCGCCGCGGAAAGATTTTTGGAGCGTCATCCGCAGGCGGAGACTTTTGAGGTCACCCTCTACGCCAGCCTGGCTGCCACCGGCAAGGGTCACCTTACCGATCTCGCTATCCATGAAGCCTTTGCCGCCAAGAAGGTGGAATTAATTTGGAAACCCAATCAACAGTTACCGCTTCACCCCAATGGTATGGAATTTGTGGCAATTTACCCGGATACAACCCGATCTGAGGTTTGGCAGGTTTATAGTGTTGGTGGCGGGGCAATTGCCGACGCCGAGAGTTTTTCGCCTCCCAGTATTTATCAATTTACCACCATGACCGACATCCTCAACCACGTCAGTTCAACCGGACAGGCTCTTTGGGAATATGTGGAGGAGGTGGAAGGCCAGGAGTTATGGGATTTTTTGGATGATATTTGGGAAACGATGCAACGCACCATGCAGCGTGGCTTGCGGGCGGAAGGTGTTCTACCCGGTGGTTTGGGCGTCCCGCGCAAGGCGTGTGCCTTTCAACGCCGCGCCATGGATGCCAGCGGCCACCTTCGCCGACATGGGCTGATTTCGGCTTACGCCTTGGCGACCAACGAGGAAAATGCCGCCGGGCATGAGGTGGTAACCGCCCCGACCTGTGGCGGTAGCGGTACCTTGCCGGCAGTATTGCGCTATACCATGGAGACCTTTGATACTCCACGCGAGAGCGTGTTACGCGCTCTGGCTACCGCGGGCTTGGTGGGCAACCTGATCAAAAATAACGCCTCGATCTCCGGAGCTCAGGTGGGTTGTCAGGGAGAGGTCGGCGCTGCCTGCAGTATGGCAGCCGCGGCTGCCACCCAGTTGATGGGCGGAACTCCCCGGCAGGTGGAATACGCCGCCGCCATGGGCTTGGAACATCACCTTGGGCTGACCTGCGACCCGGTGGCAGGGCTGGTTCAGATACCCTGCATCGAGCGCAACGCCTTCGCGGCCAACCGGGCGATCGATTGCGCCGATTACTCACTTTTTACTGATGGCAATCACCTGATTCCGTTCGATGAGGTAGTTCAAGTGATGTGGGAAACCGGCAACAACCTGCCTTCCTTGTATCGCGAAACATCCCTGGGTGGGCTGGCCGCGGCGTACCGGGCACGCCCCAAACCGGACGATAAAACCAAATAATTTAATCGTCTTCCCAACGATCGATCAACATTCCGGCTGGGTCGTAAATGCTGGCGGGGTCACGCTGGCTGTTGTTCCAGATTGGTTCGAGCAAACCGCAACTCAAACCGCCTTCCCCCTTTTGAGAGTGAATGATCAGATCTTCCCCGGGAGCGAGCTGTCCGTGCAGGGCGCAAGTTTGATTGCCGCGTTCTGAAGCCAATATCCAGCCGTTCAGGTCCAACTTGGCGCTGCCGAGGTTGCGAATGATCACAAATTCTTCGATCTTGTTTACCTCAATAATCCGGGCTACCCCCTGGTTGGGTTTCTGGGGCATTGTTTTCCACATTCCCAGACCTGCCTTGCGCGCCGCGGCTTCCGCGGTTTCCAAAGTTGAGTTACAGGCGGTATTGGGCGGGTACTCGCTCACATCCGCCAAGCCAAGAGCGGTAAGCTGTAAATTTACAAAAATATCCCCGGCAAACACATACCGCAATTGGCGGTCGTAATCGTCGTAATTGTCAACATCAGCGTAGAGGGTTACCTGCCCTTCCTCTAAAAGGTGGGCATTGGCTGCGGTTGCCTGCTCAGAGAGTTGGAGCGCAAAATTTTTCTCTGGCGCGTCGATGCCGATATATCGGATATGAACTTTCTCCCCGTTTACGAGCGCCACGATCGTATCCCCGTCCAGCACCTCGATGACCTCGGCGTAACTTACCTTGCTCCGATCCACGCAATCAGGAAAGGAAGCGGTTGGGGCGAGAGTGGCGACGGCTGTACTTGGCGGATCACTGATCTGCGAGTTGACGGGAGTGGCGCAAGCGCCAAGGCTGAGCGCGGTAAACATGATGAGCATGAATAATTGGAGTAGTTTCATGGGTTCTCCCTCTGAAATCTTATTATAATCCGGCCTGGCTTAGGCTGGAACTGGCTGGGGATCGAAAACCGGGTCCGGCTAAGCTGCTTTTCATCCTCCCAAATCATTCCCGAACAACTTTTGAAAACAGAACCCATTTTTCAAAACTGTGCTTTAATTAAACCATGCAAAAAACCTATGCCGCCATCGATGTCGGCTCCAACGCCATGCGTATGATCATCGCCCGGCGCTCTCAACCTGATCAGCCTCCTCAACCGCTCGAATCCATTCGCCTTCCCATCCGTCTGGGACAGGATGCTTTCACCCAGGGTCACATCGGTGATTCGCTGCTCACCGCGGCTGCCGACGCCTTTGTCCATTTCCGCCGGGTTGCCGACGCTTTCGAGGTGACCGATCTTCGGGCGGTTGCCACCTCCGCCCTGCGCGAATCGGATAACGCCGAAACACTGATCGACCGGGTTTACACCGCTTCCAATATTCGAATCGAGGTCATTTCAGGCGAGGAGGAAGCCCGTCTGGTTCACCTTGCCATCACTCGTTCCGTTTCACTTGCCAATACCCGTGCCATGCTGATCGATATCGGCGGCGGCAGCGTGGAAGTTACCATAACCCAGGGCGAGGAGATCATCAATGCCGAAAGTTACCCGCTGGGAACGGTGCGCTTGTTGCGCAAATTAGCCGATACTGGCGATAATCCCAACCCGCGCTTGCTGCGCGATTTTACCGAAGCGATTCGCGGCAGAGTTCGACGTGAGATCGCCGGCAAACCAATCCAATTGGTGGTGGGAACTGGCGGCAACATCGAGGAATTGGGAGCGCTTGCCCAGCGACTTTTTAAATCCGCCAGTGCCCAGGAGTTATCCGCCTCCGATTTGAAAAAACTCCTGGGTTTATTCGAAGGGTTAACTCCAGCGCAGCGGGCGGAAAATTTCAACCTGCGTTCGGACCGGGCAGACGTGATTTTGCCTGCCGCGGTGGTTTTGTATACATTGCTCAAACTGACCCCGGTCAAGGCGGTCACCATTCCCAATGTAGGTTTGAAAGATGGCGTATTGATCGATCTGGCTGCCAATGGGGCTTCCTCGGGTTTACCGCGCGATCAGGTAGTGATCAACAGCGCCCTGCGTTTGGGCGAAAGATTCTTCTACGACGCGCCTCACGCCCTCGCGGTTGAAAAACTCTCGATGAAGATCTTCGATCAGACACTCACTCTCCATCGGCTGAACGAAAAAGATCGGGTGATTCTGCGCGTAGCCACCTTGCTTCATGATGTTGGACACTTCATCAACACGATCGACCACGACAAACACGGTTATTACATCCTTCAAAATGTCCCCTTGTTGGGCTTTTCACCAGAGGAGCAGCACTTGGCGGCGGTGATCGTTCGCATCCATCGCAAGGGGCGGGTTCCCTCCAATGATGACGCTTTCAAAAATCTTGGACTCGAAGACCGGCAGCGCGCGTTGAAATCCTGCGCTATTCTGCGCTTGGCGGATGCCCTGGAAACCGGTCGTTCCGGCAGGCTGGCGGATATCGAACTGATCCAAAGCGGTCCGCGAAGCATGACCCTTATCTTGTACGGTGAGGGCGACTTCCTGCTGGAAACCTGGTCACTCAACAAACGCAAGGGATTGTTTGAGGAAGTTTTTGGGGTAAGCCTGGATGCCCAACCAGTAAGGAGATAAGTATGGAACTGTACCTCATCCGCCATGGCGCTGCCGAAAACCTGGGCGCAAAAGGAAATTTCACTGACGATGCGCGTGACCTCACCAAGCAGGGCGCGATCCGCGCCGAGAAGGTCGGCGAGGGATTACGAAAGCTGGATGTGAAATTTGATCTCATTCTCACTAGCCCGGCCCTGCGCGCCTCGCGTACCGCCAGCGAAATCCGGAAAGGGATGCGCTTGCCGGCTGAACTGATCCGAATCGCCCCGGAACTTGGCACGGACGCCCGGATTGAGAACATGGTCGAGTTGATCAATCAAAATTTCCTGCAATATTCCCAGGTAGCTTTGGTATCCCATCAGCCCAACCTCAGTCTTCTGGCCAGTTGGCTGCTGAGCGAGGGGTCTGAAATTGAATTCAAAATGAGCCGCGCCGGCGTGGTTTGCCTCCAAACTGGTCCACGTTTGGAGGCTGGACGGGCTTCCTTGTTGTGGAAGATGCTGCCTGGTCAGCTCGTTCAGCTTGCGGATTGAGTGATGGTCAATGATCTGGCACGTCGGAAAAAAACCGCTTTGCTTTCTGGCATCTTGCCACCGTCTTGCGCGGATTGGATTAAATCGCGCATCCAAGGTAGAATAAGATGATCACTTTGAACCCGTTGGAGTCTTTTTCAAATGAGTAAATTCGCCGCGCTGTTGGGGTTGTTATTTGTGTTGATTATTGTCATGGGCTGCACCAATTGGAGCGTTGTAAGCCAGAATGGAATTGAAGTAAACCAAGCCCATATTTACTTGCCCGCCGTTACATCCGATGGTACCACGGAGAGCAATGTGGCCGCCGCGTATATGGTGATTGAGAACATGAGCGGGAAAGATGACCGCCTGATAGGGGTCAATTGTGACTTTGCCGATGCGGAATTGCACACCATGAGTATGGATGGCGACATGATGAAAATGACCCCGGTTGAAGCCTTTGAACTGCCCAACGAGGGCGGCTTGATCCTGCAGAGCGGTGGCAATCACATCATGTTCATCGGACTTAGAGATAACATTCGGGTCGGCGACGAGAAACAAGTCGTGCTCCGGTTTGAAAACGCCGGCGAAGTAGTGGTGCCGATGTTGGTGACCGCGGAAAAGTAACTTTGGCGTTTCTCCAGCGATACAAATACATAGTTCTCGCCTTTGCCGCGTTGGCGGTTTTGGCAGTTTATACCTTCACCCGCGAACCATCAGTAACCTTTACCCGTTTCTCCCCGCCCAAACCAGTATCTGACCAGAAGTTTTTCACCACTCAGGGTGAGCTCACCACCCCAGATTTGGCTGGCAAAGTGACCGTTCTTTATATTGGTTATACCAATTGTCCCGATTACTGCCCGACCACGCTGGCGGATTTAAAATCGGTGTTCAAATCCCTCGGCCAACTCGCCGGTAAGGTGAATGTGATTTTCATCACGGTTGATCCAAGGCGCGATTCGATCGAGAAATTAAGCGCCTATATGAGCGCGTTCGACCCCCGCTTCATCGGCGCCCAAATGGAACCGCGGGTTTTGCCTGTTTTCACCCGCGAGCTGGGCTTGGCTTATTCGCTCGGCGAACCCAATGAGAACGGGTACTATCCGGTGGAACACAGCACCAATTTGATGTTGCTGGATCAGAATACCCATCTGATAGGTTTTTGGCGTTATGCCACCCCGCGCGGGGACATCGCCTCGGATATCAAGCTTCTTCTTCGATAGCCAATCGGAATTTGGCAGGTCCAGGACCTGCCCCTGACCTTTCATTCAAATCATCCCGCGGGCGGATTACATCCGCCCCTACCACAATCTTGGAATCAACCGAATTTGAAATTGAACGAACACTTGTAGGGGCTGCCGAAGGCCGCCCGCAACGACGGCGAAAACCAGGGCTTGCCCCTGACCTTTTCAATTTAGTCACCCCCAAGGGGTGACGCTACCATGAATGACTTCAAATCGAGCCAAAGTACCCCGTGTCGTTGCGACGAAATTCGCCGTGTCGTTGCGACGAAGCAATCTCAGGGCTTGTCCTGATCTTTTCAATTTAGTCACCCCCAAGGGGTGACGCTACAATGTTTTTATTTTTAACTTAACCAAACCCTCGGAACCCCTCTCAAAACAAACCTGCCCCGGGTTGGCGGGGCAGGCTGCTGTGAGGTGAGATATTTTCGTTTGAATTGATTTACTTTAACACTGCCCGCACCACCCGGCGCTGGGTAAATATTCGTGTAGCCGCTTCGTATCCATCACAGGTCATCAGAGTGATCGTGGGTTGGTCCACGTTGATAAAAACGGCGTCAAAATCATACTGATCAACCACCAGATTCTCGGTGACGCTGAAGGTGAAATTACCCTCCCCGGTTTCAATGGTGATCAAATCGCCGATCTTTAATTCCTCCAACTTCAGGAATGGTCCGGGAATGTTACCATAATCCCAGTTGTGGCCGGTGACCACGGTATTACCGATGTCGGAAAGGTCTGCTTGCCCAAAGAGCACGCCTACCTTGTCCCCCAGCCAGGTGATATCCCAATTGTTATTCTTGAAAGGCACATGCACCATTTCGGTCCGTAAACCGAGGGCGGGGATGTTCAAAAATCTGCCGGTCGCTTGATTGGCAACTATGCTTGTGGCACTGCCATTCACGGGGGAGATGCCGGTTTGAGGTAGTGGATTCGGATAGGTTTGCTGATTCCAGACGATTATGTCGATCTGGGCGTCAGATCCACCATTCAGAGAATTGCCGGCGAGGTCATTGATGGATGTCGTACCGCAGATGATCAGCCGGTAAGAACCGGTCGCCAGGGCGACCCCATTGTTGATGTTCAGGGTGGCGGTGGTTGTGGCGCTGTTATACACCACACTATTAACCGGAACCCGCACATCCTGAGCGCTTACACCCGCCGCGCAGGTGGTAGTGTTATACACACCATCCACCCCGGTTTGGAGGAGAAGATAATTATTGGGGTTGGTAACATCATCAGTATTGGTGTTGCCGGCCGGATCGTAAACCGCTTCACTGAATTGAATATTGAGCATAGCGGTAGGGGCGATCAGGTTCATCTGCAAGGTCGCCGCGCTGAGGGTGACCGGGATTCGGTCGATATTATAAGCCTGGCTGACCACAGTAACAGGGGCAAGCGGATTCCCGGCGAGGTCTTCGATATTCTGGGCGGTGGAAAGGCGCAATTCCAGGCTTCCGCTTCCGGTTCCGGTGGAAAGGGTTACTGTAAACACTGAACCGCTGCCGCTGATACTAAGAAGCGATACGCCGCTCAGTCCGGATTGAACGATGGCGAGGTCGCCGCTGTCGAGGCTATCCACCGCTTCGCTGAAAGTTACCGCGAAACGCACGCTGCTGGCATTGGTTGGGTTGGCGTCCAGTCGGTTGATGCTCAACAAGCTGGGGTCGCTCGAATCGGCATCCAGCGCGAACACATTGGAGGCGGTGTTGGTATTGCCGGCTTCATCGTTGGCGACATCCGCCGCCACGGATACACTGGCGGGTGAGGAGGTCACGCTATAGTCGGCGCTGAATTCATCACCACTGCCACTGAAATTGGAAAGATTCGCTCCGCTGACCGTAATATCACCAAGCACAAAGCCGCTCACATCTTCGCTGAAGCTGAAGAGAAGTTCACCCGCGGCGGGACCGCTGATGGTTAATGATGGGCGAACGGAATCGAATTCGATCGTGTAGGGGATCGATGCGCCGCAGCGGTTGCCGGCGGCATCTTCGCATTCCTCATCCTTGAGGGTGACGGTTACAAAGCCACTGGTGATACTGGGGGTTACCGGCAGCGTGTAGCTATCGCCGATTCCGCTCAATGCGCCAGCGGTGGCGTTGGTAACGGTGAAGTCTGCGGCGGCAAGCCCGGTTACATCTTCATCAAATTCGATCGTGATATCGATTGGAGAATCGTTGGTGGGGGTGGATTGGACACTGGATACCACCACACTCGGAGCTGTGCCGTCGTAGATGATGTTGAATTGGGAAGCAACCAGGTTGGAGAGCAATCCGGTCGCCGAATCAACCGCTACATCGGCGGCAATATCCACGGTCACTTCGCCATCAGCGTTGGGGGTAACATCGGCGGTGTAAACGCTGGCGCTTATACTCTGAAAATTACCGGCGCTGCCATTCCCTACGGTGAGATCCGCTAACTCGAAGCCGGTCGCACCCTCGGAGAAGGTCACGGTAATCTCAAATGGGCTGGAATTGGTTGGATCACTCTCAGCACTGCTGATCGCGACGGTCAAGTCGCCAACCGAATAAGTGATGCTGTATTGAGCCGCGGCGGTATTGTAATTGCCGGCGGCGTCGCTGGCGACATCCGGATCGATATCCACGGTGACTTCACCTTCAGCACTCGGGGTTACATCAAAAGTGTATTGGCTATCGGTCAGGCTTACAAAGTTACCGGCTGTGCCGTTACCGACCAGGACATCGATCAGTTCAAAACCGGTTACATCTTCGCTGAAATCAACCGTAAATGGAATTGGTGACGTGGCGGTTGGGTCGCTTTCACTGGTGGAGATCACAACCGATGGCGCGGTGATGTCGTAGTTGATATCCAACAATCCTTCCAGGTTTCCATTTCCTGCCGCATCACTTGCGGAAGAAGCCGGCACCTGAATTCCGACCAGACCTTCGGCGGTCGGGGTAATATCCACTTCAAACGCGTCACCGCTGCCGGTCAGGTTGGAGGTAGTCCCATTGGTAACAACGACATCGCTCAATTCGAACCCACTAACCACCTCTGAGAAGGAAATCGAGACGATGAACGGGCTGGAATTGGTGTCGGTTCCGCCACCCAACATCAGCAGGCTGGTGACGGGTTCGCTGGAATCAAAAGTAATCGAAAATTGGATCGCCGCATTATTGAGGTTGCCAGCCAGATCTTCCGCTGAGCCGGCGGCTACATCTACACTGACCATGCCATCGGTAGTCGGAGTGATGTCGGCGGTGTATTCCGCGGGGTTGATGGTGATGAAATTGCCCGCGCTGCCATTCCCGACCGTGATATCGGCTAATTCAAAACCGGTCACATCCTCATCAAAGGTAAAGGTAACTGGAATGGGGTTGGCATTGGTGGGGCTGCTCTCGGAGCTCGCGATTACGACATCAGGGGAGGTTGTGTCGTAAACAAAGCTGAATTGGGGAGCGGCAAGGTTGCCATTGGTGCCGGTGGCTGAGTCGAGCGCCACGTCCGCGGCTACATCAACCGTAACATCTCCATCGGTGGTAGGGGTAATATCGGCGGTGTATTCGGCCGCGTTTACTGTGGCAAAGTTACCCGCGCTGCCGTTACCAACGCTGATATCGGCTAATTCAAAACCGGTCACACCCTCGCTAAAGGTAAAAGTCACCGGAATGGGAGCGGTATTGGCAGGCAGGCTCGCCGCGGATCCTATCGTCAGGGAGGGACGCCCGCCATCGAAGGTGCGTGTAAATTGAGGCGCGGCATTGGTGGCTTGGGCGCTCAGGTCTTCGGCGGCGCCTTCGGGGATATCGACGGTAAGGACGCCATCCGCCAGGGCATAGATATCCGCGGTGTAAACCGCGCCGCTGCCGGCAAAGTTGGCGGCGGTGGCGTTGCCCAGTACCAGATCATCCTGGGTAAATCCGGTTACGTCCGCGCTGAAGGTGATCGTAATCGAAAACGGGTAGCTGGTCGCTGGTTCCGGTTCGGTGCTGGTGATCGCTACGGTCGGTCCGGGCGCGGAGAGTGGGGCGGCGAAAACCGCCGGAGCCAGAATCGCTTGCAGGGTCAGAGCCAGAATCGCGAGAATCGCGCCGGCTGTTCCAATCGTTCGGGTTTGAAAAATTGTTTTCATGTTTTCCTCACAGGATGCGAATTTAAAGCCTTATTACAACCTTAGTATAGTGAATTTCCCGGTGGAAGGTCGCGAATGTAATGGTCCCGCAATCTTAAGCCGTATTCCGTAACGCAATCGCAATGTTACTGGCGCATCATAGGGACTCGAGTGAGTTTTAATGGTCAGGTTCAGAGTACATGGTTTGGGTGGAGGGTTAAAAAAACCATCCGCTGAAGCGGATGGGGTTCTTGGCGATCTGTAAAACCTGGTTATAATGACGTTACATTACCGCCGGTGACGGGGCTCGCCCCGTATTGGTTATCAGCCGGCTGGCTGTCTTGCAGATAGAAATAAAGCAATACGAAGATACCGATAAGCGGAATGAGCCCAATCAAAATCCACATACCGCTTTTACCCACATCGTGCAAGCGGCGGATACTCACCCCGAGGCTGGGGATCAGGATTGCCAGGCTGTAAATACCAGCCAGTGAACTGGCAACCAAATCCATTCTGAGGATGGTGTTGAAAATGAGGGTGATCAGGATCGAGATCACAAAATTAAATAACACGAACATCCAGAAATCTCTTCTTCCCAAACGCCCGTCAAAATTGAAATACGGGTTCAACTGGGACATGTAATACCGATTGAAATTCTCCTTGATTTGGTCCATACCATTCTCCTTTAACGATCTTTTTTCGCCAAGCTCTTAATATTATACGTTGAACCAACTATTTATATCAAATTAATATCCCAATTGTCCAATTATCTCCAGGGTTTAATCCATATTATTTGACCCAGTTTACCCCTCTTTATGCGCGGGGGTGGTTTTGGTTTCCTCTTCAACGATGAATTGGTCAGGGATGGCATCTTCATCCGGATCATTTACGAAAGGCATGCCGCTGTTGATCCAAACCGGGCTTAAACCGCTCACCCGCCGGCGAATGTATTCCCAGAAAATGACGAAGGATGCCAACACTGGCACGATGAGCAGCGCCCCCAGGATTCCCCACAGGATGGTGGCGGTAATGATGGCCACGAAGACCAATCCTTCGTTCATGTTTACACTTTTCCCCATTACCACCGGACGAACAAAGAAATTCTTGATGTTGATCAGCACGAGGTAGGTGATGAGGGTGATGATCCCGATCCACAAACTATCCAGCGGAATCCAACTGCTTCCTTCCAGCAATGCCACGCCAATCGCCAACACCGCCGCGATGAACGGTCCGACATCCGGAATGAGGGTGAGAAACCCGGCCAACAATCCCAGGGCAAGCGCGCCGGGGATTCCGATGATGAACCAGGCAAGGGTGAAAACCACCGTTACGATTGCCATCAAAACGATCTGCCCGCGCAGGTATGCCATCCAAATGCTCTGGATCTTGAGATAAAGGTTGAGGATCTCCGGTTTGTATGGGTCGGGAGGCAGGTTGAGCAGGTAGTTCTTGATCCGCGGCCAATAGCTGAGGAGTAAGTGAATGCTCACCAGGATCACCAGTGTCCAAAGCACCCCAATGGAGGTGGTTTCGACCATGTGGAAGAGTTCGTTTGGCAATGGGTTGAGGAAAAGGGTCTGAATGTCACTCAGCCAGCCGCTCAGTTCTGTGAAATAGAGGATGTAGGGACCGACCGTAATCGGCCTGGCAAGAAATTGGTTGATTTGGGTCACCAGATTAAGCAGGTCCTCGGCAATCATCCGCGACTCTTTGAAGACGATCGGGGTCACCATGGCAGGGATACCGAGAAATAAGAGTAACGTTCCAAAGTAAACCAGATTCACCGCCCAGCCATGGCTGAGCCGGCTTTTAAGCCGCAGCCACTTGACGATCGGATTCATCAAGTAGGCGGTAAAGGCGGCGATCACAAAAGGTTGAATTGCCTCGCGCAGTAAGTAGAACAATGCGATTACCCCCGCCAGAGCGGCTACAAAAACGATATATCGGAAAGGGGTATTCCATTTTGGATACATTTACGCTTCTCCAGGTTTCCTTGATTCGTATCTCCGCGCTTATTCGGCGGTCCAATCAACAGATTTCGGTTTATTTATTTTCTCATCCGCTTCGCCTGTTTGGATCTCGTCCTGGGGCGGGCTTGCGGGCGGAGTTGTTTCGGCAGGAACAGGTTTTTCCGCCTGAAAAGTCTGTTCGCGGTTGATCGGCTGGGTTTGCTCCTCATCTAATGTTTCCCAGGCTTGGCTGGGCGGCTCTTCGTTAACCAGGGTTTCCTCAAAGGCTTGGTTGGTAAGCTCCTCGGGATTCGCTTCAGCCTCCACAGGCAGCCAGGATCCGGTTCGCGAGCTGGTACCATGCGTGGCCGGCTCTTCCTCCATCCCGTCCGGATTTTTGTATTTGGGGTGGCGGCGAAATGGGCGGCGGAATTTGAGAATAAAGTAACCAATTGATCCAGCCGAAAGGGATGCCAGCATTATGGAGAGTTTGCTGTTCGCCGCGACGGTGGTGTTCCCAAAAGCCAGGATAGTGATGAACATCGACATGGTAAAGCCGATGCCGCCCAAAAAGCCGGCGCCGAGCATGTGTTTGAAGCTAATCGCCTCAGGCAGTTTTACGAATTTGGTCCAAATTCCCAGGTATGAGAAACTGAGGATACCGACTGGTTTACCGATCAGCAGCCCGAAGAAAATTCCCACCGTGTTGGGAGTAATCGCCTGACTTAAAAGCTCCGCGTTGAAGGCGACCCCGGCGTTGGCAAGGGCAAAAATTGGCATGATGAGGTAAGCCACTGGCTTGTTGAGGGCGTGCTCAACTTTTGAGGATGTCGAATCCTGTCCGCCGTCCTGAAACGGCAGAGCAAAGGCGAGCAGTACTCCGGCAAGGGTGGCGTGTACGCCGGATTCCATCATGAAATACCACATCAGAATACCCGGCAAGATATAAAACCACATGTTGCGAACCTTAAAACGGTTTAACAAACCAAGCCCCAGGAATATCGCGATCGCGAACAACAGATACACCAATGAGAGATCACTGGTGTAGAAAATGGCGATGATGATCATCGCACCGATGTCATCGATGATGGCAAAGGCGGTTAGAAAAACTTTCAGGGAAGGTGGAATACGTTTGCCCAGCAGGCTGAGTACACCCAAAGCGAAGGCGATATCGGTCGCCATGGGGATGCCGAAACCTTTTTCAGTGGGCAGGTTATAGTTAAGCGAAAAATGAATGAGAGCGGGTAAGAGCATACCGCCCAGTGCCGCGAGGAGGGGCAGCATCGCTCCGCGAAGGTCCGAAAGCTCGCCTTTGTAGAGCTCGCGTTCAATTTCCAAACCAATGAGCAGGAAAAAGATGGTCATCAAGCCATCATTGATCCAGTGGGTGAGGTCGTGCTTGAGATGGATTCCCCAGCCTTCCCAGCCCAATTCGGTATTCAGCAGGGCTTGGAATTGTGGACCGATGGTACTGTTCATCAAGAACAGGGCAAGCAAAGCGGAAGCAATCAAAATAATTCCGGATGATTGCTCGGATTGAATAAATTCCTGGAATAAGCGGGTTACCCGCTCGCGCCTTCGAATCATGATTGAATTCCTTTGTTGGCAGGGTTGGCTGAGCGGCTTAAAAACCAATCCGCTCGCGGATATGCGGTTAATTAATTATACAAGAAATTAAACCGACGGCGCCAATTCGATCATCCATCGGGGTAGGATAGCCAGCGGTTGGGGCGCGCCCAAGGCGGCTTAATCACCCGGCTTGGGGTAGTAAAATTCGGATTTCCCAACTACGTGTTGGAGTGTGTACGAAAGGTTGAGTGCGTCGAACATCTCCGGCGTCCACCGCTCCTTGGTAAAAATATCTTTCGTCAGAATTATCAGCGAAAACTTTTTATCCTTAATCTCAGCGACAAAGGGCTGGATCTGCCAGTTCCCATCGTTGGCCATTTGAACCCGCTCGAAGAATTGAAAATAGATCGGCTGACCGATGGCGAGGATTGGGTTGTTATTTCGATCCGCCAGGACAATTCCGCCCGCATCCTGGGCAAGCCTGATACTTTCGGCTTCATTTTTGAGTCCAATCTCTCGGCTGGCAAGGAAATTTTTCAGCATGGTTGCTTGAGTATTGGTCATGCTGATCAGCGCCAAAACGATCATGATTGGATAAACCGCCAGAAACCATTTTGATTTGAATTGGATTTTGCTCAGAAAATTAAAGAATAATCCAAACCCGAGCGCTGTCGCGGCTGAAATTTCCATTAAATAATTGTACGAGGAGCCGATCTTGCCGGCGGTTAACGCGGAAGCCAGCGAGCCGAGCAGATAAGTGATCAATAGCGGACGCAGATTGTGGTTTGCCTTTTGCATTACCAGCATGGGAATTGTCGCCAGGAGGGGAAGCATCCCTTTTTGGGCAAAATATTTTACCAGTTCCACCCCTCGTTCCAGACTGAACTGGTTTTGGTTGGCAATTATGATGTGGAGATAAAAACCGCCATCCGAAACCAGATTCGCGATCAAAAAGATCAAAAGCCCGGCCGAGCCCAACCCGAACGCGAAGAAAAAAGCCTTGCGCCAGTCCTTGGTGAGCAGATGAACGAACGCCGCCAGGGGCGCTGCCAGCCCGTAGCTCTGGCGGGTATAAATTGCCGCGAGAAGTAGAATCGCGGCAAAAATCAGATGAGTAACGCTATCTGGTTTGCTGACCACCAGGTATAACCCCCACAGGCTTAGCGCCAGCGCCAGCATGTCTATCCGGAGCAAGGCAGACCAATAAAATACAAACGGAATACAGCCAAAAATGAGTGCTCCCGCCAGGCTCGCCTTCCATTGGTTGGTATCTTTGTGGATAATGGCGCCAATTGCCATCGCCGCCGCCCAGGTGGAAATGAAACTGATCAGTCTTCCAAACAGAAACGGCGGAGCTGAAGGAAATAAAAGCCGACCGGCGGCAATGATGAGAATATAAAGGGGGGGATAATTGGTAACCGTGTAGGGCGGCGTATCCAGGTCGGGCTGGTAGATCATCTCACCGCCCGCCAACCGAATGGCGTGGTTAACCAGAGGTCCTTCACCGTAATCCAATTGATGTGGGTAGCTGATCAGCAAAAATTGATAGAAAAGGGCAAAAGCGGCGGAGACAGCTAGAAAGAGCAGAAAAAATCCGGATGCCGCCGACTGAGGTGAGATTCGTTTTAAGGAAGTCGAGACCATAACACCAATTAATATTTGAAATTATATCATGGTTCTTTGTTAAATGGTGAACTGAGGAAACGCAAAATCAATCGCCAATTATTAACTGCGTGTAGTATAATCATACTCAAATGGCTTGCTGATCTCCCGCCAAATTGAACCGCGGTTTACAAGCTCGGAGGTGGAATTTTCTCGATCCAGCTCTGCAGCGGGGAGCGTACTTTCCCGGGATTGTAGGGGTACCATCCCAGTTCCGCGCGGATGGCTTGCTCCTTCATCTCGGTGCTTCCCCAGACAAAACTTCCTCCGGCTATGCCCATCACCGCCGCCAGCCATGGATTTGCCACGAACAGCGAGCCAACCGCCAATGCGATCCCGAGCAGCATGAACCAAGGCCACCAATAAACCCCCAGGTAACGCTCACCACGAATGACCCACACAAAACCGAGCCCAACCACCAGGAAAGAAAGCAACCCAAGCCAAATTCCAAACAGTGTCATTTTGCGCTCTCTTCCTTTAAAATTGTTTTAATCTCCTCAGCAGTGTATTGCCTGCCGAGGATCGGACGATCCAGCAGATCCACCGTATTCGCGCCAGGGAACTCGGCTAAAATGCGTTGATGGCGCGGGTTGGCGGGGTTGGCGGGGGCATGGCCAATCCGGATCCGCTTTTGCTGGCGGTAAAGCTCAAACGAATCCCACATGAGCATGAAACCGGTGATCCCCAACACCGCCTGGTTATACCCTGAAGCGTTCAGGCTGCTTGCCAGTGAGAACACCCCGGCCAGGGCAAAAACCGCCATCGGCTGCCACAAGCGTTCGGTGCGCCGCTCAATGGCTCGTACCGAAACGTGTCCGATCCAGATATTCAGAAAAGTGGCGGCGGCGCATACCACCCCAAAAGTATTGATTTCCATACTGGTAATTATAAATCCGGTGGAGAGAAATGCAAATCCAGGCTTGGCAAGAGTCTGGATAAAATTTTTAGCCTCAGATCCAAAACCCTCCTGCCCATGCTCCCCCAGCGCCCCAAAAACCTCCGTGGCGAAGTGGTATTTAAGATGGGATACGAACCGGATCTTTGCAGCGCTGGAAGGGTTTGACAGGTTGTTGGAAGCGTGGTATTATATCAGTCCGTTGACGCGGGGTAGAGCAGTGGCAGCTCGTCGGGCTCATAACCCGGAGGTCAGTGGTTCGAATCCACTCCCCGCTACTAAGAGTGAACCAGAGTCCGTCGGGCTCTGGTTTTTCATTAGCCCGGCGCGCAGCGGTAGACATTTTTCCAAAAATGGAGGAATTTCTTATGAACCGCAGTTCGCCGGGCTTGTCAATTGCAAAATCCATCGACGGCTTCCTAAAATTCAAAACAGCAGAGGGGTTAAGCCAACGCACAATTGCCTCCTACGAATACATGCTCAACCATTGGTTGAATTACATTGGAGATCGGAGTGTCACTGAAATTCAGGCATCCGATCTTACTGGTTACATGGCCTGGCTGCGCACCGAGTACAAGCCGGTGCGCTTCAATGGTAGTAAAGAGCCATTGTCTGCCAAGTCCATTCGCAATGTGTGGGTGACGTTTCGTTCCTTTTTCGGCTGGTTGCACGTGGAGTTCAAGTACACCAACCCTGCTATAGAAATCACTGCCCCTAAATTTCAGACGCATCCCGTTGAAACTTTTACCAAAGAAGACGTTGAAAAGATATTGAAGGCTTGTGTCTTTTCTCGTGAATCTCAAACCGAGGAGAGAAAAAAGTTCGTCATGCGGCGGCCGAGTGCCAATCGCGATCAGGCGATTGTTTTGATGTTGCTGGATACCGGATTGCGTGCAACCGAACTTTGTTCGCTGACCATCAACGATGTCGACCTCAAGACTGGAAAGGTTACGATTCGGCACGGAGTTATTGGCGGAGCTAAAGGTGGCAAAGGACGCACAGTCTACCTGGGTAAAGTTGCCCGAAAAGCCGTCTGGCGTTATCTGGTTGGACGCGAAGACGGGGACGATCCCCGTGCACCCCTGTTCATCAGCCAAGCCGACCGACCGTTCAACAAGGATAGTCTGCGTGTCTTGATCAACCGGTTGGGTTCCAGAGCAGAAGTGAAGAAAACCTACCCTCACAAATTCAGGCACACTTTTGCCATCACCTATCTGCGTTCTGGTGGTGATGTGTTTACCCTTCAATCCCTGTTGGGACATGGTTCGCTGGATATGGTGCGCCATTATGCTCAAATTGCGGATATGGACGTTGAACAAGCGCACCGCAAGGCTAGCCCAGCCGACAACATGCGTTTGTAGCCAGGAAGGGATCATTCAGTCAACCTCCCGGCAATGAATACCAAAGCATGTTTCTGGCTTTCTCGGTCTAAGCGATTGAGATATGCCTCCAATTCATTATCCGGCGTGGACGCTGCCTTACCCGACAAACCGGCAATACGCTCCTGGACATCAGAAGATAACATGGGAGCGTAGGTGCTGTCGGTGATTTCGATACTGTCATGCATCAGGTTCATGGATACGGCTTTGTAATCGGCCATGGTCTGAGCATGCAACAATCCGTAAACGGCGTGTCCATGCCGGAATTTATGAGGCGATTTGAATTCTACATTTGCTAAAGAAAATAAGATTTCTAATCGTTTTTGCAGAGCATTGGAGCGGCTCGTGCCTGGTTCTTCAGAGGATAAATACTGGTCTCCCCAAGTATGTGCAATGGGAGCATACCAGGGAGTTGAGGCAGTTAACGAAGTTCGAACGATAGCATCCCAGCGGCGCACCGGATCGAGCAACTCGGGAATGTTTAAAAGAAACGTGGTTGCCTTTTTGCTGTTTTTAGTATGGACACCCAATTCTGGCCACTGGCGTAGAGTGAGGTTTTCCAGATCGACCCCCGAAATGGGGAGCGTTGTAAAAGCGCTGGCACGCATTCCTGAAAGGAATAGCATGGCAGCAGCCGCTTGATCCCGTAAAAGAACCAGGTTGTTCTCAGGAACAGGCACAGAAATCAGGGTTTGTACTTCTTCCAGCGTGACAAAGACATTCTCAACTGAGACTTGCGGCTGTCGGGAAAGACGTAAGGTATCTATCCATGTGACCGGCAGACTATTCATTTCTCTTGGGTATGTGGACTTTGCCCAACGAAAGAAGCGTTTGCTTGAGTCAATAATTTTCTTCTGGGATACCCCTGCAAGGGTTCCCTTTCCTTCTTTGCCTGGTAGTGATGTCAGATAAGTGGGTAACGTGGGACGGATGGCTTGCACATTGCGAAAATTTTGGTCATCTGCCCAGAGGAGTAAATGGCGCAAGTAGAAGCGATAGCGCTCAACTGAAGCAGGGTTCAGCTGCAGAACTTCCTCAAGATACTTGAGGTGTTCTTTAATTTTGAGATAGTTCTGGCGTTCGATCACGATGCGCTCCACGATTGATAATATTTCCGCAAATTGTACAAGTCCCTTTGATCAGGACAAGATTCCCTTTAATAGGATGAATCTGGGGAGAGATCAGCTTGGAAACCTGGTTGCAGTGCATGCAATAGGCTTCGTCTTCATTTAACTTACTTAACATCTTTGGTTTGCGCTGCTCATCCACCCAGCTGGCAAAACTTTCACCATTAATCCAGATCCGATTGCGATTATCCCGCTGGTGCGGGACGCTTGTTTGTAGCCAGTCACGAAGCGTGCTTTCCGCGATATCCAGCTCTTCGCAAATTTCACGCGGGGTATACAGCATCGGCAATAAACCGGGGGCTTTTACGATTACAGTATGAGGCAGCTTGGTTCTACGACTTTTTTCTTCCATCCAACGATACTCCTAATCCAATCAGGTTTTAATGGGTTATCCGTGGTCGAGTAAACAATCAGAAGCCAAACCATTGACAGCATTTCCAACAGCCTGGTTGATCCGAACAATATCTTCTGGTATCGCACCTGGATTTTGATACTCCCCCAAACCAGCGCGAATTTTGCTGAGCGAGCTGGTCAACTGACTTGCCAATTTGTTGGCGCGTTTTGCTTCCCGTCGGACAGTGGTCCAATTGTTGTTTTCGGGGAATGCCATTTCAGAAGATTCTTCATTTACGGGTGCGGCAAATTCATCCTCATAGGCAGCGACCTGTATTGCCATACACCTGGCTTCAAAACGGTTCAAGCAGCGGTGAATCGAATCTAATTGATCTGTAATTTCACAGGCAGCCAATTGCTCGTCAGTTAATCCAGAAAGCTGAGATACGAACCCAGACAAACGTACAAGATCTTCTTGAATAGTCTCAAGCCGTGTCGAAAGACTGGTGTGTTGTTTTGTGATTGGTTTGGTTAGCAGGCAGTTCATGGGTGCTCCCTTACGTTTTGAGTTACGAGTAGGATAACACCTGGCAGTGTTCGGCTCAATCTACCAATTTCGGTAGGATTTAATCCAAAAAACTACCGATATCGGTATATAGATTTTTTTACTTAATCCTTGCACAATAGAATAATCTATCCTATAATTACACAGAACGTATGTTCTAATATATACAAACCAAAATTCTACCGTTACCTGACTTGCGCATAAATACTTAGAATGGCCACCACAATCACGATCTTTCTCACACCTGGTCCTCTCCGGATTAATGCGCATTATTCCGGGGGGGCTTTATGTTATTTCTTAACCACGTATTGTGGAACTTAGGGGAGGTCTCCGTCAATGCCATCCATCGTAGTCTTCAATGATGAAGGAAATGTTGTTTACCAAAATACTGTTGACGATGTTCACGAGTTGGTGAAAACAATCCGCGATGGTGGCGATCTGCCGGGCTTTTCTGAGTCACCCCCACCCGTTCGCATTAATGGACTGATTATCCTTGCTGAACAATCGCGCGTTTGTAGACGACCTAAACCCAAACTTACCCAAAAACAATGTCAGGTGCTGCAATGCCTGGCGAATTCCCTCACCCCAGAGCAAACTGCGATGAAAATGGGTCTATCAGAAGAATCTATTCGGCTTTATCTAAAAATCCTCAAGAAAAAATTCAAAACAGAAAGCCGGGATCAATTAATGGCGATGGCTGGCTATCTTGGGTTGTGCAATCCCTATCAAAACGAGCCGCCTGAAGCAAGTTAAGCAATCATAGTCGCGAAAATTGTCTGGCATCACATCGGAGATTCGTTGCCAGAAAACGAAAAGTATTATATTATTAGTGACGAACATATTTTTCGTTATTTACTACATTGCGACCGGTAAAACTCACAAGTTATGTCCAAATTTCCAAACTGGTTTAAGCGAGCATATAAACAATGGAGCCGATCCCAACCAGGTGAGGAAGATTTTTTGGCATTCTGTGACTTGTTAGGTTATTCACCGGCAATTGTGTTGAACTGGCTTCAAGGCGATTCTTTACCTCAGGGTGCAGAGATATTGAGTATAGCTGGTCTATTTGGTACGAAGGTGTATTCATTGTTAGGTCAGCCAGAACCTGATCCAGAGCTAGTGAAGATCTACAATTCCTTCTCTCATCTCAATGGGGAATCCCGAAGTAAATTAGCGCTGGCACTTTATGAGGTTGAATTACGATTGAAAGCCGAAAAACTTTCTGTAAAATCCAATCAAGCAAAAGAAATTTTTGAAGTGGTTTTTGCCAAATATGGATTGAACGAGTCACGGTAATTCGAAGGATTTATTTGGTCTATTTGACGCTCACGAAAAGAACCGTGAGCGTTTTTTGATTATGAATATTAGTTGTAATGCTATAATAAACTCAAGCAACTGTGTTTAAATATAACATTTGGGAGGGTCATATGGACTCTGAATTCCTGACAGCTGAGGAAGTAGCCGAGTATTTACGTCTCCCGTTATCGACCGTATACAAATTAGTTCAAGATAAAAGATTGCCAGGGTTTAAAGTAGGAAAACATTGGCGATTTCGTAAGGACGCTATCCAAAAATGGATCAAAGATCAGGAAAGCAAAAACGAGCCCAGTCATGGTTGATATGGAAACGATTATTTTTAATGAAGCTTTATGGCTGGATGATAATCATATACATTATTCGCCAGGTCTTTTGAGCTTGCTCAATTCGAAGGATACCTTGGTGGTCATTAAATACGGGGAACCTCCATATGAAATTATTATTGGAGTTCCTCATCAAGCTGAGATTGGGGAATCATTAATTGCCGAAAATTGGACAAACCCGCGTGGAGGGATAGGCCGCGACTCTGACGAAAACGCCGCTTCCTTTGCATTAGCTACCTTTTCAAAGTTGTGTGATCAGAAAATCCCTTGTAAATTAGTCATTGCTGCTCATGCCACTGACCACGATCCGAATAAAGATGTGAACAGTTCTTATTGCAGAGAGGTTTTCTCCGAGAATACGCTTTTGCTCTTTGAATGTCACGGTGCCGGCGATAAACGAAAGCAAGATATTGAGATCTCGGCAGGGGCTAATTCGCTTGTTAAAGCATTAGATTTTGGTCGGCAATTGGCTTTAAAACTAAATTATCAATATTCCTTGTCAGCTCAAAGTGAAGCAAATTCAAATAATGCAAAGAGTATCTCGAGAGACAATGAAGTTGATACTTTTCTGGTTCTCCCAGCATTAGAGACCACCTCATTAAGTCTGGCAGAAAAAAAGAAGGTTGCTGCTTTACATCTGGAAGCTAAACCCCGTTTTCGGATTCCGGAAAATAATAATTCAATATCCGCAGATGGATTGGTTTTAGGAAATGCAATAGCTGAAGTTATCCTCTCAAAGGTAAATTTATGAAACTTCAACTCACGAACGGTTATCGCCCACGTTTTGACCAAATATCACGTATTCTACAGTTTCTACTTTCCCAAGAGGAACGTAAAAAAAATTCCCGGCAAGAAATTGTTGCTGCCTTGGGTATTCCCGAAAATCAAGTTGAGAATTTGATCAGTATGATGACGGGATTTGGGCTTGTGTTTCCAAGGGTAACCACACTTACCCCTTTTGGAAAAGCCGTCATTAAATCCGACCCATATTTCGATAAACTGGAAACCCTTTGGATTATTCACTACATCGTATCCAGTAATCCAGAATGGGTCGTTTGGTATCGCATCATCAACACAGTTCTTCCATCACAGGATCGTTATACGGTGGAACAAATAAGTGATCGGTATTTCTCAGATCTTGCCATTCATTTTTCTGAAAGAACGATATCCGAAAAACTCCCTAAAGAGGTTGGATCAGTCTTTGCTGCTTATACACGTAGTGAATTATCCCATTTGGGAATTCTTGGGGTAGAAGGGACCGGTAATTTCATAAAATCTAATCCTGTAGAAATACCAGACTTAGCTTTCCTTTTCTGTTTATTATATTATCGAGACAAATATTCACCGGGATCCTCTGCGGTCAATACAGAAGATGTTTGCCTGGCTGAAAACAGTCCCGGTAGAGTGATTAACTTACCCGAATACCAGGTGAGAACCATTTTGGGAAACTTACACAACGCCGGTTTGGTTCGGCTAGAGCAATTAGCCAACCTAGATCAAGTGCGATTGTCTGATACGCTGACGCAGGAAGATGTGTTTCAACGAATTTATGGGGGAAAAGATGCCAATTAGTGTCTTTGATACGCTTGCCCATCTCGAACAGGAACGCTATCGGGCTGTTATTTTTCATACTGTTCCAGAAAAAAGTCCGTCTCAGTCCCTTTTCTGCCAAAAGTTTTGTAAACAAGCCAATGGAAAATATCTGGATTTGTTGGAATTCTTCATACAGTCGTCCGCCCTTAGTGAGAACATAGACAGTTTCAGTCCCGAAAAGTTGAGAGGCTTGCTGATAGAACAAAGCCTGGGTCAATCATTACTCGTGGTTGATCGAGCTGACTTTTTACTGGATACCTGGCGTAAACCAGAGCGGCAGGATTTTTTCAGGTTCATAAACAATCAATGGGACAGTTACAAAGATGGAATGAAAGCTAAACTCATTGTTGGTTTGCAAACGTCGCAAGAGATTGAGACGCTAAAAATATTCGATTCGCAAAGCCAAAGCCGCATATTCCGGCTCACTGATTTCAACGATATTGGATAGGAGAATTCCTTCGCCATGACTAAAATTCGAGAAATTGTCCAAATTAACAGCGGGTATACCAGTTACGTCGATCTGTATGAAGAGTACTATGACCTTGTGAAAAACCGTGGTCGAATGGAGCGTTATAAACCTATCGCTGCCCATCGGCAGGTCTTCGAAAAAATCGCAAACGCGCTGAATCCATTGGACCGACGTTTTTATTTTCTATCGGGAAGTTATGGCACGGGTAAATCGCACCTATTATTAATGTTGGCAAATTACTTTGCCAGTCCAAGCGATCTTCCAGAGATAGAAGCATTTTTCAAGAATTATGAAACAGCACAGGGCGAGGTTCTCTTAAAACCAGGAGAAATGCTAAAGGAAAGAAAAGCTGCTTCACTCAAAGAAGCCCGTAAATCTGGTCGCTATCTTGTAGCACTTTGTCGGTATAGCTTAAATCTGGATTTCGAGGGCGCAGTATTAAGAGCAATGGAGGAAGCCTTACAAAAGGATGAATCGAATATCCTTTTAGATAGTCATTATAGCGAGGCTTTAAGAAGGATCAAAGACTGGGAATCTCGACGGAATGAGACACGATTTTTCTCGGACCTCGAGTCGGCAATCAGCCGACTGTTCCCAGATTGGACCGTCAATGATCTGATTGATGGATTGGAAAAATATGATGAACAAGCCCTAAAGGCATTCAAGAGCTGTTTCCAGTCAGTCACCGATTCGGAGTTCACATATAAGAAGGATAATCTTCGAGACATTATTTCAGATTTCTTGAAGAATTCTGAATTCAAGGAACGTTATAAAGGGATAGTTTTTCTTTATGATGAATTTGGTGCCGCTATTGATGCCAACCTGGTTAATTACACTACCTTGCTTGATTTTGCTCAATACTGCGCCAACTCCACCTTGCAAAAAGGTGGAACGGTCGTTTTCATAGGTACCGGTCACAAAGCATTTCGTAACCATGGCCAAATTGGAGATCTGAATGCGGAAACACTAGAAGCACGTGTCTCTGAAATTGGTCTTCAGACCCAAGGTATGGAAGACATCATAGCTGCGATTGTCCAACCCAAGAAAGACTCGCCAGAATGGACGCAGCAAGTTCTACCCCAATCACATAAATTTACGAACTTCACTGTAGATTGTAACCGGCTTCATCTGTTCAACTGGCTGCCGGCTCCTAAAATTGCAAACAATATAATCAAAAACATTTACCCCATGCACCCGCTGGCAACCTTCGCCCTTCTTCGCCTTGCAGGTGAAGCCGGTTCCGATAACCGATCAGTTTTCAAGTTTTTTGCGCCCGAATTTGAAACAGGAGAGCAAGGATGGGTTAATGTACAGCCCTACTCCTACCCCTGGTTCCTGGAAAATAATGAAATCGTAAATCAAAGCAAATTGACATTGTTTACCGCAGATTTGCTTGTAGATTATTTTAAAGAAAGCCTTAAAGCGACCAATAGCAGGTTGATTGACCGTGTAAAGAATGCTGTTATTAATTATGAGGCGACTCTGCGTGAACTTAATGCGTATTTAGCACGGAAATCGCAACACCAATTATTTGAAGAAGCAGATGAACTCATGTTAAGAATCATCAAGGTGATGCTGGTAAATGAGATTGCCAGCACACAGGATGTAGCGATTGCCAATACTGCTCAAAATATTGAGTTCGCTTTGGAATTTGTTGCTCCCGACGAGAAAACCCAAGTCGAAGATCGCCTAAAGCTTTTATGTGAAGCTGGAATTCTGTTTAATAACCACACAGTTTACGAATTAGTACGCGGTGATCGGAAAGATGTTCAACGGCTTGTGGATCAATTCAAAGCCAATCCTGATAATAGGCCTACCAACCTGTTACAGAATTTTCTAGAGTTAAATCCGCTGCGTGGCGATGAGGTTTACCTCGAGGCAAAAGATTACAATGCTTCATTCAGCGAAGACAAACGGTTGAAGGTTCTCTTTGCCACACCATCGATGCTTACAGAAAAACAGAGCATAAATGGGAATACTGTTCCTTTCTTTTCCGCTTTAGAGCACGAGCGTTTACAAGCGACGGGTGTTTCCAACAGCTATGAAGGGGTCGCGGTCTATGTTTTTTGTGAAAATGATACCGACATCGATACTGCGAAAAAAACAGTTGCTCAAAACAATCAGCAGCGAGTGAGTGTTGCTATTCCCCGCAATCCAATTGGTATCTACGATGCGATATTTACGTTGAAAGCGCTGGAAAGCGATTGGTTCAAAAAACAATCTCAAAACTTCAGCCCCTACGAAAAAGCAGAGGAAAAGAAAATCCGCGATGAAGCCAACAAAATTCTGACCGAAGCAAAAAGTGATTACTTTACCAATGCAAAAGTGTATTGGTTTGGGATGAATGGGGTCGAAATTCCGGTACAAGAGAATAAGCGTCACGACGCCGCGAATAGAATGATCCTAGAACTTTACGGAAGTAAACGAAATACCTTTGGACATAACGAATTTAACAAGGCACATATCAATTTATCGGGGCAAGTGCGTGCTATTTTCAAAGAGGCCGGCGACATTCTTTGCGATCTCTCGCAACCCATCCGAGTGAATTGGTCCTGGCCAGATAATCGTGGTGGAACAAAATATCTACGCAAATGTTTTGTGGATCACCAGGCTTTACGAGTATTAAACGTTGAAGGAGATGTTAGGTATTTGGAGGCGGAAAAGGATATCAATAAATTCCGCGCCGCCTTGCCGGCATATGCAAAGTTACTGGAAAACCTGGCTGCATTAGAAGGCAAGGGACAAATCAACCTTCAACAATTCATCAAACCATTTTTTGAGGAATACGGCCAGGGGGAAATAGCAGTTACTTTAATGCTGTTATTAGCCCGACGATTTTATGGTGATAGCCTACGATTTAAGCGTGAGCCCAACAACCTGACGGATATTCAATTTGGGAGCTCTGAAGATATGCTTTCACTGGTCCAAGGGCAAGCTGTTTCAGCTATCCTCCTCTTTGAGGCAGTTAGCTCGGAAGATCAAACGTATTTCGCAAAAATTACCCAAACTTTCACGAATCAACCAGCCCCAGCGGGCAAGGTCTATTCTATAAGTGAAGCCTATCAAGCAGCTGTCAACTGGTGGGATAGCCTCCCCATTATTGCCCGTTCACTTGGTTTTTATACCGGTGACGAGAAATCTCTGGCGGAAACATTCAGCCAGGCGAAAACCAAAGACCCTTTCCGGTTCATCAAGTACGACCTCATGGAAATGCTCGGGCAAGTACCAGGCGAAACCCTTAGCCCAGCAAAGATTACCCATATCGAAGTCCATTTAAAGGCGTTTAAGGGGACCGCAGAGGCTATCCAGGCAGTTGTAGAAGATCAGATATTAGTCCAGGTTGCTGAGATATTTGGAGCGTCTTCTAATCTGGATGTAGACATTCAGGACGCATTTAAAAACTGGTTTAACGGATTGGGCAGTACCCAAAAAGACCCGCTTGGCAACTACCACAACAACGATAGCAAGCCTTTAGTCAAATATACAGCCTATGCCAATATCCGTGAGTTATTGTTCAAAACCCTACCAGAAGCTTACTCATTGGGTAGTGTAAACACCTGGATGACCAACTTCGTTTCAACTTTGGTTCAACGCATCCGAAGTGGGAAGAACCACATTGAGACCAATGCACCACAGATCAGCCAACTAAAGGTGGATTTCACAAACGACCTATCACAGCACGGTAATCAGGTAACCTATCAGGGCGAACTTGTACTGCATGCCGATACAGAAGATGGACAGGGAGTGATCTATTACACCGAAGATGGCTCGGATCCTACTACCAGCAAACAGCGACAAAAACTGACTCCGGGAGATTCCCTAACCATCAAGGGTAACCGCAAAGTGAGGTTGGTAGTTGCGGACGAAAAGGGAAATTACAGCGCAGTAAAAATCATCGAAGCCATTGATGAGCTGGAGAAGTTTAAGATCGTCCGGCTAGCACAGAAGACTGCCTTTGATGAAACGATTACCTTTGTTTTTCCAAAGAATAAAGAAGCAGCCAGGATAACCATCTTGTCTCTGCTTTCAGAACTGGCTGATTCTGGTCTTTATTCAGAAAACGAGCTCCATCAAGCAATTCTTCGTGCTTTGGATGAAATCGAAAATAGATGATATTTCAAAAATAACTTACCCTATGGGTATTTTGTACGAGATACAACTAAGGAAAACCCAATATGCCAACTTATTACCATAACGAAACCCTTTTCTCCGAAATTTACCTCGAAGAAATCACCCGCCAAACTGAAAATGCAGACGTTTTAGCTTCCTTGAAAGTTCTTGGCGAATATCGCGAGTATGCCGACACACAAAACTTGCGAGCTTGGAAAGAATCCTATGTCCATGAAGTGCTTTCAGCTTTAGGTTTTTTCGCTAAATCGAAGAAAGAAGCTCTGACGGAACTCTTTCCAATGGGGAACGCTGGTAATGAGAATCCTCTTTCGTTGTGTTATGTAGTCTTACCGGATGAAAACTTGGATAACACCACCATAGGTCGTAACTGGGCTGAGAAGATTATTCGAGCACTACGCGAGAACAATCTCCAATGGGGGCTCCTGACCAATGGCAAGCAGTGGCGTATCTATCATCAGAATGAATCTACCCCATACGAAACTTATCTCGAGATTGATCTGGAAGCAATTCTGAAAGAAAAAGCTAAAGAAGCGTACCAGATTTTCCACAAATTCATGAAGGCGGAAAACTTCATTGTCCACGAAGATGGCAAATGTCAGTTTGACCGTTTCAAGAAAGAATCCCAGGATAAGATCGACTATATTGAGAAAGAACTAGCCAACGCCCTCAGGCAACGCGAAGAGGGAGGTAAGGGTGTACTTTCCGATCTTTGCATGGGGTATGTGGAAGAGCTCCGTCACCGAAATGAGGGGAATTTAGACGATGAGGCATTACGTAAGAAGATCTATCATGGAGCTATGCTCTACATGTTCCGGTTGCTCTTCCTATTTTATTCAGATGCGCGTGGATTGCTAAGTGATGAAAATCATACCTTATTGGAAAAAGTTGAAGCTGAATGCCGTGCTCACCATGATGAAGGTTCTTTCAGTGAATCTTCAATTCCTATATGGGATAATCTGGAACAGATCTTCGTGGATATCGACCAAACCTATAATGGCGGCTTGTTTAGCCCGCAGGAAAGCGAATTTACTCGTTTTCTTTCTGACACCAGAATCGGCGACAATTATATAACAAATGTCATCTTCAATCTAACCACGTATCGAGAGAAAAACGGTCAAGAAAAACCGATCAGCTACCGTGACATGAGTGTTCGCCACTTGGGAACGCTTTATGAAGGACTTCTAGAACACAAGTTATATATTGCCAAGGAGGATACCGAGGTCAAGGTAGCCAAAGGTAAGATTCAATTCATACCTGTTTCACTTGGTGGTAAATTACTTTTAGGACATTATATCAAGAGCGAAGAGGTTTATTTTGCCGGTGATCCAAGTGAGAGAAAGTCAACAGGGTCATATTTCACCCCGGAAGACGTAGTTGATTACATTGTTTTTAACACAATTGGTGCGAAATTAAATGAAATCAATGAAGCTTTCATAACCCAAGAAAAGGCGAACAGAATCGCATTTTTACGGGCTGTAGATGATGGTGAACGTGGCGCCATAGCAGCTTTATTGGAAGAAAATGCGCTTGCTTTTGTGCGCGAAAAAGTCCTTAGGCTGTCTGTGTTAGATCCAGCTATGGGAAGTGGGCACTTTCTGGTCAATGCCACAAATCTGATTGCCAATTTCATCACAGAGTTGTTGAATGCACTTGGAATTGAAGGTGAAAGATCAAGTGGAACTACATACTGGCGACGTTGGGTGGTCGAAAATTGTATATATGGTGTGGACCTCAATCCCCTTGCTGTAGAATTGGCGAAGCTCTCGTTGTGGATATTATCAATGGCAAAAGACCAGCCATTGTCATTTCTGAAACATCATCTTAAGTGTGGTAATTCCTTGGTTGGTGACAAGCTCGGTGAAATTGGGATTTACCCATTTTTTACTGGGAAAAAAATAAGTCGACAACTTTCATTATTTGAGCGAGATCCAGATTTTAAAGCTGCTGTCGAAGAAGCCGTAGAAAAATCAAGGATGATCGTAACACAGAGCTCTTCAGTGAGACATGAAGTCGAAGAAAAGAAAGCCTGGCTTGAAAAAATTGAACAAGTCTTATCGGGTTACAAAGCAATATGCAGTGTGCATACCGCATTGTATTTTGATCGGGATTTAATTAATGAAGACCAATATATGATGTTGGTGGAAAATAAAGACTTTAATAAAGCATTTTCTATTATAGGAGAAAACAAGTTCTTTCATTGGGAACTAGAATTTCCTGAACATTTTTTTGGTTCCAACGGTTTTGACATTGTATTAGGTAATCCACCATATGCAGACATTTCAGGAGATTCGGAAGAGTATTTTACGAATCACTATTCATCAATAAATTCAGGCGATTTATACACGCTATTTGTTGAAAAATTAACAGAATTAACAATTAATACTGGTTTCGGAGGTTTTGTTTTACCACTTTCATTGACATTTAGTGAGAGTATGCTGAATATTAGGACCTTGATTAACTCTCAAAACCAACGATCTTGGAAAATTTCGTCTTTTGACCGAATACCGGATGCCCTGTTTGGAGGAAATGTAAGGACTCGGTGTTCTATATTATTAGGATCACCAAGCTCGCAGATAAAATCAGAATTGTCAATGACCCCAATGTATAGGTGGTTTGCAAGAGATAGAAGTCAATTATTTAATTCCATCAGATATGTAAATGTTGATGAAATTAAGAGATTTCATAATGGGTGGCCAAAAATTGGTAGCACAACCCAAGTTAGTGTTCTTCAGAGACTTTTTGAGAAAAATGGAAATGTTGGAATGTTATTCTCAAAAAAGCACACGAACAATCCTTTATTTTTCTCTTCAACAGCTTATAACTGGCTAACTGTTACTAGCAAAATGCCACCAGTTTATGATCTTCAGGATAACCTCTTGGAACAAACAAAATATGGAACGTTATATTTTGATAATCCTGATGATGCCTGGTTTTCACTTAGTATATTTACCAGTACTTTTGCTTACTGGTTTTGGCTTGTATTCGGTGATGGTTTTGATGTTACGAAAAAATTATTGGGAAGCATTCCGCTTTATCCTTCTCATTTTGATCATCAGATCTACTCTGCCTTAGTAAATTTAGGGAAACTCGTTCAAATTGAAATGGAAAACCACGTTGTCTATAAAATTAATGCTGGGAAAAAAATCGGAAACTATAACCTAAGGTTGTGTAGGAATGTTACTGATCAAGTTGATGAACTAATTTTTCAAGGCACTGGGTTGTCCAAAGGGGACCTGTTGGACATAAAGAGCTTTTGTAGTTCTATGATTAAAACTGAACTTATTGATGACTGATTAGAATTAGTCTTACAGATAAGGAACCCCATCATGATCTTAATTGTTTTTGATCCAGAAAATTTAGCCACAGGTAATGATGGTTTCATTGTTTCTTCTTGTCAGGATTATGTTCTTTCTTATAATAAAATCCTCGAGAATATAGTTGTTAGTAAAGAAGTTAAGATTATAGCTAAGAACCCAACCGTAATGCAATGGTTTAGGAATATGTGTACACGCTATTCACAAGGTGTAATCAAATTAGAAACCATCGATGCTCGAATTGCTTTAGGTCAACAATGGGGAATGGAGATACCTTCCACCGTAACAAATGAAGATATCCGTCAGGCTAGGCTGCTCACTCGCGAACTTCAAACGAAACCAGGGTTTACTTTTGAAGACACACTCTTGGCGCATTTTTACGCGCCTATCCTAACCTCGAAAACTTTCCCCCTTACCCAATTGACAGAGTTACTAAATTCGGTTGATTCACAGCGTTGGCAATCGAATAAAAACGTCCCACTTCTGGCTCGCACGCTGCACAACCGCCTGGAAGAATGGAAAGGTAAAGCACGCTCCAGCGAGCAACGCCAGTTAGTGGATCTGTTCGCCATGGATCCGGCCGGGCTAAACCAGCTGCTCATGCGCTTCCGTGTGTTGCGAAGCTATCCTCCCATTGCTCAGGCATTGCTTGGAGATTCATTTCCGATGTTGAGATCGCTCAAAATACAACTTCAGGACCTGGAAATTGAAGAAGCCAAAATACCCGAAACGGTGCTCCAGGTCACTTACTACCTTAACAACTATCAGCCAAAAGATGCGGATGAACTAGTAGCCCTTCTTGAACGGGTGAGTGGGTTGCTATCTGTGGAATTTGACACTGTCGAAAAACAGCTTCTCCTTCATCCAGATTGGGTCACATCCAACCTGATGGATCAAGTAGAAAGCAAATTCAATAGTCAATCTCGCCGGCTTGCTCGCAGGTTTATGGTCCTACGCGGGTTAATCCGTCCGCCCAAACCTGAATTTCCAGAACTTAATTGGGATGTGGATACGATGCTCTCATGGGCAACTGGGATTTATTTGCCCTATCAGGCATGGTGTAATACGCAAGAGCAGTTTGATCCAGAACTGTACGTTATCGGAGACCGCTTTTCTGAATGGCTATTAAAGGATTGGGATAATATCCATGCCAATTCCAAGCGGATGGTCTTCAATATTTTACCGAATAAAGCAGTCGATTTGAAACGTGCTGGGGTTGTGAATCTGGTCCTGGTAGTTGATAACTTGGGATGGGCTTTCTCAGATATGCTGCGAGATTTATTCCAGGAGCGCGGTTATTTTCTTGCTTCGACAGAACCTTACCTGGCCATGGTACCCAGTGAAACTGAAATCTCAAAGAAGTGCTTACTCGCCGGCGCTGTTGGATACCAGGCAATTGATGATAAGACATATAAAGGAATGATCGAAAAAGGATGGGTACCTTATTTCAACGACAATGCTTTTCGCTATATCAGTGATATTGGCAGCCTCAATGGAATTAATGCAATTGATGCTACAACATATATGGTCAATTACCTGGCTATAGATAAAGCTTTGCATAAATCCGCAGATGAGATTGGAATGTCTCACCGGGATCATATCCATCATCTGTTGGAAAAACTGGTTGAAAATTCCGCAACATTTATTGAGAAACACGGCTTGCAAGAAAGTATTCGTATTCATGTGGTTTCTGATCACGGTTCTACTCGTATTCCAGCTGCAGTACAAAATGACTTGGATCCAGCATTCTTTAAAACAAATGGTTTTGACGCTCACTCACACCGCTATGTAACGGTAAGTAGTGAGCGGTTCTCTGGTCTGGCGGACAACTTACAGTTGGATTGCTTTTTCCTGCCTGCTAATGATTTTCTGAATCCGGAAAATGTCCTTTGTGCCAGGCGGGGTAACCGTTTCTTACCTACGGATAAGGATTTTTATGTTCATGGTGGGTTATTGCCTGAAGAAATTATTGTTCCCTATATGGTTTTTGAGCCAGCTACAGTTTCAGTGCAAGACCTAACGGTCCTGCTCAAGAAAAATGAATTTCGATACCGAATGGAGACAGTTGAACTAGAAATCGGAAATCCGAATGATTCGGCTGTTGAGAATGTCCAGGTAAGTGTATTGAACGGTAACGTTGAAAATGAGCCGGTGAGAGTCACTTTATTGAATGGAAAAACAAATACTGTCCTCCAGATTAAAGCCAGGTTCAAATTGACCAGTATACCTGAAGAACAGAATAGCCTTCATATCCGGGTGCGGTTCAACGCCCGTGGCGAGCAGCATACCTTCGATATGCTACCAAAGATCAATATGAAAAAGATGATTGAAGAGAAGAGTACAAGTGTATTTGACGATTAGGAGCGAACGATGGAAACTTTCGAACAAAAGGCGATAGATGTCTTTAGCGAAATAGTAATCAACAAGTCTTTTGTCCATAAGGCGGGCTTTGGTAGCCGAGCCATTCCCACTTATGTGCGTGAATGGATTATCTCGCACTATCTTGAAGACGCCACTGAATTAACAGAATCAGCTCGTCAAAAAATTGCTGGTTTCGTGCAAAAATTTGTGCCGGACAAAAGCCAAAAAGAAACTATTAAAAACCAGTTGTTTGAGCAAATGGAAGTTCAATTTCTTGATAATTTTTCTGTGTATGTCAATCTGGAAAAAGGTGACCGTTACCTCAATATCCCATTCTTAGATGAGAATGCTGCTTTTGCCATACCTCAAATAGTCCAAGATAACGAAATGCTACTGAGCAGCGGTCTTTGGGGAGTTGGGAAGCTTTACTACGTACCGAAGAGCGATGATAATCCGCGTGGGCAAATCTGGATGCGCGAATTCAAACCTTTCCAGTTGGCGAATATGGATCTGGAATATTTTCGTGAGTGCCGCAAGAGCTTCAACACCCAGGAATGGATCGATTTTCTGATCTCCTCAATGGGATTTAATTACAACCTTTATTCCGAACGGCAAAAAATCTTACTGATTTGCCGGCTGGTGCCGATGGTCGAGCCGCGTTACAACCTAGTAGAACTTGCTCCAAAAGGGACAGGAAAAAGTTTCGTATTTGAAAATATGTCGCGTTATGTTGCTGTCCGCTCCGGCGCGATTTCACCGGCAGTCTTGTTCTTTAATGATTCGCGCAAGACACCTGGGCTGATCACCCGTTATGACAGCGTCGTGATCGACGAAGCTCAAAAGGTAAAAGCAGATACCTCCGGTGAACTGACAGCCCTGCTAAAATCCTATCTTGAAGCCGGCCGTTTTGCTCGTGGAAGTGCCAGCTCAATCAACGCTGAAGCAGGTCTCGTCATGCTGGCTAATATTGACCTGGACCATAATAAAAGACCTTTGAACGAGCAGATCGGATTATTCCGCGTCTTTCCCAATTTCCTTCGTGAAACAGCGTTTATTGATCGCTTCTCAGGTTTGTTGCCCGGGTGGGATTTACCCAGAATCAGCAAGGATACGCCTTCCAAGACAATTGGCCTCAAAGGAGATATATTTGGCGAAATCTTGCACTCCCTACGTAGCGACATTAGCTATCGCGATTATGTCAAAACAAACATGGAGCTGCAAAACTGTGACGATATGCGCGACAGTAAAGCAGTTGAAGCAGGAGCTACAGGTTTATTGAAGATACTTTTCCCAGATCAAGACCCTACCGAGGAAGAGTTTTACTTATATTGTGCAAACCCGGCATTGGAATTACGTCAGCGTGTGAGAGATGAATTGTGCAAGTTGGATCGAGAATACGTTCCTGTCACCTTTTCATCGAAAATTCCGGATGATTTCCAAAAAGGACACAGGTTAGTAAGTTATTCCGATCCCAATTCGATAACCGTTAGTTCTATACCATTACCTGAACCAACTCCTGCTGCTGTAGATGAAGAAGAAGCTGAAGTGCTTAGGTATTTTGGAGCTACCGACGAACTTTTACCCAAAGAAGAAATTTCTCCTGCGTTGACCGCTAAAACCATACACATTCGGGAAGGTGAAACTGGTTACAGTTATCAAAATTTGTTCGGGTCTTATTTCAAGGGTGCAAAGAAAATCTATGTAGTTGATCCTTATGTTCGTTTAGAGTATCAGATCCGGAATTTTATCGTTTTTGCTGGGATTATCGACACATCAGCCGGTCAGGTGGAATTAAAACTTACAACTTCCGCTGAAGATGCCTACCAAGAGAAAATCCAAGAGCAAAAGCTCAAAGAAATCAGTGTCAGCCTTGCTCAACATGGGATACTCTTTTCCTTCGATTTCGATCCAGTGATCCATGACCGGAGTATACGATTGGATAATGGCTGGTGTATTTATCCAGGGCGTGGCTTAGATATCTATCAAAAACCTGAATCTAAGTATGAATTGAGTGAGATTGACCAGACAAAACGAAAATGTCGAGAGACAGATATTGTCTTCCAACAAGCAAAGGGGTGAACACATGGCAACTTGGGTAGAAGATATCGTTCAGGCATTAACGAATCTAGGGGGGCAAGCAACTCTTTCGGAAATTTCTGCTGAAATCATAAATATTCGAACCGAACCATTAAACTTGACTTTTCAAGAAACTATAAGAGAAAGAATTTTAAGAAATTCATCAGATTCAAAGAGTTTTAATGGAAAAGATATATTTAGAAAAGTTGATAAAGGATTATGGGCTCTTAGGGATTGGAAAGAAGAAGGATCATTCCGAGACAGATCAGAAAGTCATAGCCAGGAACCGCAAATTTCATCATCCAGCATTGGAAAGGGTGAGTCAGTGGCTACATGGGTCGAAGATGTTATTCAGGCATTGAAAAATCTGGGTGGCCAGGCCACTCTCAACCAAATTTATGATGAAGTCAGAAGAATCCGGCAAGGATCTCTTCCGAAAATGTGGCAACATATCATACAGGACACCATTTACCAACACTCTTCTGACACTCAAAAATTCCAGGGAAATGATTTGTTTCGAAAAGTAGATAAAGGAGTTTGGTCAATTCGGAAACAAACTGCAGTCGCCCAATCAACTCACCCAGTCACCATGCAAAAGGGTACTATCCCCCACAATTATCTACCCCCTGAGTCTTTTGAGGAAATCGCAAATATCCTAAGAACTATCAAGCAATATAGGGATTACCAAAATCCGGATTCGACTTCATGGAAAGAATATGTGGATGAGTTGTTTCATATCCTTGGGTTTTCCACTGAGGAAAAAAATTCGCGGCTAATGACTCTTAATGTTATTGGATCTAACCATACACCAAGGGCAATTGTTGGTTTTATCCATCCCGGTGAAAGTTTTGAAGAAATGGTTCCGGGTTTATCGTGGGAGTCCTATTTATTATTTGCAGCCAATTACTATCAAATTGATTGGGGAATATTAACAGACGGTCTTCAACTTAAGGTAGTCCATTACCAAGATCGTGAGGTCAAACAGCCAACTAGTTGGCCGGATTTTGATGGTATTGTCTGTCATGAAAAACTTGATACATTTTGTACGATATATAAAGTGTTTTCTTTCATAAAAGGTAATGCGAGCAAGTCAGTTATCAGGCAAGGTAAACAACAAAAGACACCACGTGGCCACAACGGAGAAGAATTAGCTGAGAGGCATGTTCTTCGGCTGGAATTCTGGGGACAACTGCTTGATAAAGCAAAAACAAAGACAAAACTCCATTCCAAGGTGTCGCCTGGAATAGAGAATTGGGTAAGTGCAGGTGCTGGGAAAAGCGGACTTGGATTTAATTACGTTGTAAGAATGGATGATGCTCAGGTAGAGTTATACATTGATCGAGGTGAAGCAGAATGGAACAAAAGGGTCTTTAATGCCTTTGTGCAACACAAAACCGAGATAGAAGATCTTTTTGGTGGACCGTTGGATTGGCAATTACTGCCAGATAAGCGGGCAAGCCGCATTCGGTTTATGATTTCAGAGTATGGTCTGAAAGATCAAGAGCATTGGGATGAATTACAAGAACAACTGATAGAGTCGATGATAAGACTAGATAAAGCTCTTAGACCGTTTATTACTAAATTGGTGAACTAGATGTTCAAATAATGAGGTTATCCTGGTGGGCATTCTATGGCAGGCCCGGTAAAAAAATATTTCTGTTAATTCGTTTGTTACGGATCTTGCGTTTGTAATGATCCAATAAGTTATGGAGGAAAACCATGTGGTCAGATAATGAGACTGATATAGATCTTCTGGATTTTACACATCTAGTAGCAGCTGTAAATTCCATTATCAAGAATAAAAGCCTTCATCCTGCGACTATTGGTGTTTATGGAGATTGGGGGAGTGGCAAGTCTAGTCTCATGCATATGGTACGCTCATCTATTGAAAATGGCAGTGACAAGAATACCATGGCCATACATTTTAATGGGTGGCTATTCGAGAGTTATGAAGACGCTAAATCAGCCCTCATGGGAACAATCCTTGATGAGATTGCAAGCAAAAGGACCCTTGGCCCCCGTGCAAAAGAACTCCTTGCAAAACTTATTCATAAAGTGGATTGGATGCGGATAGGTCTGGGGGTAGGGAAGTATTTTGCTGCGAACGCTGTTGCAGGCGAATTGGGTGTTGGGATCGCTGCTATTTCAGACATTACTGAAGCAGCCAAAGCGATCGCGATTCAGGTAAAAGATATTAAAGCAGAGGATGTAGAGAAACTGATAAAGGAAGATGGTTCAGAACGAGCCAACGTTCGTATGGCAATCCGTGATTTCCATGATGACTTTAATGACTTGCTCAAAGAATCAAACATAAAAACACTAGTTGTGTTTATTGATGATTTGGATCGTTGTAATCCTGGAACAGTAATTGATATTTTTGAAGCGATACGCTTGTTTTTATTTGTCCCTGATTCTGTCTTTGTAATTGCTGCAGATGAAGATCTAATAAGGTATGCAGTAAGCACAAAGTTCCCCGGATTCCAAGAAAGATCAGGAATTGGTCGGGATTATCTCGAAAAGCTCATCCAATACCCAATTAAAGTACCCCCCTTAGGTAAGAGTGAAACTGAAAACTATATAAAATTGCTTTTTGTTGACTCATCTGGCGTAAAAAAAGAGCAGTTTGAACAGGTACGCTCAATTGCTTTGGAACGAGCATTAAGCAGCTTTCAAAATCAGTGTTTGGATTATGAATGTATTAGCCAAGTAATAACTGAGGTACCAGCAGACATTATTGATGGGTTTTCGCTTGCTGAATCTCTCGCTCCTATTCTGGCAGCCGGCCTATCTGGAAACCCGAGACAAACAAAAAGGTTCCTTAACATGCTCAGAATGAGAATTGAGATGGCAAGTGCGAGGAAGATAACCTTAAACCTTCGTACACTTGCAAAATTAATGCTTCTTGAATATTTTCAAACTGAAGCTTTTCGACAGTTAGCAGAATTACAGGTGTCACAAGAAGGGAAACCGCGAATAATAAATATCCTCGAACAAGAGCGTGAATTAACTGGCTTTAAGAGTGACGAATCCGATTTAGGGGAATCAGAGCGTAGTAGTGGCGAGCCCCCGAAACTAAAATCGAAGGAAAATACTCAAAAACCTAAAAAAACTCTTGAGACAAATTCATTAGATGAAGACGAAACCACACTTCTTCAAGCCTGGAGAGCAGATAAATGGATAAAAAATTGGTTGAGTCTTGAACCGGCTCTATCGGGAATTGACCTTAGACCATATTTTTATTTCTCGAGAGATAATGTCGCTATTAATGTTAGCACTGTCCGAAGAATGAGCCCGGAAGCGCAGAAGATTCTTGCTGAATTTTTAGGGGAAAGCGAAGTGGTCCGCAGAGCAGCCATTGATCGTTCAGTAGCATTGAGTCAGGTTGACGTTAATTCACTATTCAGTTCGCTTGCAGATCGATTCCGCAATAACGATGACGTAAGAATAAAAGAATCAATTCTCAAGCTCATGTTTGATTTTGTTGAAAAGAGAAAAGAAGCAATTTCCCAAATAATTATTTTCTTGAAAACGATCCCTGAAACAATGATCCCTATCGTAGCAGTAGTTCGTCTCGGTGCTTTAACGACAGGACGAGAAGAGGAAAAAGCAGCAGACACCTTACTACAGGTATGGTCAACTAATAAAATAAATTCGATTTTAGCAAAAGCAGCTGCAGATGCAATTAAGCGAAAGAGCGATAAAAAATGATCGCATATGGATGTCTGATCTAGAGGGAGAAATAAATGGGAACATCAAAGTCATACGGTGGACCTGGTAATCGATCTCCATTGTTACCACCATGGGCAGATGGTGAAACGAGTCCTTTACCTAATCCAAATCCAGATACAGAACAGCCCGGTCAAGATAATCCAGGTGAAACCCCTACTGACCCATCACCTGAGCATCCTGAAATACCATTGCAGTCCAGTAACTGGGCAACAACCAGCAGACACTTTGGTGGATATGCAAGCGGAGGAGGTGGAGGATCACTGGGTAAAGCCCTAGGCTCTTATACCCAATCTAAAGGAGGGTCACGACAGGCGTCCAAATCTGCCCGAGCTGGAAGAAAATCTACGGTTAAATTTGGAGGTTTCCTCTCCAATATTGCAGCTAATGGTGTTCGGGTGGCAACTGAAGGCCTAGGATTAGCGTCAACAATTCTTGGTATGCCAGTTGAATTAGCTTTAGGAGCGATACTTGATGCGATTGCCCCTGATGGAGCAACTCCAGATGATAGTGCTGCTCGACGTGCCATAAATGCAACTTTAGACGAAATGTACAATCGATTTGAGTTAGGGGAAGGTAATTTATCAAAGCTTGAAGCGATTGATAGTAATACAGCTAAAGAGTTGATTATTTTTTCAGTGACAAGTTATATTTTCGAAAAGTTCTTACAAGATTTGCAATACTGTTTTGAGGAAGGCAACATAGCAGAAGATGATGTAATTAGACTTGAAAGAGAAGTACATCCTTATATTGAAGCTACGGTAAAAGTTGAATTACTAGAAAACCAAGTTGATGTTCTTACCTTAAATTGGTCAGGGGCCGAAGGGCAGCGGTTTTGTGATGAAATATATTCCCAGGCATATGCATTATTGGAGGACAAAAAATGATCTGGCACATAATCGCGCGCGAAAATTCAGACGATAGCTTTACTATTGAAAATCCCCAAATAGGAATTCCAGTCCACATTGACTTGAGTGGAGTTGATAAAACCATTGGCATCAGAAGTAACCTTTCAAGCGTATTTGATTCTTATGGCTCCTTTCCATCTGAAGTTGCTACAGATTTATTGAAATTTGCAATGACAGTTTTTTCAGCCGATAAATATGCTGACCGTAACCAAGCTTTTAATAAATGGTCTCGATATTTTCACCTTTACCAACCTGTCAGTAATGTTGATTTATGGAACGGAATGAAGGAAAAACTTGAACAGACTCTAGATTTCCTCACCGGTGATCATTGGGAAATTCACTTTCGCATATCGACTGAAAAACATTTTTTTGGCATGAAGCAACTTCAAGAAAGAATTCCCAGTTTCTCACACTCACCAAGAGCTTTTGCTTTGATGTCAGGAGGGCTAGATTCCTTTACCGGTGCGATAGAGCTCTTGGAAAATATGCCCGGTGAGGTGATATTCGTCAGTCATTATAGTCGTGGCGGTGCAACAAAAACTGTTCAAGATCGAGTGTATTCACTATTAAGGCAAAAATATCCAGATCGTTTTTGGTCTCTCCAGTTTTTTGTTCAACCATCAGAAGGCACAATAGGAGAAATTGAACCAAGCCAGCGAAGCCGATCTTTTCTTTTTCTTTCATTAGGTGCTGCTGTATCAAGCGCAAGTCACACTGGTTCACCTCTCAACATATATGAAAACGGTTTGCTTTCTTTAAATGTACCCCTTGCAGCCAATAGGGGTGGAGGCCTAAGTACTCGCACAACCCATCCTCACTTTTTATCAATGTATCAAGATATTCTTGAATCCCTTGGCATAACTATGTCAATAAGGACTCCATTTAGATTCCTCACAAAAGGAGAAATGTTAATTGCCACAAAGAATCCCAGTATTCTAAAAGAAGGAGTGAAATTGACTCACTCTTGTTCGCACGGTACTTATGTACGCTTTAAAGGGAGGACATTTGACGATCATTGTGGATATTGTTTACCATGCATTATCAGAAGAGCCGCAACCACCGCTGCAGGTATAGAAGATGTTAATTATGTGGTCGATGTAGTAAACAATAATCTTCCTGCGAATAGAGTTGAAGGAAAAGACTTATACGCAATAAAAATTGCTCTCAAGCGACTTGATAATATGACCTCATCCCTATATTCTCATGTACGTACAGCTGGACCTCTTCAAGGAACGCCGGAAGAGATTTCTCAGTATGTCGATGTCTATAAACGGGGTATGGCGGAAGTTCAAATGTTACTTGGTTGATCTATGGAAAATAATAAAGTAAATTTCATCGATACCCATTGTCACCTAGATCTGTACAAATCCTCAATTGATATTATTAAGGAAGCAGAAAAAGCTGGCGTTATTATAGTAGCAGTAACTAATACTCCATCGGTTTTTCATTTCACTGAAAACCTATCAACAAAATACAACAATGTGATCCCAGCAATAGGACTACATCCCGAATTAGCAATGCAAAGAAAAAACGAGTTATCTCAAATGTGGAATATCTTGCCGAGAACAAAGTTTATAGGGGAAATTGGTCTTGATTATGTGACTACAGATCAAAATGAACGGAAAATTCAAAGGGAAGTATTTTCCCAAATCATTCAACATTGCTTCGACATATCAAACAAAGTGTTAACCATTCATTCGCGACGATCAGCTGTTGACGTGATTTCTATAATTGGGAATTCCTTCCCCGGGAAAATAATTTTGCACTGGTTTACCGGTACTCAAAGCCAAGCCGAGCGAGCTGTCCAAAACGGCTATTATTTTTCATTTAACTCATCCATGCTGAAATCAAAAAATGGGCAGACGTTGGCTAATATAATCCCCAGGAAAAGGATACTAACAGAGACTGATGGTCCGTTTATTTCAATCGATAATGAACCAATTCGTCCAGGATATATTCCCCAGATTGTATCAAAGATGGCAAAGTTGTTAAATTTGGAAAAAGATGAACTCCAAAAGAATATAGATGAAAATTTCCAGACATTGATGGCTATGGAAAAACGTTAAGCACAGTAAAGGCTATTTGTAAACTTTGATTTTCATGTCTTATGGTCCTCAACGTATGTATTAAATTCTACCCACATAAAAAACTGAGCCCTGCGGTTAAAACAAGGCTCAGTTTCAATACAATTTATATTCCAAATCCCATCTGTCCCTCCGGAACAACCTCCTTTCTTCTTGTCCTTCTAACAACCACCGTCTTGGTGGACACCCAGTCATCCCAAGTCATCACTTTCGGACCCGGAACAATAACAGCGCTCGGTGTCGTCAAACTACCCAACGGATTGTGACTGACCTGCAGGTCGTCTGCAAATAAGGTCTGCAAATCAGAGAGCTTTGCCCCATCCAGCACATCACGTGCCAGTTGAGTGAGAAAGTCGCCTTCCTCTTCTGGAACAATTGCTCCTCCGACCTCATCACCGTAGACCAGTTGAGCAGCCTTCATCTTCCTACCCATGAGGGCCAGGGCTGTCGCTTCCATTGCTGATGAGTAGACTGAGAAAATCGCCTTGACTGGTTGGGTTTGCCCCAACCGCCACACACGCCGGACACTTTGCCAAAGCGTGTAAAGCGAATATTCGATCTCAAAAAACACAACAGTTGAGAATTGCACCAGGTCGAGACCGGTTTCCACAAGCCGAGGGTTACAAATCAGTGCATCGATTGTATTCACCCGTTTGGCAATCCATTCTTCCCGCTTGCGTGGGTCTACATTACCGCCCAGGATGGACACTCTCAGCCCGTTGGCTTGCAAGGGCATCATCACCCGGTCTTGAATATCGCGGGTGCCAGTCTGACGAACATAGATCAGCACTTTTCGCCCTTGCTGTTTCTCAACTTTACAGAAGTCAGCCAGCCAGTTTTCTTTCGGCAACCATTTATGGCCATTCGGGTTGATTGCCGGCAACTCCATCAGCGGCACTTTTCGGATTGATTTCCCGTCCTCGTCATCTACCTCATCCACTAGAACAACTTCATCCCGAAAAGCAGAGTTAGGCCGCGCCAAGCTCCATTGAAGCCAGGTGGAAAGGTATCGACTGGATTGAACCGCTAATTGCTTCAGGCTCCTATCCATGTTGTGGTATTGCTGCCCCTGGTCGTCGAGCATATCCAGTGCAACCACCTCTTCTTTGTAAGCCGGCATCGCCATGTTCAGATCCTTTAAACTCAGGAAGATAGTCGTGTCTAACAATCGACTCACGATGGCTGGGCTGACACCTGGCTGTTCTTTCGCCTGATTACGGTAGCGCCTGTTGCCAGTGTACACACCATCCTCATCCGCGTCATCATTACGTCTTCTTCTGCGCGTTGTTTCGAGTACACCATAGAGTCGAGCCCAGCGTTTCTCGTCGTGGAAAGCAAAGTCACGTCGAACACCGTGGTTCAAGCGGTGGAGTAGCCAGAAAATCGAGGTGCTTTTTCCACCGAAGAACGTGCCGGTGAGGGTCAGTGTCCACTTAGTTGATGTTACCAATTGGTGAAACGCCACACCACGATCCGATGACTTGGATTTGAATTGATGCACCTCATCGGCAATTAGCAGCTTGAAAGCGCCCTTGGCATGCTTCGTAATGTACTCTGAAATGCTATGCCGCCGTGCTCCATTGAACTCAAAGAGCGGTGTTCCACATGGACGTGTACCCCATACTGAGTCGCCGTTGGCATCAAGTTTGGTCCTTCCATCTGCATCCAACTCCCATCCAGGGACACGATTGTGACAAAATTGGCGTTTTTCTGCCAATTCATCTGTGTCAGTCACGGGAACAAAGAAACCGTCCTTCTCGAACATCACAACTTTGCCACAACCAGGGCAGGCACAAGCATCCACGAATTTATCGGTAAGCGGTTCTCTTGCCTTTCGAGTAATTACCGCCGGCTGCCATCCTGCCCCAAACTTGGCAGAAGTATGGGCAACAATTGCCACCCATTTAGGTTTTGCGCCTCCTGTTCTTTGAGCCGTTTCACTGGCTTGCTGATATTGCTCCAGGAAATCACGAACATCATTAGCATCATAAACCTCGTCACTATTGCGACCGATGCGCCGCAATTCTCGTGCATGTGCGCCGGGGATCACTTCTTCGATCTCACGGATCCACTTGGGAACGAGGTGCGGTGGACAAAGGACGATTGCTGGATAGGCATCAAGCAATTCGAGTACACCGGTTGATATCGTTGTTTTTCCTGTACCCATTTCTGCCTGGCAGTTAGCCACGCCGTTCTTACGAATCGAACGCGCTAACGCTGCTGCAGCGTGCCGTTGGGCAGGTAACAATCCAGCCAGTTCTTGTCCCGGTAACGGCTTACGCCGTGTACCGAGTGCATCCAGAACGGTTGCCTCCTTCTGCGTCGGGTCCAGATTGTAGAGCGGTTTGTAGGTTTCCAGTACATGCGTAGCGATCTTCTCGCCATGAGCTTTCATAAACTCCGAAAGCCCTTTCACGTCCTGGATCACCTGGATACCATCCTGCTTTAGGACAGCCACCGTTGTAACGAAGCGGTCTTTGTAAGTTTCTACTACAGTATCCGCTTCCTTGGAATCAGGTTGCTCGGTCTTCTCGACCACCTTGATCACCCGCCCTTTGATCAGCATGGGCTTGCCCGCTTCATCAGTCAATCGCACCGTGCCCATCATGCCAGAAGCCATGAGCATGGCAATATGACCTTTTTTCAAGGGCATAACCGGTTGTGATAATTGCGTCAATCCCCGCATGGGGTGGATCAGATCCAGCCATTCGCTGGTCTTATGGACACCTGCTTCAATTGTGGCTTCAACCACTTCATCCGGTTCCCAATCCGTACGCTTGAACACGATCGGTTTGCCGTTCGCACCACGTAAAGGCGCTGGCAGCAGTTCATAAACTGGTTCAATAACGGTTTCGACGGGTTCCAATTCGGTTGTTGCCATGTTTTGCAGGGAAAGCACCTCCTTGTCGGTAGGAACATGAAAGACTTTGCGCTTGTAAGCCAGCACCACTACCTGTTTGAACTTTTCGTAGAGGCTATCCGGAAAACGATAGACCGTGATGGCTTCATAGTGACCTGCCAACAGACGGGCGACTTCCATCATTCCTAAAATCTTCTGGGGAATGATATAGGTCAGCAACCCACCGCGCATTAGCTTGGATGTGGTCGTCTTGAGAAAATCCCATTCGAGCCTCTTTTGACCATCGAAACGGTCAAACTCATATGGTGGGTTCAGGTAGAGCCAGGAGACACTTTCGTCGCTCAGAACGCAGGCCTGCCAGGGAGCCTGGTAAACCTTGTCCATTTCGTTTTGCGCCTTCTCAGCTCGTTCCGGGGAGAGTTCGACTCCCCAGGTTTCGCAGTTGAGCGCATCGCCCAAGGCAGAAGCGGCTTTACCTTCTCCTGCGCAGGGATCAAATAACCGTCCTTTCTCTGTAGGCGGTTTCAAGTAAGTGCAGATGATCTCGACAACCGGGTCATCTGTGGGGTAATACCCCATTCGTTCGATTGCTGGTGGACGCATTTTTCACTCCTTTAGGTAACAAAATCCCCGCAGGAGACGCGTCCCACCCCTTGAGGGGATGAAAAGCGCCCCCTCCGGGGTGAAATTGAGAGTATTTTTACTTGTTCGTTCAGACGGTTAGTGAGATATCTTCCTGTGCCAACAACTCGGTCAATAATTCCTGCCAGTCAGCCTGCAAGTCAATTCTGGCTCCCAGAATGCAATCGCCGCCTGTAACCAGGTCTTGAACCAGCGTCCGGTTGCGAGCTTGTCTCCACAATGTGACTCCCCAATCGTCCAGGATCGGCACTTCAAGAGCTTCCTTGATTCGCTCGATGAAGAGCCGGATCATTTCATCCTCTGCGTCAAGCGCCCCTCGAAAGACAAGCAGATAAGCGCTAAGGTCTTCTGGTTCCCATTTTCCAGGCACTGCCAACCGCGATACGAAACCAACATGATGGCTGGTGTATTCCGGCATAGCTTGCCAGGCTTGTTCATACTTGTCAGTGGGGATAAGGCTAACGTCACCCACACCATCCTGCGTTATTTGCAGCGGTTTAGTACACATGATCGTCACCCGTAGCGACTCTAGGCTGGTCTTGTAACCTACCAAGCCGATATATGCCAGGAAATGGTCGCTGTCGTAGGCATAACCAGTGACATGCGCCATCGCCTGTCCATTACGCAGCTTTGGGACTGCTTCTGGAAACAGACGATTACCAGGTTTGGCTTTACCATTTTCCTTTGGAATGATTTTCCAAATGACGATCCCGGCATTGATCCGTGCCAGCTCTTCGTTGAGTTCCCGGAGAACATCGTACAGTCCTTTCCAGGGCTGCACACCGGTGAAGGTGACGCTGGCTTCGCCGCATTGGATATTGATTCTCCTATCTTGCACATCGAGGATGGCTTCCGCCAGAGCTAAAGGACGGTAGTTGGCCAAAACCGGTGGCAGTTTCTCACCTACTTTTGCGGTAAACAAGTATGCACCGAGTTCTGAATCGTAATTCAGAAAACCGGCTTTCCCAACCGCATAATCATAAGGGTAAGCTGCACGAGTCAGTTCTTGACCGAGATCCTCCCTGGCTGGTAGTCCGCTGCCGTCTTTATAGGCAGCAATGACTATTTTGCCCTCTTTTTGCCTGGCGATGATGCGGTTCACTTTCTCGCGCAGGTATTTGTCTTCATAAATGTTCATTTGTTCCTCCTGTGGGGTTTTGAGATGAATTACCAACGTTGAAGTAGATAGAATCAGCCAACGTTCAAGCATTTCTGTACACAATCGTGTAACAGAATAGCAAACCCGATGACCCAAGGGTTTGGATGATCTGGTTTGCCATTCTATAAAAACGTGTGATTGGTACTCAAATGGTCGAAGGGGGATTTGTGGTCCCCCTTCCGATCTTACTTCCCATCAATATGCATTGGCATCAGTACGTACAGAAAACCCTCCTCTTCCCCTAACGGGGATGCTTCGCTATCAGCTGGACGAATGATGGCCGGTGTGTTGTGGGCGTTGATTTCAATGACCACATTCTTGGAAGAAATGGCTTCCAGACCATCCTGCAAAAATATCACATTGAAGGCGATCTCCAATTCCTGGCCTTCAACTGTAGCATCCAGCTCGATTTCGCTCGCACCGGTTTCGTCAGATTCAGAGAGTAGCTGGACCTTTCCCGTTTGATCAATTCCAGGTTTCAGGTGAAAACGCACCACATTACTGCCCTCGCGGGCGATGATGCCAGCCTGTTTACATGCTTTGAGCAAGTCAACAGCACCAATCACTGTCCTGGTTTTGTATCCTTTAGGTAGAATCGCCTGATAGTCAGGGAACTTCCCATCAATCAACTGCGAAACGATTTGCACGTTTTCACAACGCATCGCCAATTGGCTACCCGTGGCGGGCAGACAAAGGGTGATCTGGGACGCTTTTGTAGCTCCCAGGATCCGTACCACTTCTTTCAGGACTGAAGCGGGAATGTTCAACTGTTTTTTCCCAAGAGCAACCGGTAATTCCGCTTTGCAGATTGCCAAGCGAAAACCATCCGTCGCCACCATCGAAACAGATTTCCCGTCAATATTCAGCAGCACTCCGGTCAGAACCGGTCGGCTATCATCCATCGAAGCAGCGAACGCTGTTTTTAGAATCATCTCTTTGAGAATGTTTACTTCCAGGGATACACCATCAGAAAAATCAAATACTGGGATGGTTGGAAATTCGGATGCCTCTACTCCTTTGACAACTCCTTTGTAAGAACCACATTTCAGGGATGCTTCAGGTTTTCCATTCACTGAGAAAACAATCTCTGGTTCTGTCAGAGAATTGACCACATCAGTTAACGTCTTGGCAGGCAAGGTTATTCCCAACTCGCCGTCCATATTGGCATCCATCCAAAGCGTAACACCCATAGTCAGGTCAGTAGCAGAAAGGCGTAATTGTCCTTCATCCTTATTGAGCAGCACATTCGATAGGATTGGTAAATGAGAATGTGATCCTACCGCCCGCCCGACAATCGCCAGACTATCGGCAAATGTACCCTTTTGAACAATCACTTTGCATGTCATACTGTATCTCCTTGTTTTTGTGTCAGACACGCAGGGATTGAAATCCCTGCGTGTCTTAGTTGGTCTAGAATTCGTCGAATAAATCAGCAGATGCACCACCATCTGGCCAATATGCCTCGTCATCCCCTAAGCGAATTGCATTTTCGTATTGCTCAGTGAGGGAGCCTTCGTCATCTTCCTCATTTGGCGAGCTCATGAAAGCCATGAAAGTGGGTTGATCCGTGGCATAAGCGCGGACGGAATTGCGCCAGAAAAGCACATCATCATTTTGAAGAACCTTCTGGATTCCTTGCGCCAAGTCGATTAAAAAGTCTTCTTCCAATCGATCTGGAGGCAATCCGTGATCAGACAGGGTGTGAGCGATCTCTTCAGCGATTTGTCCCCATGTGATTGAGAAAGCCGGCTTCTCCATTGAAAACCCGGCATGCGCCAGGATTTTGGATACCTCGAAACCTGATTCAAGGTATTCCAGTTGTTGTAGTGTGGGTAGTTGATCCATTTTTATCTCCTGTGAATTATGAAAATCCCAACCCTTTTTCCTTGAGGGATACCCAGCGGGATAATCCGATCACCAGATGATCCACAACGCTTACATCCAAGAGCTTTCCTGCTTGGACAATGGCTCGGGTCACACTGACATCTTCTGGACTAGGGGTTGGATCTGTGGACGGATGGTTGTGCGCGATCAGGATTGACGCTGCATTCCGTTGTAGTGCCGGTTTGAAAAGTTCACCGACACGCACCATCGAGGAATTAAGCGAGCCGTGGTAAATCTCGATCACGTCTAACATGCGATTGCGTGTGTCGAGTGGCATCACCACCATGTATTCCTGTTCGCGATGCGCCAACATCGGCATCAGTATCTGAGCTGCATCTCCAGGTGAGTGAATCGTCGGACGTTCATCTTCTGGTTGCAGCAGTTTCCGTCCGAGTGCTAAGGCTGCTTTGAGCCGTAGGGCTGTTAAGTTACTTACCCCTGGAACTTTAGCGATCTCATTGACATGAGCCTGGGCAATCTTCTGGATAGAGCCAAATTGCGTTAGCAGTCGTTCAGCGGATTCGATTTGATTTGCGCCGCCAATGATGACAGCCAGCAATTCAGCCAGGCTGCATGCGTCTGAGTCTTTACTTACCCGGAAAGATGGTTGCTCTCGAACGGGTAAATGCTTGAGTCGGGGGAAACTGTAAGTTTGCGGATATGTAGTTTCGATGAGAAACGGTTGGATGTCGTTCATGTCTATCTCCTTTGAAAAAAGGGGACAGACCACCCCCGGAGGGATGCTGTCCCCTCCATTGGGGCTGTGAGTTTCATGCAGTTGGGTCGTATCCAGTTTCCTGGAAAACCTTGCGGTTGATGGCTTCGCACTCCTCCCAAGTCATCAATTCATCCCGCCTAACGCCAGGGTAACCAGGAGCCGGTGGGATTAGCCAGGGATGTTCGGCAAAGTTTTTTTTGATCCTTTCAGTCTTGGCCTGCAGAAAATGATGCAAACCACCATTCGTACAGCGCCAGCCCAATTCCTTTGTGTATTTACCGTCCCAATTCCGATCCCGGTAGGTCTTGCTTCCGCAAATCGGACAGGGTGGCATTCCTTCTGGGTCAGGGGCGCGAGCGCCACCGGCTTGAAGATATAGCCGCACCGCCTCAATCGCTTGGCAATAAGTCGCGCCACACGAGCATTCCTTGGTTTTATTAACCCGATGGAATCGTTGTGAACTCCCAGAGCCAAAATCTACCAGGTACAAATAACCCTGGACAGACACGGTTGGCGTAGCAACTGGGGAGCTCTCTCGGATCATTGGCCTTTTGAAGTTCTTTTGGATCGTGCTGCGACCTCTTTCCAGAAGAGCTGGATTACTCGGAGAAGGTGCGGTCTTCATAAGCACTCTCCAAAAACCAGTCTGAGGGGATACTCTGATTTGGAACTGGCAGTTGAACTTTTATTTCATTTTCCTGAGCCGGTTCTTCAATCAGTTCTTCGACCGGATCGCTCTCAATTTGAATGTCCCTTAAGTGCGGGATGAGAACGATGGACGTGCTATCCTGATATGGACCGCCATGACTGTTCTTGGTAAACGGTTCCAGTCCATCCAGAGCACGTACCCAGGCTGTCCCAGGTCGTGGCCCCTTTCCCAGAACTTCAACCGGGATGTCCGCATCTCCATAACAAGTGCCTATTGTGATTTTTGCTTTGACCATGTGTTCCTCCTGTGTTTTCATCTAAAATAGAAAAGGACATACCCGAATTGGTATGTCCTTAGTTGTGCTTCGCCTTTGATTAACGGAAGAGCTAGAATGGGATGTCGCTCGCATCCGGATTCGCACCAGACTGACCATTCGCGGGGAGCTCCTGATCATCCTGATCTTCACGACCGGAGAGAAAACGTACAGTTGAGGCGGTCACCTCAAATGAGGCGCCGACCTTCCCATTGTTTTCCCAGATATGCGGTCCACCGGTTTCTGGATCCGGTGTAAGACGGCCTTCAACCAGAACTTTGCTTCCTTTATGAAGGAATTCATTGCAGGCTTCAGCCTGCTTACCCCAAACGGTGATGCGAAACCAGGTGGTTTCCTTAACCGGCTGTCCATTTGTGCCGTTATACCGGCGGTTGGTTGCAACAGATAAGGTCGTGACCGGTTGCCCGCTGGGGGTGAAGCGCATTTCTGGGTCTTTTCCCAGATTTCCGATGAGAATGACGGTTTGGTACATTGTGATTTTCCTTTCTGATTTATGAGGGTGGGTTTACGCGGCAACGGATGCCGGCGTGATTGTGCTGCGTTGACCTGTTAACCAGGTGCGCAGTTCATCTTTGGATGATGGAGCTTTGCCTGTTTTGTCCTTAAACTGGTCAAACGCTTCCTGTTCGGAGGCATTGCCGTTGACACTGACACCGTCGCCATATTTGCGCAATACCGGTAAGGTAGGCACAGGTGTTGAAACAACGGGGCGTGTAGACTGAGAGGCAGTGGGTGAATTTGCACCAGTAGACCGGTTCTGTTCTAACCCGGCATTCTGGGCAATTTCTTTGTCATACAGCGAATTTCCAAACTGCTCACCCATCTGGCGGAAGCAGCGCTTCAGACAATCTGTCGCAGATCCAGCCAACGCCATGTCCAGAGCTTCCGGAGTGTCTCCTGTGAAAACGCATCGTCCCAAATCAGCATGGCAGTACAATTTTCCATCGAGATCGACGGTCACCTTACCGGTGATGTACACCAGGCCTACTTCCTCGACCTGGACATTGCCGTTAGCATCGAGAGACGGGACTTTACGCTTTTCTTGCTGGTTCCAGATCAACACTTTTTTTTGCCAGCGCACGATGACCGGTTCACCAATTAGGTCGAAAGACCAAGTAAATCCAAAAATGCTGTTGGCACGGTCAATGACATCGTATCCTTCCAGGTAAGGTACAGATCCCATTCCTGGTGCTTGCCTGCGTTTCACTCGGGACATATCCAGAGGTTGACGCAGTTCCCAGAGAATGCGGCTCAACCGATCACCCAGGCTCCCTTCGTTTGAGGGGTTTGAATCGTTCATGTGGTTCTCCTTTTCTGTTAGTGGTGGGATTTGATTTTGCGCCGCTTCTAATAGACGGACGCCTTCAATGTGTTTGCAAAGAATTAGTGGTCCTCGCTGTTGGAAGTCCATACAGGTGCAGGTCCAGTCATTCCCAACAAAATCACTCTGTGAGGGTTTCAATGAAACGACATAGGGTAACTTGTCGCCATTTTTAACCGTCCATTGTTGGGGTGAAGTCCGGGTGACCAGGAACTTACCAGCGAGGATAGCCGAGCGTGCGCGCTCAGTTCGTTCAGCTTGTGCTTGAATGAGATCTTGTGTTACTTGCATAATCCTCCTTGTGAAAATTTCCAACGTTGAATTGAGAAAAACAGGTACGAAAGACCAACCCTTGGAAAAACGCCAAGAGTGTTCCAACGTTTTTGACTACCCGTGAAAAATCACAGGGCAGAGAACGCCAGGGGAGAAGCCAGCTGCTTCTTCGCAGGCATTCGCTGTCCTGTCAAAGTGTGTTTAAGTGGGTGGATAAAAAGAATTCTTTATCCACCCACGTGACATGTGCCCCCTTCAAACTGATACCCGATTGGGCATATTAGGGAGGGGGATTGTTTTCTCCATGTGATATGAACCTTTCTGCTTCTCAGCACGCCAAGACGCCTCAAGAGAGGAAAAGGTTATTTGTTAAAGTGCAATCCCACTATCCGGGGACTCCCGGAAATAAAAAGGAGGATCACTCACTCCCTATACAAAAGGGAGCTTGACGATGACAGGTCTCGAAATCCAACTTGCTTTACGCAAGGGATTCGGACGTCATCTTGTGATCCTCCTCGTAACCCTGAAGTATTAAGAATTCACTTCAGGTCTGACCTCATCCATTCATCATTTTTACACGCTTAGGTCTTTTGCAGGTAATCAAAACAAAACAACTATTACCAATGCGCACCTTCGTTTTATGTTGACTGGATGAGTTAATCAGCAGTTGTGTCAATTTCTCCAGAAGCAGGTACTTTTTCACTTGAATCATTTTCTGCTTCGGCGTGCCTTCCAGAAGTAACTCTCTCAATTGATCTGGTTTTTTTCTCATTCGGTGAGGCTGCATCCAACACAATGATGCGCCTGGCAACCGCTTCAACCACATTTCGGTCAATGAGCACCTGGTTTTGCTTCAGGTCACATGCTTTGATATCCACAGCCAGGTCAGCACAGTTCTTGGATTTCCGGGCTTTGCTGATAAATTCTTCCATGCTTTCCCGATAATCCCGAGATTGAAGGAAACCATGTACCCGCAATCGCATACCTCGCCTGATATGTATCAAACCGTTTGCTCCACCATTGACTCGAACGTTAATGTAATCACCCGCGTCCCGTTCCATATCAAGTTTCTTGGCTGGTAGATCGCTGTCGCGATAAATTACCAACCGGAAGAACAGGTCATCCATGAATTTCCATGGCTCACGTACCACAATCCCTTCCAAAACTACTTCATTGATCAAAAGAACCTCCTTGTGCCAGAATCTTCCCAATTGGGAGATTTAAAATAAATTGCCGGACAGATCCCAGTGGGTTATGTCCGGCCAACGATAGATAAAAAAGTTTTAAGTTGTCAATCAGAGTATACCAATTAGATGGGGCTTATCCTAGATGGTCAATTTCTACTCCATAATGATCTCGGTCCTTCTGGGGTTTCAAATGGATCAATGAGTGAATGCACGTAGTTTAGCCACTCCGGTTTGAGTTACCAGCACCTTAGGAACCACCGAAGGGAATAAAATGGACAAATCTGCGGACACATCGACCCGAACGGTGTTATCTCCTCCATTGACCTGAATGTTCGTCACGAATGCATGAACCCCTTTGGCAGACAAACCGGTTGTATTGGAAGTCACATAAGATTGAGCATTCCCCCACGTCTTTGAAGTGGGTATCAGGCTCCCGGTGTCTTGGAAAACTTTCTGGTTGATCTCTGCAGAAGCTGCAACGGCTGCTGCGTCCGCAGCTTTTGCTACTTCTGAAATCGCATAGAAATAGCGTCCCAGTTCAATTGCCAATGCAAGGGCTGGAATCATTACTAGCCCGATGAACACCGCCCAGAAGGTCATCGAATAACCCCGCCGATCACGCAGCAGCATTACCAGCCCTCCTGACGAAATGTCGAATCCGCTCGGACAGTAAACGTCTGTCCGGGTAATCCAGGAAATAAACTAGTCAAGGGAGCCATGAAATTAGGGACGCTGCCGCTTACCTGGATCTTGAGGATACTACCTGCGCTGCCTCCAGGAGCCAAGACGCTAACAGAAGTATTCTCTAATATTCCAGCTTGAGCAATTGCCGATTTTGCTCCACTCATTGCATAACAGGCCGGGCATTGCTGTGCCACACTTCCCATGCGAGCGCCATGCCTGGCCGCAGCTTGTACCGCTTGCTGGGCGTAGACCAACATTCCCAAGTTCACGATAGCCAACATCACCATAATCGCTATTGGGGTGGTAATGGCCGCTTCAAGTAATTCCATCCCACGGTTATCTTTGAGAAATTTCATTATCCTCCTTGATAAAAATCGTTCTGCCAGATTTTCCATTGCTGGCAGAACATTGAAATGGTTAAATTCTTCCAGCAACATCAGTTACAATGGCAGCGATATTCTGTCCCAGTAACCGATAAGCGCCATATGCGACCAGGACAACCACTGCAATGATCAAAGCGACCTCAGTCGACTCGATTCCCCGGTTATCTTTTAGGAAACGCAAAGCCAATCACCTCCTTCCGTTTTAGAAATATGGATAGACAACAAACAACAAGGTTCCACAGAATATCGATGCAACAAAAGGAATCTCTCTCTTCTTTTGTAGGCTTGCAATTACGCCCTGGATTCCCCCGGAAACTGCAATGGGGATCAGAACAATTGGATTCCCTAAGACAAGTGTCGCAGCGATCAATAGTTTCACATCTGCGCCGCCCAGAATGCCAAATTCCCACAATACCCAGAATCCGAGAATGAGGGCACAAATCAAGGCTGCTCCGGGTTGAAAAATCGCAGAAAATGCAGCTAAGGTCAAACCGAAGGACAGACGTTTCTCTCTTGGGTCAAAATCTGCTACATGGGTTAAAGCGATGGTCAGTAACACAGGAGCCCACAATCCAATGAACAACGCATATACGCCGGCACCAACCAATCCTCCGACGGTTAATGGCATCGGAACTTCACGGTCACGCAGATCATAGATAGTACAGGCAAAAAACAAGGCTAATAAGGCAATGCTGGCAATCAGAGGGCTTCTCCTTCCCATTCTGTTATGAACGGTGTGTTTAGAAAAATAAAGCCGGACAGAATCCCAGAAGGTTCTGTCCGGCCAACGATTAATTAATGATTGTCTATTTCTAATTATAGTGATGGAATGTCGTTATCCAAGGTGGCCAAATTTGAGATAATAGCCATAAATACTTTTAACAATAATAAGGAGCCCCAATGGTACAAAAACTGGAAATAAATATCCCCAACGAACTTATAAAGGAAATTGAAGTGTATGCAAAAAGCGAAGGAATCACCCTAAATGAATTCCTGTTCTGGGCTTTAGGTGAAAAAGTTGGCGAATTGCGAGAAAGACGAGGGGTCAAGAATCTTATCCGGGTTAATCCAAACCAGCCTCCTGAAAAACCTATAGTAGACAAAGTCCAACCTCCTTCTAGTGCCCAAAAGCGATTATTGAAAGCAGAGGAAGTGGCAAAGTTCTTAAGACTAAGTAAATCAGGAGCATATCACCTGATGCGAACGGGTGTAATTCCAGTTGTCAGAATTGGCAAAGCCGTTCGTGTAAGAGAAGAAGACATTGATAGTTTTGTGTTGAATTCCAAAGTATAGGTCAACCCCTCACAAGATTTAGGTCAGGAAGGCAAGGCTAATTTTCAAGAAGATTACAGATGCCAATAAAATGGGTATTCCTGGCAGTCGGTGCAAACTTATTTTCTTTTCCCTAATCGCTGATACCAAACCTAAGCCTAAAACCACAATAAGATGAGTTGCTAGAAATGCAAAGATAAAGATTTCACTGGGCCATATCAGACAAACGGTAATGGCACTGACCGCATCCGCCCCACCCCACCACTTCAACTCCCAAGCAGCCCAAAAGCCGATGATCGCCAGAGCAGCGAAGGGTGAAGTTTGAACAGAAAGGTATACACCAAGAAATAATAACGGAAACCAGGTGATCATTTTCCCGATCTCTTCCCATCCAAATAGGTGGGATATTCTTTCTCTCTCACTGACAGCTGCAACCAAGATGGTAAGCAAAACTAAAGCCCAATTCCCCTGCCAGGTTCGATAAAAGCATGCCCCAATAAGCGGGATGATCACCCAAGCGCTGTGTGGAATCTCACTTTTTCGAATATCGAACCAGGATACAATCCCTAACCAGACCACAACAAGAACAAAAATTATCCAATCCATGGGATACCTCTAACCTAAGGTTTGATCTGCCCTTCGATACGTCGGATGTATTCTGCACCACTGGCACACCCACTAGAAAAATTAGCAGCTATGCTATTCCAACTATTTGGGTTTCCGGTCTTTCGAAGCGCCTGGTAAACGCAACCGGCTCCAGCGTGATAATTTGCCAGAACCAAACGCCAATAATCCTCAAAGCTCAACAATGCTGCAGGAGATTTCCCTGTAGCCAAATAAATAACGCGTGTAGATTGCAGACAACTGGCATTGAGGGTTTCCGTCAATACAAGTACAGCCTGTTTGCCTTTTTCAAGGTCGATCCCACCCGCACAACTTGGGCAAGTAGCATCAATTTCTTTCAATACCAATCCACGTAGAAGCAATTGGGTCGATGAGTCAAGGAACTGGTATTGGGTGCTACAACTTTTCCCTCCGAACGCTTGCCGGCAAATACTTTGGTAATAATCCGGACGCCACATCAGAACAAGATCAGCGCCGTATCCAGTCATCTGACCTAATCCGATCTCGCCCCGTGTCCAGTTCGCCGCTGGCCAAAATTGCGATTCAACCGCGATGACTGCTTTGACCACTTTCGGGGGCAAATCGTTGGATCGAGAGTAGGAAAGGATTGTCGGATCATATCGATTCTGCCAGACTTTCACCTGATCTGTGGCGAGTTCGATGCCACAACCGTTCGCAGAGCCATCTGGATTCAAACCATTAGCCGGGCAAGTAGAGCCATCGAGCAGCCCGGATGACAGCAGCTTTGCAGCTAATATGTCATAGCGGTTGGCGGTAGTTGGATCTGTGTTTTCTTCAACCGGCATTAACCAATCCGGGATAGAAGTTGGGGTTAGACCATATGCTATTTGGCATGTTCCCCCGCCGTCTGCTTTCACAGGTAAAACATTCCAACTGGCGGTAGTCATCACTGTAAGGACGACCAATAGAAAACGAATTATGGACGACCATGCACGGGATGCCATGCCACCTCCCATACTGCGCTAACAGTTCGATAAGTCTGACCGGAACTATCCCGTAAATCTGCCCAGGCAGTCCAAATACCTTCTTCGGTGGTGCCAAAATTGAGATCTCCAGAATTATCAGGAGTTACAGACCAGGTTGATCCACTGCGGGTCAGAGAAATCAGAGCACCCGATGGTGTTCGAACCCATACAAGAATCGAATAAGGTGAAATACCACCTGACACGGTTCCAATCAGGGTTTGTGCAGGTTGTCCAAGATTTGGCGCAAACAAGAGCAATCGTGCGTAAGTCACCGAAATCGTTCCGCTCAGCGGCGCAACGACAACCACCGTGACCGAATCACTGGCGGATTCATACTGATTCGAACAGGTAATGGTATAGGTATGGGTTCCGGTAACGACTCCATTCAGGGATCGACTTCCAGTTACGATAACATTTCCCGTCCAAATTCCATCTGTACTCAGCGCTGTGCAGCTGGTTGCATCTTTACTAATCCAACTCAGCGTAAAGCTGGCAGGGGAGACAGTGGTTAGGGGTCCATCCTGGTTATTGACCTTCAAATCCACGACAGGCGGATTGTAGACAATGACAGTGACACTGTCCGAAGCAGATCCAATTGGATTGGAGCATGTTAGGGTGTAGGTAAAGGTTCCAACTGTAATACCGGAGTAATTTGAAGAGCCTGTTTGGTTCTTACTTCCACTCCAGTTTCCGGAAGCGGAACAGATATCCGCATTAGTCGATGTCCAACTCAACGTATATTGGGCTGGAGAAGTCAACCGAATCGTCCCATCCTGATTGTTCGCCTTCAAATCCACACTGGGCGGGAGAGAGCAGCGGATCGTTTTATTAGTTCCCGATAGGTCAAACCAGGAAGAGTTATAGGGATTTTGTGCCTGAACCCGCACGGTGTGTTGGACATTGGGTGAGATCAATCCCCATAAATCTTGAGTGAACCCACAAGTGCCGCCCGTGCATGTTCCGGTCAAATCCGCTCGATATTGGTTTGCGACTCCATTGGCTACAGTATTGCCATCTACCAGGATGCGGTAATTGATATCCAACCCTGGAGCAGAATCTTGCATTACCCAGCCATAAGCGCGGCATTGCGCTTGGGGCACAGTTCCGGACGACCCATCATGGTAACCTGAGAAAGTATCCCGATATGCCCAAATCAATACGAAATCTTCAAAATCGTGGTCATATCCGCCGTTGCTGTTATCTTCATCCCAATCTCCCCAGCATTGAGGGGTACCGATGATGGTATCCCCAGAAGCCAGAAATGCAGTCATCAGGCTGGTGAAATCCCTGCCACCTGCGCTTGGGTTGTAGTACTGCGAGTAAAAATAATTGGGGCAAAAATAATCATGGTGCGGTGTTTTCCAACCCACATGAGGCGTAGCACACCCACCAGAACCACAGTTACCTCCATAACAATCGCAGCCCTTAACCTGGATGGTTTCGCCGGCGGTAACCGTGATTGGGGTAAGCACAGTCTGGTTGTTGATCACATCCATATAGGTGCAGTTTTGACCTACCCTGCAGCCATTGCGGATAAAGTAATAACGCGAAAAATACCCCGGAGAGCCTGATGTAATGACGTTCCATAAAACAATTTTTCCGGCTCTGGGAAATGTGATCGATACTGGATTTGGATTGTATGCAACAATGGGATGGCCATAATCAGCGAGTGCAGAGATGGTGATCACCAGACCAATCACAACCGCCAGGATTAATCCCAACATTGTTTTCTTGCGAGTTGTTAGATTCGATAATAATTTTTTCATTGAGCAACCCCAGCAGACGCAAATACTCGAACGGTTTTCAAATCAATCCCAAAAATATCCAGAATTGTCCATTGAACTGGTACTTCCAGATACACCCCGACCGCAGGCTCATCGCTCGACCAGTCGCTCAAACCTTCTCCCAGCCGGACTGGACGTGGTGGAAACCCAGATGCAGTTCCGCCAAGGGGGTCAGGTAACACCCGGATTGAAGAGGTATATCCAGTAATTCCACGTGCTTGCATGGCGGAATTAACTAAATTTTGAGCTTCCGTACTTGCTACGGCTTGATCCAGTTGGATAAAACCAGAATTGAGAACAGTGTCCCAATCCCGGCCACGGGATGCGCCGGCAAGTGCAGCTTCTTGTGCTACTGAATAAGCCCAATTACGCGCCGCATACAGCCGGTAAATATCCACCAAACCTCCTGCAATGACTACCAGAATCAGGATGGTAAGCAATCCCCACACAGCAGATTGTGCTTTTCTTTCAAAAATCATGGGTATCTCTCCACGATTCCCCAATGCTGAACCTTTATCGTCATGATCGGTTCAGATAGAAATGGAATATCCGCCTGGAACGGAGCAGATGCTTCCAAGATGAAAGTCGTACCAAAAGGACTTCCTGAAAGCCAGGCTGAACTGCGTAAAGTCCCGGCTGCATCAAAGACCTGGAGGGTCGTAGTCACACTCTCACCCATCACATTCTGATTGGTACCATCCCGAACCAAGTCTCTGGAATAACTCCATTGAGCGGGATCCAGGGACAAGGCACGGACGGCAGCACCAGTGCTGCTATCCAGAGCTTGCCTGATGGCGACTCCACGGCTGAGCTCAAGGCCACCGAAGATTACCAACGCCATAATCATCAGGACGAGCAAGGCTTCCACCGCTGCCTGGCCTTTTTGATCTTTCCTAAGACCCGATTTCAGCATTGACATCATTGAACTTGACCTTCAAAGTGGAAAAAACTTCCCAGAGTGCACCGCCAACCAGAGCGATAAAAATCGCCAGGACAACGATATATTCGACGACACTCTGCCCATTTCGATCATGCAACATGATTCCTCCTTCTCTTTGATCAGGGGATGATTGGTGGCCGGCTTTCTAGAATGAAAGCCGGCCACCTTCAAACAAAACGATGATTATGGATGCGCGGCAGGCACAGCGATACTGTTGATCCAGTCCGCAATACTACTGCCCTGGGTACCGATATTGCTCAGGATAGCCCAGACGGCTACTGCGCCTAGAACAACAGCAATTGCCAGGACGACCACAAATTGTGGAATTTCAGATGCTTTCTTATCAAACAACATAAACAGTCTCCTTTCCCCGGATGGGGCATTGAAAAAGATGGGTTAGAAACCGCCGCCAATCGACACACCTGAAAGGGTTTTCAGGATGCGATCAACAAGCGGGTAAAACAACAGGATAACGATAGGACCGAGGAGAAACGGCATAGCCAGTAAGGTGATGCGCATGGGCAATCGCTGCATCTGTTCTTCTGACTGGTAACCAATCTCTTCGTTCAACTCTTCAATAACACTGGCTATCGCCTGATCAACATCGGAGACACCTCCGGACTGCTGGGCAGCTTGGACACGTTGAACAACATGCAGCAACTGTGGTGATTTCAAATCTTCCGCTAGTTGGCTGAGTAAATCCAAACCACTGCGGGCAGAACTACCCTTCAATCGCTTTTGCAGACGTTGATATACGGCTGATGTTTCTAGGGTGGTTCTGCCAATACTCTCCAGTCCCAGCAAGAGCGACCCTTGCAGGCTCATATGCAGACGCACATCAATCAGAAACTGACGAATTTGTCCGACCATGAACCTTTTACGCTGCTGAATCAGGTAGCGTTTGGCTAACCACACTAGGCCAGGCAATGCCAGGAAACCCAGCCGGATGCTGGGAAGATGCGGACCTAGTACAGCCAAAAGAATCAAGCCGATCAGGGCTGCACCCGCATAGAGGGTTCCCCAGGGGATGCCTCCGAATCCTAGAATTGCTTCTTCTGTTCTTTTCTCTTCGTATCGGTCATTGTTGCCGAGTCCGAGTGCATGTAATCGTCCACGCCGGACTGGGCGGCTAAGCCTCCTTCCTGTCTCAAAAATTATGGAAATTACGGCATTGGCAACCATGCCCACTCCGATTGCCAGACTAAAGCCCACCACCAGGGAAAAGGTATCCATACTAGACCTCTCCATAGCTCAATTGGTAGACTTCGTACTCAAAATATAGGCTGGCCAGTACGACCCCACAGATCATGACAGCCAGTAATACCCGATGGGAGATGTCTTGCAAGAAAAAATCACGCCAGGCAGGAGACAACACTACAAAAGAAATCGATGCAGCAACCACACCTTGCAAGAGCCGGATCGTTCCACGCACCAGCGAAAGCGTTTGGCGAGTTTTGGAGCGTAGCAGTTTTTGGCGGTGCGCTTCCTGCTCAAGGGAAACGAGCAACTCGTCCTGAATTTCGTCGGTGAGCTGGGCGTTATTAGCAATCAGAGCTGAAAGCCTCGATGTGACATTACCGGGTAATCCCTTTAGCGCCTGGGCTGCCTGGTTAGGTGCTTGATGCATCCGCAAACGGCTGGCAACCTGCTCAACGGCGCGGTTCATTGCCCCCACAGGCAATTTGACTTGCGTCAGGGCATTAAGGAGAGAGTGATCAACGCTCATCAAAGATCGGATCTGCAAAGCGACCGTTTCAGCATCCTCATTGATTTGTGCTCGTTCGACCTGCTTCTGTTGAAAGTTGATCCATGCCAGGATGGCCATTCCGATCATCAGGACAAGAGGTGAAAGCATCAAATCGTGGACAGCCATTGCCAACATGGGTGTCGCAATGAGCAATGCCAACCGTTTCCAATCCAATACGTGGTGTGCCTGATATGGCTTTTCTTGAATGACACCCATGGCACGCAGCCGCCGGCCTACCCAAGACATAAATGTCCTGCGCCAAGTTTTCACGACAATTTCAATACCTGTCAGCAAAGTGTTGTAAAGCGTCAGAAAGATGCCACCGGCAAGAAATATAGCCCCGGCATCAATCAATAATCGAAACGAACTCATACTTGCTCCTCCTGGGAGACCCTTTCACGTTCCGGTCTGGTCCAATAACCACGCGGCGGTTTGGATATACCCAATGCTCGGCAACGTTTTTCAACCGCCTTATCTGAAACTCCGTACAAGCTGGCTATCTGGGTAGTAGGAATTTCCCAAACCATCTGGCGTAATTCTTCCGGATCAATCTCAAATTTACGCGATGCAAGTCTGCGGCAGGTGTCATTGTGGTAAACACGCCGGTTTTTTTGAGAGGGAGGAACTTTGAAGGGCAACCCACAGTATGGACAATGCAAAATCGCTGAATTTCCCCGAAAACGGTGAGCTAGTTTCGACAGGGTCGTAAGTTCCAGATTTTCACTAGCTAGGTTTTGAGGATTTCCATCCCTGTAAATGACAATCTCTCCAGGATGCAGCCACCGCCCTAAACAGAGCGACATCAAGTGCCGGCTTAACATCACCATTCCATCTTTACGAGCTAGAGGATGCTGAGGGTCTTTGAATTCCTGCTGCCCGGTTTCAGGGTTGGTGATGGATTGAATGTTTCGCTGATAATCACACGGTTCCATAATCACTCCCCTTACTTGGCAGTCAGGAGATTTTCCTGGTTGTTTTCTGCGGATACAATTTGCCAGCACAGGAAGCCGTAATAGGGATAGGTCGGCGGTTCCCAGCCATAGCGGATAAACCCGTTAGATAAACCGGTTCCCTGGTCATCGAGCACGAGCATGGTGTCGATCATCTGGGCCAGATGACAATAATCAGAATCGCAATCCTCCCAATACACCCCGTTCTGGGTGACATAATCACCCTTCAATTGGACTGCTATCAATTGGCTTTCCCGAATGGGTTGAGAAGTCAGGGAATATGCAGGCTTTCCTGCAAATTGGATTTCCGTCGCTGCCCAGGTAAAGCTCAGATCACCATCCGCTTCGAGGTAGTAGACTTTAACTAAACTGAATGGTTGGATGAAATCGATTTGCTTGGTCTCACCTGCCACTCCGTAGAACCGCCAGGTTCGTTCTTCTCGAATAAACCGCAGCCCCTGCCAGGGAGCATTCCGCAATTTGTCTTCAAAATCCTGCTTTACTCTATTAACATCCTCCGAACCCTCGACTTTTATAGGTGTTGGATCCACCTTCATAGAAGCATTGAGATTCACGAAAACAAAAACCAGGCATCCTACAACAACAAGTAGAAATACAACGATAAGGATCCACTTTAAGAAGCGGTTCATTTCATTCCCTCCATCTGCTGATAAGCCAGTTCAAAGACAGGGGTGTTCTGTTCACCTTCTGCCCGGTAGAGATAATCCAAACGATAATTCCCGGTCGCATCAATTCCTTTGATCGTCGCAATGGCTTGTAAGGTGCGTTGAATTCTCCCTGAGCGGTTGACTCTTCCCATCAAGGCAACCACGTCCAAGCCCATCGCGACCATCGAGCGCACGGCTGCCAATCCCAATTCTGGTGCGGCTGCCAGGGCCAGCTGTTCCAGGCGCATCAAGGCTTCCTCAATGGTTCCGCCATGAATGGTGGTCAACGCCTTGCGTCCCAGACAGGTAGCTTTTAAGAACTGCAGTGCTTCATTTCCAACCACCTCGCCCACCAGAATTGCGGCGGGGTTCATGCGTGTGTAAATGACATTCAAAACCCAATCCAAAGTCACCCCGGGTGTGCCAGGTGAGAGTTCTGCCGGCGCAACGGTGCGCAGTAAAAAGGGATGTTGGATCTCCAATTCTCGAAAGGTTTCCAGTGCAGCAATCGGTGCCGAAACAGGTAAGAAACCCGAAAGTGCGTTGAGCAAAGTCGTCTTACCCGAACCCATTTCACCGGCAATCATCAGGCTGCCTGCTAATGTGGATACCATCCAGGCCAGAAACCGATCTGGAGTGTTTTGCAGGGACTGGAAGCGGCGAGAGGATTCAGACCCCGCACTTTTTTCTGAATTAGTGGCGAAAGTTTGGACCACCTCCAGGTCAGAAGGGTTAATTCTGGTAAATGTGCCGGTTTGTTCCATTTCTTCCAACGTTCGCACCCGCCGCCCGAAAGTACGAATATTGATAGCGGTTCCTTCCGTAGATAGGCGTGGGACAATGGCAGTAAACCGCTCTCCTCCAGGGAGATCAATTAATACTGCCGGCCGGTCTCCCCGTAGGGTGGCTCCACCTTGATCGGCAACGTGCACTGCCAGATTTTCGAAATACCTGTCATCTGCCAGTTTTCCAAGATGAAAGAAGCTGCCGTCATATTCCACCGCCACTACCCCATTGCGAACGAATATTTCCTCCACAAACGGATCTCGCAGAAGTTGATCGAGTAAGCCAACACCGGATAATGCATCGGTAATGATCTGCGCATTTCGGTTGACTGCAATGCGGTCTTCACCTTGATCGATCAGGATGGAGCGCACCTCATCAAAAAATCGGCGGCGCTTTTCGGGATCTGCTTCACGCCAACTAGGCGGATTGATCCCACGCAAAACCAATTCTTCACGCACTCGTTCAATCAAAGTCAGGTCAGACTGATTCAATGGTTGAATAAACGGTGGTGAGGAAGGATGGATCAAGGAAGTGCCAGGGTTGTCCATAACAAACCTCCTTGTTTCTTGCTTACAGCAATCGCATTGAGAATGAGATCCACAACTTCTGGTTTCACTGCCAGGGTGAGAATTTGCACCTGTTCATTTTGAGGGCTGCCACCGAAAGCCGAATTATCCTCGCTCTTTTGGTTCGATTCAGCAGCGACACCTTGAGCATTGCGGACATCGACCACCAAAATGCTCTCGGCGATGAGCTCTACCTTGAAGGTGGGTTGATCGTTGGCTGAAATAGCTGTGTTCTCAGGGTCGATTTTCTCGGGAAGTACTTGATAAAGATTGACTCGTTCTCCAATGCGGATCTGTCCACCCACAGCAGAGACGGGTTCAACCGGGATGGATAGCACCTCAAAAGCTGCATCCGCAAGCCGGAATTGTGCGATGGGGACTGCGTTAACCTGAGCCACCGGTAGACCAGCCGGCAATGGAACTGTGCTAATCATTTCACCCAGGTTCTGGACAGATTGATAATAGGGTAAGGATTCCATCGTGCGCGGCATCTCCCGCATTTGGAACATGTCCGCATTGAGAACGGTATAAGCCGGGATAGCGCTGATCGGTACAGGCACCTGGTAAGTGGATACTTCTTTCAGGTAGAGATTGCGCCCGTAAAAGCCTGCGCCCAGCGCAACGACTACCGCGATAAGGCCGATAATAAATTGGGTCGTTCGGTTCATGATTTCCTCCGTTTCCAACCTGAATAAACCAGTTCCAGGATGGGATCAGCCAAGCGTGGGTCGAGGGATTGAGCCCAAGTTTCGTTGTAGGGAAGAACAATCGACATGCCGCCTTCAGCACGATCCGCTACAGACTTCGCCATGTTCAATACCAAATGGCGCGGTTCTGGTATTTCGTTGATCAATCGTCTCGCCTGCAAGATGGCATCGTCACGGGGAGAGGTGACTACCACGTTGACTAACCCAGTCTTGGGTTTGGATAGCTCAGCAAAAAGAGGATGTCCCGGAAAGCAGTCCACGACAAACAGAGTGTGTTTCCGTTGGATTTCTGATAGCAAATTTCGGACACCTTGCGGGTCTTCGCCCCATAGAACATCGATAGTACGGCCATCCATAGGATATAAGCTCACCCCATTCCAGAGTGCCGGGGTCTCTTTATGAGTGGCAATGGCAAAAAACTCAGGTAAGTCCGGTGAAACCCTGGCATGGAGTGCACTTCCACCCATGCTGAGTTCAAGCAAAGCCGCCGGTAGCCCGGTGTTTTGCACGAAACGTTTACAGACCGCCATAGCAAGAGTAGTTTTACCTACACCCCCGGACCAATTTACAAGATTGACTTGCCTTGCAGGCAAGAATGAGATCTGTTTAGCGCTGATCAGGCGGGCTCGTCCCAGCCATTCGGAAGGATCAGCAAGGAATCCCTCTTGCGATACAGCCGGGATTCCGCTTCGATCCAATGCACTCTGTAGTACCTCATTGGATACATCCGGGAGAGAAATTAAATCTCCGAGAATCACCAGTTGAACACCGGTCAGGTCCTGTAAAACGCCGCGGGTCGAAAAAGCCTCCCGAACCATAAGGTTCCCATTCTGGGAGAGGGCTTCCAGCACGTCTCGATCTGGTTGGAGTGCGCCTATCAAAACGATAAGTGTCGCATTCCGATTTAACTTGAAGGAATTTCTAAAACTGAGCTTCATGCTTTTTTTTCGTCTCCTTGGTTACTGTTTTTTGGTAAAGATATGTCTGCGTAGATCGCCATGAAAACCGCTCCGATCAAAAGGACAGTGGTTAGAATTGTCAGGACAGTTCCAGGAAGCGAGCTACTCCCTAATTTGAAATAGATAATAGATAAGCCGCTGATCCCAGCGATACCCATAGATCGAATCCACATAAAATTGGTCAGAATGGCAGATGCAGCCACACTAAACACGGCTAACCAGATCAATTCTTCCGGAACCGTAAAGATTTTCATGAGCAGGGAACAGCTCAAAGCCATTCCAAAGCAAAGGTTAGATAGGTTTCTTGCCATTTTTCACCAGAGTCCAGGAATAAGCCGCCAGGGGACGATGCGCATATAGCAGGTGTATCCTTCGATCATTTTCTCTTCCCGAAGGATTCGCCAACATTGAATGAACACCAGTACCATTGACAAAATGATTGCAGTAAAGAGATATGGTGAACTAAAAACCATGGCCACCCGAAACACCAATTCACCAAGATACATTGGGTGTCGCAAGAGTCGATAAGGACCCCGGCTCGTCAAGCCTCGATCCGCGGGTGCAACGCCAAAGCGCGGTCCTAAGGTGAGGAGCGACCACAAAATCAAAACGTACCCTGCCAGTGCGGGGAACAGGAAGTACCATGCGGTATGGCTAGCAGTAGTGGAAAACGTCGGCAGGAAGGCAGCGATCATTCCCAACCACAGACCGGTGCGATCATATTGTTTTGCCGGCGCTCTTCGGGCATAAAAGAAAGCCAATAACCCGTTATGAATTGCATACAGCCAGGTCAGGATCGAGGGGTGCTGCCAGGCAGACATCGCAGAAATGAGCGCTGCAAAGAGAAAGAAACCAAAACCAGCCAGGTCGCGCAGACGACTGGAACGCCCCCGAAAGCATTGAAGGGGGTTATTACGCATCACATTGCACCGAGATTCTGGAAAATCGGCCAGCCAATCACGGCCAACAGAGTTACCAGGAATGGCAGGAAATAGAAAATCACCATCGGGATAACAAGTTCTGCCCCGACTTTTTCCGCCCGCTGCTCAGCACTGCCGATGTAGTCGGCCGCAATACTGGTGGCTAGTTGTCCCATCAGTTCCTGCTGAGCTGTGCCCCTTCGGATGAATTCCAGTTGGACAGACATTCCAATCAACTCTGGAAGATGGGATTCCTGTGCTTCACGCTGCATTTGCTCGATCAGGTCACGACCCTGCGCCATTTGAAGTACCCATCGCATCCATTTACCAACAAGACTTTGTGCTTGCGAGGTGCGCCGCAGGGCTTCCTCCATCGAGACATTTGCTGACATCTGGGCTGAAACCAGTTGCACATATTCTGGAAGCTGAGCAATGAACTGACGGCGATAACGGCGGGCAACGCCACCCATTGACATGGCAGGATATTGAAACCCGACCAACCCACCTACCAGTGCAAACACAGGTTCTGCAGTAGCAACCATCCCTAATCCAAATCCTGCTACGGCTAAAGCCACTCGCAGGGAGGTAAATTGCACTTCGTTCCAATCATTCCAACGCTCTCCAATATGCGCCCAATACAAATCTGCACGCGTTTTTCTAAGAAAACCAACTGGCGTCCATTTAGAGACCGGTTTATCCAGGGGAGACAGGGATTTCCGCCACCCGGTCAGGACGACGCCATCCGCAGGAGTAAGAATCTCAGACAAACGCCCGGTAGGTGCAGCAGGTGCCAACTCAAGCGTCAGGTAGATGACCAACGCAAAGACAGCAATCCCAGTGAGGTAAATTAAAGCGGTCATCTAAACGGCCTCCATGATCATTGAACGAATGATGAAATAGCCACCCACCATAGCTGCCATCGTGACCCCAATAACGATTTGAACGGGGAGTGCAATCAAAGAAGAGCGCACCATTGGATCCTGGCTGAGATAAATCAAGATAAAAATCAAGACAACCGGCAGCACTTTAGCAGAGACCAGTGAATCGCCAGCTTTGGCTTGGGCACGGTTGCGGGCAATCAGGATTTGTTGGACACGGCTAGAAATATCCATTAGAACTCCGGTATAGGCGCGTCCACCCGCCTCTGTATAACCTTCCAGTAATTGAGCAAGATTGGACAGGGACACAGAAGGACTGCGAGATGCAAGATTTCGGAGCGCTTCTACACGATCCTTGATGCGCATTTCTGAAGCGGTGAGAACAAATTCTGGTGTGAGTGGATTGGTTTTTTCTAGCTCCAACGACTCTCCAACTTGCTGAAGAACATCCGGCACAGAACCACCTGCCAGCAGCCCGGCAGCAGTTCGGCCAATAGCAATGGGAAGTAGTTGGTCAATGTTTCGTCCACGACTTTTCACCCGACCATCCAGCCAGGCTCCAGGAATGTAAAAAAGAATTCCTCCAATCACAATCGCAGGCAAACCTGGCAAAAACAACCAGGCAATGACCATCCCACAAACACCAGCAGCAATGCGTAGTAAGCGAAAGGTAATGGGCTTTATGTTCAACCCGGAGGCCAATAGTTTGTACTCGAGTGATTTCGGATCCAGGGAAGATAATGAGCGTGCAGAATCTACCGTGTAAAGAGCAGCCAACCTGCCTGTTTTGATCTGTTTCGGATACCACAGTAAAAGGAATAATGTGGTGCATAAAATACCCACCACCGGAATTAATATCGTCATGCATCCTCCAAGTAAGTTTTAAATACAAAAACCGGACATTCGCACTGGCGCACCTTTTATGTGCGCATCCAGCAGGTAGAGTCCGGCTAACGATTAAAAGAAGAGATTATTCAGTTGTTAGATTAATTTGAGTATAGCAACCGAGTAGGGGTCATCCTAGGGGGTCAAAATTACAAAAAAGGAAATTTCTATTTATTTGATTTTAATTTCAAGTGTCAGGAACAGTAATAGATATATCATAGGACACCCTTTAAATACATTGATCTATTGCGTAATCTCCAATATTTTGAGGTTATTTATTGGAATAGCGGTTTTGCAACAAACGTTGCATTATAAACTTAACCATGTTATATTAAATGCAACAAACGTTTCAAACGAGGTAAAAATGGATTGGATACTTTTTCTCTCACAACTTCCAACAAATCCTTCAAGTTTAAGAGTAACGGTATGGCGCAAAATGCGAGCCAACGGCGCGTTAGGATTACAGAATGGCGTCTGGATGCTTCCTGATAGATCTGAGCAAATTCATTTTTTGCAAGATTTGTCAGAAATCATACAAAAACAAGGGGCAGGTTGCCAGATTTTCAAAGTTAGCTCATTGGATCAAAGGATTGAGGAAGATATCTTGGAGCGATTTCAATCCGATAGGAGTGAAGAATATGACGAATTTATCGAACGCAGTGAGGGGTTTCTTGCTGAAATCGATAAGGAAACTAAAAAACAAAAATTTACATTCGCAGAATTAGAGGAAAACGAACAAGACCTACAGCGACTTACTAATTGGCTCGAAAAGATCCAAAAACGTGACTTTATTGGTGGAGAAAAAGCCAATTTAGCTTCAAATTTCATCGAACAATGCAGAACCGTTTTCGAGGATTTTTCAACCAACGTGTACAACTCCACATCTGACGAAGAAGTCAGGGATGCAGATACTGGAAATAACTAAAAAACTAGAAATTTGAGAGAAAAATATGATTGAACTATCAAAATTAAAAAATACCCTTTGGCACACTTCTACCATTGACGAAACCACTTTCAAACTCGAAAGTAGTTTGAAAGTGGGGTTGACAAACCAGGAGGCAAAATCTCGTCTCGACCAGTTTGGTCAAAATTCACTGACCGAAGAAAAGAAAGAATCTTTCTGGAAGGAATTTATTGAGGAACTGCGTGAGCCGATGGTACTCATGCTGCTGGTTACCGGTGTGTTATATGCCATATGGGGTGAACTCTCCGACGCGATCACCATCTTTGTGATTATTCTAACTTTGAATACAGTTGAGGTTGTCAACGAACTTCGTTCCAAGAAAGCGATCTCTAGTTTGAGAAAGCTGGCAGAACCGAGCACTTCCCTACGTCGGGGTGGACACTTTCAGGAAATATCGGTGGATCAGTTGGTCCCTGGTGACCTAATCCTGCTGCAAGACGGACATCGTGTTCCTGCCGATGCCCGCCTGGTGGAAGCGTATGGACTTTCTGTGGACGAATCAGCCCTGACCGGTGAATCCTTACCGGTGGAAAAAACTGCTGAATCACTCGCCGATGCACAGACTCCGCTTGCCGAAAGGCACAATATGGTGTATTCCTCGACATTGATCAGCCGAGGAAAAGGTATGGCTATTGTCGTTTCAACTGGCATGGACACCGAAATTGGGCGTATCGCAGGTTTGGCTCGCAGGGTTAAAGAACCACGTACACCCCTGCAGAATATGATGGAAGAATTAACCAAAGTGCTGATTTGGTTTGCATTAGGATTCAGCCTGCTGGTTCCCTTGATTGGCATTTTCCTGGCACACCAACCACCTAAACAAATGCTCCTTACTGGTCTTTCTCTAGCGTTCGCCACCATTCCCGAAGAATTACCTATCATTATTACGATGGTACTGTCTCTCGGCGCATTCCGTCTGTCGAAAAAAAATGCAGTTGCCAAACGATTGAGTGGTGTTGAATCTCTGGGTTCGGTGACAGTCATTGCCACCGACAAAACTGGCACATTGACCGAGAACCGCATGGAGGTTGCCTGCTTTGAACCTGAGGAAGCAAAGAACCGCTTGCTCGAAATCGGCATGTTCAGTAATGATGCAGTCCCGGATGGCGAAAATTTTGTCGGCGATGCGGTGGATATTGCCTTACTTCGTTCAGCCCGCCAGTCTGGCTTGGATGTCAACGCTGAGCGCATAGCGCGTCCAATTCTCAACGAATTTACCTTTGACAACAATCGCAAGCGCATGTCCACAATCACGCTGAAAGATGGGCAGCCATGGGTTGCGGTGAAGGGTTCCCCCGAAACTATCTTATCGCAGTGTACCCAGGTGAGGAATGGTGAAACCGTTGACCTATTAACGGATGCCGCACGGCAGTCCATTCTGGAGCGCGTTTCGCAACTGGCCGCTGATGGGCTGCGGGTTCTGGCGTTTGCTGAGCGAAACTTGCCACAACCCGATTTAAGCCAGGAAGTAGTTGAAAGTGAACTAATTTTCACCGGTTTAGTTGGGCTTCAAGATCCGCCTCGCGCGGAGGTTCGAGATGCCATTGCAACATGCCAGCGGGCAGGCATTCGGGTCATCATGATTACTGGTGATCACCCACTTACGGCAAAGGCAATTGGCAGACAGGTTGGCCTCAATGGTGACAACCCCGTAGTTACCGGACCAGAATTGGACCGGCTCTCTGACGATCAATTAAAAGCAGTTGTTATGCACTCGTCCATTTTTGCGCGTACCACGCCGGAACATAAATTGCGGATAGTTCAAGTGCTGCAGGCGTTGGGTGAGCGGGTAGCGGTTACAGGCGATGGGGTCAATGATGCTCCTGCACTTTCTGCTGCGGATATTGGAGTGGCTATGGGCGAAACCGGCACAGATGTGGCTCGCGAAGCTGGCGATATGGTGTTGATGGATGACAATTTCACCACCATCGTTAATGCGGTTAAGGAAGGTCGCCTAATCTATGAAAATCTTAAGAAGGGTGTGCGCTATTATCTTACCTGCAAGGTTGCACTGGTGTTGATCAACTTAATCCCAACCCTCCTGCTTGTCCCGGTACCCTTTGCACCTATTCAGATCATCCTGATGGAACTTTTTATGGACCTGATGGCAGCGGCTGCATTTTCAACCGAAAAACCCGAAACAGATCTGCTAGACCAAAAGCCGCGAGATCCGAAAAAAAGATTCATGGATAGTATCATGGTCAGAAGTATAGGAATATCCTCATTTGGCTTATTTGCAGCAGTGACTTTAGCTTATCTTTTCACCTGGTATACCACGAAAGATGCTGTTGCCTCACAGACTGTAGCCTTCTTTGGTTGGCTGATCGGGCATGTTTTGCTGGCATTCAACATGCGTTCCGAACGTCAACCCATGTTTCAGCTAGGTCTGACCAGCAACCGCATAATGTTAATCTGGGCTGCTGCAGTGGGTGTGTTCCTCATCTCAATCTCCATCATTCCGGGCGCTCAAACCCTGATGAAAACCACAACCCTCACCAGCTCACAATGGGCGATGATCCTAGGTGCAACTTTTATAGGCACCTTCTGGTTGGAAATTAAGAAAATGATCTCTTATTCAAATAAAAAATAGAAGGACTATATGGAAGTAGAAATTAAGAATGTAAATGAACGTATATCGCTTAAGTCGTTGCCTCGTAATGTGTGGGCAGTTGGTTTCACCAGCTTCTTTATGGATATCTCCAGTGAGATGGTACTCAATATCCTACCGCTTTTCCTAGCCAATGTGCTGGGCGTGGAAACTAGCATCATCGGCCTCATCGACGGGGTTGCTGAAGCAACTGCCAGCATCCTCAAGCAGTTTTCAGGTTGGCTGTCTGATAAACTAGGAGGCCGTAAGTGGTTGGCAGTGGTTGGCTACGCCTTCTCCGCGTTCTCTAAACCGTTCTTCTACTTTGCCAATAGTTGGGGACTGGTTGCAGGGGTACGTTGGGCAGATCGGGTGGGTAAAGGCATCCGTACCGCGCCGCGCGATGCACTGGTGGCTGACTCAACCACGCCAAAGACGCGTGGGTTGGCTTTCGGCTTTAACCGTGCCATGGATAAAGCCGGCGCATTTCTGGGGCTTCTGCTCGCCGCTCTGGTAGTCTGGCTGACACAGTCCACGACAGTATCCCTGACCAGATCCACTTTTCAAACCATCGTTCTGGTCAGCCTATTGCCAGCCTTCCTGGCTGTCATCCTCCTGGCGGTGGGCACGAAAGATGTGGCAGTCAAAGGGCAGCGCCAGGTGCCTAAGTTTTCCTTGAGCAAAATGGGGAAACCGTATACGACCTTCCTGGTCATTATCAGCATCTTTACCCTGGGCAATTCCTCCGACAGTTTTCTAGTTCTGCGGGCGCAGAACCTAGGGATATCCGTCATCGGTATTTTGGTTATGCTGGCGGTATATAACCTAGTGATCAGCCTGGTTGCAACTCCGGCTGGATCACTTTCCGACCGCATCGGCCGTCGCAAACTGATCATTGGGGGATGGTTGGTGTACGCTGCTATTTATTTTGGCTTTGCCCTGGCTCATTCCGCCTGGCATGTGTGGGCGCTTTATATCGCCTATGGTCTATATTTCGGTTTATCCTTTGGAACAGCCAATGCCATGGTCGCCGACCTAGTGCCCGAAAACTTGCGCGGGACCGCCTATGGTACCTATCACGCAGTGATTGGGTTGCTAGCCTTCCCATCTTCCTTCATCGCTGGCATTCTATGGCAAGGTATTGGCAGCTGGCAGGGATTTGGTCCATCTGCGCCATTCTTCTTTGGCGGAGTAATGGCTTTGATCGCCACGGTACTAATGATCTTCTGGATGCCGAAAAGACTCGCCGAAAATCAAATATGATCATTCCTGCGATTACGAGCCCTTATAGAGACATGATTCTCATTACATCCCTCAATACTCCCTCCGATAGATATGGAAACCAAGAAGCACATGTTAAAATAAATACACTGTACTACCCTTGAAATATAAGAGCGAAAAACCTAGAGGAAAAGTTGTATGAAAAACATCAACGAAATTCCCTTGCTTCAAATCAAAATGGTGACACCAGTGATCAGGAATAATTTGGTTCATCGCAGCCATTTGATCAATAAAATTGAAAAGGGGATTGAACATGGATTTGTCTTGGTGTCTTCTCCCCCCGGTTATGGAAAAACCACCCTGGTTGCTGATTGGGCACATCATAGCAAGACTCCGGTTGCCTGGTTATCGCTGGATGCATACGATAACGACCTATTGATCTTTAATCGTTACCTTAAGCAACTACTAGACAAAACCTTTTTCTCCACCAACCGTTCCCAATTTAACCTGCCAGTGGAGAATAATTCAATAGACAACTATCCTACTCTATTGACTGCCTTTATAAACAACTTTTCAGAATCAACAACAGATTTCACTCTTGTACTTGATGATTATCACGTCATCAAAAATCAGAAGACCCATGAAAGCATAATTTATCTTTTGGATCATTTTCCCGCCCATTTACGGCTTATCATTATAACCCGCTCTGATCCACCTTTCTCCCTGGCCCGATTACGCGCCAATCACCGAATCACTGAACTGCATGCCGCCGAACTTGCCTTTTCATTACAAGAAACAAACCAGTTCCTTAACCAGATCAGGCAGCTCGGCCTGCCAGACCAAACAGTAGCGCAGTTCTACGAAAAAACCGAAGGGTGGATAACCGGATTGCAGCTTGCTTCACTCACAAATATTGACGCGAAATTGATGGAAAAACAAGATTTAACCATCAGCTACAGTGCAAATTTAACATTGGAATACATTGTTGAAGAAGTTATCAAACAGCAACCCGTTAAAATCCAAAATTTTTTATTGCGCACCTCTGTTTTAACCAATCTCTATGGTCCTCTATGTGATTACATTCTTGAGCCATTTGAGCCAGCCTCCAATAGCCGTGAACTACTAAATGAACTTTTTCATTCTAATTTATTCCTGAACACTTTAGACCCAGAAGAAAATTGGTACCGATATCACCCTCTTTTTGTTGCAGCTTTACGCCAGATTTTGACAGAAAATTATCGAGAAGAAATACCCATCCTTTACTCACGAGCTATAAGCTGGTGCGACCAACATGATTTGTATGATGCTGCCCTGACTTACGCAGAATTTATTGGCGATAAATCCAGAATGGTTGAACTTTTGGAAAAATACTCGTTTGAGGCAATCAGACAAAACCGCATTTTGGATATCATCGGCCAAGTCAACAGAATGGACCAAGAACTTCTTTCTTCTAGCCCTGTGTTGAGTTTAGTTTATTCCTGGCGATTTTTATTATCTTTTGATTTTGACTCAGGTGAAATCTGGTTAGACAAAGCCAGCAAGTTAATGGAAACTCTGGACCCAGATTCCAGATTGAAACCTGTTGAAAATGAAATTTGGGGGCTGATAGCAGCTGGGAAGTCCATTATTGTTGCTGCCCAGGGTGATATGAATAAAGCGCTGGAACTTTCAAGGCAAACACTGCGCTTATTGTCAGAAGAAAATGATTTCGCACATAGCTTTGCTCTTTTAAATCAAGGAATTACGCTTTCGATCAACGGAAAACTGACAAAAGCCATTCGCGTTTTGCGCGAAACGATCAATACTGGTGAGAAATCTGGGAACTGGTTCGCAATGATGATTGCCCGTATCAATCTTGGAGAAATATTGATTGACAACGGGCAACTCGACCAGGCTATGATTTTATTTGAACAGTCCATAAAATTTTCTTCTACTACACCCGGAAAAAATTCTACCCTTGAAAGTTTATTTTTTAAAGAGATTTCCGATATCTATTTAGCAAGAAATCAACTAGATGAAGCACGACAATATTTACAAAAAAGTATTGAAAAGAGTGGCAATTCCTTGCCATCTTTCAACGAATTCGACACCCATATTCGTATGGCCCATCTATTTCATTGCCAGGGGAATTTCCTACAATCAAAAAGTGAGCTGACACTAGCAAGACAGCTTTCAATCACGAGCCAGGCAAGAGTAGACGATATGATTCTCGATTTAAATGAAGTGAAGTGGGCTTTGCAGAGAGGTCAGATTTCATCAGCCCAGAAATTGATGCAAAAACTTGGACTTGATGAAAAAACCAGTCTGAGAGAATTAAGAAGCATTCCCTTTACTATGGCTGATAACGCTCTAATTATTATTGCCCGGAGCTTGCTCACCCAAGGCCGCTTACAAAACGATCCCGAAAAACTAAACCTGGCAATAGAAAAACTCAATGCGCTCATTCCATTGTTAGTTGATGCGGGTATGGTCGAGCATTTGATTGAGGTTTACATCTTGCTTTCACTAGCTTACCATGAACTCAACAAAAACGATGAAATGCTCACAACGGTGAATACTGCCTTGAAAACTGCCGAGCCTGAAGAATTCCGACAATTGTTTCTGGACGAGGGAATCCCCATGTCGCAAATATTGATTCATTATCTGGCTGCTCTAAAACAAAACAAATTCAGAGACAATCTGCCCAGCAAAAACTTCGTGACTGATCTTCTCTTTCGCCTGACCAATAAAGACTTCGATTTGAAAAAAAACGAAAAAGAATCTGAACCGGTGTCGGACGAAGATGTTTTGATCGTCGAGTTGCTGACCGCCCGAGAAAATGAAATTTTACAATTGGTGGGCAAAGGATGTTCCAACCATGAAATTGCATTGGAACTTCATATCTCAGTAAATACAGTAAAGAGGCACCTTAACAATGCCTTTATGAAATTGGGGGTTTCTACCCGCACCCGAGCCATTCGAGTTGCCCGCCAGCAAGGGTTTATCAAATGATGCAAACAAAAACAGTTTCAAATTAACACTAAGATAGCACTTCTGATTCAAGACAGTCTATTCCTATTCCATTAACCTATAAGATAGTTAAATTCGAGCATTTTCATGCCCAGAGGATTTTATGCATGCGTGAAGAAAGTCGAAATAATATCAAGCGTTTATAGGTTATTGTCGGTTTTCCTGTACCCGTAAAAAAATCTCGCAACCATCTAGATGACCCTTCATGCAGTGAGACTGTATTGGTTTTTCAATTGATGAGTACATAAAGATCATGGAGGCAAGGTAGGCCTTATGAGAATCCTTTTCTTGTCGAACATTGCCACAGTTATTCTGGATATTGTCGCTTGGACCCTCTTTCACTTAAGTATCGGGTATTCCTGTTCCAAGATCTCAATAGAACGTTTTAATCCGGAAAAATGGTGGTATCAAACAAAATCATGGGAGAAAGGCGGTGAAATCTATCAAAAGCTTTTCCACGTGAAAAACTGGAAGAAACTGATACCCAGCGGCGCTGCCCTTTATCGTAATGCTTATGAAATTAAACACTTAACCAATCTTTCAGCAGAGAACGTCAGGTTTTGGCTAAAAGAGAGTTGTAGATCAGAATTTTGTCATTTTGCCATGATTTTTCCAGGATTCTTATTCTTTCTCTGGAACAGTGTAGAAGCAGGCAGGTGGATGTTGGTTTATGCAATCCTGAATAATTTGGTACCAATAGTTATGCAGCGATACAACCGCCCCCGTGTATGCAAAGTTTTGGCACAACTTGAAAGAAAATCAAAACAAAAAGGTGAGATTGCAATTTCTTATGATCCACAAACGGCGCTTCTTAATACTTACGAGTGATTCAGGTTTTGGCCACCGCAGTGCTGCAAACTCAATTGCAAAAGCACTCAAGTTGCTGCATCCACAGGATGCCGTGGTTTCTATAGTAAATCCAATATTTGAGCAGCCCACCACTCGAATATTAAAAAAGACGGAGTTGAATTATGACAAAATGGTACGTAACTACCCGAGTTGGTATCGGCTAGCTTATGAAATTAGTGATTCAAGATCCGCCAGCACTCTGGTTGAAGGTACATTAAAACTTGCCCTGAAAAAAAACATCCAACAAATTATTGAGCAATTTCAACCGGATGCCATTTTAAACACAAACCAAATGTTTAATTCCCCAACCGGAGCGGCGCTCAATGTATTGAAAGTAAAACCGCCCTTCTACACTGTTGTCACTGATCTCGCTGATGTCCATTCCATGTGGTTTAACTCCAACCCTGACCTCTTTTTTGTTGCATCGGAGACAGTCAAGTCAAAAGCAATCTCCAGTGGAATCCCGGACAAGGATATTTTGATCACAGGAATCCCGGTGGATCCAGCATTTTGTTTTAATCAAGTGTCAAAATATAACCTGCGCTGTTCCTTAGGACTTGACCCAAATTTGACCACCTTACTTATTGTTGGGAGTCAGAGAGTGAAAGGGATTTATTCCTATTTGAAGGCGCTGGAAAAAGTACGTTATCCATTTCAAGTGGTTGTAATCACCGGAGGGGACAATGCCTTGTATACAAAACTAGGAAAAAGGATCTGGCATTTTCCCACACTGGTTAATAACTATGTGACGAATATTCCAGACTGGATGCTCAGTGCTGACCTTCTCATCACAAAAGCAGGGGGACTGATACTTTCTGAGGGTTTGGCTGCTGGTTTGCCTATTGTCTTAATCAATAACCTACCCGGACAGGAAGAAGGAAATGTCCACTATATTCTAGAAAATAATGCCGGAATACTGGCAGGCACCCCGGCAGAATTTATTACCATTATGAATTCATGGTTAAGTGATGACCAGAGCAACCTGAACACGATCAAAAATAATTCATGTAGATTAGGCCATCCTTCCGCTGCAGTTTCTGTTTCTGAATCACTCTGGCAGGCAGCCTCCACTAATGCTGTTTCTGAACCTTTCACTCACCCCAAAATTGTAGGCTATCTTGAATAAAATCGCGGAAAAGAACTCCTTGGAGAAATGGTACATGATTGTACCAATGGTTATATTTTTAATATTTGCGATCGTTTTTGCTTTTCACTTTGATACCGAAAAAATGAGTGAATTTTTACAAAAAAATGAAAACACCGGATTTTTAGTCTGCGTGATTGCGTACATCTTGCTTGGGGTTACTTTGATCCCTTCAGAGCCGATTACATTGATGGTCTTAGCTTGGAAGGGGCCATTAATTGCAGTGTTACTTGCAGTCATCGGAAATACTCTGGCGGCATTTGCGGAATTGCTCATTGGCGGGAGCATCGGGGATATTTCAAATTTCGAACAAAAGAAAGAAAAACTCCCATTTCACCTGGAAAAATTGCCAATTAATTCCCCCATTTTCTTATTATTGGCTCGAATGTTGCCAGGATTCGGTCCCAAGTTTGTCAGTCTGGCTAGTGGTATCTTTCACGTGCCCCTCTTCACTTATTTATGGACGACTCTGGCAGCCAACATCGTTGGAGCCATATTCGTCGTTTTTGGAGGTTACGGCCTGATTAGTCTGATCAAAAAGTAGTGTTTAGATGTAGCTATAACTGTTCGACTCGACAAATAACTTATGAAAGTACCTTCAGCCATTATCTTAAAATAAAAGTATTTCAATAAAATTTCAGGCCTGATCGCAAAGGAGGGAAGGTTGGCTGCCATTCATGCTTTGAAATCACATCAACAACCCACAAGGATTTTCTGGTCTCCATCTATTTCACAAGTAATCGACGGTCATAAATTGAAATCCGCTGCAACTGGAACGATTCAGACGTTTTTTTCTTGGCTATACCAGGGTCTGATGAAATATCATTAACAGTAAGGAAATCAGTGACCGATTTATTTGCCTAATTTGTAGAAACCCCTCCAAGAATCTTAAAAATTGGCATGACACCTGTGGGTCAAATAGCAATGGCATCAGGTGCACTGATCTTGGGCAATCAGAACAGTTTATGCCTGATACGATCTTCAATCGCTTTCATATTATACAAAGTAGGTTAACACCAAAATAATACTTTTGCATGAAGAAGTCTCCAAAACTGAATAGTACACTGAAAATCAAGCCAAAAGATAAGTTATCAAGTGGCACGGGTGTTCAATTCAACCAATGGAGGCAACAATAATGAGAAAAGAGTGTCAAGAGACAAAAACAAGTGATGACATGAGTTTGCTTTTAAATAATATCATCCAATATGGGTCAAAAATCGTTCAAAATCGGCCATTACTAAAAATGGCGATGGCAATGGGTGAAAATTATTTAATTAAAGATGGGAAAAAGCGCCTAAAGAATGATCCCACCCTTTCAGCCGGCGTGGTTGAAGACCAAACAGCTATGAGCCTCGCCATCTTACATTCAGTAAATCGGGCATTAGCTGATTGCAAATTCTCAGAGGCAACCTATCAAAAAGCAGGAGCCGTCTTGGGTCGTGATCTTTTCGTTGAGAAAAGTAAAAGAAAGGAAAAATTAGCCGGTTTTATCAAAAAACACGGTATCAGCCAACCTTCATTTTTGTTGATTAGCCCAACCAAAGCATGCAATTTGCGCTGCATTGGTTGCTATGCAGATTCTGATAGCAATGTTCAATCTTTGGATTGGGATATTGTTGATAAAACCATTACAGACGCGCATGATGAATGGGGCGTGCAATTCACGGTAATTAGCGGTGGTGAACCTCTTGCTTATCGATCTCAAGGAAAGACCATCCTGGATCTTGCAGAAAAACACCCTGACAATTATTTCATGTTCTATACTAACAGCACTTTGATCACGGATGAAGTTGCTCAGCGCATGGCTGCTCTGGGGAACATTGTCCCGATGATCTCGCTGGAAGGTTGGCGAGAGCGCACAGATGCCCGGCGTGGTGTAGGCGTTTTTGACAAAGTCATGTCCGCTATGGATCGCCTATATGAGGCTGGAGTCATTTATGGAGTATCTTTGACAGCTACTCGCGAAAACGCTGAAGAAATTCTTTCGGATGAGTTCATTGACTTTCTATTCCACAAAAAGCACGCTGTCATGGGCTGGATATTCCAGTATATGCCCATAGGTCGTTCTTACACGCTTGATCTCATGCCAACCCCGGAACAGCGTCTGCAAATGTGGAAACAAAGCTGGAAATTGGTCCGCGAAAAAAATATATTCCTGGCTGATTTTTGGAATCATGGCACCGTGGTAGATGGCTGCCTCTCAGCGGGTGGGCACGGCAACGGTGGTTATATGTATATCGATTGGAATGGTAACGTTTCTCCCTGTGTTTTTGTCCCATACTCACCGGTAAATATTAAGGAGGTTTATGCAAAGGGAGGAAATTTGACAGATATATTCAACGAGCCATTTTTTACTGATCTGCGCAAATGGCAGGCAGACAAAAAAGTAAAAACAAATGGTAAGAATCTATTAAACCCTTGCCCAATTCGTGATCACAATGCTGATTTACGCCAGTTAATCCGCAAGCATGAGGTAGAGCCTCTAGACCTGAACGCCGCAGAAGCTCTTCAAGATGCAAATTATGCAAAGGGCATGGATGTCTATGATGAAAAATATCAGAAGATCGTAGACACCGTCTGGGAAAAAGTGTATGTACAAAATTCTCCGCTTGAAGCGGAAGACACCGAAAAACTCACGGAATTGTTTGCTGAAAAGTAGCGAAGAAATACAATACAAAGTGATTGTAAATGGCCAGGGGAACCAAATAGAATTAAGGATTGCATGAGGTACTTCAGCGCTGTGTTTGCACTGAAGTACCTCATTTTTTAATAAATTAAGAAACCTAAGAATAGCTGCCCATCATGTAGTCGAAAAATCTCTTTCTTTCCGTTAAAAAAAGATGGCGGAGCTTATGTATTGCACGATACTCCACAGAATGGTAAAACACGACTAGAAAGCGGCGATATCGCGTTTTTAAAATTTTTACTACATGGGGTTCCCAACCCTATTTCGATGAGTTGGAAACAGCTTTCCAGGACTTGAAAAAGATAGGAAATTGTTTTCTTTGCCGGTAACATGGAGAAAATATTTATCCCGATGAAGGTGATGGTCCAATTATTTTGTATAATTTTTGAACAGAAATTCGTTTCTGCTAGAGCAGTTAACTGCGAGTTCTACCGGGCTGATCCTAAAACATTTTTCTTCTAGAGGTCTGATAAGCACTGGATTTAGGTTACATCTTTTTCAAATCATTGGTCATTTTGAATGCCATCGGATTGATGAATCGCTAATTTATAATTTCCACCATAGTCCCTATCACTTCATCGAAGTCAATACCATTAGCGTAGTGATTGTCTTTACAATAGCGATCCCAACGTTGTCTCATGATCGGATCTGACTTGATTGTAAGTAGAATTTTGTCTTTATCCTGCAATACACCTAGCGACATTCTATTTTCGGAAGTGGCTTTCAAAGCAGCAAAAAAGATTCTCTTATTGATCGTATTTGGTTGGGTTTTCATGATTATGTAAACATCATAAAAATCTCTTGGCCGGGTGTTTAAAACACTCCTCCGCAAAATAGTTTCGACCTTTTCTGCCAAGATTGTTTCAACATTGTATGCCCAAACCTCGATGTTCTTGTTTTCAAAGTTTGAATGAAAGGCATATCGAATAGCATCGGGGGTAATAATGTCTCCAGTGGTGATATCGATCTTCAAAGGAGTATTAATCGATTCGTACCTGGCAATAATTGCCACTCGAAAACCACCATATTCGTCATCCTCTCGGATAGGTGCAATGTGATCCAACTCCAGGGTGACCTCATCCCCAAGTGGAATGGCACATATTTCCGAAAGAGCTGCTTGGATCGCTTTTTCAGTAAGAGGATATCCTCTCAGCGTTGCATCCATGTCCATGGTTGTTCTACTATTGATCCCAACCATTGAAGCGATCAGCATTCCCCCTTTAAGAATGACCATGTCCTTATATTTTGAGAGCGAAATTCTTTCAAGTAAACGTTCCAGCATAAAATTTTGCAGTACAGCTTGAGCAGGTACATGGTTTTTCAAAGCCAGGTTTTTAATTTTGGCTTTTAACTGCATCGCTTTACTCATAAAAGAACCTCAATATATTCTCTGACGATTTTTTGGATTCTGAATTGCTTAGCATAGTTGTATAGCTGGTCAATATTCCTGTCCTTATGGATCACATATTTTTTCAAGGCTTCATTCACGAATTGGACATCAACCTGGTTCCTGCTCCGCAATACATCACAGATCGTCCTTTCAAGATTTGTGGTCCTTATTTCATTTCCATGAGGAGATTTCATCGAAATAATACCCAAATCAAACAGGTCTCGATTTACATAAAAAATTTTATGCCTGCTCTCTTTTAGATTAATTGAATGATATCCAACAGGTACAGAAATCGAATAGGACAATGGGGTTCTATCTGTCAAATCGTGAAGATAGAGGGCTGTCTCGTGTGAGTATATAGACGACTTAAATCTGACTTGGAAGTTAAACATTTCATCGTCGATAGAAGCAACCAACCTATAAACTCCTCTTGAAACCCGTTCAATCTCGCCGTTATTTTCCAAGATTGAAAGGTAGATTCTAGGAATATTGAACTTTGCCAGGTCGGATGTTAAAAGTGATCCATGTTGGTCATCCAAAAGTTTTCTTATTTTTTCTAATTGCGACAATTCATTCTTTACAACCATACTCATATTATACACAAAATGAGTATGGTTGTAAAGTTATTATTTTTTATCAGCATTAATAAAATTGAGCAAATCCCATGATTTGTTCAAACAATGAGGGTTATGTAAAGGATATCCCAAGTTTAATAGAATCAAGAGCATCGGTTATTATGATGATATGATCTTCGATTTCACGGAGAATCTCAACAACCCGATCACCTTTCGAAACCTGCATTCTTTTTCTGATCTGAACTAATTCCTCATTTATTCGATCATAAGTAAGTTGACCATCTAAAACAACAGTTTTTGTTAGTGCTGAATTCGCGGCTAGAAAATCTGAGATACGCTGATAATTTGTTCCTTTGCCACCTCTGCATTTGCCGATTAATGCTCCCTTGAATTGTTCCAAGAGCCTATTTAAAGTCATTGCAGCACCCACGGGTTTTGAATCACTCTCAGCTTGAGCTTTTAAGCACAAATCCATGGCTTCCTTATGAAGGTCTGCTAGATCTCCCCGTAACAAAGTTAAGCGTTGGGTTACCACATCAGAACGATTTTGCTTTTCGTAAAGGTCTTCGCCGAAAGCAATTGTCATTCCAGACCATTTGACTACACTAGGATTGGTTTGAAATTGGTAAGCCACTCTCCTTACATACTGGTTATAAACACTAGGAAGTACACTGCCGGAAGTAGTCACAATGGGATACAACTCTGAAGTTGGGTAAGGTATAGATCCTACAATTGCGGCTCCTTCAGAAGCCTTATCGAAATAATCCAGTAGAACTTCATCTGAAGTTACAGCTATTTCTGGAGGAGATTCATTCATGGACGACCTGATCCAATCCAGATAAGTCCTAGTTTGTTGCATTGCCGGGAGATGCTTATTCCACTCTGTGATGTTTTCAATCCCTGAGTCATAAAGACTAAAGAGAGCATTAGCATGTTTTTTAATTTCATCAGACATGGTATCTTCTCCAATAGTTCAATTAAAAATCTTTAGCCGAAATTTTGAATCCAATACTAACTAGTAGAGCGATATTGTACGCTTATCGTTTAAAGGTTTGTAATTAACGATGAAACCAGTTCACTAGCCTCTGCCAAAGGGTCTCTATAGGATTGCTACCTGATTCACTTAAATGTGCCAAAGGTTCATTCGCGTCCAAAGTCGTAGAATTGCTAAAATATCTTTCCTTTGTGATTGAATCATGAGCCCTTCCAACGTTAATTTCTTCTTGTGACCATTGCGAAGCCCATTTGACCTTATTTCGAATAATCCAATAATGAGATTGGCAAGGAAAATTCCAGTTTCCAATCGACGGATTAAGGGAGATTGACACACCATTAAAGGTTAGCGACCAATCCGTTGGAGACAGTGGAGTGACTACCTCTTTTCCACATCCACAGCAGCATTTATGCACGGCTGTCGAATAAGCCACTGATATGTAGATAGTTCGATCTTCTAATCGGTTTGGAATATATTCGACAAATTCATACTTGAGAGAAATCTCACGTCTCATAATTGATCATCATTAATTAGACTATTGCCATCAATGGTGTATGCACAGAAATTCTCTTTCTCGAGATCTCGGTAAAAGCCGAACAACTTCTTCCATTTAATTACAGCCAGCGCAGCGTTAAGCGCATTGAGATCGGCAATCTGGATGTTTTTAGAGTAGTCATTGTTCCCATTTTCAACTGAGAACGATATTCTATCCTTACTCATTAAATGCTCGCGGTTTTCAACTGTGCTGGTGGTGATGCGCAAGATTCCTCCCAAGGATTCATTATCAAGCTCAACGCCAAGACCTACATCAATGAAGGGAGTGTCAAGTTCGACTAACTTTTCAACAATCAGTCTTTTCACTTCGCCTCCGTCGAGACAAAGGAAAACAAAATTCAGCCCCTGTAATTGATCAACATTCGAGGAATCGATATAGCAATCATGAGCAACGATGTTCAGGTGCATCCGTGAATAAATTTCCTTGAAATAAGCAACCTTTTGTGGTTTGTTTCTTAAATCACCGATTAAAGGTGCACCAGGGCTTCTAAATGCGTTGTGATTTAAAAACTTATCTCCATCGAAAAGGTGTATCTCCCGGACGGGGGTTTTGGCTACCAAATCTAACACATACGACCCCGTACCACCTAAGCCTACTATTCCGATCTTCTCAATTTCTAGCTTTTTAGAAACTAAATTGATTCCCGCTCTACTTGATGCGGTATCAAAATAAACGAACACTGACTCCCCTTCTGTGGGTTCGATAACAGGAAAAATCTTTGCTGTTACACTCGGATCGATAGACTGAGCTTGACTGGAAATTATTGCGATATATGTCGTCATCTTTTCATAGTAATCTTTGTACCCACCACTCGTCGGTTTACTTGAAAACGAATGGTTGATCTCGAGACCATCACCTAGCACCTGATTCCCACTTTGATGCTTGATCTGTTTAATTTCAGTCCCGTCTTTATTACAAGGATGATCTCCTGTAAAAAGAGCAACATGAGTACTGGGTGTTGTTGTCACGTCACCAGCCATAGTTAATTCTGAAACGAGAGTTCCTAATTTGATTTCTTTGTTTGAGTTTACATACGGAATGTTTTTAATCAGCAAAAATGTTGACAGAACCTCGATATCATAGCCTTCATCTCTTAGTTGTTTTAAGTCAGGACTACGATTTATCAGTTGCTGTGACATTGAAAATCATTCCCTCTTTAATTTTGACTGTTTCCCCAGCGACTAAGCTTCCTTCAGGTTTATTGCCTTCTCCCTTACGATATGTAATGGTGAAGATGATATTCACTCCGGCTGGAGGGTTATCAAAAGCCAAGGCAATGATTTCGGCGAATGAAATTTCTTTTTCGGTCACTATTTTTTGCCGGCCATTCACAACAATCGTGAATTCTTTGTTGTGACCTTGCGCTTCGTGATCGTTTTCGTGTGAGTTGTTCATAATACCCTCCTAGGTCAATTAGGTTTCAGAAATTAAAATTCGATCAAATATTCTATTTATAAGTGTATCATTTTTGGGAAATTATGCAAACAAAATAATGTTCCCCGATAAGCATTTATAAGTTTTGTTCGATGCTGATGTAGCCGATCAGATTATTTCCTGATTTTCTGTGAAAAAATGATTTTTAGTAATTGTGGCCGCGTCATAGGTTCTATGAAATAGATTATATTGAAATACCGACTTTTTCCCAGCGAGGCTCTTCCGCAGATGATTCTTCTATGTACCGGTAAATAGGTTCAAAGAACACATCGCCGTTTTTCAGATCCTTGGCGATATTTGAAATCGCGGTTACCCGCCGGACCTCGTGCCGGATACTTATCTGGACCAACAAATCCACTGCGTCGGAAATCATCTGATTGGCTTCATGCGGTTTTACTCCAGCATCCGCACCCATGACCGTTGCCAGCCGGCGAGCAGCTTCACGCGGGCTGTCTGCATGGAAGGTGCAGGCTCCGCTGTGACCGGTCATCAAAGCCCGAAATAAACTCATGGCTGCTACCCCATCCCTTACCTCGCCAATCACCAGGTAGTCAGGGGACATTCGCATGGCATCATCCACTCCGTCTGCAAGAGTATACGGTCGGACGTCCGTGCCAATCGCCTGTGGACGGGCTTCCACCGTCTGGACGGTCGGACGGTCCACCCAGATTTCCTCTGGGTCTTCGATCTTCACGATACGCCAGATTGTAGGCAAGAAATTGCATAAGGCACTAAGCAGCGTGGTCTTTCCGGTTCGGGTTCCACCTGAGATCAAAATTCTTTTACCACCTTCCATCGCCTGTCGAAGAATATCCATCATTTCGGAACTCATCATTCCACGTTCCAATAACCATTCTGGTTTGACCGGTTTTTGCTCATACAGGCGAATATTGATAGATGGGTTACGACCTGGAGGAGCAATTACCGGGTGTAGGGCTTTGATACGTCCACCACCCGGATTGTGAAGCGTTGCCGGCAACTTTGCATTAATACTGGGGTTGGTTTCGTTCAACGTCTTGTTTTGCGGTCCGATCAGACGATCCAACACCCGCCAGATCTCACCCGCCCCAGGATGCAGGTCAATTGATTCCCAACGCACAGAACCTTTAAGCATGATTTGCAGCAACCCGCTCGAATAAATCGTGATTTCCGAGATATCCGTTCGCGCCGGAGGTAAAAGTAAATCCAGGAAACCCAATCCTAGAATGCGCCGGGTGAGTTCTTCGGCGATTGCGCCTTCCTGTTGGGCACCTGGACGACAGTTGCGCTTGCGTAAAGCAGCAGAAATTTGTGCCTCAACCCGCTCCCGGATGCGTTGCCGGTCGGTGTCACTTGGACCTTGCAACACGGTAGTGGGAAACTCGTGGTTGATTTGATCGATCACTTCATTAAAAACCTCGGATCGGGTGGTTTCATCCAGGTTATTTACATTAGTGGCTGTGTCGTACAAACCCAAAATCCCAGGCATGTCACTCCTCCAATTTTTAGTAACTTCTCTGTCTCAAAAGATGCTTAAGTAAAGCGAATCTTTGGTAATCGCAGAACACCCTTTTTCCCATCGGTACGATCTAGATTGTTATCCACCATGGGAAACAAGGTGTTAACGATAGCGCGAATGCCTTTGGAAAACTCATCTCCACGGGTCACTGGCAGAATTCCATCATCTTGCGACTGTGAGACGCCCGGATCAAAGGGGACGATTGCGGCGATAGGCGGAGCCCAACCCAGAGATTTGGAAAGTTCTTCCTGAAAGATCCGAGGGGTGAAACTGCTACGCTCGGAGGTCTGGTTCAAAACCAGGTAAATTGAATCTCTGGCTAGTCGTTTTTCACTCTTTAAGCCGGTCAGTAACAACGTTAGGGTATGGCGAATAGCAGTCAGGTCAGCTAGTGTCGGACGGGTAACGATCAGGGCATAATTTGCGAAGATGATTGAATGCATCATCCACAAATCCTCGGTTGTTGGCACATCCATCACGATGGCTGCGTAACGTCCGTCTTCAGAATCTATCAACATTCCATTGATCGTTCCTTCTCCTGTACCTTTATTGGAGCTTTCCAGAATATGCATGTATTCCAGGGAAGATTCAGGCGCAAGCAAGACCTCCAGATTCTCCTTGCGCTGGATCGCAGCCTGAAAGGCAGCCTTACCGGGACGGTCAAAGTATTCAGTAAGGTTCGGCACATAGCGTAGGCCTAAGTGAGGCGCAGCTGAAGGCGGCAATCCCATTGAGACTAGCAAGGTCTTCACGCTGAGCCGGACTGATAATTCATACGCCAGATTTTCTGCAATGGTGGAACAGCCAGAACCACCAGCATGGGAGAGCACAGCAATCCGTTTGGTACCTGTGATATAAGCAGAAGCCCCACTGGGAGAATAACCGGATACTCCTTGTTGCATGGGGGCAGCCTGGCTAAGACTGGCCCGGGCAGTCATCGCTGCTCCATAGGCAGCCTGAATAACCTCGTTCCAATTGACAGGGGCTACAAAGACCCCACGGACGGTATCTATCTTAGCGAAAGCTCCCTGAAAATCCTTCTGCGGTAAAGGGAGAACCACAATTGCAACCCCTCGCCAGGCTGAAATTTTCTGGAGAGTACGGATCAGTGTGTCGGGGTCTGGAGCAATATCCGCCTGGACAATCACCAGGTCTGGTCGTAAGTTATTCAGGTTGGTTTCAAACATGGACCACTGAGCTGCATGACCCGAGATCATGAAGCGTTGGTCTGCCAGGATCGGCTGCTGCATCTGATAGTAGACGACGTCATGGCCAGCCCCGGCTAACATTACCGTGATTTTATTGGTTTGGTAAGCGTTGTCGCTCATTTTGGCCTATTTCTTTCGATATTCATTCATTTCGTTATACAGTTCACCCAAGTTGAGGGTGATCACATCCGCCACATCCAATTCCAATCCTGAGGTCGGTTCCAAAGCCAGATGGATGATGCCGTATTGGTCGAGTGCAGCCAGCAAGGTCGCCGGATCAACCTTGAATCCAGGCGTCACTTCCACCAGCCCGGTGGGAACATCCAGAACGATGACACTGCCCTCCTGGGCGGACACGCTGGTGCGTGCCGAAGAAAACAACTCTTCTTCACTGGCACCCGCTGGAATCTCTTCATAACGAAAAGATTGCGGAACCATCAAAACACGCACGCCGGTAATGGCCAGACGCGCCAGAGGAGAAGCAGGCGGCGCAGGTGTGGGAGTTGGGGTAGGTGTTGCGGCTACACCAGGAGTGAGGGAAACGACCGGTGAGGTAAATTCCGAAATCGGAGCCGTAAATACGCTGGTGCTGCTCGTTTTCAGAATATCGGGGGAAATCATACCGATCACGGTCACTGTCTGTCCCGGGCGGAGCAGTCCCGCCACACCACTGGCCAGGTCGACATGAATCGCCAGGGCTACGTGACCTTCCGGTAATTCAGCTGGGATGCCTGCACCGGCGATCTCACCCAAAACAGAGGTAACAATCAGGTCACCTGGAGCGCGGCCAACCGCCAACATTTTGCCATTCACTTCTTCGTTCTTGGCGATGGCATCGGCCGGTTTAGCTCCCATCGGAATGGTACGCAGTTCGACCAGCTGATCGGTCAGAAGAGTACCCGGCGCGATGGCGACTTTGGCAACTACTACCTGGGTTGGGCGAATAACACCGTTCAACAGAGCGATCACGAGAAGACCGATGACAACTGCCAGCACAATGGCGGCGATGGGGGAACGTTTTTTGCTTTGCATGGTAGATAATTCTCCTTTTCGAAATTAATAGATTATGGATTAGAGGCCAGGATGTCGGATGCTGTACGTTCCAGGGAAACAGCACCCAATTCCTGGGTAATCTCAAGATCAGAGGGTTCATTACAGCGAATGATTAGAGGGCGCACCAGCACCGGTTCCAACCAGAATACATCATCGCTGTAGCCCAGCTTGGCAATTGCATAAGTGCGCGGAATGCGCGCCAGGTAGCGTTTGTATTCGGTGTTGACCAGACCTTTTTCGGAGCGTCCCAAATGTGGCAGGATTAAGTCGCGATCTTTGGGGTCTTTGGTCTGAAACACAAAGACATTCGCGCACGAAGAAAGGATGCCCGAGGGCAGCTCGCTCACGGTTTGAGCCATCAAATGCAGGAAAATGCTGTACTTACGTCCATCCCGCCACATCGTTTGAAAGAGATGGCTGACCGGATTGCTTGATTCTCCTGAACCTTGATCGGAAGCAGCACCACCTGAGACGCCGGTCAGGACTTTATTAGCTTCTTCAAAAAAGATTTGCATGGGCGGGAAGTGTTTGCCGCCCAACATTTCGCGCCGGCGGGCAACTGCATCCGAGTACAGGATGCTGGCCAACAAAGAAAGTAACGCCGCTTTGGAGTATTCGTCCATTTCAGCGCCACCTTCAATGACAGTGATGCCCCATGGATTTTCAGGGCTGCCCATCAATCCCAGGTCTTCCACGCCGATTCCACTGGCTGAGGGTCCATATTGACGAGCCATATGACCTTCGGAGAACTGCTCTAATCGCAAGAGGACGCCCTCCAGACTGGTGCGACTGACCTGGTCACGTTCCAATTTCTCTTTGTAGGTTCGAAGACGGTCAACCCATTTGGAAACATCCAGTTTACGACTGCGGTAGACTGCCAGGGCTTGTAGTTCTGAAGGAGAAAGGCTTTCTAATAAAGTTCCAGGATGAGGTTCATTCAGGTTTTCACCGGAGCTCTGACGATCATTATGAATTAGCTGCACCTCCCGATCATCCTGGAGATGTCCCAAGGGACCATTCTGCAACTTGGGATCACCCGTCAGGACACCCGCTTCAAAATACAATTCGGTCAGCGCGCGACGCATAAAACCCAATTGCCTGGCTCCCAATCTGCCGGCGTTGGCGAAGAGCTCAGCGACCATGCTGCGGTAACGACCCGGATCAATGCGGCGCGGCACTTGCAGAATATTCCAACGCAGTGGACGAGGAGAACCGGGATAGAGCTGACGGATATCAACATGACCTAAACCGTCTTCTGAACCCTTCTGACCAACCCCTGGCCAGTTCATAGCCTTGCGCCAACCCTGTCCGAAGTCCAATACAATGGTGCGATAATGCCAGAAACGGGTTGTTTCATAAGCCAGGCGTTCAGCAGCGATGGATTTCCCAAAACCGGTATCTCCAACAAAGGCTGTGTGAAAATGACGGTCAGGAACTAACTTCAAAAATGTATCCGTCAGGAGACCCGTTTCGCTCGACCACTGCCTGGCTAGGGTGATATTCCCCGGGATATCCGGATAGAACGCAAATGCTGGCGTTTCTTCCTGGGTGGTGAGTGCTGACCCCTGCTCGAACATTCCCGGAGCGGTGTAAGCCGCTACCTGCAACATGGTCAGAAGAGTCGAATCAGCATACCCACTCATAGCTTCGGGAATATTCTCAATTCGGGTGGATGGAGTAAAAGCTCTGGCATGCAGGCCGATGTAAGCCTGTTCGGGATCTGTTAACGCACGTGTCTGTACACCCGCCACCACGTCTTCCGTTCCATGAAAGGCTTCTGGGATGAGTCCCATCAAGGCGTGCACACCCTGTTCGCTGCGAGCCAATGCATATAGATCTGTATAAAAAGCGCCTTCCCGACTGGCAATGTCCAACAACTTGCGTTGGGTGCGCATGATATCGGTAAGGAGGATATAAGGATCATCCTGCCATTGGTAGGCGTTGGAAAGGGAAAAGGATGGCGCAACTCCCACGCTCATGCCAGCGCTAATTCCGCGCCCAATACTTTGTCCCAAACCGACCCCATCCGCCTCGGAGCGGGCTGTGCTTTTTGTGTCCGCATGGCTCTGGGTGGTAGAGGTGCTGTTGGTATCCGCTACAGAATCAGTCTCAGAGCCTGAGGTCGTCCAGGCCTCCGATTGGGTCGACGAGTGACTTTGAGAATTCGTATTGGATTGGCTTTGGGTAGTGCTTTGAGAAACGGTATCCGATTGACTTGAGGTTGCCGAATGCATACTCGAGTCAGATGAACCACTGCTGTTAACCACACCATCAGCCGTACCCCAGTTGGCGCTACCGCCGACATTGGCGGACACCCCTACACCAGCCGGAGCAACACTCCCGCCTACGCCGCCGTTAACACCGTAGGAAGAGCTGTCGGTATGTGAGTTCGCCACGCCAGAGGAATCGGAGTGCGATGATCCGTCTGTTACAGCTGAGCCTTCTGTATGAGCTGTCCCCTGACTGACTGCCGTTCCAACCGTGGAAGATGAACCAACCGTGTCTGTCTCAGAGACTCCGACCGTGTGCGCCCAACCGCTCGTACTGGCATGCCCGACCGTATGGGCCTGGCCTTGACTGTCCGCCACGCCATCGGTAGCAGCTTCTCCGTGAGTAACGCCACTCGAATGGTTTGTGCCATAAGATTGGGAGGCGTTTTCTGCCAGCCCACCGGTCAGAATCGCTGGTAGGCTGATCCCGAAGGAGGCTGCCCGAGTTCCCAACTGACGGGAAGCGTAAACGGATGTATCTTCCAACATACCAGCCAACATGCGCGTAATATCTTCCAGACGAACATGATTGGTAAGCAGCATCAACAGGAATTCTTCTTCCAGGCTGCTCATACCGCGAAAGAGCAGTTCATTCTGTTGAATGGAATATTGTTGAGCACCCTGACTACCGGACAACAATGGATCCCGCATCGAAGAATCACCGCCACGAGCGTTTTCGCGTGGATCCGGATGCCCAACAGCCACAATGGCATAAGGCATCTGCTCCAACGAACGCGCCAACCATTGAGCCACTTCAGTCGAAAGCGGCTCCAGGCGGATCTGACGGTAAGCACCGACCAATCCTGCACGTAAAGCTGAAAGATCCCGTAAAGAGTGCTGGATGGCTTCTTCTTTCTTTGGAGCAAATGCAGCTACCCCATAACATTGAACGATCCCAATATTTGGATTCTTAAAAACACCAGCAGCCAGATATACTAGATCAACTTGAGCGCCATATAAACCGCGTAAGACCGTGCGCATCTTCTGCAGCAAGCCGGCATCCCGGCGAGCTTCCAGCGAGATATAGCGCAATTGCAGCAGACGGACTGCCCGATATCCCTGATATTCCCGCGCACCTTCCCGCTCTGTGACACGAAAAACCAGATAGTCAAGCTCATTTCGGTCGTTGAAATGTAGCTCTGTGCCTTCCACTTCCAGGTCATTAGGAATGGAGAGAGAGTCTTTCGTTCTCAGCCAGGGTATTTTTTCGGTCAGTTTTCCAATAATCATCGTTCTCTTTTCTCCGTACTTGGCGTTCTGCCTCATCAATTCGCCAACCAGATCAGCTGGTGAATTCGTGAGGCCGCTTTTGCTTGCGCAAAAGAAGCCCTGGATTGCTATTGCTTCACAGTTTCCCACCAGACTGCATCAATCACCTCGTTCGCATTTGGCTCGACAACCACCACCTGTGGTGAGCGTTGGCGACTTTGGGAAGATGCCCGCTGGTTTTCACGAGCTGAGGAACGTTGCTCATTCGATTCTTGCGGGTAACCTTCTTTCCCTGTTTCACTTCGCTTTTCGGAAGTATTCCAGGGCCGAAGCCGGAACAAGAGACTCATTTGAGCAATCAGCGCCGCAAATGCAGTGATGATGAGGACGCCTGCCATCAAGATGATCATAGAAATCACTCCTAAAGCAGGTCCACGCAGCAAATCCATCAGTTGTGACATATTGACCTCCAATCGTTGAAATAAAATCTGACGTTTGAAAAACCAACCAACGTTCATAAAACTCTCACCTAAAAAGGTAGAGTAATAAATCAAGCAAGCCCACGATTTTGTGTGCTGGTTTCATCTATCACCCTATCTTCTGGTTCGATAACGATTGATCAACTCACTTGCTCCTGCTAATGGATTGACCAACGACATCGGGTTGATCAAGACTTGCTGCAGCAACATCGCGAAGTACCCCAATGGGATTACCAACCACAAAGCCCATAAAATAATCGTTGTTACATTACCGCGAGTATTGGCAATTACAGCCGCAGCGCTTTCTGAAGTACCGATCAGGGCAGCCCACTGATCTGCTGATAATTGAGCGGTGTATGCCAGGTAAAGCCGGCTGCCAATGACGGCCAAGGAATAAATCGCAATGCCTGATTTCATATTCCAAAGCAAGGTGTGCTCTTGCATGTGAACTAGAAGAACAATGATGGTACCGGCCAACCACATCGCTGCACCCAGCCAGGGAACTGGTGCACCCATTCCCCACTGGCTGATTACCCACATGACCAAGATGATTGCCGTGGTGATCTGTGCAGTGTATAAATCCGGAGTAGCTGCCTCCCGTCCACTACGGCCAGGTCGGAAAGCAGCCCTGGATTGCACGCGTTGATCAACAAAACGAATGATCAAACTTGCGCAAAGAATGCTTACCAGGGCAGCTCCTGATTCACCAAGCCAGTAGACAGTTGCCAGTACACCATTCAATAAGTAAGTAGGCAGTGCGGCGAGGAAATCCCCAAAGACAACAAAATAATCTGTCATAAAACACTGCCTCCTTACTTGTCATAATCGTTTCTTGGACACCACAGGCTAATAACCAACAGCAGATAAAAAACTGCCATGAAACCCAGGAAGACTGTCAGTAACACACCGACCGCTATCCATACAATCTGCACATTGACCTTTTATGGCACCAACGCCGGTAGCGTTACATAGACTTTCATCGTTCCATCGATCCCTACCCGTCTCGGTTGGGTGATCGGAATACCCCGGAAGCGTGTGCCCGTGGTAACTATGTCCAGGCGCAAGTTGAAGGTTCCTGGATCTGCGAATGGAACTCGAAGTGCCTGTCCGGTTGCCGTACAGGTTCCACTACCATCGCATCCCCCCGTCCATGATCCTATTCCCGGAATGAGAGTGAAATTTGCTTGGTGAATGTAAGCTTCATAATGTGTTTGACCCAGTTTGCCTGTAATCCAATCTTGGCTGGCGGCATCCAGGGCGGCGGTTGCTTGTAAGGAAGCTACTGCGTCTGGCAGATGTTCTACATGCATCCGGCATTCCTTGAACACCCTCTCCGTATCCGAGACTCCATCGTTGATGGTTAATCCTGAGCTTGTTTTGCAGTTCGGGGTTTCCCCCACATTGGCTGACCGGCAAACATCCCGTTCCTCGTAGATGGGTTCATACCAGGTGAAGATCACTGGAGGAACTGTCACCCTGGCTTGAATATCTGCTCCACGCCGAGTTTCAGTATCTTGCCCAACGACCAGTGGATTATTCGGAACAGTCTTTTGGATGGTCAGCACTGGCTGCTGCATGGTTACGCTCGGATCAGGACATTCCCGAGGAGGTGGTGGTGGAGTGACTACTCCCGAACAACCACCCGGAATGGATGCACAATTTTGTGTGCCATTCAGGTATAGCAAGTACAAGGAACGCAGAGCCCCATCATTCCAGGTCATCTGCAACAGATTGGTGATGAATCCCCACCCAGAGAAATAGGTCCACACATCCTGATTTCCATTAAGAACAGCTCCCCAGAATTGATCCGGGCTGGTATATTCCGGGTGTTCTGCCTGTATCCGGTTCCAATCCAGGTTATCGCCGGCTGCCAGACCGAGAAAAGAGATTAGGCTACCGTACCCATTGCCAAGGGTTCCATAAGAGCTGGTTAGGCCACTTTCCTGAGGATTCATGGCCATAAAGAACAAAGTCGAAGCGGAAGGCAAGACAACTATGTTCCCACTGGGGGTCTGGTAGCGATGGTAATTAGCATCGAGATCAAGCGATTGCCCAAAGGGTAGTTCAATCGACATCCAGTCGGGATGATCGGTGGTAACTCCCAGGTCAATCAAATCAGGATTCAGGTTGCCATCTGGTTGAAAGACCTCAGACCAGGGATCGTTACCCTGAGCATAAACAGCTGTTGGAATGAGCAAGGTCAATACCACAATGATTAGGAAAAATTTTTTCACTACTTCTTTCCTTCTTCTACAGTTGTGGTGGGAGTTTTTTCGCGAGCGAGGATGGCGTTGATTTCCGCTCCCATCAGGAAACGGTCAAATTTCCAACCGCCTTCCGTTTTCGCGAGAACAACATACGCCGTGTCCTGGGTTTTATTGCTACCTGGTAGAGGGGAAGATAGCGTTATGGTCATCCGCCATACTTGCTCGGAACCGTTGTCTGCTACCTTTTCCACTGACTGCGTGGCAGCTGTGACCACAGACTTGGCATCCACATATTTTTCCCACATACGATCTGCGCCTGCTGAAAACACCTCGCATCCAGCAGGTGTACTGAGTTCGCAAATGCGATTGAGCCAGACTTCTTTTCCTTCCTGGTAGTTCACCTGGAAAACCTTTTCAATGGCTGTGACGGCTGCAGCAGAAACCAGACTATCTTCATTAGTTGATGCTGTTGAACCTTGCTCCGTGTGAAGAGGCCAGTTTTCGATCACCAGGATTCCTACAGCGATGACCACGGCCAGGATGACTGCAACAATCAGGTTGCGTTTTGAGACTGGAATTTCTTTCAATTTTTCTCCTTTCCCGATATGCGGGTTCAAAAGTTGGGTAAAACAAAAGCGACCAATCAAGTCTTCAATTCTTGTATGCACTTGAAGAAAGGTGCAAACAGGAAAGACGTGATGGTCGCTCCAAGGATTATGTGGAACAGCTGATGATTATCAGCGACCGAACAGATATTTGGTTGTAACTCCAATCATAGCAAGAGGAAACCCTTTATCCTAGGGGGTCAAATTCAATGAATTTCCGGAAAAAGCGGGGTTTTAACTTGACAAAGAAATACTAGAGTATTACATTATAGGTAAGCTAACCGATAAGGAAAATGAGCATGCCGAAAACAAACTCTGCGAGTAAACCAGTACGTTCTTTTCGAATAAGTCCTGAAGGCGTGAGTCAATTAAGAGCAATGGCAAGCGTGATGGGAAGAAGTGAAAGCGATGTGATTGAAGTTGCATTGGATCGAATGTATCGGGAGGAAATTCGTTATAACCGGGTCCTACGAGAGGGGAACCAACCAGAGGATCAGTATCAGATAGATAAAGGAAATGAAGGAGAAAATGAAATTCATCGGAATGTTTCTTAAGTTGATTGGGAGTGTTATCAAGACTGCGGTAATCCTGGCGATTTGCTCCAGTATCCTGTTTATTGCCTACAAGGGCAACCAGCCCATGCAGGTTCCCCAGGCTCCAAAGGGGATGACCTACTTCGATTTTATTTCCGACCGGATAGATGCTGCAAAAACAGTTGAGCCTTCCCGGTGTGGTTGGGGAATGATGCTATCACTGGTCGCCCTGGGTCCAATCTATTCATTCGTTTATACCGAAGTTGGGATTCATCCTGATGGATTTCTTGCTCGTGGTACCGCCCCTGATCCAGATATCCCAAAGGATTTAGCCGGCGCGAAGTGGTATGAAGTACCAGGGATTTGGTGGAACACGGTTGAAAAATTATCCTGGACGATGGTGGGGAAGCCGGCAGCGTATGGGTGTAAATTTAGGCAAGTTCGGGTCCAAATATACCCAGAACAGTAATTTACCTATTCTGGGTATATGATAGACGAATCATAAGCAATCAAAATTCCTGAATCAATTACGTTAAGATGAACTTCACATGAAGAATTTATGATAGATCATGAAATGGGCATTGAGAATTCTACGGAAATATACATTCGTTGCAACGAATACATCCAACTCAGAACTTTCAGAAGAAAATATTTTTAAATTGCTTTTCTTAATCGGTCAACTAGCTCGGATTCAAGTCCTAATAATGGTCGGTGTTCATAAACCTTGTACCTTCGGGTATTGCCTACCAAGTGTGTCTGTTCAATTTTACCCACCGGCCTGATATGCGATAGCGACCGTACCCGGCCCGACGTGTGAACCGACCACCGGGCTGATCTCTGACAGAATGCATTCGATTGGTGAAAATCGCGCCTGCGCGATTCCAATTAATTCTTCGGCAGTTTCATTCGCCAGGGCGTGGAAAACCGAGATGCGCACAGGGGAGCGTCCGCCAATTCCATCTTCTACCAACTGGAGCATCCTATCGATCGCTTTTTTTCGTGTTCTGATGCTATCGACAAGTTCGATTTTGCCGTCTCGGATCTCTAGAATAGGTTTTATATTCAAGGCTGCGCCCAACAGCCGTTTTGCGCTGTTGATTCTCCCGCCGGCAGCAAGATACTTGAGTGTATCGACTGTGAAGTAAACGCCAATTTGACTGTACGCTTTCTGTGCAACTTGCCTACATTCAGTTAGATTCGCCCCTGCCGCTGCCGCGCGTGCCGCCGCCAGCACCTGAAAACTCAAAGCCATGGATACCAGTTTCGTGTCCAGCAAAACTACACGGTCAGCAGGGAAATTGTTTACCACGGAGGCGGCTGATTGGTAGGAACCGGAGATGCCGCTGGAGATCGGTAGTAGTAGTACATCGTAATCTACAGCCAGAAGTTCTTTGATGATGTTTTCAAAATCTCCCGGTGGGATCTGGCTCGTGCTCGGCAGGGTAGAGGATTTCGACAGGCGGTTATAAAATTCGGTTGCCTGGATATCAACGCCATCCCGATAAGTCTGCCCATCCCAGTTCAACGTGAGCGGGATGACGCGGATCGGGTGAGTGGCGACCAAATCAGGAGGCAGATAAGCACTACTATCAGTGACAATCATGACAGGATTCATTTTTTAAGTCCTTTCGATAAAGAATACGAAAAAGGGCATTCCAGTTGCCAGTCGATCCCGGTGATTATTCCGAATTGGCTGCAAGGGTCGCTTTCATTTGTACAGGTAGGTCCGGCTCATCGGCAGGTCGACCCTGCCATTGACCGGTTTTGCCAGCAGGGACTGGTTGATGTTTGTCTGGCCAGACTCAAAACCTAGCGCGCAGAAACTCATATACAACCGCCATGTCTGATACACTGACTCGCCTACCAGTTGTACCGCCTCCTCTCGCTGGTCTTCCAACCGCCGCACCCAATGACGCAGAGTAAGGCCATAATGCTCGCGTAAGTTTTCTACATCGCGTACTTCAAAACCTGCTGTCTCGGCGATGAAATTCGCCTCGCTGACTGGGACCAGCTCGCCGTCTGGAAAAATATACCGCTGGGAGAAAGAACCCGCGCCGAGCACTTTCCGTTCAAAGAAGCTCGGTCCATTTGCGGCGGACTTTCCATGTCCGTTGAATCCTTGAAGCAAAGCCAGGTCGGCCGACTGGCTCCGGCGCGAGATGCCGTGATTGAGAAACAGACCGCCAGGCTTGAGTAAGCGGTAAGTTTGTGAAAAGTATTCAGGTAATTGGTGTCGACCAACGTGTTCGAACATGCCCACGCTGACGATCTTGTCGAACGATTCTTGCTCTAAATCACGATAATCACGCATCTCGACCCGTACCTGGCCGCCTAACCCAAGGCGAGTAGATTGTTCAGCCCCATACTCAGCCTGTCGTTCGCTGAGCGTAACACCCAGCACGCTGACGCCATATCGCTGGGCAGCCGCCATCGCCAGCCCACCCCAACCACAGCCGATATCTAGCAGCCACTCGCCGGGTTTTAAGTGCAGTTTGCGGCAGATATACTCGATTTTTTTATCCTGGGCTGTATCGAGATCTTCCGTGCCGGTCGGAAAATAGCCGCAGGAGTACTGCATCTGGCGGTCCAACCATAAAGCGTAGAAATCGTTGCCTACGTCATAATGAAAGCGAACAGCCCCACGATCTCGTTTGGGAGAGTGAAGCTCACCTTTCAAATCGAACGGTTTCCGCGTGGTTGAACGCTCTTTGCCGGTTTTGGGCAGGCTTTGAACCTCTTTGATCAGGGCCGCCACATCCGTTGGGCTGAAGATCCGGCTACTCAAGGCATCGATCAGACTAAACGCGGCATACAAGTCGCCTTCGATATCAAAATCGTTATAAATATAAGCTTCCCCCAAAGACAGTTCTAACGGTAGAGAAAACATACGGTGCAGCGCTCCAGGGTGTTTTAAAATCAGGGTAAAAGCGGAGTCTGATTCCTCTGGCAGCTCCTCCTGGTCCCATAAGCGGACGGTGAAGTTACGTGGTGATGGGAAAATATGTTCCAATAACACTGTACACCGTTCAACTGTCGGATCCGTTGTTGTAATCGTAGCATGTGACATTTTGTCTCCGTAAACATCCATTGCGAAATAAATGATCTGGGTTCGTATTTCGAAACAGGATTGGATCTCAGGCTCTCCGTGCGGTTTGTAATTATCGAGGCCATAGATTTACGCCATGATCCATCTGAATTTCAATCGGATGATGGTTTCCGTAGGTAGTGGTCCATTGTTCCACCCAACGGTTCGTGATTTCACATCCTATCTGAATTGAGTCTGTAACAGCACTGAAGTCCGAAATCGAGGTCGGATCTGGTCCACGCAGGAGAATATGGTGGACTGGAATTCCCTTCTCTCTTGCGAGCGCAATTTCCAATGCGATATGCCGTTGCTCGGAGGCATTGACTAATTTATTGAGATATGCTTTCAGATTGGTTTCCCCTTTGGCAGCCTTACGCGGATCTGTCACATCCAGGGCAAGGATCTCCGTCGCGCCCTGTGAAACGGCTACTTCGACCGGCAAATTGCTGACTGTTCCACCGTCCATGAGTAATTTGCCGTCGCGCTCGTAAGGCGGGAAGAAAGGCGGTAGAGCGCAGGATGCCAATACACCTTCTAATACCGATTGGTCAGGGTTTTGTCCGTACAAAACCAGTTGCCCCGTGTATAAGTCGGTGGCCACCAGATAGAGCTGGATCTCACGCATATCTCTAAAACGTAAGTCTGGCCTGACGTCATGCCCCTCGAGGAAGTTTTGCAATTTACCAAAATTCCGATAATCGGGTGTTTTTAGGATCGTCCGCAAGGTGAGCCAGGCGAAGTGTTTTGGCAAGAGGTCCATTCTTACAGATTCCATCCAGGTCTGAATTAATCGCTCAATGCTGGATGAATTGATCCCGTGAACAGCTAGAAACGCGGCATTGACGGCCCCAATGGAGGTACCTACTAAAATTTCGGGATGGATATTGTTCTCGTATAAAGCCTTCAGTGCGCCCGCTTGAAAAGCTCCCCTTGCGCCACCTCCACTGAGCACAAAAGCTAGCCGTCTTTCTTCCATAATTTTTACCATCCTTTCTGCGTTGTAACGCTCTGCCCTTGCCTGGTCTGCAATTCTCACTTTTTTTCAAGCAGTGATGAGATATCAGGAAGGTCCTTGATTTGAATGTCGTCCGGATCGGATGGGCGGAGGTAATGTAACTGCCAGACTAAGTCTGATAAGGATTGGTACTCTTGATCGTAGCGGTCCATACCTTCTGCATAATCGGGATCGAGGAGCGCTTCCCGGGCACTCTCGTCGGACGGTTCCGGTTCATATTCGGCAATCATCTTGCGCAGGTCGGCATGATGATCACGGATGGGACACGGCATAAGCCAGTTGCCATCCTTCTGCTTATAGGATTTCTGCCAATTTCTTAGTGAAGCAAAGAACGGATCCTGCCATACTTCATTCAATGTCTTACCATCCCGGTATGCATCGTTGATGTTGATCGGAGAATAAGGCATAAATACACAGGGACTGACTTTGCCGTTCCAATCGATATAGAAATAACCACCCCCGGTATCACTTCCGGCAGAGAGGCATCCGTCGCAAACCGTGCCATGGTTCCAGAAATCGGCCAGGAAGTAGCTCTTTTCTCGGATCAACTTCCAGGATTGGTGCCACATCCAGAGGCGCTGCTGCGGTGTCGGCATCAGATTCAGGGAAACTGACCTGCCGATCGGCATGTAGTGGAAAATCCAACTGTAAATGACGCCTTGCTCTTTATAAAAATAGTCCATAAATTCATCAGATAGGATTTCTTCAGTGTTATCACAGGTGGCGGTAAGCGACATGCCATAGGGCACCCCAGCTTTCCGCAGCGCATCCATCCCAGCTAGAACCTTATCGAACACACCTTTGCCGCGGCGGGCATCTGTCCGCTCACGCCACCCTTCCAGCGAAAAAGCGGGTGTCAGGTTGCCGATCTGGGCGAGTCGTTCGATTGCTTTTTCGTTGATCAGGGTGCCATTGGTATACATCATGAAAAGGCAGTCATTATGTTTTTCAGCCATATCCAATAAGTCCTTGCCATCCGACCGGTAGGCCATAGGTTCGCCGCCGCTGATGACAAAGAAACGAACGCCCCACAATGTCTTGGCTTCGGTGATGATTCGATCAAAAGTTTCCCAGCTCAACTTTTCATTGGTCATGATCCCTGCGTTTGCGTAACAGCCAGTGCATTGCAGGTTGCAGGCTTTTCCCGGGCTGATGACCAAAAAGGTTGGCGGATTGTTTCCCGTATCCGTGCGGAACCGATCGGCAGCGCGCATATTTTCGCCTTGCTTCAGGAACAAATCCTTGCCAACAATATTGAATATAGTGTGGATCGCTTTGTCAGAAAAGTATCGGCCCTCTAAAGCCCGATCCAGTGTGTCGATGATGGATAACCCGAACGCGGCTTTATCGTCATCAACTCCTGGTTTATTGTTATTATCTTCCCGTTTCTTTTTAAGGTCTTCAAACAATTGTCGCTTCAATCGCTTGACGATCATTTTCCGCAAAGGCCTGTTCTGAATCAATTGTGGTCCGGACTGCGCCAGCAAATTGGCGATAGGTCCGAAGGTTGCATTTAAGCCTTGTGTCGAATCGTTCATCGCTCTCTCCTCCATGTACTTCTTGATGTCTTCTCAGCTGGGCCCGGTCTACTCAAGGGATAGGTCTCTTTCGAAACCGGGCTCCTATGCAATTGTTCTTCCAGTTGCCGAACTTGTAAGCCATAGCCCGTAAACGCGGGAGCGTTCTCGAAATTCCTTTATTGGGACAATATCGACATCCACTATGGCTTTCAGGGGGGATGAGCTAGTGGGCAACTGCGGATTGAGGCGACTTTGCCCCAAACCACCTGATCCCGGTACAGACCGCGATCACGGCGCCGATCACCAGGGAGGTCCAAAGTGCACCCGGCATCGAACTGTAGCCCAAAATGAACGGCGCAAAGAACACCCAGACACCCAGGATAAAGGCCGCCTTATACCATTTGGCGATACCCGTGACCAACAGGGCAATACCCGAAATCAGGGTAACCCATAATGCGGCAATACTGCTGCTGAAGCCCAGTACAAAGGGTGCGATGCCGAGCAGTATGCTGAGAATAATGATTGTCCAATACATGATTTTTTCCTTTCCGAGAATTGAACAGTTTGATTGACGATAGAAGGCGGAGCAACCGCAAATCCTTACGGCAGATCCGAAGCGCTAAAGCTCGTTGTAGTGCACCATATCGAGCATTGGCGTTTGAGCAAGCTGTTTGACGAGCCACTGCCGCCTGCGGCAATCTATGGTGACCAGCACCCGCCTTCCTGGATCACGAGAGATTGTTTCCAGAATGTTTTTCAATATCGTGTCATTCGCCTCCTGCCAAACTTTTTTGGCTGTTTTTCCAATAAGGTTCAATTCCACGGCGCAAGTCAGATTGCAGCAAAACGAGTAAGCGTCCGAGTTGATCGCAGCTGGTTGGTTGACGACCGCCCAAGAAATCCGCTGCAAGCCATTCAGGACGCGGATCAGCCGTGTCTTGATGAAACGATCCGCCTCGGTTGCCCCAAATTCCATGGATGCCACGCCGCCAACCGGGATGATGACCATATCCGTACGCCGGCAAAGCGGCACTATCGTTTCGCGAATAGCACGGGGCGCCGCTGCCAGATTGCCGGACAGCCAATCCACCCACTGGATTTCAGCACAGATCAGGTCTGGCTGGATCGCCAAAATCAACTTGCGCAAAGGTTTGAGGTCGTATTGAACCGCCTCACCATGCAGGTCGGCTAGAACACCCAAGACTGCAACCCGGCTGGTAGATTGATCGTTTGGCTGAGTGGTAATCACAATCTCAGGATAGCCTGCCAGGTCATTTACGAAAAGCGTAGGGCTGCTGAACTTTATCCCAGTAAAAATACGCATAAAAAATCCTACGGATAGAGGTTATCAGTAGGATTACGGATATGGCGGATTAACTATTAGGATCAGGGAAATTTATTCATGCTTATGTTGCACGGCAATTAAGGCTGCCTCGGTCCGGCTGTGAACGTGGAGCTTTTCATAGATGTGGGACAGGTGAGATTGCACCGTACGGACGCTGATAAACAGCTGCTGGGCGATCTCGCGATCGGTCAAACCGCGAGAAAGGGCGGACAAGATGTCACTCTCTCGCTGCGTCAGATCATCCGGGTTGGACACAGCCGATTTACCGCCGGGTTCGGCTTCTAATTGTTGGAGAATCGCAGGTAACAAGGAGGGGTGAAGGGTCAGCTCTCCACGACTGACCGTGTAGAGAACCCGGACCAGCTCATCTATGTCAATCCCCATTGGTAAATAGCCGTTCGCGCCTGCCGCGAGAGCCATTTGTACGCGTGAATTTTCCACGTGGGGAGAAACCACCAGGATTGGGATATGAGGATGATACGCCTTAATTTTCTTGACAGTATCCGCGCAGGAACAATCTTCTCCGCCCCAACCGTCCGCGACAATCACCACGTCAGGTTGCAGCGTGTCTATGTCAGCTACTCCAGCTTCATCATCGGCGGCATTCCCAACGACCTTAATATCTTCATCCTGCTGGGTAAGAAGGATCAATCCTTCTCGCGCCAACAGTTGAGAGCAGATGATAAAAAGTTGGAGCTTTCGCTTCAGAAGTTTATTCATGCAAACGTCTCATTCATATCTATCAAGGCAATAATGGCAGCATAGAAGGCAGTCTTTCACGCAGCCATAGAAGCGATATCACCTTTTGAATTTTTGGATAGCCTTAGTAGCCTGCGCAATGTCAAAGCGAAACCTTTCCATAATGCTGACCATTTTCCTTCCTGAAACATTTTTATTGTGTCCGGCAGGGAACATCCAATTCCCTGCCGGACTTTGATATTTTACCGATTACGATCGCAACATACGCAGCCCGCTGCCGATAACCACAAATTCGCTGATCTCGTGCGCCAGTACGGCAATCGGCAAAGTGAACCAACCACCCACCGCGCCGATGATCAATACACTTATGACAATTGCAGAAAGGGCCAGGTTCTGATTGACAACAGTTTGATTTCGCTTTGCCAAACGCAACGCATAGGCCAGTTTCTCCAGGTCGTCGGCCATCAAGGCTACGTCGGCGGTTTCCAGGGCTACATCCGTTCCCGCTGCTCCCATGGCGATACCCACGGTTGCCTCAGCTAACGCAGGGGCGTCGTTGACCCCGTCCCCGACCATGGCCACGTGCCCATAACGGGAGGTCAGCTCACGGACCTTGATCGCCTTGTCCTCCGGTTTTAAGTCCGCATACACTTCATCGATCCCCAGTTCATGAGCAATTGCCTGGGCGGTACGCTCATTGTCGCCGGTCAGCATCACAACTTTTTCAATTCCGGCGGCATGGATGGCATCAATCGCCTTTTGCGCATTGAGACGGATGTTGTCACGAATGGCAATCATTCCCCAAGGGGCTTGTTCATCACCCAGCAACACCACGGTTTTTCCTTCGCCCTGGAGATGATTGATGTCTCCCCATTCATGCTCCAAGGAGACGCCAAGTTTGGAGTGGAACAGGTCCGGGCTGCCCACGTAAATCGTGCGCCCATCCAGACGGGCAGAAGCTCCTGCCCCGGTCATGGAGCGAAATTCTGATAGTTCGATGGGTTGAATACCTTGCGCTTCTACGTATCGGACGATCGCCTGTGCCAGAGGGTGGCCGCTACGCCGTTCAATCCCGGCTGCCGCCGCTAAAAATTCCTGCTTTGAATTCGCCAGCTGATCCGGATTCTGATGGATCAAGATGATGTCGGTCACTTCCGGCTCGCCGCGGGTCAGGGTGCCGGTTTTATCCATTGCTACGACTTTCACCTTAGCCAGTTCCTCCACATAGACTCCACCTTTGATCAGCACGCCATTACGCGCGCCAGTGCCCAGCGAGGCTACCAATGTGATTGGGATGGAAATAACCAGGGCGCAAGGCGCAGCGGCAACGATGAAGACGGTTGCACGGGTGATCCACGTCACCCAGGCAGCGCCAAAAAACAACGGCGGGACGAGCGCAATGAGAATACCGACGAGCAAAACGATGGGACTGTAGCGCGCGCCGAAGCGCTCGATAAAGCGCTGGCTTTTACCTTTCTTTTCCTGGGCTTCTTCGACCATGGTGATAATGCGGGCGATGGTGTTATCGGCAAAGGTTTTAGTGGCACGTATTTCCAGCGCACCTTCGCCGTTGATACTTCCGGCAAAGACCGGGTCACCCAACTGTTTTTCGACTGGCACACTTTCGCCCGTCACCGGGGCCTGGTTGACACTGGAAGACCCCACCAGCACTTCGCCGTCGGTAGCCATGGATTCACCAGGCTTAACAATGAATACATCCCCGACCACCAGCTCTTCGACCGGAATTTCCTGTTCGCGACCGTTCCGGCGGACCAACGCCACCTTGGGCGCCAGGTTCATCAAGGCTTTGATCGCGGCGCGGGTTTTCTCCTCGGTATAGCCTTCTGCAGCTTCGCTGATGGAGTAGAGGAAGACCAGCATGGCGCCCTCCAATAACGCACCCATTGCGGAAGCAACCACCGCGGCAACCATCATCAATAATTCAATTCCGATCTGACGCTCGAAGATTAATTCTTCGATAGCCTCGCGACCAAAGTAATACCCACCGATTAAGATCGCGGCAATAAATATAATCGTCGAGATAAGGGCCGGCGCGCCGGCCAGACCGATGAGCCAACCGACCAGAAGCAGAACACCTGAAGCAAACGCGGTCAACACCTTAGGGTTCTTCCAGGGTTTTGGCTGTTCGGCCATTTCCATCCCTTTTTGGGGTGGGAAACCCAGTGTCTCCAGTTTTTGTTTCAAGGCACTTGCATTGGTTTGGTCGGGGTCAAAGGTCAAAGCGACTTTGGCAGATTTCGGATAGACCTTCAAACCTACCAGGCCGGCAAAACCTTCCAACCCTCGTTCGATGTTGGCTGCATCATGTTCGCAGTCCAAATTACTGACACGTACTTCAATCTTGTTCGATTCCATAGGTTCTCCATTCAATGTAAATTATCTGGTTTCGTCAACCAGATTGATGATCACTTTTTCAACCTCTACGGCAATCTCATCGATGCCTATGTCCGGATAATAATCGGACAAAACCCGTGGCTTGAGGGCGCTGAGGTAAGTCTTACCTGCCTCCACAAAAACACTGATCGGGCATGGCAGCATCAGCGATATTTTCTTATCTTTCGCCAGCACCTGGCTGGCGAATTTGGCGTTGCACACCTCGATAATCTTCATCGGGTCGATCTCGAATCCTTTTGCAGCGAGCGTTGCCTGCACATCGTGAACGTGCAGCACCCGAAAGCCCTTCTCCGCTGCTTTAACCTCGATGGCGGCGACTGCTTCGTCCACGCTTTTGGTGGTTTCCACCGTGTAATCAAATTTTTCCATTTTCTTGTCTCCTTATATCGACTCGTTTTCGAGTGACTTGCTAAATTCATCCACATTTTTTGGAATGCTACTTGTGGGTAGATGCTGTTGGAGTTAGCTGTTCTTTCCTGTGAAAAGGTGAAATTTGTCAATTACTGATTGCAGGGGCTTTTCTGATATACGTTTTGTCCTCAATCTGTTGGAGCAGAAAAACGGCCAAGTCCTCTCTGGTCAATACAAATCTCACTTTTCCATCACCGTGGTAACCAATGGTTAATTTGCCGGTTGCCGGTTTTCTTGTCATCCTTGGCACACGAACCAATGTCCAGTCAAGATCGCTGCTGGCAACGTGTTTGCCAATTTCCAGCACGTTTCGATAAGCATCTTTGAACAGACATTTGATCAAGACAATGCCAAGCGCAAGAACCAATGTCATTCTATCGTTTGGGTCTTTATAACTTGGAGTTGTTGTGACAATCAACCTCTTCACAGAATACTTTTGCATTGCAGTAATAATGTTTCGGATGCCGTCGGCAACCGGCAGCCCAGTTGTTCTACCAACCGGACCCAAAATGCTGATGACGACATCGGCATTTTTTATGACAGATTCGATTTTTCCGGTTTCGTATAATTCACCTTTTACGATCCTGAGACGGTCGTGTTGAAATGGAATCTTGTAAGGCTTCCGCGCAAAAACGGTAACGTTGTGTCCTTTGTCCAAGGCTTTTCTGATTACAAGGAGGCCGGTGTCGCCGGTTCCTCCAAATACTGTGATGTTCACGCGGGTACCTCCTTCAAGCTTCTGAATTCATAAACTTCACTCATTTACATCAGTGGGATGACCTCACGAAATTTTCCGCCCGGAGACTGCTCCGGTGGTTCTTCGGCGCGCTCGACCGTGATATGGCCAAGTTTGTGGTCACTGAGTAGTTGTGTCACATTGTCATGTACTGACTGCCAGACACATTCTGGTTCCGCACCAGTCTCCAGACGCAGCCGCACACGCAGATTCGTCGGCGCGGTCTGAACGATCTGGAATTGTTCGATCCCTGGGATGTGATAAACCGAGGTGCCAAACAGGAGCGGCGGAAGGATGATCTGCCCGCCTTGAACCATCGGGAAGGTGAGCATGTCTGCGGCGCGGCCCTGCACGCGGATGGCGGGCAGCGGGTTTCCGCATGGGCAGGGGTCTGGTCGTTCCAAAATGCTATCACCCAGGTCGTAACGCAGGAATGGCTGGACACGATTGGCAAGGTTGCTGATGAGAACTGTGTGTGACTTCACACCGGGTGGTATGGGTTGATAGTCGGCATCCACCGGCTCGACTACGACCCAGTCGGCGTTGATATGCAGCCACTTTTGCTCGCAACAATAGCTCATAAATGGACACTCGGAAGCTGCGTAAAGATTACCTACTTTTGTACTGAATACCCCGGCAATTTGGTCATACTCATCCAGCGCGAGTCCTTCCGCGGTGATTATAGTCAGAACAGGACTGATGCGTAGCCGGCCCGCTTCCTGCTCCCCGGCAAGCAGTTTGGTCATTGTTCCGTAACTCATCAGGACAGCCGGCTGAAACTTGTTGAGTTCAGCCACCAGCTCGGGCAAGGGTGTGTGTACCGAGGGGGATCTCATCGCTTTACCAAGGTACGAACCGAAGTGGGTGATGCTGACCCCGGTGATCGTGGGGGTGCCGCTTGCAAGGGCCAGGCAAATCCGTCCGCCATTTTTGACAATTCTGCTGATTTCGTGAGCGCCAAGCCACTTTCTTAACATACTCAAAAAGAGCGGACCGATCACGGAAAGGCTGCGCTGGTCAACCAGAAAGATGCCTCGGGTGCCGGTGGTGCCGGAGGTGGTGATCACCAGGTACTTGCCCTGGAACTGCTTTCCGAACAGGTCAGGGTTTTCGACGAACGGGCGGACCTTTTCGATGATTACACCGCGGTCTGTGACCCAGTCGTTGAAGCGCGCCATCAGCTTCTTCTTGTCCGTGACCGGCAACATCGTTGGATCTTCAATGTGATCAGGCAGGCCTTTGTAGAGTTCGCGATAGTAGGGCGAGTTGGCGCGCGCGAAGACCACCATCTCGGCCAGACGTTGGCGCTGCCGCTGCTTGATGGCATCCAGTCCCAATTTTCTGGTTTTGCGGATGTCGCGCCATAGCCAAAAGATATCCTCATGCATGGTTCCTCCTTTCATTCGTTTTCGGGTTTTCATCGCGGCAAAGTTCGTGGTGAAGATGCGCCACACGTCAGGCAGACTTCGCAGGTAAAGACCTAACGTGGCCAGAAACGCCCTGTTTGCCTGCTATAGTCTCGGTATTCATCTCCAAACGTTTCAATCATCATCTTTTCTTCGTCGGGCACGCGAAGCATGAAAAACAGCGTAAATCCTACAGGAGCGAGAACCGTAATCCAGTTTGTGGTAATCAGACAGAGGCCGACCGCCCAAAGAAACATCGCCGAGTACATGGGATGCCGAACCCATTGATAGGGACCAGTGGTGATGAGCTTGTGCTGTTCTCGAATCTCGAGCGTCGGGCTGAAATTGGAGCCCAAACTCTGATACACCCATATCAACAAAGCCAAAGCCATGCTTACGATCCCTACTCCACCCCAACGCACCCATCCTGGCAGAGCAAGAGCAGACCACCTTGTCCAGTTAGAGTCAATCAGCACGATGAACAGTCCAAACACGAGAACCCCCAAGACGGGGCGGAACATTCTCGCCCGCTTGCTATCTTGTGATAAAGCCACCGCTTCACGGAGTGTTCCCATCTTCAGGTGGTAATACACTCTTATCGCAAGGAAAGCGACAATGGAGAGCACGAAAGCGATTTGGAATGGAATCTCGTCCGGCATTTTCAATCTACACTTTCACAAAATTTGCAGTGAAAAAATACCAGGGACCGTATGTGGCTTGCGAGCTGAATCCTGCCCCCTCGGCCAGCTGCTGTACGGTCGCGCGGGATTGGTAGTGTGGGTCGGGAAAAAATTCCGTGATCGAAAGGGTACCTCTGGGTTTGAGCGCGGCATAGCATTGCCGCAGCGCCGCTTCCCGATCCGGGATTTCGCCAAACACTGTGCAGAGGAAGACCACATCAAAACTCTCCGGTGGGACGTTCGGCTGAGTGGCATCGCCCAGGATCGTTGTTAGATTCGACGCGCCCGCTCGCGCCGCATGCGCTTTAAGCCTCTTGATCATCCCCGGCTGGATGTCCAAACCAAAGACCTCACCTTCAGGCAGCACGCGTTTTGCGGCAGGTATCAGCAGTCGACCCGGTCCTGGACCGATCTCCAACACACGCTGCCCCGGCCGCAATCCAATGCGATCGAGCGTTATCTGCGTGCCAAGCAGCCTATCCGACCAGCGGCTGTCCAGCATACTCGCCAACCAGGTCGGGCAGGGTAAAGAGCGATTGCGACTCAGCCAACGCCAGATCAGGCTGACCCCGACCAGGAATAGTAGAGATTTTATGAGGATTTTCAAGGCTTTCATAACGCTTGCTCCTTTTCAGGGGACTTGATTCTCGAAAGAATAAACAACAGAAGAAGAACACCAACCACGATGAAGCTATCCGCCAGGTTGAAAGTCGGCCAGCGCGTGGGTCCCCAACCAAAGTCCAGGAAATCCGTCACCCGACCATCCAGCATTCGGTCGACAAAATTGGCAATTGCCCCGCCGAGGATAAATCCAATGGGGACGTGGATGACAGCCGGGATTTCACCTTTGCGGATCATCATAACGAGCCAGACGATCAATCCGGTTATGATGGTGCCAGTGATAATCAGCGGGTATAGCCCACCGTTGGTTAATAGACCGAACGACACACCGGTGTTGTATCCAAGAGTCAGGCGAAAAAACTGTCCCAATATTGGGGTTGGCGAGGAGATTGCTTGTTCGGCCCAGATCTTGGTCAACCCGTCCACAAGAAGGACGATCAGAAAGGTGATGAAAATCCGCAAACCTGTTTTCATCTTATTTCTGTCCCGGGCGTATATCTCGCGGAAGGTTGTAACGGGTGCATTCGTACACCCCGCGAGCCACATCGGCCAACAAGGATTCGCCTAAGGCCAGCAGATCACCCACGCGGTCGTCGCTGAGGCGATACAGGGCAAACTTACCCTGTTGTTCAGCAGCAACCAGACCGCATTCGCGCAAACAGCGCAAATGGTTGGAGGTGTTGGATTGGCTCATACAGGTAGCTGCGACAATTTCCGTCACAGTCATGGGGCTGTTGCGCAGCGCCTGTAAGATGTTCAAGCGCGCCGGGTCGCCAAAGCCGCGGAACAACTTGGCCTGCAATTGAACTCCTTCTGCGTTCGTAACATTTAGCATTTCACACTCCTGGAGCATTGTATTTATATATCATGATATGCTGATATATTATTCGATTCATTTCCATTTGTCAAGAGCAATTGGAGTTATTGATAACAAGTGCTTTGTTTTTTTTGCGTCACAATGTCTATGCTTGACATTCGGTCTTTTTTGTAATAAACTAAACATTAGTTGAGCAACCATTCAACAATAAGGTTATTATGATAGATAAATGTGATATATCCAGCGTGGATGAACAAACAGCAGGACGAGTCGCCAGCCTATTTGAATCTTTGAGCGATCCTACTCGTGTAAGGATCATTTCAGCCCTAGTTGCCGGTGAGGTCAATGTAGGCGATCTCGTCCAAGCCATGGGGTTGAGCAAATCCGCTATCTCACATCAACTACGGGGTTTGCGCGACAAGCGCGTAATACGCGCAAGGAAAAAAGGCAGGCAGGTATTTGTCTCGTTAGATGATGAACATATCAGCGAGTTATTCAAACGCGGTCTGGACCACGTCTGCCATGAATAATATTCGAATTCCTCATAATCTCATCATTATCCTTCTATTAATACTGATTACGTTTAGCGTTGGTGTTCATTTTCTCCATGATTTACAACCTGGGCATTCAGACATCTTGGGAATAAGTTCAGGTTCGTGCAATGGAGCCATTCATTACGGAATTTTTACGGGTGTGATCCCTACAATGTTTCTCATTGCATTACTTGTAAAGATTGAACCCACCTGCTGGCAATTCCCCCGGGCAAGTAAACTTTCAGTCTTCGTACCTCCTCCCATTCGATAACAAAACTCCCAATCAAGTAATGAACAGGCGCTTTTTAGCGTGGCTGGTTTTAATTATGCTTTCAATTTTCAATATGATTAATTTATAAAGGACATACCAATGATAGAAAAAACGGTGGAAATCTCACTGCCTTTGTTGTTGCCAGAAAATCAAGATGCTTGCGACCACTGTGTAGAGCGATTGCAGACCCGCTTGCAAGCCCAAAGAGGTATTCTCCAAACGCACTTGCATTTGGATCATGATCCAATGGATTTATGCATACATTATGATCCAAACTTAATTTCCTTTGCCGCGGTCAAACGTATTGCTGAGGAGGCTGGATCGGAATTGCGCAATGGTTACCACCATCAGCAAATTCCCTTTAAGGGACTTGACAGCGCTGATTCAGCCACCATGATCTCCAAAGAGCTCGAAGGCATGGATGGGATGCTCCATGCTAGCGTGAGTTATGCTGCAGGGTTCGCAATTGTCGCATTTAATACGAAAATAGTTTCCCTTGAACAAATCCAACGCACCATGCGTCGTTTTGGAGCTTATCCAATATCACAGCCAGCGGTAAAAGAGGAAAAAGAACCTCATGTTCATGAACATGAGCACGACCATGGTACTGCACCCTCCTTTCTGCCACATTGGCTTCAGGAGAGTTGGACAATATTCCTGATTGTGGCTGGGGGTATTTTTCTCCTTCTAGGGTGGGTCGGGCAGCAATTTCTCGGCTTGCCCGCAAGTGCTGCACTGATTCTTTTTCTACTTTCATATGTCGCCAGTGCATACGATATAACGCATCATGCTATTCCTGCTTTACTTAAAGGTAAGTTTGATACTGACGTACTTATGTTAGCGGCTGCATTAGGCGCAGCGTTTCTGGGCGCTTGGGCTGAAGGTGCTTTTCTACTCTTTTTATTCGGTTTAGGGCATGCCGGCGAGCATTACGCATTGGACCGGGCGCGTAACGCGATCGGTGCTCTGGGCGAGCTGATGCCCAAGACAGCTCAAGTTCGGCGCGGTAATCAAATTATTGAAGAATCGGTTGATCACCTTTCCATTGGTGACATGGTTGTTATCCGACCAGGTGATCGGATCCCAGTTGATGGCGTGATTGCTCTGGGTGAGAGTGCCGTTGATCAGAGTCCCATTACTGGAGAATCCGTCCCTGTACAGAAGGGGGTCGGCGATGAAGTATTTACCGGAACAATAAACCAAGAAGCTGCTTTGGAAGTAAAAATTACTCGGCTCGCAAAAGACAATACTTTAAGTCGAGTCGTGAAAATGGTGGCTGAGGCACAAGGTCAGCAAAGCCCGACACAGCAATTCACTGATCGATTTACTGCCCGTTTTGTTCCAATTGTATTGATTTTAGTAGTTTTAGTTGCAGTTGTTCCCCCTATCGTAGGTTGGATGCCGTTCTCTGATAGTTTTTACCGAGCGATGCTGCTACTGGTCGCTGCTTCGCCTTGTGCATTAGCTATCGGTACTCCAGCAACGGTGCTATCTGGAATTGCACAGGCTGCACGCAATGGTGTATTGATTAAAGGCGGTGTTCACCTGGAAAATCTAGGCCGGTTAAACGCATTCGCCTTTGATAAAACGGGAACACTCACACAAGGTAAATTTCAGGTTTCAGATGTCATTCCTTTTAATGGCTCACAAATTGAAGATGTACTGCGCTTGGCAGCGGCTGTTGAACAGCAATCAAACCATCCGTTAGCTCTGGCAATAGTACGAGCTGCTCAAGAACGAAACCTGACTCTTCCTGTAGCGAACGGTTTAGAGAATGTTCCTGGTCGCGGTGTACGAAGTCTGGTAGAGGGTCAACCAGTATGGATTGGCTCGCTCAAACTATTTAGAGAAAACGATGAAAAAGTCGTTGATGAAACTATTCGGCAAACAGTTTTGCGACTTGAAAACGCTGGCCGGACAACTATGACGGTTAGCACCAACGGTACGTTTCTAGGGGTTTTGGGATTATCGGATGTTGCACGACCGGGCGTTGAACAGGTAATAGCACGGTTGCGAAACCAGGGAGTGAAGCATTTGATTATGCTCACTGGCGATAACCAGAAAGTAGCACAACAGATCGCACAAGAGATCGGCGTTACTGATATCGAAGCTGATCTGCTTCCTGAAGATAAGCTGAGTACTATTCAGCGTTTGAAAAAAGAATTTGGAGCAGTTGCAATGATCGGAGACGGCGTAAACGATGCCCCAGCGCTTGCAACTTCTACAGTTGGAATTGCCATGGGTGGAGCTGGAACAGCTGTCGCTCTCGAAACAGCAGATGTTGCATTGATGGCTGACGATCTGGGAAAACTGCCCTTTGCAGTTGGTTTGAGCCGCTTGAGCCGCACAATTATCCAACAAAATCTTGCTATCTCCTTGGGCGTAATATCTTTGCTGATCCTTACTTCTGTATTTGGTTTGGTTCAGCTCAGTTGGACTGTTGTTGCCCATGAGGGGAGTACGATCCTAGTGGTAATGAATGCGCTTCGCTTGTTGAGGTACAAAAATGGATGACAAACGTAACCTGAAGATCTACCGAACTTGGGCGCCAATATACGATTCCGTGATGCGCCCCGTCTACGGAGCAGCCCGCAGGCGCGCCATTGGACTGATGAACCTCCAAGCCGGTGAAAAGGTCCTGATCCCTGGTGTGGGAACTGGACTGGATCTTCCCCTTATTCCCAAAGGTGTCCAAGTCACCGGAATCGACCTCACCCCAGCTATGTTAGAGAAAGCCCGCGCAAAGTCAATTGACCAAGATATGATCTTCGCTGTTATGAATGCCCAAGCACTTCAATTCCCGGATGACACATTCGACGCGATCATCTTAAACCTTATCCTCAGCGTGGTACCTGATGGCACAGCCGCATTTGCTGAAGCTTGGCGTGTTTTACGCCCTGGTGGTCGGGCAGTGATTTTTGACAAGTTCCTTCCGGATTCAGAACATCCTACTCTGTTTCGTAAACTTCTTGGTTGCGCCATTCGGTCCATCGGCACAGATCCAAATCGCCGGTTGAGCGATATCTTTTGTCAGATGCAAGGCCTGATCGTGGAACGTGACGAGCCAAGTTTGCTGAAAGGGCAGTACCGAATCATTCTCGTTCGGAAACAGAGAGATATTCAATAATGAAACTCTCCTTTATCGAGTTAATCCTAGATTTGGAAGAAAATTGATTTCATTCATTGTTTTGGGAAGTCTGCTCGTAAGAATCCTAATTGAAGTACGCCGCTATTTTTGGAGAACAACCGAACGGATTTCTTACTCGTGGTACTACCTCTGATTCAGACATCCCAAAGGGCTTAGCCGGTGAGAAGTGATATGACGTACCAGGGATTTGGTGAAATACCGTTGAAAGATTATCATGGACGATGGTGGGGAAACCGGCACCGTATGGGTGTAAATTTAAACCTGTTCGAGCGGCACAACAACCTTAAATTGTGATCATAGGAATTCTTATTGCGAATATTTCAATCCCTTTCCCATGATTTGGATGGGCAATCGATTCAAACCAATGCGATTATATGTGAGCTCGATACTGATAAAATCTCAACCTCAAAGAATCTCTACTTAAATAAGCCAGTTATAGATCGAATAATGATAAGAAGGATGCCTTTCTTTATGGCATCCTTCTGAACCGAATTGCCAAAAATAAGCGAATTACATATGTGAAGCTGCAAAAATGGATGGGTTTACCATTCCAAAGATCATTGCTACATGCGCGACAACAAGGAAAATCGCAACAAAAGTGGCATGGAGTTTATGTTTAAATATATCTTCTTTGCGACGAGCAATCAGGCCAATTTCAAGCAAGGCCATCCCAAGCAAGGGAACGATTCCGAGAAGATAAAAAGTTACCGCAATCACATCGGCAAAGCCACGCCAACCTCCACTAACAGTTAGCGGAATCCAGGCTGTGGTGAATAGAAAACCGAAGATACCCAGGAAATAAAACCCTACGAATATCCCAACGATTCTATTCCATTTTCGGGCTGCACCGGAGTAATTCTTCGTAAAGAGTATGTATAACTCGGTAATGGCGATGAACTCAGCGCAAATCACGGGAATAGCCATGAAGATAATCAGATTCCATGGCTGATTGCTTGCTAGTAGCTCCATGTAGTGGGTCATTGAACTTTCCATTGATGAAAACACTCCTTTAAATTCAGATTAATTTTTGGTCGATGTTAAACATAGGGTTGCTGGTTGACAACTTCTGAAAATATCGGTGGAAAAAGAACCTCCTTATTCGAGTATTGAAATCTGTGGGTATTCTAAACTCCACAGTTATTTCCATTCTTTGTGGTTTGTTCTAGTAACCCATTCTCAGAAAGCCATTGATGCATATTTTGGAAACCACTCAATGACGAATACTGCTGACCAACAATCAGCTTCGCATCTATGTTTGGGTATTTCGTTTTTTGAGTAGCTTTGAAGAAAATTGCCTGCTCTAGAGTCTGTTGGGGGAACCAGAATGCGTTAGCAGATTTCGCCGCCTGAAGCATTTCATCAGTTGTGGCGTTTTGGGAAGCCATCAATTCGAGCAAACCCAGCATCGCCATTCCATGGTTGCAATCCGGGAAATGGGTTGGGTTATTGCAACAGGGACGATACACAGCTTTGGCTACTTCTTCAACTCTCGCTTGCTGTTCAGATGTGAGGGATAAAATTGCCGCACTTGAAAACAACTCACTTACAGATTTTGTACCAAGAGTCCAACCTCCAGTAGAAGCGTATCCTTCGATCTGTCCACTGCTGGCTTCCTGGATGGGCCCATTGTCAAGGATAGTATTTTTATTAGCCAATCCTAAAGCCCAAAAGAAATTGAGGAGGAACCGAGCATTTTGACGAGTAAAAGTAATCTGATCCTGGCTGCCTTGGGTGAGGTTTTTGATTTCCTGGTCTGAAAGAGGTTGTCCATTTTGTTGATAAAGCTGTTTAAAAGCAGTCAAATCAATGGCACCGGTATCCAAAAGGTTTGGCCCGACATCCCCATACACCGCCTGAACCTTGAACCCATCAGTGGGACTAATTGTGTTGGCAATTGCAGTCATTTCATCGGCCTGGTGTTGTGCAGCCATGGTAGATTCTTGATTCGCTGAATACCGACCAATACCAAATCCACCGGCCGATCCGGCAAAAAATGCAATTAGTGTGATGATGAGCCAGTATTTTCGTAGTTTTTTAATAAAACTACGGCGTGGCTTAATAAATGGTGCAAGTTCTGGATGTTCGTATGTTGGATTGTTACTATCAGATAAATTATCGGGTTGTATATCCATGTGTTATCTCCAATTGAATTAATTATGGAAGAAAGTAAATCAGTTAATTACTTCGTATTTTCAATCATCGTAAAACACTATGCCTAATGTTTCCTTCTGGCATGTTTTACGGATTGGCAAATTGCTTTGAAGATGTATTCCTCAATACCTTTTTAAGATTTAGTGATCGAAAACCGCTAACGGTTAATTACGTAATCTATATATGATGCAAAAGCTGGAGTAGCAATTATCCAGTGATTATGCCTATTTCTAACAAGGATCTACTTAAATGTCGCCAAGCTTCCAATACCAAATCCAACCTACGACAATACCGATAACACCGCCAGCTAAGCCGGAGATCCAGTGGTATGGGTGAGGAGATGTGTCCAACACAATCCTCGCAATTACATAGGCTAGAAAAGCTAACCCGATCATCCAAAGGTAGACCACGATTGGCCATCCTTTTTTCTTGGCATTCTTTTCCTTGATTGATTTCTTAGTACTTTTGGCAGTATCCATTTATTCTTCTTTTGAACAAGATTATCTTATTTGCTTGACTTAACAACGTAAAAATATAGTTTTTTATTTGCGTCTGTTAGCAGAAAGCCAATAAAAAGCGTTCACTTCATATTCAAGTGTAATTAGCCCAGTCTTTTTTTATTAGCGCTATTTGGCGGGAAAATGAACAAGCATTTTGGCCTATAACAAAATTAGTCTGGGATCAATTTGATCCCAGACTAATAAATTGCTGTTCAAGAAAGTTATTCGACAATCAATTTCCCACGGAGCATGCCCATCTGGCATTGAAAACCATACTCTCCGGGTTCTTCGGGAGTAAATTCTATGGATACTTCTTCCCCTTCAGGTAGTTTTGCACTTTGGTTGAAATCTGGGAAGAGCACCATTTCCGAACAGGTTGAGCTTTCTTGACGGGTGAAACGCATACGTAATGGTTGACCCGCCTTGACCACTATTATATCTGGTGTATAACCACCTTTTACAGTAATGGCTACTTCTTGAATTCCGCTCGCTCCTGCGCTAACTCTTGTTTGACCTTTTGGGGCGAGCCAAAAGAACCAGGCGATAAACACACTGAGGGCGAGCCCTCCAATTGTGACTGCAATTTGAATAGTATTCATTTCTTCATTTCCTTATTTTGGATTGTTTCTAATAGCTTCTGACGAAGCATTTCAATAGTTGGCCAACCTTTTAGCCCTTCATTCGTTTTATACACTCGGCAATTCATCGAATAGGATTGTCGATCTTCTGGCCACAGGTCCTGACCATTGATTTGGAAGGAAGGCGACCCTAGAAACTTCACGTCAGCAGCTTCTTGTGCGGACTTAACTTCGACTAGATTTATTTGTGTATCCAGCTTTTCTTTCATAGACGCAATTTGTAGATGCGTCAAAGCCTTCTTCCAGGAAGGGCAACCATCAAAGTAAAGCAAGTTGATTTCCATGGTTACCTCACTTTGCGCTGAACTTTGGATGAAAACCGCGCAGGCGATTGGCATTGGTGACGACTGTTAAGGACGAGAATGCCATTGCAGCTCCACCAAGCATTGGGCTGAGCAGCAAACCAAAGAAGGGGAAAAGTACTCCCATCGCAATGGGAATGCCTAATACATTGTAAAAGAAAGCACCAACAAGGTTCTGTTTGATGTTACGCATGGTCGCCCGACTGACTTCAATGGCAGTTACCACACCCTTCAAGCTGCCCTTGATGAGGGTAATATCCGAAGCTTCGATCGCCACATCTGTACCAGTACCAATCGCCAAACCAACATCTGCCTGTGCTAATGCCGGGGCGTCATTAATTCCATCACCAACCATGGCCACTTTTTTGCCTTCTGCCTGCAAAAGGTGAACGTTGTGTGCTTTATCTTCTGGAAGAACCTCGGCTAGGACTCGATCTACACCCACCAAGCGGGCGATCGCTTCAGCCGTCCGGCGATTATCACCGGTGATCATTACTACTTCAATCCCCATTTGGTGCAAAGCAGCAATCGCTTCTTTTGAATCTTCTTTGACTGTATCTGCTACTGCGATGATACCGGCCGCTTTACCATCAATGGTGGCAAACATGGGGGTCTTGCCATCATTGGCAAGTGCTTCAGATTTCGTTTCCAGGTCGCCCAAATCCACATTTTGACGTTGCATCATCTTCAGGTTGCCGAGTGCCACTTGCCGCCCATCTACTTTGGCCATTACACCATATCCAGGAACAGCTTCAAAAGCTTCCGGTTTACCCAATGATAGACCCTTCGCTTTTGCACCTTCCACAATGGCTTCGGCCAGAGGGTGTTCGCTGACTGATTCTACAGATGCGGCCAGCCTTAACAGTTCATCGGTTGTTACTGGTTGTTGGGCGGCAAGAACTATATCGGTTAATTCAGGTTTGCCTTTGGTGATCGTACCGGTTTTGTCTAGCACAACTGTCTTGATCGCCTGGGCAGTTTGCAAGGCCTCACCAGACCGGATGAGAATACCATTTTCAGCACCCTTGCCAATTCCGACCATCAGACTCATAGGTGTTGCCAAACCCAACGCGCACGGGCAAGCGATAATCAAAACCGATACTGCGGTGACCAACCCGTACACAAGCTGCGGTTGGGGCCCAAAATCGAACCAGATCACAAAGGTTGCAACAGCCAATATCATCACAATTGGAACGAAATAACTTGAAATGGTATCCGCCAAGCGTGCGATGGGAGCTTTGCTATTTTGTGCATCCTGTACCATCTTAACGATCTGTGCCAAAGCGGTATCTTTGCCAACTTTTGTGGTGCGGAACTTGAAAGCACCAGTTTTGTTGAGTGTGGCTCCAATAACTTCATCGCCAACCTTTTTTGATGCCGGTAAGCTTTCACCGGTCAGCATGGATTCATCCACTGCTGAACTACCTTCCAAAATGATCCCATCTACCGGGACCTTCTCGCCGGGGCGCACCTGGACAATATCTCCAACCAGGACTTCTTCAACTGGAATATCCATTTCAACGTCATTGCGGATAACCCGGGCTGTCTTGGCTTGTAACCCCATTAGTTTCTTGATCGCGTCGCTGGTACGGCCTTTCGCGCGAATTTCAAGCGCTTGACCTAATACAACCAGGGCAATGACGACTGAAACTACGTCGTAGAAAGGTTCAGATGTTCCTTTGGGGAAGATCTGAGGGAACAAGATGACAAATGTTGAATATAACCAGGCAGTACCTGTTCCAATCGTTATCAAGGTATTCATGTTCGCCGCTCGATGCTTGAGCGCTGCCCAGGCGCCGGTGAGGAAGTCACTTCCGGCATAAAGTAAAACCGGCAAAGTAATTAGAGCAGTGACGAACCACGAAATTCTTAGCGTTTCCATTGACCAATTTTTTACGATTGGGAAAAATTGCGGATATGCGGTAATCAAAACTGGTATCGAAATAAGCGTAGCAAACCAAAACCGTTTCATTAACCGCTTATATTCTTTTTCATGAGCGGCTTGTTGTTGATCAACAGGTTCTTCACTGATCGCAGGCTTGGTTTTATATCCCCAGGCTTCGATAGCCGTATTCAATTGACTGAGCGATGTTTGCTCCGGCAAATAGTCAACTGTAGCTTCCTGCGTTGCCAGATTGACAGATGCATTAAGAACCCCCGGGGTGGCTTTGAGCTCATCTTCAATAAATCCGACGCAGGATGCACAACGGATATTTTCAATCCCAATCCGTTTTTGTGCGCCGCCCACTTGATAACCCACTTTTTTTATTACGTCGATAATCCCTAAAACTTGGATTCCAATTGGGTCATAATCCACAGCAGCAATTCCATCATTTGAATTGACGACCACTTTTTCAATGCCAGTTGTCTTTTCAAGAGCCAAACGGATCAATTCTCCGCCCGGTCGTCTTCCTTTATCAAGGCCAATGATGGGGAGATTAACGCTTAATACTTCGGACTCAGGGTTAAATCCGGTAGTTGCAGAACCGGATGGTTCACTGACCATATGAACATAATGATGTGGGTTTTTATCAAATTGCTCCACACAATTCTCTGAGCAAAAGTAATATGTCTTTCCCATATGTTGCCGGGTTGCATATGCTGAGCCCGGAATTACTTCCATACCACAAACTGGATCTCTTTCCATAAAAATGCCTCTTTGCATCTTTCTAGTGTAATTACTCTATCATCATAGCACGAGCGGATATGTTCAAAAAGCGTTAAACAGCGAGGGTATCGGTAAGCTGAAACCCTCGCTGTGAAATAGGCCATAATGCTTACTCTGTTTCACCTGTTAATTTGAATTGAGTGATCAGCAAAATTTCCCTAAGCAATTACTACAACCGAAAGGGTTGATCAAATATCAAAAGAATTGGAATTGCCTTTTGATTCCCCCGGTAAAGAAATCAAACCTAAAGAAATCCCCCGCATCACAGCTTCCGTACGACTATTAGCCTGCAACTTTTCGAAGATCCTGGCAACATGTCCTTGAACAGTACGATCACTGATATTTAGATTGTTCCCAACAACTTTATTGGTTAATCCCTTAGCAACCAAAGACAGAATCTCTATTTCGCGATCTGATAAAGGTTCAAAAAATTGCGTCGCGTTGGAATGGGCAATTTGGGCTAACACTTTAGGTAAAATCGTCGCATCCAATACAGATTTTCCCTGATATACATCTCGGACTGCACCAATAATCTCATCAGGAGAAGCTGTTTTAATTACGTAACCGTTGGCCCCAGTCTTCAAAACAGCAGAGATATATGGATCATCGTCGTAGGCTGTTAGAATCAGCACACCAATTGGCCAACGGTTGGTGCGAATTTCCCGAGACACTTCAATTCCATTTACCTTTGGCATCTGTATATCCAGAACAGCCACATCAGGAATTATTTGTCTAATCATCCCTAAGGCTTCTTCACCATCCGAAGCTTCACCAACTACTTGAATATCGCCAGCTTGTTCTAGAAACTGACGAATACCAGCACGTACAATCGCATGGTCGTCAGCAAGGATAACTCTAATTGGGGGGTGTATCTTATTCATTGTTCACTCGCTTTACTTATTGAATTGATATCTTCTGGTTTTGTCTCGACATCCAATTGAAGCAAGCGCATTTTTTCGTCACGATATATAGTCTGATATTTTTGTTTAATTTTTATTTCCTCCAGAAAGTTTTTAAACATTTCATTGAGAAGTGGAAATGTATACCAAACTGTTCCAAAACCGAATAAAACTCCAGTCATCAATCGCATCCAGGCATTAAAGGAACCCCAGGCATCTCCCGAATAAAAAGAAGAAGGAAAAGCGTTGTTTGATATAGATAATAACCAACTATTTGTGTCTCTAAACCCTAAACCAAGACCGGCAAAGTCACTAATGAGGTGGGTAGTTCCGTCAATGATGAGTGGGAGAAATAGAGTGAGGAGCCCCCAAAAGGGGAGTGGTTTGATCTTGCCTTTTAATGAAGACCATAAGATCGCGAATATCCACAAGCTAGCAAACATCGATACCATTCGATCTGACCAGGCTATTTTCCAACCAAAAGACTCGTTCCCGATGAATTGGCGAAGAATCGTTGCATCATTTGAAAAAGGCCAAACGGGTTGAATTTCCGAAAGACTATAAGAAATCTTTGGGCCGAAAAGAAAATAAGACCTTTCGGGTAATTGGTGGCAGAGAAAAGAATAAATCCCGTAAATTGTTCTTCCTGGGATATTCCATCCCAGTTTCATGAAAAGAGGGGCTGTAATTGGAGCAATGACTAATATCGCCAGGAGAAAATTAATTACAAACAACCAATATCTGCTGAGCCAAACAACGAAACGATCTATTTTAGAAGTAGTAGTGGAATGGGTTTCCATGAATTTTCTTCAATCACTCTGCTGGTTGTGGCAAAGCTTTATTTGGAATAAACGCCTCTTCAAGCGAATTACAAATTTTTGAAGTCCAGTAAATTGGAGTAAGTTGAGTGGTGTCAAGAACAAGCGATATTGTTGTGATCAGCCCGTTGTTTTCAAGAATAAGCGAGGTGGGAGGGCAATTTTTAGGATAGACCAATAACACGATCATTTGACAAGTACAAGTATCTTCAGCACACAGGCATTGTCGTTGCGCTTTTATCGCAGAATGCAAGTCGAAAGACTGTATGACATAGTAACCTGCAGATTCAAGGATCTGCATTACCTGTGAATCAGTGGTTTCACAATTTTGGTCTACATCAAGAATTAATTTTCTTCCGGCTTGCATTCGAAATCTCCATTTTTAGTATAGGAGGTAAATTCTTTTACCATAAGCGTCTTTTGGCGTATATGTGGGTGAGTAATCTTGCCTATTAGTTGCAGCACCCATGACTATGCTTATTAGTATCGTCATTTTCGACTGGAACAGGGCTAAATTCGCCCGGGGGAATATGTAGACTGGATTGGTTATCATGTTCTTGATGATCATTGTGTTTACCGTGTCCAGAATGCATGAAGAAATGGCTAAGAAACATTACAGCAACCAGACCATAACTCAAAACCAGACCGGGGTTAACATTAAATATAAAAATCGCAACCAGAGCAATTGAGATTCCATCGATGGCGACGAGTACCCAAGTGGGAATCCGAAATCTATTTGAGGGTGACAAATTCATCTATTTCTCCTTTATTACTTCTAATATAGTGGAGTAGAAGTCTAACGACTAGCGCTATTTAGCGCGTTTAGGTGTCAGCAGATATGCCTATGCTGGATTCAATTGATTGAGATAAGTGCTCGCTTGAGGAAATTCGCTGTCAAGGATTTTATGCAGTCTTTTTTGCAGATTTATAGATTTTGCAATCTTTTCACTTTGTGGTAACAAGAGTGACTGTGAAATTGCTAGATCTAATGCAATTTGCAAATTAATTCGTGAATCACGGTCAAATAACCCCTCACCAGTATATGACCAAGAATTCGCGAGGTAGACGATTCCTTCAAAAATTGAATTATCAGACCGCACAGATCGAAATTCCTGCAGCACTTGCTTTACTTGTAAAAAAGGCAGCAATCCAGAGGAGAACCTAACTAATATTTTTGATAGTTTCCAAAATGCCTGCTGGGGATCCCGAATTGAAGAGTGCAGTAAAGACTTTTCGTTGAAGGTATTCGGAGAGAAATTCTCAGAAGGCAACCCAGAGATTGGTTTAACCGGATAACAATCAAGGATGGTTGCTTGAGAGAGTAAATCCCGATCCAGCCGGTTGAAATTGATTGTGTCTATGGTTCCGACGATAGACAAATTGGGAGGGAAAGGGATCGGCTCAGAGAAATGTGAAGTGGGAAGGCGCATCAGTTCCTTGTGCTGGAGCTGAAAAGCAGTCTCAGAAAAATACTCTTCCAATTCACCAGGACTGATTTTGATCAACTCAGCAATAAAGTACCGACCCCTGTTTTGGGGTAGACTGGCTTCTTCAATAATTGATTCTAATTTTAAGGTATTGAACCGCGATTGGGTTCGAGTGTAAGTAACAACATCGGAAGTATGCGATGCCCACCAAGGATGCCCCATCATTGTCTGATATTGATAAAAATTACCCATTGTGAGAATGTTGCTAAAACAATTGACTAAAGTTTCTTTGGCCGATTCTGTTGGGCCGGTCAAGAGGATCAAAGGTTTGGATTTGAGAGCTACAAGGAAATTGGCTACCCAAATCGAAGTAATAGAAATTCCCGACAGCGCAATTTGCGCCAAGGTATCATTGATGATGGCGAGTTCAACGTCCGAATTCTTTGCATTATCTATTATTTTCATTTTGTTTGATTGATTGATAACAGATCAGTTCTCCAAAAATCGTCTTAAAATGTCTGGTTTCTATGATGTTGAATAACCCTGCTTTGAGCATCAAACCTGGCAATAAACCGCGAATATTGTCTCCCGCTTCTTCCATGTGGACGATAGGAATGGAAATCAAACGCATTCCCAAGTTAGTGGGCTTTCCAAAATCCAAAAGGTGAAACTCTCCACCAGGTTTCAAGACACGAAATACTTCTTCAAACGCTTTGAGTTTATTCGTCAAAGTCAAATGGTGAACCATTAGACAAGAAATTACCCGATCAAATGTATTGTCAGGAAATTCTAGATGATGAGCGAGTCCTTCTACCCACTGGATATCGACATTCACAACAGCGGCTTTGTTTTTTGCTATCTGTAGAACTGCGGGATCAGCATCCAAACCGATAAGTTCAATTTGGGGAGAATATTTTTTGAGTTGAATCGACAAAGTTCCAGTTCCACAGCCTAAGTCCAATACTTTCTGACCGGGTTCAAGATGGGAATTTTCTGTCAGGTAACTTTTAAATACTTTTTCTCTCATTCCCCACTTTAGTAGTGGGTCATATAGCGGAGTTAACCAGTTATTATGCAGAGCCGGGATAAATTTTTCTTTTGATGATTTCATATTAAACTGTCGCCAAAATGAGCAACCCCATAATGACTACACCAGCTCCCAAGATCAAGCGAACCCATTCTTTATGATGCAAGTTCCAATGCGCTAAATGATTGAGAGTCGGCTTAGCAGAGGCCAGGATCAAGATTACCACCAATGGCAGGATAAAAACGATGTTGTACAGCAACAGATAACCATACCCAAGCATTGCTGTCGGTTGTAGAGCAAGCAGGCTCAATACTCCCAAATAAACAGCGCCACTGCAGGGGACAGTGCATAAACCGATTAAAAAACCGCCCACAATGAGCGCAGGCACAGTCGCCTTTTCGGCAGTTTTATGGGCAATCTCGCTAATCTTTGCAGGAGCCTGTAATTTCAATCCCCAATTAGGCAGAAAATAATCTTTGATCATCCATAAACCGATCAAAATTGCTACTAACGCACCTATTCGGGCTGGAAGGTGTTCCCGTGTAAAAATATCAGTTACCTTTAGCAACCCCACTCCCAAGGCAAGGTAAGTGAGGAATACTGCTCCAATATAGATACTTCCCATTCCCACTAGTCGCGCGCGGGTTCCTGCGATATTTTCGTCCCCCTTTTTTAATGTGGCAAGCAATGCGGTGATGAATAAAAGCAGCACTGTAAACGCACACGGGTTGATTCCATCCAGTGCTCCCGCAAGGATAACTGTAGGCAAAGTGATTATCGGGAGGTATTGTTGCATGGACATAGCCGGAGCATTGGGATGCCAGAATCCTGCCATCCCAATCGCAGCCAGTCCAAGGACTCCCAGCGAGATCAGTATTAGAAATCGTCGAAGGCGTTGACGGGTCATTACGTTAGGCCTCTACTATCAAAGTGCCATTCATGCTTGGATTGGCACGGCCACCGCAACAAATATCACAATAAAACGTGAAAGTTCCAGTTTTTGTTGGTGTAAACGTTACCATTTCAGTTCCAAGAGGTGGGGCAATAACGCTCACAGAAAAATCATCGACTGCCCATTGGTGCTTACCCCCACCGTCTGTATGACCAGATGTATCCATACTGCGTAGCCGGATGGTAACTGGTTCTCCGACTTTAACGGTTATCTCGGTTTTATCAAATCCACCCATATCCGCTGAAATATCAATTACATTATCTGCAGCGGGTAATGGGGTTTTATAAAAAGCTCTGAAAAGTAACAGTCCCGTTACACCTAGAACTACCACCGCTATTCCAATAAACGCAATTCGGTTCGCTTGCTGTCTATGGTGAATCTGTTTTTTACGAATTTCTTTGCCATTTTTTAAAGTAGACATTTTTGGTCCTTATGATTTAAACTTTAAGTAATTGTTGCGACATAACATGCGAGAGTATCCGTTATGCAAAAAGCATCGATCTCTATCTGAAAATTCTCATGTCTAGTTTTTCTCTGAAATTGGTTTTGCTTTTTTGAGTTTTAGTAAAAGAAGTGGAAAACTGATTACAAATACCAAAATGCCGACGATCTGCGCTTGATTCAACCCAAATGCCACCGTTTTATACGCACTGGTAAATGCCACAAAGAATCGGACAAAAGAATAGAGGGTGAGATAAAGCAAGGAAAGAACCCCATCTGGTAATTTCTTGAGACGAAGCTTCCAAAGTAAAGTAAAGATAGCTAAATTCATCAAAATTTCATATACCGGGGTAGGGGTGTAATAAACCCCCAATTGTGGGACCATAGCATTTGGATTGGTATACGCGAAACCAAACGGGCCATTGGTTGATTTTCCCACGGCATCCCCAGTGATGATGCAGGCGAGGCGTCCAATGGCTTGAGCCAGAACGACTCCTGGAACAAAGGCATCCAACAACTTGAGAAAGTTCCAATGCTGAACCCGTGCCAAAATCAGAACGGCAATTAGGCCGAAGATGACTCCTCCCCAAATCGCTAAACCGCCTTCCCAAATATACAACGCGCGAATTGGGTTGGCAGCAAATTCATCAGGCCAGTGGTCGATGACGTGAAAAAGGCGTGCGCCGACCAAGCCTGCTAATATGATCCATAAAATATTATTTGCAATAGTGTCTTGGTTAAAACCTTTTCGCGCAGCTTCTTTTAACGCGATTACAACTCCAACGATCATCGCCGTCGCCAAAATTAAACTGTACCAGCGTAAGTGCAAGTGTCCAATGGAAAATATAATGGGGTTTATAGATATAGTAATCATGATTCCTTCTTGCAACATCCCCGTTTGCAGAGCTGCAAACGGGGATGTTGGGGTTATTTTTTAGTGATGGTGGCCCGAATGGCTGTCTTCTGTTGGCTTCCCTGCATACTTCTGGGGGTCTTTATCGAAGGCCTTCTTGCACCCTCCCGAACAGAAGTAGTAGGTTTTTCCCTGATAATCCGATTTTTCTGTTGCAGTCTTGGGATCAACTTCCATACCACAAACTGGATCTTTAACCATATTTTCTCCTTTTCAGATGATCTGAATAAATCTGTTTTTCATACTTACAAAACTAGTATACGACGTTGTTAAAGGGTAAAACAGCGCCAAGTAGCTGAATTCAGTTTAGGTGATTATGCCTACTAGCCTATCCGAGATCATATGGAATTACAGCGTAATTGGAGATTAATATCTTGTTTTGTATTTCTTTTTAATTATTTTGGCAGGTCGTTTTTGGGATCGGGTAATCGAATCAACAAAGTTGTACCATTACCAGGAGAAGAGTTAATATTTAATTCAGCATGGATGAGTTCTGATCGCTCTTTTAACCCTAGCAAACCAAAATGACCTTTTTTCGGAAATTCGGAAGCATTGGTTGGAATTACAAACCCTATCCCATCATCCCGAATTTGGATAGCTAGTCCTTTTTCTGAAAAATCCATTTCCACCCAGGCATGTTGTGCTTTTGCATGATGAATAACGTTATTCAGTGATTCCTGTACCATCCGATAAAGTGACAATTCGATTTGGGCATCCAAACGGTGTTCTTGTCCGGTGGAAACAAATGTGATCGGAAACATGGCAGTTTGCCCTATTTCGCCTACCAGCATATCCAAGGATGCAACTAACCCCAAATCTTCTAGGTATATCGGACGTAGCCCACGGATCATTCGTCGCAGATTGGTCATTGATTGCTGAACCAGCCCTTGCAATTCATTCAGAGGTCCCTTTTGGGTTTTTGGAGAATTCATCAAAATCATCTGGATCCGTTGATTTATTGCGATCATCGCCTGGATTGTGTCATCATGCAATTCGCGAGCCAAACTGCGGCGCTCGTTTTCGATTCCAGCGGTGATATCCCCGATGTAGCTGTGCAAGCTTTGTTGGGCAGATTTCAATTTATCTGCCATTTCTATCATTTCAGTTTGTAAATTGCGAATTTCCTCAATCCCACCGACCGGCTGCCGAATCGCTTCAAAATCTCCGGATGCCAGACTTGAAGCTTGTTTCTCCAAATCCTGCAAAGGGGTTACGATCCTGCGTGCGCCAAACCAAATGATAAAAATTGCGATAAGAAAAACAGGCACAAATACAAGTGGTGCAGCTTGAGTAGAAGCAAGATAAGGGCTGGAAATATCTTCCCATGCTTCTTCAGTGACTAGTCCCCATCCGGTTTCTGAAATCGGGCTAAAAGCAACGACATGTTCACCTTCGCTGCTCTGATAATAGTTGATGCCACTTTCGCCACTCAAAACTTCTCGAATCCCTGGGTGAGTCGAAAGACTTTCATCCACCTTCATTGGCCCACCATGATACAAAACGGTATACTTCCCATTTTTTGGGTTCGGACTGATCACTAATACTGTCGTCTGGCCAGTATCGACCAGCTCCCCAACCACACTTTTGATCAATTCGTCAGGTGAAAAAGCGCCGATTAATATCTTTTGATCATCATTAGCTATTCCGACTAACACATAGGTATGAGTAGAATCCGATGAGGAGATGGGAGCAGAAAATACAGGTTGATTAATTGTCTTTCGTAGCGAAGAGAAATATTCTGGAATGTGGGCTGGCAAGGTGCTCCAGTCCACGTTGGTTGAAGTGGATTGTAAAAGACCTCCGGACCTTGAGTAAAGAGAGATTCCACCGTCGAAGGTTGTTGAAATTTCTATTGGCTGAAGGATCAAAGAAGAAAGTTGTGAATTGTTTTCCGTGCTGCGGGACAGAATTTGAATAGAGCTGGATAAATGAGAGAGTTCCCTTTCAATACTATTTGCGGTTGCACGAACCGTTTGCAAGTCTCGCGATCCGACCAAACTGCGCATCGCTTCATGATGAAGCGTTTGGCTTCCGAAAGCAACTACTAACAATAAGACTGTTAATGGCAAGATTGTGATCAAGAATAACTGAACTGAAAACCCTTTTAAGGTGAAAACAGTTCTTTTTCGATTTATTTCATTCCTTGTCTTTATCGGTTTGATTACCAAAGTACGTCTTTCAGCGTGTAATGGGCTAAGAAATTTCAGAAATATTTGGAGAAATCAGGCCAAGCGAAACACCGCGCATAACGGCTTCTGTTCGACTTTCGGCATTCAGTTTTTGAAAGATGTTTGCCAGGTGGTTTTGTACGGTGCGATCACTTATCCCTAACTGCACGCCAATGGCTTTGTTTGTGAATCCCTTACCAGTCAGGTTCAAGATTTGCAGTTCTCTCTCAGTTAGCTGTTCAATGATGGGGGACTTTTCTCTTCCAGCTAACTTGGTCATCAGTTTTTGAGTGAGGGTTGCATCCAGTACCGATTTACCATTAAAAACATCGCGCACAGCCCGAACAATCTCTTGAGGTTCGGCGGTTTTTAGAACGTACCCATTTGCACCGGCTTGAAGCACCGCTTGTACATAGGGATCGTCGTCAAAGGCTGTCAGAACCAACACCCCGATCGATAGTTTGTTCGTGCGGATCCAACGGGTAACCTCAATACCACTCATGAGTGGCATTTGGATATCCAGCACAGCCACATCAGGTTTCTGTTTTTCCAGTATCTCACAGGTTTCCTGGCCGTTTGAAGCTTCTGCGACTACCTGAATATCCGGGTACTGTTCCAGAAACTGACGGATACCCGCTCTTACCACAACGTGATCATCAGCCAGAACAACACGAATTACATTATCTATATTTTCATTTACCATGATGATTATTATACACTTTGATAATTACTATCCAGATAAATGATTTTCAAGGATGACTCATGTCCTGAGTGGGTGTAGCAGATGAAACCCCAACAGAATTCCAGGCTATTGTATAAAGGTAACCTACAATCGCGTCTATTTGTTGTTGAGTAAAAATAGCTCCCCAAGAAGGCATTCCAGTTCCCATCCCTCCACGGATGATCTTTCCTTCAAGCAAAGCAGGGCTTGCGCCTAAAAGTGTATGAGGATCTGTAAAATCAGGAGGACGCACCAATGTATGCCCCATATTTTCAGGGGTCATCGTAGGTCGACCTTTCACCATCACCCCATCTCCTTTTCCGGTCATGCCGTGAGCCGCCGCAGCAAAGTCAATGAATATCTTTAATCCACTTGAAAGTGATTCTGGCGTAGTTTGCCTCTCCCATAACCACCGAACAACATCCCATAGATCGCTATCAGTCAACTTTGATAATGAAGGTTCTGAACGAAGCTTCAGCCATAAATCGGCAGGGCTTGTTGTCAAGTAGGTCTGTCTACTTGTGGCATAATCGGGCAATAAATAGGCCAATTTGGCTCCGTGTTCAGCAGAAGGCTGAATCGTCGGAACCACCTTTGCCAGGTGAGGAGCATCGATATCGATGCCTAATTGCAGATACAAAGGTTCAGAATCCAGTTGAGAAGCTGGCCCGGCACCAGTCACTTCAATGGTACCGCGCATGCGCCAATGGTTAGGCCCACACCAATGAGTGCAATAGAATGTATACGTCCCTGTTTTGTCAAAGGTGAGGGTGGTATCCACAAATTCACCAGGCATAATTTCAATCGTCGGCTGATCAGATTTTCCGATGGCAAACCCATGCACTACGTCATCACTGGTCATGTGCAGAGTTATCGGTTGACCGACCTGAACTGTGATATTTCCAACACTCCATCCGCCATTTTCTGGCATACGGGCGTGCAACTCAACTACATGGTCCATATTAGCGGATGAGATTAAATATCCGCCTACCGGAACGGCAATCGCAATAAGTAATAAACCAATAACAAGAACTCGGGCTAAAATTTCTTTTTTCATATTCATCAACCGATCAGCAACCAGAGCATTCCGAGGGTAAAGGCACTTGAGAAGAGGATTAATGGCAGCGATTGACGATTCGACTCAGAAATTCGTCTGGTCACCCGGGTCGTCCAGAAAAGACCAGCGGCCAAAACAATTACCTGTAGAATCAAGCTAAATGCTGAAGATTGCCCTACGCCAGCCTTAGATTGCAGACCAATTAAATTCCAACCCCAGCCTAATGGATCGGCGATCACGGGCAATACATAGGCAAATTTTACAAAGGCAAAAGAGATCGTAAAGGCGATCCAGGCCATAAGTCCTAATGGAACTAATGCCTGGCTGTAATGTGCCAACGCTTTTTGTAGTGTTCGTCTTTTCTCGCCAAGCTTACTTGCCCAACTCACACACAAGGCATAAAAACCCGGTAACAAAATAAGTGCTGCCACCAGAAAAATTCCTGCAAAAAGAAACCAATCGCGACTGCCAATATTATAGGCAGCCATTTTGAGATTTCCCCATGGCCCGGAAAATATTGCAGAATCTACCAGCGCACTGGCCAACATCACCAGTCCAAGAAAGGCTTCGCTTAAGTTATGGCGCGTATCTGCCTGCAGATCGCTGCCCCAAGGTCGCAGGTTTACAGCAATATTGTCTTTAGGGCAAACCCTTAGACATTCCATACACAGACCGCAATTGGCACTTGATTTGAGCGCCAGCGGATATTGCCCCCACGGGCAGGCATCATAACAAAGCTTCTCGCTGTGAGCCGCGCATACTTCCGCTTCTTTGACGCGTACCTCCACCGGGCCGGCTTGTGCATACAGTCCGGTAAAACCACCAATTGGGCACAAGTAGTTACAAAATGCACGCCGCTCAAAGATCAGACTTAGCAAAAGCGACAGTAAAATAATCGCCAATAAGACAATTGCAGTAATTTTGGCTGATGTGAGAGTGACCGCGCTGAACAAGCCGATCATCAGAAAACCGAACGCTTGCAGCCAATTTCCTCGCAGGAAACGAGGCCATCGTTTTCCTAAACCGACCTTTTTTTTGCCAGGTTCAAGGATTCCACCCCGTTGCAGCCATTCGCCGGCCATGGGAATTGGGCAAATACTGCACCAGGAGCGACCCCCAAAGGGGATGAAGAAAAGCTTGAGAGCAGACCACCAGGCAATCCAAACGAAGATAATTGCAAAATTATGGCTGCCCACAGCCGAGCCAAATAACCCGGCTAATATCGTAAATGTAAATCCAGCCAGAGTAATGGCGCGCAGAAGAAACTGCGGCCAGCGATTTCTAAGAACGGCATTTACTTTCGGAAAGCGGGTGAGGTCAAAGCGTGTCATTGTACTCCTTGAGATAGCCGCAAGGCGCCAAACCGCATTGACACAAAACCCCCGACAGCCGCCAACCCCGCTAATACAATTCCCCGAAGCAACAAATGATTTGACCCCACTGTGAGCTTGCCGATCATGAATGGATGTAAATTGCCACACGCAAAAGAGCAGCGAAAGCGGAAAACGCCTGACTGGTTGGCAATAAAGGTACCGGTTACGGTTTGTCCAGGCTCGGCGCGCAGATTGAAATCGTAGTTGTCCAGTGAAAGGCCGTGCACCACGTCTTGTGAGATCAACTCAACAGTGACCTTATCACCAGGATTGACATGGATCTCTCCCGGTACAAACTGGAAGCGACTGGCTTCAATGCGAATCGTCCGATCAGTGGGCGTGGATGCAGTTTGCGGGAGAGGAATAAATAAAATCAGCAGGGCTGCTGCAATGAAAACAACCACAAAAAATAAGAGTTTTGATGGAGCTACTTTTGCGGGGTTCGATGAATTAGTATTCATGTGGTTACTTTACCGGTTCCATATTTGAAGGTCCATACTGAGAAAATGTTTGGTCAATCTGTGCCCGAATTTCTTGAGGGGTTTTTCCTTCTTGAGTCTGGTGCATCACGCTTTGGGCAATATCGACGCAAAGTGAACAACCCAGGGCGTGCTGATCAAAGACAATTTCCCCAGAACTTTTTACTTCCTGGACAAAGCATGAATAGTTAGAGGTGTGACCAACTGCAGCACAACCACAATAGCAGGGTACATTTTTCAGGGCATCGGGGTTCGCAACGGCAAACCGATAAGCCTCGCTTACAGTAACAGGGGCTTTCTGGATTTCAGATGGCATATCAGACATTGATGCCATATTCAATGAATTACTACTGTTCGTATTTCCGCTACATCCAGAAATTAATGACAGGATTGGAAGAGCAACGACCAGAATTGTGATCCAACGCATACCTGAGTGTTTCATTATTTGCACCCTTTTAGTTATAAAAGATTAAATCCTCATCAAAGTATAAGAAGTTATGCCTGACGCGAGGAGGGCGATATCGCGTGCCGGAATATAGGCTTAATTGCCTATTAAAGATCAAAAGCATGAGTTAGTCTCATGCTTTTGATTGGGGAGAATACAACAAAGAGAGGATTACTCAATCCAATTAGACAATAATTTGAACTCGAAATCCTTATTCTTTGGATCATTGTTGGGAATATGAACGCGTAGATCATGTTTTCCGCCCATTGTGGCATGCATCATCAAGGGAAAGGAAAGCGTAGTGGTTTCACCGGGCTGGAGGGTCATTTTTCCGATTGTTGGGGTTGGAGGGCAACATCCTTCAACAACCTCAATATATGGTGCTTTGGTAAACACCAGGGGTTGATCCCCAACGTTTTTAAGTGTGAAGGAGACTTGAACGGTTGATCCCAGTTTTTGATCGCCGAGATCTACTGTCTGCTGATCAGTCTGCAAACTGGGGCCTCCGGATGTTTCAGGTGTATACGGAGTCGCTTTTTTCTGGAATACAAAAAATGCCGCAATACTTAATACTACAATTCCACCAATCACAAATAATAAAGTGGTTTTCTTCATTTTCGATTTTCCGGCTTTACTTTTCACGCTCATTTTTTTCTCCGATATTCTTTCGTCATCTACTGATCTTTTTCTCAACTTATTCTAAAAGCAGCATTGGTTTAAAACAATAAGCCATTCTGCCTGTTTGAGAATAGGTATAAATGCGTATCCAAGTTCACGCCAGACAGCGTTAGTAAATAGTGGTTTTCTTCGATATTATGAGATGGCTGAAATTTTATTAACCCAGGAGCTAGCATTTCGTGGAAAGTACAGAGAACCAAGAATTGCAAAATATAAAAAGAACCGATTCATTTCGCTATATTCATCAATTAATCGGAAAGCTCAATTATCCAGTTTCATTAACATGGGAACATGTGGCGATTATTTTCATTTCAGTTGCGGCGATTCTCACACGATTCACTAAATTGGGTGAAAGGGTAATGAGTCACGACGAAAGTCTGCACGTATTTTATTCCTGGCAGCTCTCCATTGGAAATGGGTTCGTGCATACCCCCATGATGCACGGACCATTATTATTTGAATCCACGGCGTTAATGAATTTGTTGTTTGGGGCCAATGATTTTACATCACGGCTAATCCCGGCGCTGTTAGGAACTTTTATTGCTATTGTTATCCCACAAATGCTCAAACCTTGGATTGGCAGGATTGGAGCGATGGCAGGGTCTTTTCTATTCTTGATTTCGCCATACATGTTGTATTACTCACGATATATCCGGCATGATACTTTGGTGATTGCCTGGATGTTGTTGGTGGTATTTGCGATATTTGCATACCTCAAAGATCGAAAAGAAAGATATCTTGTTTTACTTGTTGCACCATTGGCACTAATGTTTTCTACAATGGAGATCACTTTTATATACCTGGCAATTTTTGCCAGCTTTCTATTTACACGAATGTTATGGATTAACGGATTGCACTGGAAGACAATTAAGGCATCTCCAGAATTCGATATATTGATCCTGATGGTTACAATGGGAGGGTTTTTTTCTTCAGCGATTGCTCTTCCCATTATCAATCCAATTTTCCTGCGGTTAACCAAAACTCCCTTTGTAGATATATCAATATTAGGAAGCCAGGGAAGCGAATGGATTTCTGGACCAACTGCAATTCGTTTAATTAGTCTTTTCGGTCTGTTTGCGATTGCAAGTTCGGTGATTGGCTTTTTGTGGGGAAGGTCGCGGTGGTTGAAATTGGCTGGATTGTTTCTAGGAATTAGCATTCTTACATTCACTACTTTTTTTACCAACCCGTCTGGTTTAGCCAGCGGTTTCATCGGGTCACTTGGTTATTGGCTTTCTCAACAAGGGGTGGCTCGAGGCGGTCAACCCTGGTATTACTTTTTTATTGTTTTTCCAATTTATGAATACCTACCTATAATTGGCGGCATAGGGGCAGCAGTATTTTTTTCAATCCAGCGAAAACATTTATCCGAATTAGCCAAAGTGTTTATTCCATTTCTCTTTTGGTGGGCAATCGGAATATTTCTGGCTCTTTCTTTTGCCGGCGAAAAAATGCCCTGGCTTTCTACACACCTGGCAGTACCATCTATTTTTCTTACAGCTTGGTGGATTGGGCAAATGCTGGAAGGTAATTGGAGGATCAATTCCACTCACATCAAGAGGGATGAATGGTTCAACCGGATCGGGTCGGTGGGTATTGGCATCCTAGTCTTATTGACCATGCGTACTTCATTTTTCGTAAATTATGTTAATTACGATTTTTCTACAGAATATATTGATTACGCTCATGGCGCTCCTGGGGTCAAGTGGGTTGTGAATGATCTGCAAGCGATCGCCAACCATACCGGTGCCGGCAAGGCTCTGAAAATTGCGTTTGATGATGAAGTCTCGTGGCCCATGAGCTGGTATTTAAAAGATTATTCAAACCGGGTCTATTTCGGTGCGGAGCCAAGTCGTGAAACATTGAATGCGCCAGTCGTAATTGCCGGCCCGAAAAATTGGAAGAAAGTCGAATTAATTCTGGGGTCAAACTATCATCGTTTTGAAGTAATCAGGCTGTGGTGGCCAATTGAAGATTACAAAAATTTGACCTGGGAGCGAATTTGGAATGCTGCGAAAAACTCCGAAATGCGAAGAGCGCTTTGGAACATCTTGTGGAATCGGGACTATACGCGTTACGCCAATTTGACCGGAGAAACAATTGATCCACCTACAACTTGGCCTCTGGCAGAGAAGATGCGCGTTTATGTCCGGAAGGATATTGCTCACCAAATACTCAGCCTGAGTATGGGGACGACTATGTTAGAAGACATTCCCCAGCAAGTGGATGCTTATGCAGATATAAAACGAACAATTAATCCAGACCTGGTCATCTCGGCAGGTGAATTAAATTCACCTCGGAATATTGCTATTGGAAAGGATGGCAGTATTTATGTAGCTGATTCTGGAAATTCGCGAATCGTCAAATACAATGCAAAAGGTGAGTTTGAAACAACTTGGGGCAGCAGAACAATTGATGGTCAGACTCCACCTGCTCCAGGGTCTTTCGCAGAACCCTGGGGAATCGCAACAGACAATGATGGCAATATTTTGGTTGCAGATACCTGGAACCATCGGATCCAGAAATTTGACTCTAATGGGAATTTTCTAATCCAATGGGGCTTACCTGGCGAAGCCAAGGACGGACTTGATCGTTTATGGGGCCCACGTGGGGTGGTTGTTTCACCGGATGGTAAAGTTTTCGTAACCGATACCGGGAATAAGCGAGTAGTCGTCTTTACATCAGAAGGAAAACCACTATATGAATTTGAAAATGAAGGTTCGGCCAAACTAGATGAGCCTGTTGGAATTGCAATCAGTTCTGACGGAAAAGTTTTTATTGCTGATACGTGGAATTTCAGGGTGGCTGTTTTTTCCCAGGAAGGGAAATTTTTTTATGCCTTTCCAATTCAGGCTTGGTCAAGCGATTCAATCGACAACAAACCTTTTTTGGCGATGGGGAAGGACAATCTCATTTATGTTTCAGATCCAGAGAATTCTCGCATTATGGTTTTTTCTCAGGACGGAAAACCAATTTACACTTTTGGCGAACCAGGGGTAGAGGAGAATAATCTCTATCTTCCAATTGGAATTGCGATTGGATCGGATCATACTCTTTGGGTAGCCGATGCCGGCAATAATCAACTCAAACGATTTGAAATTGATTTGCTTTCTGTTCCATGAAAGAGTCAAAATGACAAAATTTGATCCAGATCCCCTGATAACCCCAAGAACGCATCGGCGTCGTCGAGAGTTTGAATTGGCAAGTAAAATCCTTCATATTTTTGAGATTCTCATTGTTATTACTTTCTTTGTACTTGTGGGATATGGCATCATTACTATGCAAAAATTAAATAATCAATCAAGAACCAATTGGGACCTTCCAACATTGACTCCCACCCCTTTGATACAAGCATTAATCTTACCGGGAAGTGGTTCAACTCAGGCAACAAACTTCGAACCTCAAAATTATCAAAATTTACTTCCTGCCCATTTGCTTCCAGCAATAAAGACTTTCTTAATAAATATTCCAGTTTCTACTCCAGTTCCTGAACAGGGTATCCGCATCCAAATTCCTGCTCTTGGTATTGATTCACCAATTGTTCAAGGTGATGGGGGAGAACAATTAAAAAAGGGAGTGGGACAACATTTGGGTACAGCTAACCCTGGGGATGTCGGTAATATGGTTCTTTCAGGACACAACGATACATTTGGAGAAGTTTTTCGATACTTAGATAAACTTAAAGCTGGGGACGAAATTATCGTTTATTCATTCAAGCGATCATATACATATATCGTCGATGGATGGACACTCGTGAACCCAGATCAGGTGGAAGTAATGGATCCTACTTCATACGCAAGCATAACGCTCATATCTTGTTACCCGTATTTGGTTGATAATCAAAGAATAATTGTCAAAGCTCGCTTGCAAAACGATTAATTATTCAAGTACAGGATGGAATGAAATGATTGGTCGATCCAAAGTTGCTGTTGTAAAAGGTGGGGGTGATCTGGGAACTGCTGTGGCGATCCGTTTAGTACAAGCCGGGATGTGGGTAGTTGTAACAGAGCTTTCCAACCCGTTGGTTGTCAGGCGGGAAGTCGCATTGGCATCTGCAATTTTTAATGATAAAACAGTCATCGAAGGCAAATACACTGGCCGCAAGGTCCAAGATTACGACGGTGTACTGGCAGCCTGGAAGAATGGGGAGACCCCGGTCATTGTAGACCCATTAACTAGGATCGTAGACAGGATTCGTCCATTTGTGATCATCGATGCGATCATCGCCAAGCGAAATACTGGCACAACCAGCAATTCGGCACCCATTGTGATTGCACTAGGGCCAGGTTTTCAGGCTGGGGTTGACTGCCGCGCTGTGATTGAAACACAACGGGGACCAGATCTGGGCCGACCCTTGTATTCTGGAGAGGCAAAAACTGATACCGGTATTCCAGGATTGATCGGGAATGAGACATATCGCCGTGTCTTGCGTGCTCCAGTGGACGGAATTTTCATTTCGTGTGCAGCCATTGGCGACCTTGTGCATGTTGGCCAGACAGTGGCGGAAGTTGGTGGCCGAGCGGTTAAAGTTGAGATCAATGGGATGATTCGCGGCTTATTAGCCGATGGACTCTTCATTTGGGCAGGCACAAAAGTAGGTGATATTGATCCCAGAGGCGAACGCGAATTATGTTTTCATGTTTCAGATAAAGCTTGGAAAGTAGCGGATGGAGTCCTGGAAGTGATCCACGTTCTTGAATCCAAACAAGCATAAATTTCTCGACCATCAAGATATTAAATCAATGAGGAGAATCATTTAATGAATAATGATCAAAATACAGCTTATAGGAGTGATTTCCACCTTACCAGCCTTTCAAGCTGCTCCGGTTGCGCTTCCAAGATCAGCGCCAAGATGCTTACCCAAATCCTCGCTCCCACTCAAGGTATTTTCAATGCCGTCAATTATCCTAATCTTCTGGTAGGTTTGGAATCGCCGGACGACGCTGCGGTCTGGAAACTGGATGACAAACGTGGACTGGTGCTAACCACAGACTTCTTTACCCCCATTGTTGATAACCCTTACGATTACGGGCGCATCGCTGCCACCAACGCCATCTCGGATGTTTATGCTATGGGCGGGACCCCATTTATGGCTCTTAATATCGCTGCCCTACCGCCGGACCTGGATCCAGAAATCCTGCAGCAGATCATGCTGGGTGGCTCAGAAGCTGCCCGCGATGCCGGTGTCGTTATTGCCGGCGGCCACACTGTGCGCGATGCCGAGCCAAAATATGGTCTGGCAGTCGTCGGCTTTGTAGATCTAGAGGCCATGTTCACCAAAGGTGGAGCACTCCCAGGCGACACCCTGGTACTGACCAAACCAATCGGTTTTGGAACAGTCACCACCGCTCTCAAACGAGAGAAAGCCCAGGCGGGTGACGTGGCTATCGTTACCAAATGGATGACACGGCTCAATCGTGATGCCAGCTTGTTAGCACATGAATTTGGGCTCAAAGCCGTTACCGATGTCACTGGTTACTCTTTACTCGGCCACAGTTCCGAAATGACCTTGGCGAGTGGAGTGGCGTATAACATCGAATTCGATCAAGTACCTTTTCTGGATGAGTCGCTCTCTTATGCGCACCAGGACATCTTCCCTGGTGGTGCCGGCGACAATCGCGATTTCTACGGTTCACGCATTACTTTCGAGCGCGAGTTGGTAGAGTGGCAAAAAATGATGCTTTTCGATCCGCAAACCAGCGGTGGTCTGCTCATGGCCGTGCCTTCAACCAAACTATCTGCTTTCGTTGCCAGAGCCCAGGAGATGGGCCAGCCTGCCTGGATCATCGGAAGTGTCACCCAGGGTTCGGGAGTGCATGTAAGATAATAAACCACTCAATATTCACCATTCATAAACCAATTAATTGCATGTTTTGCGTTTTGTTTTTTTAAAAAGAGAGCAGTTCATAAATGATATGAACTGCTCTGTTATGAGACAAATGACGTTTTATTGAATGTCTTTCAGCATCAATAAATACTGTTCTTGGTTGATTTCACCTCTGGCGTAGCGATTTTCTAAAATCTCACGGGCAGACTGAGGTTCATTGGTTCTTTTTTCTTTATTCGCTTGGAAAAGTGATCGCGCAAAAATTACTCCTAATCCAATTAAAACAATCCAGAATAGAAACATTCCACCAATCATTCCAAAACCCATCATTGTTCGCCTTCCTTAGCGGTCTAAATCTGAAAGAATTTTCTGGTATTCATCGCGCGTGATTTCGCCTTTAGCGTAACGCGCCTGTGCAATATCCTTAGCTGATTGACTCAATGGAGCCTGAGTACCAGACTGAGTAGAATTTCCGTTTGTTCGGCGAACAGCCCACACGATCAAATATATCAGGCCAATCAATACTGCAATGGAAAAGATTGCGCCTATGATCATTCCGATCCATCCCATTCCGCCGTACCAATAATTTCCCATCATAATAATCCTTCTCTTTTCTGGATATTTATCCAAATATTTCTTTACTCGAAATTGCTCTTACTTTTTTATGATAACAGAGGAGGATAAAGCATTTTTGAAGCAAATGTAAAGTTTTGATGAAGATAGATAGTTATTGTTTAAATAGCCACTGGTAAGGTGAAGCGGAATGTAGTCCCTTTCCCCTCGCCTGCGCTTTCAGCCCAGATACGCCCTTTGTGTGCTTTAACAATCGATTGAGCAATGGTCAATCCGATGCCGCTGCCTCCACTCGCACGTGTCCTTGATTTATCGGTTCGATAAAATCGATTGAAAATAAAAGGTAAATGATCCGGTGAAATACCAATACCAGTATCTGCAACAGAGATAACGATTTCAGATTTTTCTCTAGTTGCTGCTAAAGTCACGTTGCCGTTTGTGGGTGTATATTGCAACGCATTACCAACCAGATTAGTGAGCACTTGAAGGATGCGATCTTTATCCGCAAATACATTAGGAAGGTTTGCGTCTAGTTTTGTTACGAGATGGATCCCTTTTTCATCAAACTGACGGCCAAGATGTTTCAATACAGATTCGATGAGATCTACTGAAGAAACAGATTCCGGTTTCAGATGGTAAGCACCGGCTTCAACCCGGCTAAGTTCTTGTAAATCATTTACCAATCGCTGTAAACGGTCGGCTTCAGAATAAACTTGTTGGTATGATTCCGGCGTTGCAGGGATGACACCATCCATCAGACCTTCCATATATCCTTTGATTGCCGCGAGTGGGGTACGCAACTCGTGGGATACATCACCGATCAACTGCCGACGCATGATCTCTGCCTTATCAAGTTTGTCTGCCATCTGATTGAAACTGAGTCCAAGCTGATCTAACTCATCCAATTGATTTGATTGTAAATTTCCTGAAACTTTAAGTCTTTCTTGGTATTCACCTTCTGCAATCCGGTGGCTGATTAACATCATTCGCTGGACCGGTCCAACAACCTGCCGGCTTATGAAATAACTTGCCAGCATCGCAGCTATTAACGCTGCCCCAGCTGCCAGGGAAAGTGCCTCAAAGACTGCGGCTTGATAATTAGTAAATAGTTGCATCTCCAGCAATTGTGGATTTCCCCCCATGCTATTTCCAGACATCATTGCACTCATTCCAGTCATATGTTGGTCAAATGCGACCGGAACAGCCAAACTCGTTGCAGTCGCAAGAACAACAACACCGACTAAAACTACAATAACATAAGAAAGGAATACTTTCCAAGCGAGATGTGTGCGAATAAATTTTAACATGCAGCCACCTATTTATCTTCGAACCGATAGCCAACCCCGCGGATTGTTTCGAGAAAACGATCTTCCCCCAATTTTTGTCGTACATGCCCAATATGAACATCTACTACACGGGTATCACCAAAATAATCGTACCCCCAAACTTTTTCTAGAAGTTGTTCCCGGCTTAGCACCATGCCTTGATGCTGGGCAAGGGCAAATAAAAGATCAAACTCTACAGTAGTGAGATCGATCAATTGTCCTTCCACCCACACTCTTCGTTCAGAAGGATCAATCCGAATGTGTGAATAAACGAGAATAGATGATGTTTCTGAAGGGAAATTTATGTTTTGAATTCGTCGCAGTGCAGCTTTTATTCTAGCAATTAATTCGCGCGGACTAAAGGGCTTGGTCAAATAATCATCTGCGCCAACTGATAAGCCAATAATTTTATCTGTTTCCTCAGAACGAGCTGTAAGCATGATCACATACACATTTGACTCGCGGCGTAAATTTGTGAGGAGCTCAATCCCATCCATTCCAGGCAACATTACATCTAATATGATGATATCTGGTTTGAAAGTCCTGGCAGTTGCTAACCCATTCGTGCCATCCATAGCAGATAAGAATTCATACCCTTCGGCCTTCAAATAAGCAGTGACAACAGTATGGATTGAGGGTTCATCATCAATCAAGAGTATTTTTGCTGAGGTCATACTTATTCCTTTCGATTGTAGTATCTAAAGATAATCATAAATACATTTTACATATAAATAGGGATCGGCGATTAAACCGATCCCTGTATAAAAATCCAGTGATTGTGGCTATTCCCACATTTCGATGAATGTTCCATGCCAGGTATGGAGAAATACTTGTCCGGAAGAACCATTTACGCTCAACATCCCGGTTGGTTTACCATCTTTTAGGATATCAATAGTGAAATAACCATAGAACTGGTCTGGATTTGTATCAGCTTGATACCCGGGGAATTGCTGATCCAAATATTGCTGGGCGATCTTGATAGCTTGGTCAGAGGTTACGGTCATAGTTGCAGAATTAGAACCGGCTGTGTTGTTATTTCCACCCATCATACCGTTCACTCGCCCCATCATTCCACCGACTCCACTCATAAGGCCATATTTCTGGTTCCACATCATATTCGGACCATATTCAGGGAAAACGGAAAGATTGCTAGGATCGACAAGCAATTCCATAGCACCAATGCCAGTACTCTTTTCTGTGATGCGGGCATATGCACCATTATCAAAGATCATGATCTCTTTGAGCTCAAGGTCAGAATTGTTAAGCCCTTTTAAATAACTTTCAACTGCTTGTTTGGCTTGATCAACAGTGAGGGGTTTGCCATTCGCAGTACTGCCAGATTGGTAACCACCCATCATGTTATAGCTATTGCCCATCATGGAATAACTTTGATTCGTGTTTCCTCGCCCCATCATAGTAAAAGGAAAGCTACTTGCTACACCCACATTGGAACGACCAACCAACAATCCTGCACAAAAGATTAATGCACCTACCGCGATCACCCCAATTACAACTAATGTAATGACTAATACTTTTTTCATCTATTTTTATCTCCTATCAGATATTGATTCCAAATTTATGTCTTTAGTGTAATTGGGCTAGATAAAGTCACTATGAAGCATTTCTAAAGGTTCTGTAAAGATAATTTGGTAAGGAAGCAAGAAGTGTAGAACTTGAGTTGTCTTAAAGTGATCAAATCACTTACCTTTTTGGGTTAGTCATATTTCAGATATTGATTCAAGCTACTTAAGTTCACTCAAGTATCTGGGCAGAATAACTGTGGATTCCGCCACCGCCCGCCTTTGAGACAACATCTATGAAGACGGTTTGGTTTACCAGATCAGGATTGTAGATAATTTCTCCCAACCCATCACAATGGTCAATAATTGCATCAATGACGCCATAAGTCTTAAGTAGAGCGTTTCTTACTCGAATGGCACAATTGGGGCAGTTTAATCCTGAAATGGCAATATATGTAACCCGGATTAAGCGATTTTCTTCTTCTGCAATCGTTTTTTGAATTGGTTTGATTTCACAGGGGTCATTCATTGTTTTTATCCTTTATGAAAATTTTCACTTGAAGAGCGCCAACCACTCTTGCCCAGAGAGTGAGAGGCGCTCTTTCAATAGGAGGAGATACTTCTAAATATAAACAAAAACAGACCACGTAAACAGTGCTATATCCCCCAATAATCGATAGGCGTAATTGCTTAGCGAAAATCAAGCGACACGGCGCATGACAAATGCTTTCAGAGTTCGTATCATACAGAATAAGCTTTGATATTGAATCTTGGAATTGAAATGGCGAATCACTTGATGACTACTCAAAAAAGAATTCTTATTCCACTGGGAGTTGGCTTATTCGGAGCAATATTTCTAACGGCGATTTATTTTGGGATTGTTTCGTGGGCAGAAAGCCCCCAGCATGCCGCTGAGTTTTTCTGGCAAGATCGTTGGATTGTCATCCCCATTATCTTGGGATTTGGGATACAAGCCGCGTTATATACCATTTTGAAGTTAAGGCTATTCATTCCTTTGGGGGGAACCGGCTCAAGCGGTCCTATGGTTGGAGCCAGCGGCACCACTTCCACAATTGCTATGGTAGCTTGTTGTGTTCACCATGTTACAGATGTTTTGCCAATCTTAGGGTTAACTGCAGCCGCAACATTCCTGGCAAAATACCGGCTGGCTTTTATGGGGGTTGGGCTTGGAACAACTTTTATAGGTATCGGTTATATGCTATTCCTTCTTTTACGTGAAAGGCGAAAAGTCAAGCGTTTCATTGCAATCACACAAAACAAAATGGAGATAACATGAAATATTCTAAAATCATAATAATAGCTCTGCTTGCAACAATATTTCTAGCTGCTTGTACTACTGCAAAACCATCTGTGAAATACTCGTTAGCCCAATCGACTTCAACGGGTTGTTCAACCCCCAATGCAGGTGAGACGGGTGCTTGCCAGGTAAATGGCACCCCCGGTTCGACAGTAGTGCCAACTCAAGGGGTTGGTCAACAGTCTGACTTAACAAAATCAGATTCTCAGGGTGCTGTAACTGTAGAAATTACTCCGCTGAACTTGGACCAACCTGGTGATACCCTGTTGTTTGACGTCTCTATGAATACACATTCAGTGGATCTAAGCATGGACCTGGCTCAACTAGCCACTCTCACAACGGATACTGGAAAAACAATTCAGGCAACATTGTGGGAGGCACCAAAAGGTGGTCATCACCTTGAAGGAAAACTCTCTTTTCCTGCTACCCTGGATGGGAAAAACCTTTTAGATGGAGCTACCAGTATCACGCTCACGATTAACAATGTTGATGCACAAAGCCGTATTTTTATCTGGCAATTGAATAAATAAACTGGAGGAAAGAATGTCAAAAAAACATGTTTTGATAATGATTGCTTGTTGCTTGATTCCTGTGGCTGCAGCCGCCGCGATTTTTTTATTCAAGATACCTGTAAATAAAGTACTCCTCTTTGGATTGTTTTTGTTTTGTCCTTTATCTCACGTGCTCATGATGGGTATGATGGGTCACGGAAATCATGAAGGACATGAACATCGCCAATCGTCCGAAACAGCCTCAAAACCCTCTCCGAAGGAGTTGGGTGAAGGGTAACAAAAAAATGAACAATAACGTCCCAACCTTTGTTAATAGAAAGCGGATCAAGCCATTCCTTGGGTTCCAACGAATCACAGGAAATAAAGGTTGGGACTTTGTCATTCTGGGAGCGATTGTGGGTGTGGTTCTAGCGGTCCTCTTCTATACGGTTTTATTAATAAATTCAACTGTTTCTACAATTCAGTACTCTCCAAATGACGTGGTTTACGGGGAAGAGATCCATGCAATACATAGCATGGATTCCAACCCCAATTCTCAATATTTCAATTTTCCTCCTACCAGTTCTACCGGGAAATCAGAATTCCGAATTTCGGAACATTTTTATGATTTTGGAGAGGTTAACTCAACTCAAGTGTTAACCCGCACTTTTATCATAGCCAATATGGGTAGTTCTCCTTTATTAATTCTGCGTGCCTATACCACGTGTGGTTGCACTACAGCGGATTTTACAGCCGCAGAAATTCCACCCGGCAAAGTTATTTTAATGACTCTCAAATTTGACACCGGATTTCATAACATGAGTGGCACAACTGTCCGCCGGGGGGTGATGATTGAAACCAACGATCCGAACCAGCCAATCCAGGAAATCTGGATACAGGCCTCGGTAAGATGAACCGGATTTCTTTTTCTGGCACCAGCAAATATATGGAAGAAATACTTTGATCACTCGTCGTGAATTTCTTAAAGATGCTGTGTTGGGATTGGCGTCAGTGATGATTTTACCAAGAAAAAATTGGAGTTCTTTTGTTCCAATTTCACAGGAAGAGCGGTTGGGTAGAGTAACAGTTGGAATGGCAGAAGTTAAAAATAAACCTGATGCAGATAGCATTACAATCTCAAAAGTGTACGAGGATACAATTGTCCCTTGGGTCCATGACGTAGTCGGCTGGCAACCACTTAGGCATAACCAACGCTGGGTAGAAACACCGCAAGGGTATATCTGGGCGCCTTACCTTCAACCTGTAAAAAATATACCAAATGAGGCAATTAAATTATTGCCTCAAACAAGTTTGGGAACAGGAATGTGGGCGGAGGTGACGATCCCCTATGTTGACATAATTCTGGCAAATCCTCCGGCACGTTCGCCTTGGTTACAGGAAGATCAGACCCCGCGACTTTATTATTCACAGGTTTTCTGGATAGATCAAACCAAGCAAGATGAACAAGGGCAAACCTGGTATCGGGTTAATGAACGGTATGGATATGGTGATCTTTTTTGGGCGAAAGCAGAAGCATTTCGTCCCTTGTCACGAGACGAAATTGCACCAATTAATCCGGATGTAGGGGACAAACGGATTATCGTTAACATTGCTTATCAGACCCTTTCTTGTTTTGAAGGCAAAAATGAGGTTTATTTCGCATTTGTTTCCACGGGTATCCAAGAAGATATGTTTGGAAATCGAACTCCTCAATGGGAAACTCCCCTTGGAATACGTCCTATTTGGAGGAAATTAATTTCGGTACACATGTCAGGTGGTTCCACGGGGGGCGGATATGACCTACCAGGAGTAAGTTGGACAAGTTTGTTCGAAGGTAATGGAGTCGCGATCCATTCGACCTTCTGGCACAACAACTTTGGCGAAGAAATGTCCCATGGGTGTGTAAACTGTTCTCCAGACGACGCAAAATGGATTTTTCGTTGGACTAATCCAGTTGTTTCTTATGATCCCGGAGATCTGACAGTCGGTATGCCTGGCGGAACAAGGGTTGAAGTGATCGATTCCTGATTATTTGGGAATTGCAGCGAAACTTGTATCTACTAACTACTATTAGCTGGAGCATTCAAATTTCCGTGCTCACAATTATCGGATATAATCAAATTGGATAAATTCTATCTTATTTAGGAGTTGTCAAACAAATGTTGCTAGGTTATCTGTTAGCCTTACGTGAAGGATTGGAAGCCGCGCTAATAATTGGGGTCGTTATGAGCGTGCTGCGGAAAATGGAGCATCAGGAACTCAATAACGCAGTTTGGCTTGGAGCGATCAGTGGAATATTGGTAAGCGTTATTGCTGCACTGGGTCTCAGTTGGATAGGCGCCGAGTTTGAAGGTCCCGGAGAGCAGCTGTTCGAAGGGATTTCCATGATATTCGCCGCAGGGGTTATAACCTGGATGGTTTTTTGGATGAGAAAACAATCCGGTGCCATAAAGATCAAAATTGAATCAAATGCCCGTCAAGCTGCACAAGGGCAGGGCAAGAGGGCATTGTTTTTATTGGCTTTCCTTGCAGTAGTAAGAGAAGGGGTTGAACTGGCTCTTTTCTTACTGGCGATTAAGTTTACAACCAAACCGTCTCAAGAATTTTTTGGGGCGGGTTTAGGACTGTTAACGGCCATTGTCATCGGCTGGGGTGTGTTTGCCACAACCCGAAAGTTGAGTCTCGCGCGGTTCTTCCAATCGACAAACGTTCTGTTGGCTCTGTTCGCAGCCGGTTTGGTAGGACTGGGCATTCATGAGTTTAATGAATTAGGATGGATCCCAGGGATCGTTGAACATGTGTGGAATTTGAATTCATTTTTACCCGACCAGTCCACCCTAGGGCAATTACTCAAGGCTTTGGTTGGTTACTCCAGTAGTCCATCCCTGAGCCAGGTAATCGGGTACTTTGGCTATTTTGCTGTATTAGGCGGTATTGTTTGGAGTAAACGCCAGAATTCTCTTGTACAGGATTCAACTGTAAACCCAGGAGTTTAGCTATGAAAAAAATTCACTTTTTAACCATTTTCTTGATTATTGTAATGTTTTCGATGTTAAGCGCGTGCCAATCTGCGGCAATTACCCTCAATAGTTCAGCAACTCCGGAAGTTGGCAAAGTCGTAAAAGTGGACGGCGGATCGTACAAAGATGTGTCTGTGACCGAATTAAAGACACTTATGGAAAATAAGGATTTTACCCTGGTAAATGTTCATATCCCAATTGAGGGCAATTTACCCAACACAGACCTTTCCATTTCGTTCGATACCATCGGGCAAAACCTGGATAAGTTACCGGCCGATAAGACTGCAAAAATTGTTCTATATTGTCGAAGCGGGCGCATGAGCACAATAGCGGCAACCGAATTAGTTAAACTAGGATACACCAACATCTGGAATTTGGATGGCGGAATGGCGGCGTGGGAACAAGCAGGTCTGTCTATTGAAAAATAACTAAATTAATTGATCTATTACTAAAGATTTACTAGAAAATTGAGGATTAGTACACCGTTCCCCCTTAAGACTCTAGAGGAACGATGTGGCAAGAACGAAGTGACACACCGTTCTCCTTATTTACTTTCCTCGCCTCTGAGAGAACCAAATACTAGTGTCTCTTTCAGAACGTTTTCCTGACCTAACCCCATGCAGATTCGTTAAATAGGAGTTATATGTCAACCCACCCAGAGCAAGATTGATCTCTCCTTGAATGGCTCTTTGGCAGTTCAGATTATCACAAAACACATACAAGTTTCCATTTGAAGCTTCGTAAAACTTCATCCATTTCTGTTTTCTGGAAATTTGATCTTTACTCACATCCCGCTCCACCTCGATGAATATTACCTCCCCTGTTTTGGGATCAACGGCAACAATATCCGGGATATAAGTTTCACCATTGGATAGATTGATAGACTGTGCACGTCCTCGGATTTGGTAACCTTCATCGACCAGAATTTCCCCAGCCTGTATGTTCAGAATTGTATGTTCTGGTGAAGAATGATGTCTTAATAGCATATCAAATTCATTTTCCTTCGGGGGTTTACCACTTAATACTTGATATGCAACTTGACCTTCCTGATTCAGGTGTAACACCGCGGGTTGATTTCCACCGGAACTTGATCCTTGCTCCAATATACCCCCAACCTGTTCAATTAAGATCGGGCATGATTTATCCTCATCAGTCATCAGCCAATTCAAAGCTTCGTCCAGATTTTTATTTGCTGCCGATAACGAAAGACGTTTAGCCATCACCTTTATGATAGTCGGTCGTAAGGCGATCCCCATTTCACCCATCACAAGAATTGCGGTCGCCGTTTTCTCAAAGGTCTTCGACTCCTTCCAAATTTTTATCCAATCAGGAATAGTTGCGAGGGTTCCTGGATTATCAGTGACTAGGTTTGGCGATTGAATGTCCAGAGACACAATATCTTTCTGTACCTGTCGAAGAGCAGATAGATGGGCTTCTAAGGCAGATTTCTCAGCCAGTAATTTCTTGTTCATTTCTTGTGTATCCAATAACGATTGTTCCAGATTAGCATACTTCTGACTGAGTTCTTGTAAACTCCGTTTGACTTCAATGATCTCATTTGGTTTTGCTTTTTTTGAAGCATCACCTTGTATAGCTCGCAACCGAACATGAATCAAGTATGCCAGGTCATCATCGCTAAACGAATTTATAGGGTGGTTTGCCTTTTCGCAAGACTCATCGTAATCCTGATCCAGAAACCTCAAAAGGGCGACAAGTTGCTTATGGGCGTTATCCCATAATTTCTGAGCGTCGATTTGCATTTTTTGCTCATGTTCTTCACTCTGCCCGATAATGTCTTTGGAGATTCGATTCGATTGGTATCGCTGGAATTCTTCTACCGAGAAATCAGCCATTGATTCTTCTCCAAATCTGATTTCAATTCGCGGGCAACCTCCAGTTTCTGGTTTGCTAGCTCTAGGTTATTTTCTTCTGGAGCACTCACCCATTGCAAAGCACCACGTGCGGCTTCGAGATAGCTCATAGTAGTCGAAAGCATTTTCTTGTGTAAACCCACACCAATTGGGGGAACTTTAGCTTGATCTACTTCTTTAGCAAGAGCTACTACGTGTTGCAAGGTCAGTTGCGCTAACCTGGATTGTGAAAATAGATCTCCTTGTTGTTGTGCAGAGAGAACGTTTGCAATCTCACTATCAAGCACAGTAAGTTCCGAAATCCATCCTTTAGCAGACTGCCGGTAATCTTCAACCTCTTTGATTTCCGGCGATAAAAGAACTGGTTTCCCTTGGTCGTCCAATGGAGAAACGAATGCGCCAATTATCGTGAAAACCGCAGCCAGACCTAAAAGAATCCAACCTAACTTTCGTAGCTTTTCTTCGGAGATCTGAATTTCAGGTTCCCTAGGATTATTCACTGTCATGACCAAATTCTCCCGTTTCAAGAATTTGCGTGATGACTTCCAGGTCGGAAGCAGCAGAGTTCCGTTTTCCTCTTTGTTTCAGCTCCGCAATCACCTGTTTGCCACGTTCATAATCGATATTGCGGATAAATTCAATTCTTTCAGCAACAACTTCAAAAACAGGGGTGGTAATATTTGGCCGGTAACGCAGCTGAATATGCCCTTCCACTCCGATCCTGCTGCCTTTTTGAACATGTCCATATACCAACTCAGCCAGGGTGCCGTAAACCAGTACCCGTAATCCTTTCACCGGTTTCGATTCCGGGCTACCATCGATCATCAGATATAGGCGAACATATGGGATGGGGTCTTGATTCTGGGAACGCAAATAATCAAAATAGATATCCCCGGTGATGTCTCCACGTTGCCAGGTTAGATTGCCTTGTGCCATAATTTGTACTCTCCTCTTCATGAATGTTTTTTTGAATACGAAAGCCCTCAAAGGCTATGCTCAACTTAATTACTTGTCCAGCCTGCTTCCTCCTTGATTTCCAAAACCAATCCCAATGAATCTGCCAGGAGGCGCATACGATCCCTTTTCACTTCCGCAAAAAGCATCTGCCAGTTCCGGTCGGATGGAGAATAAAACGTGAATGACTGCTCAATCAGACGGACAAGATCTCGCGGTGCTATGGCTGCCAGGCGATCACTAGCTCCTCCGGCGCCAATCCCGGGACTTTCTTTCAGCTTGGCGATGGCCAGGCTGTACGGATTTTGGATACTGGACTGTGAAACACCATAAATCAACCAGGACACAAACGGAATTGCGCTCTTTTCTTGCTCGATCAGAATAGACCGGTTTTTCTTGTCTGCGCGAGCTAGAAGCTTGTCCAAAGACCAATTTCCCTTCGAATCAGTCACCACCGCCAACGATTGACTTGCCGACTTGCTTTGCGAAATCGATGAATCTTGGGTTGAAGAGGTATCTTTATTTTTTTGGGAATCTTTAAAGCTTTTAAGGATCTTTAAAAGGGTCTCAAAACAATCATTGGATTGCAGATCGAGCGTCCCAAGACAATCATTGAGGATGCCCTTGAGAGTCTCGGAACAATCCTTGATTAAATCTGAGAGTCTCAAAACAACCATTGGCTCTGTTTTGACAGTCTCAAAACAATCATTAACTAAATAACTGATCCAGGAATCAAATTCAGCCAGAACATCTTGGTTTTGAACTTTTGCAAAAAGGGATGAAGCAGCCTGTTGAATTGCTTGATGTTGCGGCGTTAGAGGATCAACCCGCTGAACTTTGAATTTCCAATCATAACTACCCTCTGCATTGGTCCGATGATCGGTGCGCTCTACAAACAGCTCCAGCAGATCTTGAAACTGTTTTCGGCGGGAAAATTCCGCGGTTGTGCGGTCACTTAATTCATCCTTGCGTTTCCCTCGCTCGATCCTTGCTGGCAGCCAGTTCGCTATCACACGCGCGTTCTTTATCCCTAATCGGGCAGCGATGGCTTCATAGCCGCCATCCATCCAGACCTCATCTCTGATTTCGCCAGTCTCATCATTGAAGTAGCACAGATTGCGTAAAATCAAAATGAACATGGCGGCATCTGCACCCAAGATAGGTAGCCAATTTTCAAGGAAGTACCAGCTTACAAGAATAAAATCTCCTGGAGCAACCAACCGGTCAGCCAACTGATCCATTTGATTGCCAAGCTCTCCTTCAATCCGGTGACCCACCAGTTCTCGAATGACATCCTGAACGGTCTGATGGTGTGGAATCATTTTGCTGAAGTCATCCGGAGGGAGTCGAACCGGATATTGAAAGATTTCTTTTGGATTGGCATTGATCGCTAGTTGCAACGCTGCCTCAGGCGACTCTTTTATCCCGTGAGCAATCAAGTAAGCCTTTAAATCTTCGGAGTCACCAGGTGTCAGCGGGGATTCAAAGAGTTCATATTTGTTGGAGGATTTTTTAGCTCGCCCTGAACGCTTATCTACTTCATGATCGGTATCAATTTTTCGCGTAAACCATTCCAGGCTGCCACCGGGGTGCAGTAAGCGAAAGAACTGAGCCCGGCTGATCCCAGCCCACTGACAAATTCGCTCAGCCCGAACGGATACTTTACAATTCCCTTTTCGTGTCTTTCCACCGCTTGCCAGGTAGTACTCCTGCCATAAAGCCATGACCAAGAAAATGACTTGGGAACCTACATACGGCAGCCAGCGAAGAGAATAAACTGGTAAGCGAACCACCCGCCCGGGCTCCAGTAGCATATTCCGTATAGAGCTGTACTGGAGTTCCAGCTCGATGAGATTTTTTTCACCATCTTCATGATCATAGTTTTCTTCTTGGGTGAGATCATCCTCACCCTCAACTTCCTGGCCACTGACTACAAAACAGACTTTGGCTTCTCTGTTTAAGACACCGGTAAGGAACCGCTGCAAGGTGCTGGTCACTCGATCCGCTAACCAATTCCGGCCATACGCATTGATGCAACCGATTACAAATGTGTCATTAGAAAATTTCACCAAATGGGTCGGTTTCACCCAGGTGTTAAAATCCGCCCGCAACAGGTCCAATTCGAGGTTGGCGACGGCTGCTTGCCAGACTTTTTGCGGTGAAAATTCAACGATTGCATCCATAAAAGAAATCCTATCGATAAAAATACTAATTTCGAAAAATGCAAAAATAAAGGCAAAAATCCAACTTTTTCTAAAAGGTTAGGGGATTATCCATTTCTTCCAGAAAAAGCCCTTCCACTTGCTTCCTGTTCACTCAACGTCAGCGGCTTCGTCTGCGTCAACGTCTGCGTCGTGTCAGCAGCACGTCTGCGGCACGTCAGCATGTACGCAGACGGAGTCCTTTGCTCAAAAAAATATCTGTCGATTTTCGAGGAAGCAAGGGAAGCCATTAACATTCTTCCTGAAACAAGGTTTTTCCAGTTGTCTTGAGTGATGGTTGAAGTTGTAAGTTTCCATTATGGAGAGCTTTCACACCCTCTATAACAAAGAACCAAATAACCTCTCCGACTGGCAAGGTGTGCTCCCTCGCAATCGTCCGAACTTCTTCCTTTAATAAGGCGGGAATTCGGAACGAGACTCGCATCTCCCATTGGGGGATAGTGCCTTGGTTTTTCTTCGATTTCTTCTTTTTAGGTGCCACTGATTTCTTTTCAGGAATTGGGAATGCTTCCGACAACCAATTCTGGTCTGTATTTTTTTGAGAAGGCAAAACAGGATTTCCTTGACCTCCTTCCGGAAACAGAGTCATCCGTTGGGCTTTTGGGTGAGCCAGAAGATTGAGTTCTCCAATTCGGTAAAGCTTTATCCCATATTCAAGGAATGCCCTGACGACTTCATCCCTGGGAACTGAAAGACGCTGAGCAATTTCAATGATTTGATCTACCACTCGCTGCGGAATTCCGCGGTATGTTACGGTTTCCTGCTTATGAACATGTTCCCAATTCCGCGACCGTTTCTTTTTGAAATCCGCTGTGGGAATTAAATCTAATGGTTGTTTCATGAGCATTGTGGAATCATGCGGTCGATTTTCCACAACATCGGTTAATGGAAGGGGATCGCGCAAACCTGTGAATGCATCTCGTCTGGCCATCTTGCCCTCTAATATTTCAATACAAGGGTTGCCAATTCTTTGTACTCTTGTGCGGCTCGTGATTCCGGAGCGTACTCAAAGATGGTTTTGGCTTCTGACCAACATTCGCGCAAAACCGTCGCCCGATGTATTGGGGAAATCACTTTCTCTTTGAAGGTCGCATGCAGGTCCTGCAGAGAGTCACGTGACTCATTGGTGCCATCAAAGAAGGTTGGCAAAATTCCCAGTAATCCACCCTTCCAATCTTTTTTATCTTTCAAAGTTTGGATCGTGGTGATGGTCTTCGCTAACGAATCCAAAGACGCAAACTCGGTTGCAGTCGGGATGATCACCAGGTCGGCTGCCCAGATCGCCCGTTCCTGTAAACCTCCCACTGAAGGAGAGGTATCAAAAATGATGTAATCCAGTCGGTCCTTTGTGAACGTTTTTAGAAGGTCTTTGATGTAAGAGATCGGCTGATCCTGGACACCCAGCATCATTTGCGCAGCAGAAGTCATTGAGTTTCCTGCGATCAATTGAAGGAAATCACGTCCTGTATCCCGAACCCATTGACGAATAAAAGTAATTTCGGTTGGAGAGTCTGGTTGGGTGGTTAGAAAATAATAAGCACCCATTTGGTTGTCCATACCTAATTCAATTGCACACTGTCCTTGAGGATCAAGGTCGATCAATAACACTTGCTTATTCTTCAAGGTCAGGCCGTGAGCCAGGTTCACAGAAGTGGTTGTTTTTCCTACCCCGCCTTTTTGATTACTTACAGTAACGATTCTGGTTGTCATCTGATTACTCCTTAGTCAATGAAATGCAATTGTGAACGACCTTCATGTCCATGAACCCGAACCACGTCCTCCAAAGACTGGTATAAACCTATGGCAAATGGTTCTCGAAGCCAATGTACAACAACCTGGCCGCTACTAAATAATGTTCCTTCGGCTACCTCTCCAATTCCAGAAACTCCAGTGAGGTCTTCAGTTCGAATCAATGTGAATCGGCGCATTTGATTTTTCGAGGAAAGAAGATTTGGTTCACTTGTCATAGGTTCTCCTTTTGAAATATTTTGGCATTCCGGCTTCCTGTTATGATCTCGAATTCTTGGTTTCTTCATAATTACTTTAGATGTCATAAGGTCTACCAATAAGCCATCCTTATAAGTAAGGCGGCATCCTGAGATCGTGTGTTCAAATACAATCCCTTCCGGCCAGGTAGATTTTTCGTCTCGGCTGAGACGAATATCCACCATTCGGAAAAGCCTCCCAAAAAACATACCTGGATCTTGTGCTCCTCGAGTTGGATCTACGATAACTTTCCAGAGATATCCTCTACTTTCAGAAGTCTTAACTTTTTCTTGGGGAAACAAATTATCAAAATATTTTTCTGGCATATCCAATGGTTCTCCGAAACTTAAAAATATTCTGGCAAACAGACGTGCAAATAGATCGGCAAGGAAATGAATTTGCCCTTACCTCAAGTGGGCTTAAGGGAATTGTGAAACACTTGATAATGAAATATCAACGCAAAAACAACCGCTCAAGAAAAATCACGGCGGTTGTTTACCACATACGATTATGGATTTATAACAATTAATTTGGAAAGATTGCTTCAATAATTCAAAGAAAATGACTTGACGAACCCAAGTAAAGAGGCTACTATACGAATATTGATCAACTACCGTAGCGTTCCGGGTAAGTGTGAACCAGCGTTCGTCGGTTTGGCTGATTTGCAGAACCCAACGCACAAATGGCACGGATTCAGGATCTTTGCTCATAACCCGGAGGTCGCAGGTTCGAGTCCTGCCCCCGCAACTGATTAATCGCGGACCGCAAGGTCCGCGAAATGCTTTAAACCAACCGGAGGTCGCAGGCCCCCTGACGGGGATAAAAATTCGAATCCTGCCCCCGCAACTGATTAATCGCGGACCGCAAGGTCCGCGAAAAGCTTTAAACCAACCGGAGGTCGCAGGCCCCCTGACGGGGATAAAAATTCGAATCCAGCCCCCGCAACTGATAATCGCGGACCGCAAGGTCCGCGAAAAGCTTTAAACCAACCGGAGGTCGCAGGCCCCCTGACGGGGATAAAAATTCGAAGCCAGCCCCCGCAACCTAAAAAAGACCGTAGCCCCAAGGATGCGGTTTTTTGATTGGGTAGAACCCCCGCAGGTCTCCGGCCCCCTGACGGGGATAAAAATTCGAGTCCTGCCCCCGCAACTGATAATCGCGGACCGCAAGGTCCGCGAAATGCTTTAAACCAACAGGAGGTCACCAGCCCCCTGACGGGGATAAAAATTCGAAGCCAGCCCCCGCAACCTAATAGAGACCGTAGCCCCAAGGCTGCGGTTTTTTGATTGGTCAGAACCCCAGGAGGTCACCAGCCCCCTGACGGGGATAAAAATTCGAAGCCAGCCCCCGCAACTGATCATAAACCAGAGTTCACAAGGCTCTGGTTTATTGATTGGGTAGAACCCCAGGAGGTTTCCGGCCCCCTGACGGGGATAAAAATTCGAAGCCTGCCCCCGCAACCTAAAAAAGACCGTAGCCCCAAGCTGCGGTTTTTTGATTGGGCAGAACCCCAGGAGGAGTTATCGGTCCCGTTTGCGGTTTGTCAGGCTAATGTATCAGGCTGGTTTCACGATCAGTTTTTATCTGAAGAGCCGGAAATTCTGAGGATTGCGGGGACACTCGTTGTGAAAGTTTATGAGGTACTGGATCTTCTGAAACCTGAGCCTGGGTTGTTAAAATTCTATGATCAATTTCACATCACAAGGTCAGGTTCGCTCCAGGTTCGGGTTATCCATTTTCGAGGTTAAATAGTTCTTGAAGGAAGACGACATTTCAACCAGTTCTCCTGTGGCTTTAGAAATAAAAAAGAATGGGTTTGAAAATTACGGATTGAAAACGAAGATACCGAATTTTCGTTAAGTTTCCTTTGCAGAAGAAAACGCAATTAATTCGGTTATTTTTTCTTTTGCCCATATGCCACCCGCAGAAACGCACTAAAAGCCAGGCCCAAGCCGATCCAATAGACCGGCCAATTAAATTGGGATGGCCTTAAATTGTTTAACGCGCTCTTGGACGCGGGGATTATCTGAATTGCATCTGCCATAAATGAGGTAAGAATCAATAAAACGCCCAAGATGAGTAAAACCCAAAAGGAAAGTGGAAAACGGAGGGCTTCCCCTTTTTCATTTTCCTTAAGCACGAACATTCCTCCCGTTATCATCAGTAACGAAATCAAAACAGGAGAGAGTACCGCACCCCACCAGGGCAGAGGGAATAAAAACAATAAATCGGGATCCAGCAAACTTTTAGGCCAGCCGATGAAAACGTTTAACCATAGGTAATAGAAAATATCCCAAACCCCAAAAGCGATGCAGGTAAAGCTCAGCCGCGATTGAAGATTACTGCCCGCGATCCAACCAATCGCCAGGAGCATGACTAAGGTTGCCAGCTCTCTTCCCAATTCGATGGCAGCGATTTGCTGGTCAAAGGGTGGAACTTGAAGGATCAAGTCGCCAATCCCGAATAACCGGCGCAGATAGACAACGACAGCCGCTTCCAGGTATGCCATGGCGATCGAAAAAATGAATATCCAGATGATCTTTGAAACCAGTCTTTTCATTTTTTGAGCTCCTGAAATTGATCCGCTCCTTGATCGAAAAAATGACTTGCCTCCGCGAAAATTCCTTTCGTAGAAACAGCCACAGACTCATCCGGGAAGTAGATTCCACCCAAGCCAAGAATGCGTCTTTCGGTTTTGGCGCTCCTTACCGCCTGGATTTTTACCAGTACTCCCACTGGAATTGGCTCGCGATATTCACTCAATAAGTTCGCGGTGGAAACCTGCCAGCCGGAACGGAAAACAGCCAATCCCGTGGCTTTATCCAGGAGCGTCTTTCGAACATCTTTGCCCAATGGGTGGCTCAGCCCGCGCCGGGTCCAGAGCCTGAGCGGGGAAGGGTTGAGCGTGGATTTCCGCTCGGCAGATGAGGATAAAAATTTGAGTCCAGCCCCCGCAACCTGATAGAGACCGTAGCCCCAAGGCTGCGGTTTTTTGATTTCTAATATCAGAATCATGACTTTCCCATTGTTTCCTAAACTTCTTGTTTTACTTCATATATATATTTAACTATAATCATTAAAATAATATCAGATATGAATCTCAGATTCTCTTTCTTAACAGGTCGGTAACATGCCAGAAAAAATGCCGTGTGCTATCATTATTATATATTTGGGGAACTTCGTTGGAGGGAGTAAATAATGGCAAATTTCATTACGAATTATGACGACAAAGATCTGAAGAAAAGACTTATCGAACTCGTTGAGAATTCCTCTGAGATGAAATTTCTCGTTGGCTTTTTCTATTTCTCCGGCATCAGAGAATTGTACAAAGGTCTTCTAGATAATCAAAATGTTACTTTGAAAATTCTTGTGGGTTTGAATATCGATCAATCCAATTTCCGATTGATCGAATATGCTGAGGAAATCGAAGAATTAACAGGAGAGGAAATTATTGAAAGTTTCTTTGGAGATATCAAAAAATCCCTCACCCATGACGATTTTGATACCAAAGAATTTTATGAACAAGTGAAATTTTTTATTGATTTAATCAACAAAAATCGGTTGATCATTAGAAAGACATACAAGCCAAATCATTCCAAACTGTACTTGTTCCATCTTCCAGGTCAAGTTGTCAGGGATCGGGTCTTCATAACCGGCAGCAGCAATCTAACTCGCGTTGCTTTAACCACCCAATCGGAATTCAATGTAGAAATAAGCGATTATGGCACCAAGGAGGCAGAAGAGTACTTCGATGCCCTCTGGGAAGATGCAGTAAAAATCACAGAAAATGATGTATTGAAAAAGAAGTTGACGGATATTGTTGAAAATAAAACTCTGGTAAAACAAGCGACTCCGTTTGAAGCGTACGCGTTGATCTTAAAAACTTATCTCGATTCATTTGAACAAAAGAGTCTAGGACAAACTGTTATTGACCTTCTTGAGAAAAATGGGTACAAAAAATTTGAATACCAGTTGGATGCTGTAAAACAATCCCTAGCAATCATTGAAAAACAAAACGGGGTCATCATTGCGGATGTGGTTGGACTTGGGAAAACCATTATCGCCTGTTGCGCAGGAATTGCATTGAAGAAACGCGGGATAGTTATCTGCCCGCCTGGATTAATGGGAGATAAAAATAAAACCTCTGGTTGGCGTATGTATCTGGAGCAATTCCAGCTCTATGATTGGGATGTTCGTTCTTGCGGCGACTTGGAGGAGACCGCAGAATACATCAATGCCCGTAACGACATTGAAGTAATCATCGTTGATGAAGTTCACCGGTTTCGGAATCAGGACACAAAGGATTATGATTTTCTAAAAAATATTTGCCGAGATAAAATCGTCATTCTCCTCACAGCTACACCTTTTAATAACCGTCCAGGGGATATTCTTTCGATGTTAAAGTTGTTTATTGACCCTAAGAAATCAACCATCACGTTAGAAAATGATCTAGCCGCCATGTTCAGGGCATACAAAGGGATGTTTGAAAGACTCTCCTACATCAAGAAAAATCATAACAGCCCAAACCCTGAAAAACGAGCACGTGCTGCGAAGTATTATTTAATCATTTTCGAAGAAAAAGAAATTGATCTTATTAAAGTTAAACAGAGAAGCAAATATCTTGCGGATCAGATTCGACACGTGATCGAACCAGTAACCATACGCAGGAATCGGTTAGATTTAAAGTACAACCCATTCTATAAAGATGAAGTCAAAGAACTTTCGGTCATAGCCGACCCAGAGGAATGGTTCTTTGAATTAACCAAAGATCAATCAGCCTTTTATGACAAAATCATCAAGGATTACTTTGGAGAGGAGGGCAAATTTAAGGGTGCGATTTACCGCCCCTTCGCGTATGAAACTGAGAAAAATCCAGACGAACTAGATGAAAAGGACAATTTTGAGTTCGTGCAACAGGAACAATTGTTTGATTTCATGCGGCGTTTGATGGTAAAACGCTTTGAGAGTTCCTTTGGTGCTTTTGAACAAAGTATCAGACGCTTCAAACGAATCACGGAAAACGTGCAGGAATTTATCAAGAAAACGGATAAATATATCCTTGACCGTTCCTTACTGGAAAAAATATATTCGTTAGACGAAGAGCAAATTGAACAGGAATTGGCGAATTTTGCCGAAATCCTCAAGCGTGGAGATTTTCCAAAGAACAACCGCATTTATGAGTTGGCGAAATTCGCGAACAAAAAAGAATTCCTTGATGATATCCGATCTGATTTGGATTTGTTCGGGCATATATTAGAACAATTAGAAAAAATAAATCTAATAAACGATGATCCAAAGTCGAATTGCTTAATTGAGCACATTACCGAAGTGATTAACCGAAAACCGCTCGACGGTGAGCCAAAGCGAAAAGTGATCATCTTCTCGGAATACACGGACACCGTTAGACATTTGGCTAAAAGTCTTAAAGCAGCTTTTGGTAACCGAGTGCTGGTTGAGGATGGTGGATTATCCGCTACGAAAATCAAGGAAATCAACCGCGATTTTGATGCGGCAAACACAGACCCAACAAACCTTTATGATGTATTGCTGTCCACTGACCGAATTTCTGAAGGTTTCAATTTGAATAGAGCGGGAATGATCATCAATTACGATATTCCCTGGAATCCGGTGAGAGTGATCCAGCGGGTTGGACGGATTAACCGCATCAGTAAAAAAGTATTCAATAATCTCTATATCGTGAATTTCTTCCCCACCGAAAAAGGTGCCGCACTGGTACAGTCCAGAGAGATTGCCAGCAACAAGATGTTCCTGATTCACGAGATATTGGGTGAGGATGCCAAAATCTTTGATATTGATGAAACACCCACCGCGGCAGGTTTATTTAATCGAGTTACTCAGAACCCGGACGATGCTGAACAGGAAAGTTTCTATACTCTCGTATTGAAGAAATATCTGGCAATCAAGCAAGACGAACCGGACCTCATTGAAAAACTGGAAGAATTTCCAAATCGAGTAAAGGTGGCAAAGCAAGGTTTTGAAAATGAATTGCTGGTATTTTTCAAGAAAGGGCGGATGTATGTTCAGGGTATCCACTATGCCAAGACGGATGATGGGAGCCCTTATTCAGCTTCACTTGAAGATGTTTTTGACAGGATTGAATGTAAGAAGGATGAACCCAAGTTGGAATTGAGCAAAGACTTTTGGAGAGCATATGAGGATGTTAAGGAATATCGGGAAGCATTTTTGGAATTCCCGGGTTCAAAAAGCAAAGAAACCCAGGCTATCAATAATTTAAAAACACTCCTAAAAAAACCCTGGGACGAAGTACGACCTTATTTGCCATACATCAGGATATTGCTCGATGACATAATCAATTATGGAAGCCTCTCAGATTACATGCTAAGAAGGATTTCCAATCTTGAGGTGCTCGCCGAGAGTAAACACAACGAAACAGTGATTGCCATTGATACCCTGATTAATGATCTCGGAGTAGGCTACCTGACGAGACAAAAGAATAAACAAACCAATCAGAAAAAAGAAATCATCATCGTGGTGGAGAACCAAAAATATGGCTAATCCGACCTTGGAACATCTCATCAAAGACTTCAGCACTGACGGGGTCATCCGTTTTTTTCGAGAAAGAAGCACAAAGTTTGCCACCAAGAAAGAAAGGCTGGATGACTACAATGATGCTTCATTCAAAGCTGGGTTTAAGCTCGGAGAAATTAAATTTGACGAAATAGAGGAACTTATCATTTGTGCTTTCTTGTGCGATAACTCGCTTTCTGAACGAAGCGGCAAGAAGGCGCAATATGAAAAAGCAAAACAGGTGTTGAAAAATCGGATCAGTGATGCCGGGATTTTTATCTTTTATGATACTGATGGCAATTTCCGTTTTTCATTGGTTTATACAAATTATCTCGGAAAGAAAAAAGATTGGAGCACCTTTAAAAGGTTTACTTATTTTGTAAATAAGGAATCAACAAATAAAACTTTTCTACAAAGAATTGGAAACGGTGATTTTTCTACTTTAGGAAAAATCCAAGAAGCTTTCTCTGTTGAAAAGGTAACAAAGGAATTCTATGAAAACATCTCCTATTGGTATTTCTGGGCGGTAAAGAAGTGCTCTTTCCCTAAAGACGCAGAAGCCGAAGAAAATGGCAGAAACATCTCTGTGATTCGATTAATCACCCGGATCATCTTTGTTTGGTTTATGCGCGAGAGGAAGTTGATTAGAAAGGAATTGTTCGACAAAGAGACAATTGATAAATTATTAATTGATACATCCAACGATTCCTCAAGTTATTACCAGGCAATCCTGCAAAATTTATTTTTCGCAACGCTCAGCACTAAGCAAGAAGATAGGCAGTTTCGAAGTGAATTACGAGGGTCAAAGGGTTTCAATCCGGATCACGGAAACCCATATGTATTTCGATTTCAGGATTATTTTATTGACCCCAAAAAGGTGCGCGAATTATTTGTGGATATCCCCTTTCTTAATGGTGGATTATTTGACTGTCTGGATGATAGCGAAAAAAGTATTTATATTGATGGATTTTCTGAAATCAAAAAGAACCAGGCAATGGTGCCGAATGTCTTATTTTTTGGAAAAGAAACCAGAGTGGATTTAAGTGGTGACCTAGGCCCACAACAGAAAAATTGCATGGTTAAGGGGTTAATCAATCTACTCTCTGAATTTAATTTTACGATCGACGAAAATACTACCGATGATAAAGATGTGGCACTTGACCCTGAATTGCTCGGAAGAGTTTTCGAAAACCTGCTGGCTAGTTTCAATCCTGAAACGAGCACGACTGCCAGAAAAGCGACCGGAAGCTACTATACCCCTCGAGAGATCGTGGATTATATGGTGGATGAAAGTTTGAAAGGTTATTTTTCTACTCATTTAACCGATATTGAAGAAATAGACAACAAATTGGGCAAACTTTTCTCCCAAGACACGGACGAAAACCCTTTTACTGTTGCTGAATCAAAAAATATAGTTAACTTGATCGAAAGTGTACGGGTGGTTGATCCAGCAGTAGGATCGGGAGCTTTCCCGATGGGAATCCTTAACAGACTTGTCTTTCTACTACACAAAGTTGACCCGGATAATGGTTTTTGGAAACAAGAACAGCTTAATGCTGTGGAACAGATATCTGATCCAAGAATAAAACAAGAAACCAGAACTCGGATTGAAGCATATTTTGAGAAAAATGATAACTATGGTCGCAAATTATTCCTTATTCAAAAATGTATTTATGGCGTGGATATTCAACAAATCGCTGTAGAAATTTCTAAACTGCGATTTTTCATTTCTCTTTTAGTTGATGAAGATATTGATAAGACCAAGGAAAATTGGGGAATTGAACCCCTTCCGAATTTAGATTTTAAAATAATGCAAGGCAATAGCCTTATTTCAGAATTTTTAGGTGTGAGTTTTGATATTGAAGAAAAACAAGAAACTGGCCAAATTTCCATTGGTTTTTCGGATGAAAAACACAAACTGATTAAAGAGTTTGAGGATAAAAAGATTGAATACCAAAACGAGTCTGATAAGACTCAAAAAAGAAAATTGCTTCAAGAAATTGACAATTCAATCATTGAACTATTTGAATGGATTGTAAAACAACAAAAAGAAAGCTACTTCAATTCAATCGAACTTATTAAACGCAAGTATTCATTTATACCAAATGTAAATAACCGGAATGAACTTATTAATAAAGAAACCGAAAAAATCAATGTGCATTTTGGCTTTAATATTGAGAGTGCAGAAAAGCAATTAAGGGAATTCACTGGAATAATGAAAACCAGGCCATTTTTCCCCTGGCAGTTATATTTTGCAGAAGTTTTTACTGAAAAAAATGGGTTTGACATAATTATTACAAACCCGCCATATATTGGTCAAAAAGGTAACAAGGAAAAATTTCAAGAAATTGCAAAGGCAAAATTTGGAAAAGAATTTCACCAACGCCGAATGGATATGTTCTATTTTTTTATCCATCTTGCATTAAACCTTGCACATGAAGAATCTCAAATTGCATTTATTACTACAAATTACTATATTACTGCGACTTATGCTGACAAACTTAGAAAAGATTTATTTTTACGCGCAACAATACGAGAATTAATAAATTTTAACGAATTGAAAATATTTGAATCGGCATTAGGGCAACACAATATGATTTCGATTTTTGAAAAGGGAAAGAATAATTTAGTATTAATTAAAACATCTGTTACAAAAAGGGCTGGATTTGGCATAAATTCTATTCTTAAAGACATATTAGGGAAGATAGATCCCTTAACTGATTATTATCAAATGGAGCAAAGTGATATATATCAAGGAGAACAGTTATACATTAATTTAATGGGAAATAAAACTTCATTAACAACTGAAGATCCAAAAATAAAAATTTTGACTAAAATTTCTAGTGGAAATCAATCATTAGATACTTTTTGTAATGTATTCCAAGGTATTGTAACTGGTGCTGATAAAGTAAGCCCAAAACACAATAAGAAGTATTCACTTAGGCTGAATCCAGGTGTAGGAATTTTTGTTTTGTCTCATGATGAATTATTAAAATTAAAATTGAGTAATAAAGAACTCCAATATATTAGGCCTTGGTTTAAAAATTCGGATATTAGTCGATATCATTGCTCAAAAATGAATCATCAATATTTGATTTATCGATCAAGTAAACATGCAGAAAACGATATTCCAAATATCAAACAGCATTTGGATAAATTTAAATTAGTTTTGATAAATAGGAATGTAAGAGAAGGGGAAGTGACACTTTTACAATATGATAATTTTGTGAATGGTAAGTGGCATATTGATTACGTAATGATAGCATCAGCTATGAAGGCGGGAAATTTTTATGCCTTATCTTATGCTCGAGAAGAAGAATTGTTTAATGGTCCAAAAATTGTTTCTCCCCAAAGAAGTTATCAAAATACGTTTAGTTATAATGATGTTCCTTGGTATGCAAGCGCAGATGTTTATTACATAACATCAAAAGATAACTCGATTGATCTGAAGTATGTTTTAGCTTTACTAAACTCATCACTTTATTATTTTTGGCTATATTATCGAGGTAAACGAAAGGGGGAAATGCTTGAACTTTACCAGAAACCGTTATCTGAAATTCCGATTAAGTCATCATCAGGTGTTGAGCAAAAACCATTTATCGCTCTAGTTGATCAGATTTTATCTCTTACTAGTTCAGATGATTATCAAAAAAATTCAGAAAAGCAGGCTTTAGTTAAAAAATACGAAGAGCAAATTGACAATATGGTATACGTATTATATGGTCTGACAGGCGAGGAAATTGCAGCGATTGATAAAGGTGTAAATCATAGTCGAAAAACTTCCTTGGATAAAGGGGAAGTTTTTATCGACCGTGGCGCATAAAATGTACGGCTAGGTTTCTCTCCTAACTATTCCTAAAGAATGATAGAATGACCAAGGTGAGTAAAAATGAATGCAGGCGAGAAAGTGGCAAGGCATAAGCCGAGCGTGCTGGAACTGGCACAGCCTTTGGAAAATGGGACCGAGGCTCGCAGGATCAAGGATGTTTCCAGAACCCAATTTTATGAATACAAGAGACGCTTCCCGACACTTGGGTTAGAAGGGCTGAAAGACCTTCCTCCAATTCATAAAACCACCCATTCACAACACTCCAGAGGAAGTAGAACGATTGCTTGCTGTTAGCATGGCCTGCCCAACTTAGGGATGGGTGAAGTTAAGCAGTATGCTCAAGCTTGAGGGAATCAGGATCAGTTCTCCAACAATTCTAAATATCCTGATCAAGCATGGTAAATGGATTAGAGGATATAGGTCCTGTTTATGCGTTTGTTCAAAAAATACCAAAAAACATCATCCACGAATTGATCATAGGAGGAAAAATGTCCAATGGAAAGGGTCGGATTGCTTTGGGGGAGGTATGGGTTTCCTTCTGCGCGGATAGTTATGGAGTTTTAATAGTTATTAAAACTACTCATTCTATTAAAACTGGTTGATTTTCCATCTTGTTATTAATGAAAACCTATGTTTTAATAAGTATTAAAAGAGGTTGTTATGTTAAAAGAAGTGGAAGTCTCAAAAAAAGGATTACTCGCATTCAGGGATTGCCTCTCGGTCGTGCCTTCTCTTACCATCGATTCCATAGAGGAACTATCTGTTAAAGATATGCCTGATTATCAAGCTATTGTTCAAGGGGAGGGATTCAAACAGATCGTTTACCTTGAATTAAAAACGCTGGGAACTCCAAAAAGCACAAGGGAGGCGGTCAATTTACTCGCGAGACGGATTCAAAATGAACCCACATCCTATGGGATATTTATTGCGCCTTACATAGCACCTGTATCAGCTGCCATTTGCAAGGAATCTGGAATCGGGTATGTCGATTTATCTGGAAATTGTTCTATTGCTTTCCAGCAGATTTTTATCAATCGAGAAAAATCGGGGAATCTATTTCCTTTCAAAACAGGTCTAACATCGATCTACTCGCCAAAATCCGAACGTATATTACGTGTTCTACTCGTCTACCCGTACCGAACCTGGAAAGCAATCGATCTTGCGAAAGAAGCTCAAGTCAGCCTTGGTATGATTACACAAGTAAGTAAAAAATTGATTGAAGAAGAATGGCTGAAAAAGACGGCGCGAGGTATCTCAATAATCCAACCAGAAAACCTATTGGCGGATTGGAGCAATAACTACACCATTAAACGCAATACCCAATTTTATTACTACTCAATGAAGCCGCTCCAAGATATAGAAATTGAGATTGCGAATATATGCAACAAGATGAACATTCCTTATGCCCTGACTGGTTTTTCGGCAAGCAATCGGTTAGCCCCAATCGTCAGGGGTCAACGTGGGATGATCTATGTCGGGCGGGATATTGATTGTGTCGCCGAGAAAGCGGGTTTGAAACCCGTCGAAAGTGGAGCGAACCTCATTTTGATTCAACCATACGACGATGGTGTATTTTGGAACGCCAAGCCGATCGATGATCTGGAAATCTCCGAACCGGTTCAGGTTTATCTTGATCTAAAACGTTACCCAGGACGTGGTGAAGAAGCAGCGGATTTTCTCTTTAGAGAGGTGATTAATCCAAGATGGCAACAACAAAAAATGAATATGATCGTCTCTTAGTAGAGGCTGCCCACAGGGTATTATTGGAAGTCACTCGGCTCCTGTATGACTACCGAGATGGGATTGTATTGGTAGGTGGTTCTGTACCCGGTTTGATATTAGACCAGAACTCGCCTGAACACATAGGAACAATTGATGTGGATATCGCCCTGGACCAAAATACAATCCAGGAAGTCGGTTACCGCTCCATCATGCAAGTACTTTCCAAACGAGGTTATGTTCAAGGGGATCAACCGTTTATTTTCTATCGTACTTTACAGGTTGACGATCAAGAAATCACTGTTGAAGTGGACTTTTTGGCAGGTGAATATGGAGGGACGAGCAAAAAGCACAGAACACAGGTCGTTCAGGATATGCATCCTCGAAAAGCACGGGCTTGTGATCTGGCATTTCAGCGGCCTATTCAGATTACGATTGAAGGTATATTGCCAGAGGGTGGAAAGGATCGAGCACACATTCGAGTTGCTTCAATTGTCCCTTTTCTTGTGATGAAGGCCCAAGCTCTGAATAGTAGGCTCAAAGAAAAAGATGCCTATGATGTTTATTATTGTTTAACTCACTTTCCTGGTGGTATAGAGGCATTAGTTGATGAATTCCGGGAATTTCCTGCTCATCCTTTGATCCATGAAGGATTAGCGATCTTGTCTGAGAAATTCTCGACCTCAGATTCTGTTGGTCCTGTATTTGTAACCAATTTTTTGGATGAAAATGATCCAGAAACCCGGGCACAGATCCAAAGAGACGCATTTGAGCGTGTGCAATATTTATTGAATGCCCTACTTGCCTGAATAACAATTGCCTTGGGAATCAGAAGTTATCCATGGAGGGAGTACAGAGGCCTCCATTTTCTTATCTTCCGTCAATATGCATGGGCATTAAAACGTATAAATGGAATGCGATCTCCAATTCCTGTCCTTTAACCGTGGCTTCAAGCTTTATCTCAAAGGCACCGGTCTCATCAAATTCGGCAAACAGTTTGGCTTGCTTTGTTTGATCAGCTCGAGGTTGAAGGTGAAAACGTACTAAATTGCTACCTTCGTGAGCAATGAAGCTTGCCTGTTGCAGGCTTTGAGCAGGTAACCCGCGTCAAGGGCTGCTCTGGTTTTATGTCCTATGGGTAGAAAACCCGGGAATGGCACAGCACTTTCCTTATCACCTCTCTCCTCCCCCCGTTTTGCGGGGGGATTTGTTTTTTCTATACCCGGCTATAGATGATTCGATGAGCGCTTGTGATAATTATCACTATCGGGGCGGCGGGGCGGGGGGGTAAGCTATATATGAATTAAGCAATTCATTGAGTTTGCCGATGAAATCAGACCTTTTTCCCGAGTACCTTAAGTTAGCTGAGCGCCAGGCGGCTTTGTGCCGAATCTTTTCCAACCCGCAGAGGGTGCTGATCCTCTGGTTTTTGGCGGAGAAGGATCGAACGGTAACCGAAGTTGCCACGGCGATCGGCGCCTCGATGCAAAGCGCTTCCCAGCACTTGCGCATCATGGAGTTCGCGGGTCTGGTGGAATCCCGGCGCGAGCATCACAATATTTTTTATCATCTTATCAACCCTGAGTTACCCGGTCAGTTGCTTGACGATATCCAGCAGACCCCCAGTGAAGGGTTTGAAATCAAATCCATGCTTGAACGTATTCAAAAGGAGAACCAAATGACAACACTCGATTTAACCAATGTCCAACCCGCCAAAGTGGTGGACGCGAGGGCGATGTCCTGCCCGGGTCCGTTACTTGAAGCCAAGAAAGCCATCGCCGTGGTCAAAGTGGGCGAAGTGCTCGAAATCTGGTCGGGCGACAGTAACACCAAGAACGACATGCCGCGCTGGTGCGAAAAAGTTGGGCATGAATTTATGGGTACCTTGCCAGGCGAAGGCTACGAGCGCCTCTTCATCCGCCGCAAGAAATAAAACATCTCCTCATTCCCGCGCCTCTTTCCCACTGGGAGAGAGGACGGGATGAGGGAATCTGATTGGACTCAATTATGGATCATTCTCTTCCTCCTTCTCTACCCAAGATCCTCATTCTGGCTACCCTGGCGGGCGGTTACGCGGGCGCGGATTCGACCGGGCAATCGCATATCGATTATCCCGCCAATACTTACATCCTGCCGGTGATGTGCCCGGTGATGTTTCCGCCAGAATTTTTTATTCGTGCCTTTGAACATGGCATCGATGGCATCATTATCATGTATAGCGGTACCGACAGTCCCTACAAGGTTGAAGCGGAAGGCACCGCCAAGCTTCTTCAACGAACCTACGCCCTGATGAAGGCACGCGGGCTGGATATCCGCCGGTTGCGGCTTGCCGCTATTTGTACCGTTTGTGTAAAGCCCTTTCTTAAGGAAGTGACCCAAATGGCGGAGCTGCTGAACGGCATTGGTTATGTAAAATCCGAAATCGCCGCACACACCGCCCATTCCGCGCAAGGAGCGAACGCATGAACAATCTCAAAGTGGACGCGCTCGTGATTGGCGGCGGAATCGCGGGAATGCAAGCCGCGCTCGACCTCGGCGACCAGGGTTTTAAGGTCGCCCTGGTGGAACGCGAAGCCAGTATTGGGGGCAAGATGATCACGCTCAGCAAGGTCTTCCCCACCCTGGATTGTTGTTCCTGCATCACCACCCCTAAAATGTCCGCCGTGGCGCATCATCCCAATATCAGTTTATTTACCTATTGCGAAGTGAAATCGATCCATGAAAACGGCTCCGGCTACGGGGTTTTGGTTACCCAGAAGCCGCGTTACGTGGATGAAAGCAAATGTACAGGCTGCCGGCAGTGTGAGTACGAATGTCCGATCACGGTCCCCAGCTCGTTTGACCGCGGACTCGGCTCGTACCGCGCCATCCGCGTGCCGTTTTCAACCGCTGTACCTCAAAAAGCGGTTCTGGATATGGAACATTGTTTGTTGTGCGGCAAGTGTGAAAATATCTGTCCGGTGGACGCGGTGGATTTTACCCAAAAGCCTGAGACCTTTTCGGTTGAAACGACCGCCATTGTAATGGCTACCGGTTTTGAGCTCACCCCGCTGGGGGCGAAGAAGGAATACGGCGGCGGCAAGCTTGCCAATGTGGTTGATCCGTTGATGATGGAACGATTTCTGGCGCCAACCGGTCCGTACGGGCGGGTTTTGCGGCCCGGGGATGGCATGGAGCCCACCACGATCGCTTACGTTCAATGCGCCGGCTCCCGGGACCGCACTCAGGGAATCGAATATTGTTCGCGGGTGTGCTGCATGTACGCCATCAAACAAGCCATGCTGATCAACGGCGCGCTGCCTCTGGCGGAGGTCACCATTTACTACATGGACATCCGCACCTTTGGCAAGGGTTACGAGCAGTTCTATCAGAACGCCAAGGCGATGGGCGTGGAGTTTGTGCGCGGCAAGGTCGCTTCCATTCGGGAGGACGACAAGCAAAACCCAATCGTCAAGGTGGAATTGACCGAAGAGGGGCGGATCATCGAACGGACCCACGATCTGGTGGTGCTTTCGCTGGGGATGATCCCCGCCGGAACTCCATCGACCTTTGGTTTAAGCCCCGCTTCGGATGGTTTTATCAGCCTGCCTGCCTTGAACGCCACTCCGACGGCGACTCAGCGACCCGGGATCTTTGTTACCGGCGCCGCGGGTGGACCGATGGACATTGTGGATAGTATCGTTACAGCCGGTTCGGCGGCTTCATCCGCCTCGGCTTACATTCGAGCCAAAACAGGCTTAACCAATCCGCGAGAAGAGGTGGCGTATGCCTGAGAAACTGAAGATCGGGGTTTACATCTGTTACTGCGGCGGAAATATCAGCCAGACCGTAAAATGTGAAACGGTAGCCAAGGCAATGGAGAACCAGCCTGATGTGGTAGTCTCGCGCACCAATATGTCCTTGTGTTCTGACGCGGGTCAATCCCAGATTGAGCAGGATATCAGGGAGTTGGGGGTTAACCGGGTGGTGATTGGCGCCTGCGCGCCCTCATTACATGAACAGACTTTTCGTAACGCGGTGACGCGCGCCGGGCTGAATCCTTATTTGTATCATCATATTGGTTTGCGAGAGCAGGATTCGTGGGTGCATGTCTGCGATTGCGCCGGCGCGACTTGTAAAGCCATGCACCTTATCGCGTCCGGCATCGCCAAGGCGCGCCATCTCGAGCCACTCGAGCCGATCCGGCTTGAGGCGGAGAAACAGGCTCTGGTGATCGGCGGCGGAGCGGCGGGTTTGCGCGCCGCGCTGGATATTGCCCAACAGGGGTTGGGGGTGGTGCTGGTTGAAAAATCCCCCTTTGTGGGCGGGCGCATGGCACAGCTCGAGACGGTTTTTCCGACGGGCGAAAACGCGCGCGAGCTGATGGGTGAACTGGTTCGGCAGGTGGTGGGGCATCCCAACATCCGCCTTTACACCCAGGCGGAAGTGACCGGTGTGATGGGTTATGTTGGCAACTACGGCGTGAGGATCAGCCAACATTCGCGCGGAGTAACCGAAGCGACTGCCCAAGGGCTGATGTCCGCCTGCAAGAAGTATGTGCCTGATGAATTTAATTATGGCTTAAGCCAGCGCGGCCTCATTTACCTGCCATACGAAGGCTGCTATCCGCATTTGGCGGCGGTGGATTGGAAAAACTATCACAGTGAGCCAATTCCCGTGGAGGTCGGACAGCCGGTGATTTTGAAAGACGAGCCAACAAGCTTTGATGTAAGCGTGGGCGCGATCGTGGTCGCAACCGGATTTGATCCGTATGAGCCGCGCCAGGGGGAGTACGGCTACGGCGAGTTGAAGGAAGTGGTTACCCTGCCGCAATTGATTCGCCACCTGGCTTTGCTGAAAACCGGCCAGGCGCTCACTTGGAACGGCAAGCCAGTTCGGGATATCGCCCTGATCCATTGTGTGGGCAGCCGCGAAATCGAAGGTCTGGACGAACCGCACGAGGACGGCCAGGTAAATAATTACTGCTCCCGGGTTTGTTGTACCGCCGCGCTGCATACCGCGCTGGATTTGACAGAGAAATTCCCAGCCTTGAATATCTACGAGCTCTATCAGGATATTCGGACCTACGGGCGTGGTCACGAGGATTATTACCGGCACGCGATGGAAGGCGGCGTACGCTTTGTACGCTACTCCGGAGAGGAACGCCCCCAGGTTGAGGGCGCGCCGGCAGGTGATCCTCATCCGCTTTTGCTGCGGGTGAAGGACTCACTGACCTATAACGAGGAACTGGAAATTCCTGTCGATCTGGTAGTGCTGGTGGTTGGTATGAAGCCGCGCCAGATCGATGACCTGGTGAAAATGCTGAAAGTCTCCCGTGGAACCGACCGATTTCTGCTTGAGGTACATCCAAAATTGCGCCCAGTCGAAACGGCGGTCAACGGGGTAATTCTGGCGGGTACCGCTCAGGGTCCGATGAACATTCAGGAGAGCCTGTCCGCGGCTTCGGCGGCGGCGGCAAAAGTATTAACCCTGCTTGGACGAGGCAAGGTGGAACTGCCGCCATTTATCGCGGCTGTGGACGCCGGGAAATGTAATGGGACTGGCGCGTGCGTGGAAGTCTGTGAGTATGACGGCGCAATCGCCCTGCAAACTTTCCAGGAACATGGCAAGGAATTAAGGCGGGCGGTGGTTATCCCCGCCAATTGTTCCGGCTGCGGGGCGTGTGTGGCGGCTTGTCCGAACCGGGCAATCGACGTACAGGGTTGGACATTGACCCAATACGAAGCGATGGTGGACGCCATCGGAATAGATATTGTGGATCTGGTGGAGGCAGCATGACATCCGAACAACCTACCCAATCTCGCGGTGAAATGCTTAAACGTTTGCGAACCGAACACGCCGCATCCGTTGAACGGACTCAGGCTCTATTGAAGGAACAGAAACGAATCCAACAATCGATCTGTCAGGTATTGCGGGATAAACCGATGACCGTGCCCGAAGTGGCGGAGGCTATTCAAATGCCCGCCCATCAGGTGCTCTGGTATATCGCGTCCTTCAAGAAATATGGGCTGATCGTCGAAAAGGGCATGTGCTCCGATTATCCGCTCTACCAAAATGTTGAGGAGAAAAAATGAGCCGCGTTGACCCAACCTTCTTAAGTGAACTCAAAGAATACGGCGCGGTGGGCATCGAAAAATGTTTCAACTGTGGTAACTGCACCGCCATCTGCCCATTGGCAAGCGATGATTACCCCTTCCCGCGCAGTGTTATCCGCCGGGCGCAAATCGGTGATCGGGAGAAGATGAAGTCGCAGCTTGACCCATGGCTGTGTTACTACTGCGGCGACTGCTCGGTTACCTGCCCCAAAGGCGCCGAACCTAGCGAGACGATGATGGCGTCCCGCCGCTGGCTGACTGCCCAGTACGATTGGACCGGTCTGGCGCGCAAGTTTTACACCTCACTGGCATGGGAACTCGGCTCGATTGGGCTGGTCGGTTTGTTGGTGGTCCTGATCATCACCATGTTCCATGGCCCGTTGGTTACGGAGCGGGTGGAATTGAATACCTTTGCCCCCATCCAGATCGTCCACCTGGCGGACTGGATCATGGCTGGCGCGCTGGTCTTCTTCATCGCCAGCAATGTGCTGCGAATGTTTTGGTTCACCATGCGCAAGGATGGGCAGAACATACCATTCAGATTCTACGTAACCGAAATTTGGCAGCTCGTTTTCCACGCGCTAACTCAAAAACGCTGGGATACCTGCGCGCTGGAAGGGTCGGATGAAAAAACGCGCGCCGCCAAGCGCCTGGCGCGAACGATCCACCTGCTTCTGGTCAGCGGCTACGGTTTGATGCTCGTGCTGATCATCTTCTTCCTGTCCTGGTTTCAAACTGATAACATCTACCCGCTTTGGCATCCACAACGCTGGCTCGGTTATTACGCCACCCTGGTTCTGATGCTGGGCGCGGTGTGGGCGCTGTGGGGAAGGCTTCGAAAGAACGTGGAGATGCACCGTTTTTCCCATCCGAGTGATTGGATCTTCCCGATCCTGTTGCTGGTCGTTACCCTGACCGGTATCCTCCAACACGCCTTCCGCTACTGGGAAATGCCCCTGGCAACCTACTATACCTACGTGGTCCACCTCGCCTTTACCGCTCCCATGTTGATTTTGGAAGTGCCCTTTGGTAAATGGGCGCACCTGTACTATCGACCGCTGGCGGTGTATTTTCAGATCGTAAAGGAAAAAGCCGCCCAGGAAAACGCGGCTATTGAGGGCGCTATGGCCGCGGCGGATTAACTTCAACCTGAGCGAGGCTTCCCCCGTCCTTTTGACGATGAATGAAGCCTCCAAAAAAAATAGGAGAAAGTATGTCTGACGATGAAATTGGCAAGATGGTAGTGGTAATGAACCACGATGACCCGATCAGCGTGATGGCGGCGCTGGTGATGAGCGCGGCGATCGCCAGCAGCGGCGAGCAGGTTTTGATTTTTGTTCAACCGGGAGCCGCCAAGGTTTTAGTCAAGGGTGAGTTGGAAAAATTCCAGGGGCTTAAAGGACAACCTGACCCGATCCACTTGTTTGACTCAATTCAGGTTTTGGATGGGCGTTTTATCCTGTGCGAGCTCGGATTACCCATCTTCGATATTAAACAGGAAGATTTGCGTGAAGGGGTCGAAGTGATGATGGCGTCCTCCTTCATGTTTGAATGTGAAGGCGCGAAACTCGCGTTCAGCTACTAAATCAAGAGTTCCCCGCGGGTTAACCGCGCGAGGGAGCCAAGAATCAAACCTTAAAAAAGGAGAATGAATTATGGAAGCAAAAGTCACCCCAACCAAGAGCCTTAATGTCTGTGGAAAAATCTGTCCGTATCCCGATATGGATACCATGACGACCCTCAAGAAAATGCAAAAAGGCGAAATTCTGGAAGTACTCTTGGATTACCCGCTTTCGGTGGAGCGCATTCCACGCAATCTGACGAAACAAGGCCATAAACTGATCAGTGTGGAGCAATTGGATGGGCCCAACCACCGCATTTTGATCGAAGCGTATGGTTTGAAATAATTATTTATTGATCATAAGGAGAATATCATGTCTGTTTTGTTATCTGGTTTGATTGTCGGAATTCTGTTTGGCTTTGCCCTGCAACGGGGACGGTTCTGTATGAACTCAGCCATTCGCGATACGATTCTACTTAACGATACCACCCTCTTGAAGGCGGTCATCACCGCGGTTTTGGTTGGTATGGTTGGGTTTGCCACGATGGCGGCGTTTGGATTGATCAAGATCAGTCCCACCCCCTTCTTCTGGGGGGCGAACCTGGTTGGCGGATTCATCTTCGGTATCGGCATGGTGCTGGCTGGCGGATGCGCCAGCGGTATCACCTACCGGGTTGGCGAGGGAATGGTTGGCGCGCTTGCTGCTCTCATTGGGCTGGCGATTTCCGCGACCCTGACCGCCATGGGCTTTCTTAAGCCGATCAAAGATTATTTACAATCCAGCACCAAAGTGATGGTTGGTGAATCCAACCCGACCCTGGCGAATATTTTTGGCTTGCCGTACTTCTCGGTTGCCCTGGCTGTGGTCATCATTGTCCTCTTCATCTGGTTCATCATTGCCTATAACAATCCACCGGCGCCAAAAAGTAAAGATTCCCTCGCTGTCCGAATTTTTCGAAAAGGTTGGGGCTGGCTGGCGGCTGGAATTGTAGTCGGCTTGATCAACATGCTGGCGTTTTATGCCTCCACCCAGGCGGGGCGCAGCTATCCGCTTGCAATTACATCCGGCTGGCTTACGATCACAAAAATGGGAATGGGTGTACCCGAAACCAAAATGGGTTGGGATGCCTGGATGGTGATAGGGATCGTCCTGGGCGCGTTGATCGCCGCCTTGATCGCGGGCGAGTTTAAATTCCGTTTCCCAGGCTGGGGTATGCTTGCTCAAACTTTTGTTGGCGGATTGTTGATGGGCTTTGGCGCGGTCACCTCGGCTGGCTGCAATGTGACCCACATCCTGAGCGGATTGCCGCAGCTCGGCATCGGCTCGTTGGTTGGCACCATCTCCATTGTGCTCGGCGCCTGGTTTATGGCATATATTATTTTTGTGCGGCCACAAAAAGCATGACGAAAGGAGATTAAAATGACCGAAAAAATGGCAGTTGTCTGTAACGGCGATACCCCGGCGAGTATCATGCCCACCCTGATTTTTTCCAGCTCGGGGCTCTCGCTGGATTACGAAGTGCATATCTTTGTTTGCCCGGCAGGGGCGCGTTGGTTTCTGAAAGGTGAATTGGAGAAACTTGGTCAGCCCAAGGGCTTACCCGATCCGATAAAACTCTTTAATGACATCCTCGATCTGGGCGGTGAAATCGTCTTTTGCGAACTCTCGTTGGAGAACAAGGACATCAAACCCGAGGAATTGCGCGATCCGCGGATCAAGATCAAGAAGGCGCCGCCGTTCCTGATGGATGTGCAAGGCGCGGCGCAGACCTACGTGTTCTAAGCGGCGTTTGGATAAAAATATAACCGAAGGCGCCTCCCAACTGGCTTGGAGAGGCGCTTTTGGTTGAGAAAAAGAACATTCCGCACTGTCAGAAATTACTCGCTTCATTTAAATAGGGCTGTTGATAAGAAAACATGGGGTGTATTTTTTGAACCGCGTCAGCGGTGATTAGGGAGAGGCAGGATGGGGTCCAATCACCTCGCGGGCGGATGTAATCCGTCCCTACCAGAATCTTGGAACCGAATTTGAAATTGAATGAACCCTTGTAGGGGCTGCCGAAGGCCGCCCGCCGGATAAAAGGTATTCAATGTTCATCCATCGTTGCATACCCGTTCCTGGTGGGAAATTCAGGATAGCGTCAGGGCTTGCCTCTGACCGGAACCCCAAACCCGGGATTGCTTCGTCGGTTCTTTGAGAACCTTCCTCGCAACGACGACACTGGGCGCTTCGTCGCAACGACGAACCTGGGCACCTCGTCGCAACGACGAATAATGATTGTAGCGTCAGGGCTTGCCTCTGACATTTTCAATCAAATCATCCCGCGGGCGGATGTAATCCGCCCCTACCAGAATCTTGGAACCGAATTTGAAATTGGATGAACCCTTGTAGGGGCTGCCGAAGGCCGCCCGCCGGATAAAAGGTATTCAATGTTCATCCATCGTTGCATACCCGTTCCTGGTTGGAATTTCGGGACAACGTCAGGGCTTGCCCCTGACCTTTCCCTTCAAGTCACCCCCAAGGGGTGACGCTATCATATATGATTTTAAATTAAAACGAAGTCCGCCGTGTCGTTGCGAGGAGCGGGGCGACGAAGCAATCTCGGGGTTGATGTCCTGACTGGAACCACAAACCCGGGATTGCTTCGTCGATTCTTTGAGAACCTTCCTACCCCGGAAACCGCTTGGCACTTCGTCGCAACGACAAGCAATGATTGTAGCCGGGGGTTAAAACCATCTATTTCCCTCTTCACTTCCGGCAAGAAACATCAAGCCGAAAATTTCAGCACGCCAATTTAAGCAGGTCCGCGTTTGATGGATCATGAATAAAACCCCAGAACACATCCCGCGGACGGTGTGGAGCGCTGATCCGTTTGCGGACCATATAAACTTTTCGTTGCAAATCCAAACCCTCGACCTTTATACAGGCGACCTTGCCTCGTTCCACCGGACAGGCGGATACCAGCGAGCTGACGAAGGAGATTCCGAAACCAGCCCCGACCGTTCCAACAATCGCCTCCGCGTTGCCCAATTCCAAAAAGATATTCAAATCTTCCAGACTGATATCAAATTTTGCCAATTCACTCAACATCACCCTGCGGGTGCCCGAGGTCTCTTCCCGGATGATGACAGGCTCTTCGAGAATCTCCTCCGGTTGAATGGATTCTCGCTGAGTCCAGCGGTGATTGGCTGGAACGATCAGGTTGATCGTGTCCTGAAAAAATTCCTGGGATTCAAGGCTGGGATCTGCGCTTTCAGAACTGATCACGCTCAGGTGCGCATCTCCATCCAATAATTTTAACGAGGCATGTTCAGGACCGCATGCCAGAATTTGAACCTTGATTCCCGGGTAGCTCTTACAGAAACGGGCAGCCATTTGGGGCAGAATGAATTTTCCAGCCGTCGTGCTGCAGGCGATTCGCAGCTCCCCACCAATATCCTTTTGCAGGGATGCCATCATATCTCTAAGCTCGTTGGTATCGTGGATCAGGCGGCGCGCCCAGGGAAGAAGTAATCTGCCGGCTTCGGTTAATTTAAGTCCGGTACTGGAGCGAATAAACAAGACAAACCCCAACTCTTGTTCGAGGACCTTGATTTGATGGCTGACCGTGGGCTGGCTTAAGTGAAGATGTTTGGCGGCTTCAGAAAGGCTTGAATTCTCCGCGACGAAAAGGAAAGTGGCAATTTTTTGTAAGTCAATCATTCTGTCGTCCTATGTTTGGAATATGAGGCAGGTTGACTACGGGATGGATTGGAGTCCAGATCCCGGTGATCACCCGCGACTTGGTTACCGAACGCGTTTAGGTGCCCAACAATTCTCATCCAGAAATCAGTTCACCTTGAACTTTTCCAGAACACATCCAGGAAAAGCCTTTGGCTTGTTCACTTAATTGGATTTCTCTATCAGGTTGTACAAATACCTCGAGAGTGGTTTCCATCTGGCGATCAACCTCGGGGATGTATTTACCTCGATTCTTTTTAAGAACCTGTTCCTTATGCCGATCGAAATTAACGAACCACATCAGAAAAATATTTTTTGATCGGAGACCTGTTTAATAGTATATACGAAAACGGCTTCATATAGGTGAAGGGCGCCGTATGAACCGGTAGAAATGAGCGCCTGAGGGGGAAAAATTTTTAAACCGCCGAAAAAATGACCAAAATCGGCGGATCCGCGGCTCAGGTTTCCACGGTTTTCCGACGATCCGCGAAATATTACATTCGTCATGCTTGACAAACCTGTTGAAAAATTTTATGATTAGTTAAACGATTACGTAAACGTTTACGTAATTATAAAATCACCCAAATTGTATTATTAAGGTTTCTATGCCGACCATCAAGGAAGTTGCTGCCCATGCTGGCGTTTCATCTGCCACCGTTTCGCATGTGCTCAACAATACACGATATGTTTCCGAGCCGGTTCGTGAGTTGGTTCACAATGCGATGTTGGAATTGGGTTACCGCCCAAACGCGCTTGCTCGTTCCTTGCGTTCGGGTAAAACCCATACACTTGGCCTGATCCTTCCGGATAGCGCCAACCCATTTTTCGCGGAGATTGGCCGGGCGATTGAAACCGCCGCTTTTGGTTACGGTTTTAGCGTTATCTTATGCAATACCGAGAATGATATTGAAAAAGAGCGAATGTATACCGAAGTATTGGAAAATAAACAGGTGGATGGGATTATTTTTGTCGCTTCGGGAGATCACCGGGAATCCCTCTTGCAGATCATGAATAATGGATTACCAATCGTAGTGGTCGATCGGGAACTTGGCCAGCTTGAGGTGGACACGGTTACTACAGATAATTACAGTGGTGGAATGGTTGCCACCCAGCATCTCCTCGCACTTGGGCATAGAGAAATAGCTTGTATTACCGGTCCTTCGAACATCAACCCGAGCGCGGAACGGGTGACTGGTTACCGCTCGGCGTTACTACAGGCGGATATTTCCATTGATGAGACCCTTATCATGCGCGGCAATTTCAATCCCGAATCTGGCTATGAATGTGCCATGGGTCTTTTTCAACGCAACCCCCGCCCGACCGCGATCTTCTCCTGTAACGACATGATGTCGATCGGAGTAATTCGAGCCGCTTCCCAGTTGGGTCTGCGCATCCCCCAGGATGTTTCCATCGTAAGTTTTGATAATATTGACCTCGCGTCTTATACCACTCCGCCACTTACCACTGTTGAGCAACCCAAGCGGGAGATCGGCGCAATGGCGATTGGCATGATCCTTGAGCGAATGAAGAACCCTGAGCTGCAGGTTCGCAGAAATGTCATTCCGACCCGGCTGATCATTCGGGGCAGTACCTGGAGGCCGGTATGAGCGCGAACTTATTGGTAGTTGGTAGTTTGAATATGGATCTGGTAGTGAACTCACCCCGTCTTCCCCAGCTCGGAGAGACCATTTTGGGTGGTAAATTTGCCACGTTCCCGGGAGGAAAGGGCGCGAACCAGGCCGTCGCCGCGGCTCGAATGGGCGCTAGGGTGAGCATGGTTGGTTGTGTCGGCCGAGACGGTTTTGGACAGGAATTGATTGACGGTCTTAAAAAAGATCAAATTGAGGTCAGTCACATTAGTCAGATTGATGCGGAAGCGAGCGGTATCGCGCTGATCACCGTGGATAAGAATGGAAGCAATACAATTGTGGTCGCCTCCGGGGCAAATTTTCTGCTCACAAAACAACGCCTGCTGTTGGCTGAAACGGCTTTTTCCGAAGCGGAAGTGTTGATCGTTCAGCTTGAGGTTCCGTTGGATACTGTGCGGGAGGCAATCGATCTGGCGGTCAAGCATGGAATTAAAGTAGTGCTCAATCCGGCTCCGGCGCTTGTCCTCGATGACGAGCTCCTTTCAAAGGTGGATTATTTTATCCCAAATGAGCGCGAGGCAATTCAGGTTTCAGAGACTGAGAATCTGGATGACGCGATCAGCAAACTTACCGGAATGGGAGTAAAAAATCTGATCATTACCCTGGGAGAACGGGGTGTATTGCTCGTCTCAGCGGGAGAGCACAAGCTTCTGCCGGCTTACAAGGTCGAGGCTGTGGATACCGTAGCTGCCGGCGACGCGTTTGTAGGGGCTTTCTCTACCGGAATCGGGGAGGGGAAGAGCCTTGAAGACGCGGTTCGTTTAGGAAACGCAGCCGCGGCGCTATCCGTTACCAGACACGGCGCCCAGCCTTCCTTACCTTTTCGCTCTGAAGTGGAAAAATTTATTGGAGAGAAGAAATGAAGAAAACCATCCTTTTGAATGCCGAACTATCCCATGCCATCGCCACCCTTGGGCATACCGATATGCTGGTGGTGTGTGATGCCGGTTTACCGATCCCTTCCGAAACCTGGCGAATTGATCTGGCTTTGACCAGAGGGATACCTGGGGCGGTTGAAACCGCGCGGGTGATATTGCAGGAATTGAAAGTCGAGAAAGCCATCTTCGCCGAGGAGGTGAAACAGCGCAATCCCGAGTTTCTGGCGGATATTCAAGAGATGCTTCCCGGGGTAAGTTTTGAGTTTGTCCCACATGCTCAATTTAAAGACCTTACCCACGAAGCCCGAGCAGTGGTTCGAACTGGGGAATTTTCCCCCTTCGCGAATGTGATCTTTTGTTCAGGGGTCGTGTTTTAAAATGATCGAACGAACCGTCAAGACCAATTTGGATGGGATGAACTGGAGCCAGCTTCTCCAACGCTTTGGGTTGGCTTTGGTTTATGGTGCCCTGATCGTTGGGCTTTCCCTGCTTTCGGATCGGTTTCTAACGGTTTCGAACCAGATCAACATCGTCCGGCAGGCAAGCATTAATGGCATCGTGGCCGTAGGTATGACTCTGGTGATCCTTACCGGTGGAATCGATCTTTCAGTTGGCTCGATCCTCGCCCTGGCGGCAGTTGTTACCGCGGATATTTTAAAACAGGGCATGCCGGTTCCGCTTGGTATTGGGATCGGTTTGGGTATTGGCGGACTGATGGGCGCAATTAATGGCTTTATTATCAGCCGCGCGAATATTCCACCTTTCATCGCCACTTTGGGAATGATGACTGTTGGACGGGGGTTAACCCTGATGTACACTCAGGGCAAGCCGATCACAGGGCTTCCGGATGCCTTCCGATTTATTGGCACTGCTTCGGTTTATGGGATTCCCATGCCGATCATCGTGGTAGGTATGGTTTTTATTGTTGCCATGATCGTTTTGGCCCGAACCCGTTTTGGCGAATATGTATATCTGCTTGGAGACAATCCAGTAGCGGCGCGATTGGCTGGGATCAATACAAGGAAAATGGTCGTGGCGGTGTATACCATCTCTGGAATCTGTTCCGCGCTGGCGGGATTAATTCTGGTAGCCCGCCTGGATTCTGCCCAACCGGTGATTGGCCAGGGTTATGAGTTCAATGCCATCGCGGCGGTAGTTGTGGGTGGTACAAGTTTCTCTGGGGGTGAGGGCACCCTTTTGGGAACTTTGCTTGGTACGTTGTTAATTGAAACCTTGAATAATGGACTTAACCTGTTGAATGTTTCTCAATTATGGGAACAGGTCGTAAAAGGCGCTGTGATCGCTCTGGCGTTACTCTTTTACAATGCCATTAATCAAAAATCACGTTAGTCGGCGAGGAAGAATGAGCTTTCTCGAGATTATACAAAATTTCAAAAAGGAGAAATAGAATGAAACGTTTTTCAACATTATTCAGCGTGCTCATGCTTGCGGCAGTAGTGCTTTCCGCATGTAGCGCGCCAGCAGCGCCTGAGACTCCTGCTCAAGCCACGGAAAAGACCCTTGGTTTGGTGCTTTCGACCCTGAACAATCCCTTCTTTGTAACCCTCAGAGACGGCGCACAGACTGCCGCGGACGCCGCAGGGGTAAAACTGATCGTTGTGGATGCCCAGGACGATTCAGCCAAAATGACTGCCGGGATTGAAGACCTGATCACTAAAAAAGTCGACGCGATCCTGGTTAATCCAACTGACTCTGATGCCGTAGTACCTTCAATTCAGAAGGCAAATGAAGCTGGCATCCCTGTCTTAACAGTCGACCGGGGGGCTAACGGTGGTGAGGTTGTGGCTCATGTAGCCTCTGACAACGTCGCTGGTGGTACCATGGCGGCTGAGTTCCTCTGCCAGGCGATTGCTGGAAAAGGTAACGTGGTTGAACTTCAGGGCGTGGCGGGTACTTCCGCCGCTCGCGACCGCGGTCAGGGCTTTGATGGTTACATGGCAGCCAATTGTAAGGATGCCCCGATCGTGGCTCAGCAAACCGCAAATTTCAATCGGGATGAAGGATTGAGTGTCTTTGAGAACATACTACAGGCTCAGCCCGAGATCGCGGCGGTATTCGCCCACAATGACGAAATGATCCTTGGCGCCATTCAGGCAGCCGAAGCCGCCGGTCGGACAGGCATCATCTTTGTTGGTTTTGATGCCGTTGATGACGCCGTCGCCGCTGTAAAAGATGGCACCCTTGCCGCGACCGTCGCGCAACAGCCGGCTGAAATTGGTCGTCTGGGTGTGGAAACCGCTGTAAAGGTATTGAACGGTGAGACTGTTGAGAAGAATATTCCCGTACCGCTCTCCCTTGTTACCGCTGACGCGCTCGGTGTGGAAGCTCCCGCGCAACCCGCGGAAAAGACCCTTGGTTTGGTACTTTCAACCCTCAACAATCCCTTCTTTGTTACCCTTAAAGATGGCGCCCAGGCAGCCGCGGACGCCGCGGGTGCTAAATTGATTGTGGTCGACGCTCAAGATGATTCCGCCAAGATGGTTGCTGGAATTGAAGATCTGATCACCAAAAAAGTAGACGCGATTCTGATCAATCCGACTGATTCCGATGCTGTCGTTCCCGCCATTCAAAAGGCGAACGAAGCAGGTATCCCGGTATTTACTGTTGATCGCTCCTCTAATGGCGGCGAGGTTGTGGCTCATGTAGCCTCCGATAACGTCGCTGGGGGTACCATGGCGGCTGAATTCCTCTGCCAGGCGATCGGTGGTAAGGGCAATGTGGTTGAGCTTCAGGGCGTGGCGGGTACTTCCGCCGCTCGCGACCGCGGTCAGGGTTTCAATGACTACATGGTAGCCAACTGCAAGGATGCCCCGATCGTGGCTCAACAGACCGCTAATTTTAATCGGGACGAAGGTTTAAGCGTCTTTGAGAATATTTTGCAAGCCCAGCCTGAGATCGCGGCGGTATTCGCCCACAATGATGAAATGATCTTAGGCGCGATTCAGGCAGCTGAAGCCGCCGGACGAACCGGAATTATCTTCGTCGGCTTTGATGCCGTTGATGACGCTGTTGCTGCGGTTAATGGCGGTACCCTTTCCGCGACTGTCGCGCAGCAGCCAGCTGAAATTGGTCGTCTGGGTGTTGAATCGGCGATCAAGTTTTTGAATGGTGAAAGCGTTGAGGCGTACATTCCCGTCCCGCTTTCTCTGGTAACCAAATAATAAGGACTTGGTTTTCGCCCCCGCCTTCATGGCGGGGGCGAGTCTCGAACAGTTATGGACAAACCTTACCGCCTGCAACTGGAACATATCGTTAAATCCTTTCCCGGGGTTTTGGCTGTACAGGATGTAAGCCTGGAGGCTTATCCTGGTGAAATTCTCGCTTTGGTGGGAGAAAACGGAGCTGGAAAGAGCACCCTGATGAACATATTAAGCGGCTCTTTACCAGCAGATTCTGGCAAGATCAAACTGGATGGCCAGGAAGTGTGGATTTCTTCCCCAAGCCGTGCCCAGGCTCTTGGTATTGCCATGATCCATCAGGAATTATCGCTCATTCCCCAAATGACGGTAGCTCGGAACATCTTCCTCGGCAGAGAACCGCGGTTTGCCTTCGGTCAGTTGGTCGATTCAGCGAAAATGACAACTCAAGCCCAGGATTTACTCGACCAGCTTGGTCTGGATTTCCCGGTAACCGCTCTGATCTCTGACCTTTCAATTGCCCAACGTCAGATGGTCGAAATTGCCAAAGCCATTTCTTTTCAGTCACGAGTGATCATATTGGATGAGCCTACCAGCGCTTTAAGCGAGCGGGAGTCGGAAATCCTTTTCAGGCTGATGCGTTCACTTCGTGAGAAGGGTGTGACATTAATTTATATTTCTCATCGAATGGAAGAAATTTTTGATCTGTCGGACCGGGTAGCAGTGATGAGAGATGGGCAAATGGTAGGGGTCTCCCCAACCAATCAGCTTACGGTTCAAGCTGTCGTTCAAATGATGGTAGGACGCGAGCTGACCGAGTTTTTTCCAAAAACGAAGGTTGAAATTGGGGATGTAGTCCTTGAAGCGCGAGGACTTACCAGCGGAAAGCGGGTGAATAAGGTAAGTTTCAGCTTGCGGCGCGGTGAAATTGTGGGTTTGGCGGGTTTGGTGGGATCAGGCCGCACTGAGGTTGCCCGGCTTCTTTTTGGTGCCGATCAATTGGATTCTGGTGAAATTTTGCTGGATAACCGCCAAATACGTTTACGCTCACCTCAGGAAGCGATTAAGCTTGGGATTGGTTTGGTCACCGAAGATCGAAAAACCCAGGGATTATTTCTGGGACAGAGTGTTCGCTCAAACGCCTCGGTACTCTTGTTTCAAAAATTAACAAAATTTGGATTCATTCTTTATCAAAAAGTGGATACCTGGATCCGCGACGCGGTGGAACAATTATCCATCCGTACCCCTAACCTTGAACAAAAATTACGCAACCTTTCCGGTGGAAATCAACAGAAGGTGATTCTGGCGCGCTGGCTGGCGGTTAATCCACGAGTGCTGATTTTGGATGAGCCAACTCGAGGGATCGATGTAGCTTCTAAAGCTGAAATTCATTCCTTGATCAGCGAACTGGCGGGAAAAGGAATGGCAATTTTGATGACCTCTTCAGAGCTGCCGGAAATTCTCGGAGTGAGTGACCGAATCCTGGTGATGAAGGAAGGCAGTCTGATGGCTGAATTCAGCCGGGAAGAAGCGACCCAGAATTTAATCATGCAGGCCGCGACCGGCCAATTGGCGGTGAGCTGAAGCTATGAAACGATCCATCCTGAATTTTCTTCGATCCAACAGTGGATTCATCATTTTGCTGGCGGTCGGCTTACCCCTCACCATCCTTTCGCCTGAATTCCTGAGCGGATCCAACCTCTTAACGGTCGCCCTGCAGGTTTCAATGATCGCCATCACCGCGATTGGGATGACCTTTACCCTGATTACCGGTGGAGTGGACCTTTCGGTCGGGTCTGTGGCAGCTCTTACCGGGGCGCTGGCGGCTGGTCTTGCCACCCGCAATGAGCTTGGAACCTACCCATCCATGTTTTTGGCTCTGCTTGCCGCGGCAGCGGTAGGTGGGTTAAATGCCGCTTTGATTGTATGGGGACGCATTCCGCCTTTTGTGGCAACCCTGGCAACCATGGCCGCGATGCGCGGTCTGACCCTGGTTTACACCAACGGAAAACCCATTTCCGGTCTTGATGAACAATTTACTTTTTGGGCGAGTAATCTTGGCAAAATTCCCGTTCCTATTTTTGTTTTATTGGTGGTGGCATTGGTTGGTTATGTCATCCTGCACCGCTCCCTGATTGGAAATTATATTTTCGCGGTAGGGGGTAATGAAGAAACTTCACGCCTGGCAGGTATTTCCTCCACAAAGGTAAAATTCACGGTTTACATAATCAGTGCCTTGTCAGCGGGGATTACCGGTTTGCTCCTGACTGCCCGTTTATGGTCAGCCCAACCCAACAGCGGTACAGGATTGGAACTGGATGGAATCGCCGCGGCGGTTTTAGGCGGCGCGAGTCTATCCGGCGGAGCTGGCTCGGTGGTCGGGGCGGTCACTGGTACCTTTATCATTGGTATTTTGGCGAATGGGCTGAACCTGCTCGAAGTACCATCCTACAACCAGCAGGTAATCAAGGGCTTGGTATTTATTGTCGCCGTAGTTTTGGATTACATTCTGAAAAGACGGCTGAAGACTGAGTAAACGAAATAATCCAAATCAGCATAAAACCAAAACAGGATTAAAAAACCTCATTCCATGGATTGAGGTTTTTTAATCCTGTCGGCTTTTCACTCCTCACGGATTGGGAGAAATTTATTTCCGGATACGCCACAATTTACAATTGAAGAATTTCAATCTGCAAAATTCAGCGGAACAATCACCCGGTTTCAAAGGTTTCGGATCAAATCATCAGCTCAATGGTGAATTGGTTTGATGAGCGAAATTCAATTGGACAAGTCTGGGGTTGAGGATGTTGGCTCCAAAGAAGTGTGGGGCATCGTGATATTTTCGATCCGCCACCTTGCTTCCAGGATTTGGGTATTCACCGATTGTATGTGCAGACAACCGCGCTTTTCATCTATTTTTTATCAAATAATGTGATAAATCGATAAACTGTTGTACAATATAAAAAAGACAGGGGCATTGCAGCGCGCATTTAAATTAATACCCTACCAAGATAATAATAAAAAACAGAAAAGCCGAGTATAATAAAATTATTATTGTAAATTAGGAATATTCAGTATAAATGCAATCCAGCCCATTATCAAAGCTCAACAACATCGCCAAGCGATGCTTTGATCTTTTTTTCTCAAGTCTCGGAATGCTCCTTCTGGCGCCTTTCTTGGGGTTTTTCGCCATTCTCATAAAGCTCGATTCGAAAGGACCTGTTTTCTACCATGGTCTACGGATGGGCAGGCAGGGTAAGCTTTTTAAGATCCTGAAATTCCGAACCATGCTCGAAACGCCGGAAAGCTATTCAGGACCAAAGATCACCGGCAACGGCGACTCCCGCATAACCAGGATGGGCGCCTGGCTAAGGGATACCAAGATCAACGAATTGCCCCAGTTATGGAATGTTTTTATGGGCGAGATGAGTTTAGTCGGACCCCGCCCGGAGGACGTTGATATCGCGAAAAGTTGGCAGCCTGAGATCTTTGAAGAAATCCTTTCCATCCGACCGGGCATCACCAGTCCGGCGAGCATCACCTACAGTGACGAGGAAAAACTCCTTGACCCTCAAAATCTGCTTGCCAAATACATTGAGCTCATTCAACCGGATAAACAACGCCTGGATCTGATGTACGTCCGTCACCGTTCCATGCTCCTGGATTTGAATGTGATCCTTGCCACTTTGCTCTATCTTCTCCCGGGTTTTCGATCCGCCAAAATCCCCGCGAGCGTGTTGTTTGGCGGCTTTGCGTATAAGTTCATTCGTCAGTATATTCAGTGGATCTTTTTGGACACGGGCATTTCGATCCTTCTGATCGGCTTGACTGGTTTTGTCTGGCGCCTGATCACCCCGCTCAATATTGGTATTCCCCTGGCGCTTACTTTCGCGGTTACTCTCTCCCTCGTTTACAGCATGATCATCAACCTGTTTGGAATAAACGGGGTGGAATGGACGGTGGCAACCCAAGAAAATTCGTTCGACCTTTTTGTGGCAACCGGCAGTCTTACCCTGATTGCTTTGCTGATCGAAGTTTCCTCCCTGCCGCTTCCCTTTCCGGATGGGTTCATCATTATCAATGTTTTTGTGGTTTCAACCGGATTTTACCTGCTTCGGATCCGCAAGAGCATTCTTACCGGCTTTTACCACAAATTAAGCAAGTACACCCGCCAACAAATTGCCTTGGGAGAACGCACTTTGATCATTGGCGCGGGAGAAGGGGGTACCATCGCCAGTTGGTTGTTCGAACGCCGTGAGTTCCATCAGAAGATCATCATCATCGGCTTTGTGGATGATGATTTCCACAAGCTTGGATCGAAGATCAATGGGCATGAGGTAATTGGAACAACGGATGAGTTGGAGGAATTGATTAAAAAATTTGATATTGGCTTGGTCATGTTGGCTATCGGTGATCTTTCCAGCCCGAAAAAGAAGCAATTGTTGGAAATAAGCGAAAAGCTCGGAAAGCCGATGATTGACATGAACGAATTACTGGGCAACTTGCACGAAGTTGTGAATCTGAAGAAAGCGCGCACTGAAGGAGAGGCATGATCCGTTACTGGGAGAACAAACAAGTCTTTGTCAGCGGAGCCGGAGGTTTTATCGGCAGTCACCTGGTGGAAGAACTCGCTCGCTGCGGTGCGCGGGTGAAAGCCTTTTTACATTACAACTCGCGTAACGACAAGGGTTTGTTAAATTACCTCGAATTAAATCTTTTGGAACAGGTTGAGCCCATTTTTGGTGATCTGCGCGACCTGTCCTCCGTCACCAAAGCCATGAAAGGTTGTTCCCACGTTTTTCATCTGGGGGCACACATTGCCATTCCATACTCCTACGCCAATCCCGCGGATGTGGTAGCCACCAATGTGAGCGGGACGATGAATACCCTGTTGGCTGCCCGGGATCTGGAGGTGGAACGGGTGGTGCATACCTCAACCAGCGAGGTTTACGGGACGGCGATCTACGCGCCAATCGATGAGAAACACCCCTTGCAAGGCCAGTCTCCCTATTCCGCCAGTAAAATTGGCGCGGATAAGATTGCGGAGAGCTTTTATCGATCGTTTGACTTGCCAGTGGTGACAATTCGTCCGTTCAATACCTTCGGTCCTCGCCAAAGCGCTCGCGCGGTCATCCCAACCATTATCTCCCAGGTTATAAAGGCGGATCAGGTTTCGATCGGTAACTTGGATTCCAGGAGAGATTTTACCTTTGTTAGCGATACCTTGGATGGATTTCTTAAATGCGGGCAAACCGCTGATATTGAGGGAGAGACGATCAATTTGGGTACAGGCAGCGAGGTGACGATCGGCGAATTGCTTGAGATGATCATCGAGATTTCAGGGAAAAAGGTGAATATTGTCGAGGATCGCTCCCGCTACCGCCCGGAAAAATCGGAAGTGCAGCGCTTGTTATCCAACAACAGGCTGGCTCGGGAGGTTCTCGGCTGGGAACCGCGGATCGGATTGCGGGAAGGGTTGAAGTTGACTTACCAATGGATTGAACAGGAAATATCTAACTTTGATGCTGAACATTACGTGATATAATCAGAAAATAATATTATGCATATTTAATAAAGATTTATAATACGTTGTTTTAGTGTACCGAACTGGAGAAGAATGAAAGCAGTCATTTTAGCGGGTGGTAAAGGGACCAGGCTGTCGCCGTATACAACGATCCTGCCAAAGCCACTCATGCCAATTGGCGAAATGCCGATTCTCGAAGTTTTGATCCGCCAGTTGAAAAGAGCCGGTGTGAATGAGGTTATTTTAACAGTTGGTCATCTTTCAGAACTTCTGAAAGCTTTTTTTAAGGATGGCAAGCGTTTTGGCGTAAATATCAATTATTCCCAGGAAGAAAAACCGCTCGGCACCGCGGGTCCCTTGAGTCTGATCCGTGACCAGCTTAATGATCCCTTTTTTGTACTTAATGGGGATGTCCTTACAACCCTCAATTTCTCCGCGCTCATGGCGCGCCACAAGCGCAATAATGCCTTGGCAACCATCGCCATGCACAAGCGCAGCGTACGCATCGATTTTGGTGTTCTGGAAATGGGTAAAGATCACCAGGTAGTGGATTATATCGAAAAACCGAGTATCCCATACCAGGTTTCGATGGGTGTGTATGCTTTTGCCCCTGAAATTCTGGCATACATCCCCGAAAACTCCTATCTCGATTTTCCCGATCTGGTGCTTAATCTCATTCAGAATAACCAGCCAGTGGATGGTTATCTGTTCGATGGTTACTGGCAGGATCTCGGTCGTCCGGATGATTATGTCAAAGCCAGCCAGGACTTTGAAACTATGCGCGATAAATTCCTGCCTCCGGAGGAAGAATGAACTGGATCGTACCACTTTCAGATCTGGATTACGGAACGGAAGAAGAACAAGCCGTGATCAATGTTTTGCGCTCCAAATGGTTGACGATGGGTGAGAAAACAATTTCCTTTGAGAGTGAATTTGGCAAAGTCTCCGGCAGCGCGTTTTCATTTGGCGTTTCCAACTGTACAGCCGCCTTGCACATGGCGGTTAAAGCGTTGGATATTGGACCTGGAGACGAGGTGATCCTGCCCTCTCTTACCTTTGTGGCGACTTCCAACGCTGTGCTCTACGAGGGCGCGACTCCAGTTTTCGCGGATATCACTTCGCTTGACTTGCCCCTCCTCGATCCCGGAGATGTGGAGAAAAAGATCACCCCCCGAACCAAGGCAATCATCGTCATGCACTACGCCGGCTATCCATGCGATATGCCCGCTTTTGAGGCGATCTCGCGCAAGTATGGCATTCCGCTGATTGAAGACGCCGCCCACGCCCCTGGGGCGGAGATCGCCGGCCGGAAGATCGGCAGTTGGGGCGCGGTCTCTTGCTTCAGTTTCTTTTCCAATAAAAACCTCGCGGTTGGCGAAGGTGGTATGATTTGTACAGATGATTCTGAATTGGCGAAACGCCTGCGCTCGATCCGCTCACATGGGATGACCACCATCACTCTCGACCGGCACAGAGGGCATGCCTGGAGCTACGATGTGGTAAATACCGGCTATAATTATCGTCTGGACGAGATTCGCTCGGCCTTGGGTCTGGCGCAATTGGAGAAATTGGAGAGAAACAATTTGCTCAGAAAGCGGATCACCGAGCAAGTAACCGGGGCGCTGGCCGAGGATGGCCGGCTTGGTTTGCCGTTTTTAACCCATCATGGCAAATCGGCTTATCATATTCTCCCCATTCTTTTACCCACCGGCACAAACCGGGAGAACTTTATGGCGGGCATGAAATCCCGCGGGATACAAACCAGTATCCATTACCCGCCGATCCACACTTTTTCCAATTACAAGAGCTACGCGGACAGCGACCTGCCCGTTACGCGGGAATACGCCGCCCGCGAGGTTACCTTACCGCTTTACCCGGGCATGAGCCCGGAACAAATCGGTTTGGTTGCCGCTTCTGTTGGCCAAATTTTATCTGAACAATAAAAGGAACCTGCCATCCATGGAATTACGGGACTATTTTAATTATTTTGTTAAGTGGTTTTGGTTGGTGATTTTGTTCGCCATCGTGGGCAGCGCCGCCGGTTATGTTTTCAGCACATTTCAGGTGCCTGTCTATCAGGCGAAAACTCAGGTACTGGTAATGCGTTCGGCTCAGGATAAGAGCTCCGATCTCAGTTATCTCAATGAACAACAACTCACCCAAACCTATGTCCAGATCCTGAAAACCTCCCCTGTTTTGGATTCAACCGCCGCCCGGACTGGTTACGCGATTCCGGCTGAAAATATTTCCGTTTCGCAGGTTCCCAATACCCAGATTCTGACCATCGTGGTCGAGGATACCGATCCGGTTGAAGTGGCAGATTTTGCCAACAACATGGTCGCGGTTTTGATCGAGCAGAACGATATTTTGCAAACCGGACGCTATGCCACCACCGAGGCTACCTTGCAAAGCCAGATTACCCAAATTGAATCACAGATCAAACTGCTTCAGCAGGATATTGACAACGCGAGCACCGCCAATGTTCAGGAGCAAATCCAGCACATGGACGCCCAGATCGAGCCCTTGGTGGCGGAAAAGGTTGCCTTGCAGCAACAAATTGCCGAATTGCCTTCCTATGTGGTGGAAAATAAAAAACTGATCGCCGAAAAACAAGCCCGCCTGGACGAAATTGAACCCTTGCTGTCCACCTATCAGGAAATCCGCACCAATCTTCAGGTCCTTGGTCAGCCAATCGATTCCGCGACCAATTCCGATTCTGTCCTCACCCAGATGCGGCGCACCATGGAACTCTATCAGCAGATCTACCTCAACCTGCTTAACAATCTCGAGGCGGTCCGCCTTGCCAAGCTGCAGAACTCGCCCACCGTGGCACAAATCGAACCAGCCGTTCAACCGATCGAACCCATCCGTCCCAATGTACTTAACAACGTCCTGCTTTCTGGCGTACTTGGAATTCTGCTCGCCGCGGGTATCGCTTTTCTGGTGGAGTATCTCGACGATACCGTCAAGGGTATTTCGGAGATCGAGGAAGGAACGAACACGCATGTAATTGGATTTGTCGCCCTATTGGATGAAAAGGAAGTGAACAACCAGGTTTATGTTCAAAAACACCCGCGCTCCTCGGTTTCCGAGGCATTCCGTTCGGTGAGAACCAACCTCGATTTTGCCCAGGTGAGCCGGAATATAAAAACCATTCTGGTTACGAGCTCAAGCCCCAACGAGGGCAAGTCCACCATCTCCACCAACCTGGCGGCCATTCTCAGCCAGGGCGATAAAAAAGTCATCCTGCTGGATGCCGATATGCGCAAGCCTTCATTGCACAAATTTTTTGGGCTTACCAATCGGGTTGGGCTCACCAACATCTTTCGCAACCAAATTTCGATCTCCGCCGCCGAACGCAAGATCGACAACATGTTCGATTTTACCGTGATCACCAGCGGAAATCTGCCTCCCAACCCTTCCGAATTGCTCGCCTCCAGCCGAATGGACGACATTCTCGAGGACCTTAAAAAACACGCTGATTACATCATTATCGACAGTCCGCCAACCCTGATCACCGATTCTCAGATCCTGGCCGCCAAGGTGGACGCGGTCATTCTGGTCGCCATCCCCTCCCAAACCAAGGTCGCCGATGTTATCGGCGCGGCGGAACAGATCAAAAAGGTGAACGGCAACCTGATCGGCTTTATCTTCAATAAAGTTACCCGGAAAAACGCCCGGTATAGCTATAAGGGCTACCATTACTATCCGTATTATTATTCTGATAAATCCTACTATATCCGCCAGGACGGTGACCCAACGCCCGCCAATACCGAATCCGTGAAACTGACCAAGGAATGAACTTTTCACCATGAACTCAGAACCGATTTCACGCTGCCCTTTTTTAGGATTATCGGACGACCCTGATACCTCGGTGGGTTACACCAGCGAATGGAACGTCTGTCACAAAGCCCACGGGCATCCTTCTCCCAATTTTGCCCATCAAGGCGAATTCTGCCTGAGTGCCAGGCACGCCCAGTGTGAAGTGTTCCGTGAGGAAAAAACCGCCTGGATGCCGGGAGACCTTAAACACGATGGCGGTACCGCCAAACCGGTAGACCCTTCCCGCCAGCAACGCCTGCGCCTAAGCGCCAGCCTGGGTTCAATCCTGCTTGTCGCGGCAATCTTCTGGTTCATGTTCTCGCGCCAGATCAACACCCTGGTAACCGAATTTACCGAGCCAACCAGCACCGTAACCGCCGTGCCAACCTATACCAGCACGCCCCAAATTGAAACTCCTACCGCCGCCAGCTACGGCCCCACCCTTACCCCTTACCCAACCCTCACCCATTTTGTGTTCATCCCCTGTGGAAACAGCCTTGACCAGGAATTTGGCGGCGAACAGAAATTTACCGTCCATCAAATCGAGGATGGCGATAGCGTGGATAAGCTGATGCAACCCTTTGAAGTCACCTACGATCAGATCCAACAGGTGAACTACTTTGTGCCCAAGCCGCTCTGGATCGGCTACCCGCTGATCATTCCCGCCAAAACCAACAATTTCAGCGACATCGGCACATATCAAGCCCTGGAATTGACCGTAAGCAACCAAACCCTCGAGGAGTTGGCTGCCGAGCTGGGTGTCGATCCCGTCCTGTTTAGCCAGTTAAACGGGCTGCCGGAAAATTGCAACTCCTTCAGCGGATGGTTTATCGTCCCCCGCGAGAAGGTGGAATACTATGAGTAAAAAACTCATCCTCTTCGTGTGCACCGAAAACCGTTTCCGCTCCCCCCTGGCCGAATACTACTTCCTCTCCCAATTGGTGATGGATAGCCGCATGGCGGAAATCAGCGTCACCAGCGCCGGCACCCGCGCCGTGCCCGGCCGGGGAGCCATCGATCTGCTTCTCAACGACCCGCAGCTCAATGCCAGCGGACATTTTTCCCGCCACAAAGCCAGGCTCCTCGATGACGCCCTGGTGGCGCAAGCCGCCCTGATCATCACCATGGAAGTCAACCAAAAGGAAGCCTTGCGGGTGGAATACCCCGCCTACCGGTTTAAAATAAAAACCCTCTCCCAACTGGCGGATGGGATTGAATACGATATCAACGACCTGAACAACGAGCTGGAATTCGACCGGTCGATCATGGCTGAATTAAAGACCCTGGTTCGCCGGGCTTACCCGGGCATCCTGAGGGCGGTAAGCCCGCGCTCCGCGGCGGGTGGTTGAAGTGATAAACCGTCCGTCCTTGTAAATATGGATATTAATAAATTATTAATTATGCCAAAAACAGTAAATGAAAATGGCAATACGATTACTAAAAATAATTTAAACTGAAGTATAATAAACCATCGTTTATTGGTTTTGCTTAATTAAGGTCTGGTCCATCGCACTCCCCAATCCCTGAATTTTTGGACAGGTTGTTCAAAAATGACGGAGTATTTAAGCCGCCCATAAAACAAATCTTTGAGCAAAGGAGCGAATTTGGCCGCGGAACAATGGTATGTGCTCGGCATCAAACCCAAAAGGGATAACGCCGTCCTCGAGCTGCTCATCGCCCGCGGGGTGGATTACTACTACCCCTTCGTTTGGGTGCAGCGCTACCCGGAACGCAAGCCAAAACAAAGCCCTTACTTCCCCGGCTATGTATTCGTCCGCCTCGAACCGACCGGCCAGCAAGTCGCCGACCTGCGCTGGCTGCCCGGGGTGAAAACCTTCGTCACTTATGGCGACGAAATGGTGGATGTGCCCGAAAGCGTGATGCGCTCCATCCGCCTGCAAGTGGGCGAGATCAACGCCAACGGCGGGATCAAACCTCAGCACTTTAAACCCGGCGAACAACTCATCATCACCGAAGGACCCTTCAAAGGTTACACCGGCATCTTCAGCGCCAAACTCTCTGGCGGACAGCGCATCCGGGTCCTGCTCCAAATGCTCCTCAACCGCAAAGTGACCGTCGAGATCAACGAATCCGACGCCAAACGAAAATAACCCTGACCCCTAACCCCTAACCCCTAATCCCTAACTCCTAATCCCTAATCCCTAACCCCTAATCCCCAAATGACCTCAAACCTCGAAACTACCTCCAACCCTCCCGAAGACTGGGACCTGATCATCCGCCCGCAACGCGGCTGGCTCGACCTGCGCCTGGATGAGCTTTTCCGCTATCGCGACCTGGTGCTGCTTTTCGTCCGCCGCGATTTTGTAGCGGCTTACAAGCAAACCATTCTTGGCCCCATCTGGTACCTCATCCAACCTTTGCTTACCACCATCACCTTTACGGTCATCTTTGGCAACATCGCCCAGCTTCCCACAGATGAGCTGCCGCCCTTCCTCTTCTATATGAGCGGCACGGTCATCTGGAGCTACTTTGCCGAAAGCCTTACCAAAACCAGCAACACCTTTGTGCAAAACAGCAACCTCTTTGGCAAGGTCTACTTTCCGCGCCTGGCCGTACCCGTCTCCATCCTGATGAGCAACTTCATCACCTTCTTCATCCAATTCGTCTTCTTCCTGCTCTTTGTGGCTTACTTCGCCCTCATCGGCGCGCCGGTTGCCCCCAACTGGTGGATCCTCAGCTTCCCCCTCCTCATCCTGATGATGGCGGGCCTGGGCCTGGGGCTGGGTATCCTTATCAGCGCCCTCACCACCAAGTACCGCGACCTGCGCTTTCTGGTGCAGTTTGGGGTAAGCCTGCTGATGTACGCCACACCGGTCATCTACCCGGTCAGCTCCATTCCGCAACAATGGCAATGGGTCATCCTGATCAACCCCATGACCTCCATTGTCGAAACCTTCCGCTACGCCTTTTTGGGAGCCGGCACGGTAAGCCTGCCCCAGCTTGCGTATAGCTTTGGCAGTATGGTGGTCATCGTCCTCCTCGGCGCCATCGTCTTCAACAAGGTGGAAGCCACGTTTATGGATACGGTCTAGTAGGTAGTATGTAGCTGGTGGTAGGTAGCAGGTAGTGCGTAGCTGGTAGCTGGTGGTAGGTAGCAGGTAGTGCGTAGCTGGTGGTAGGTAGCAGGTAGTGCGTAGCTGGTAGCTGGTGGTAGGTAACTGGAAGGATAAGTATCTATGAGTGAAAATTCGAATTATAAAGATTTGGTCGTGTGGCAAAAAGCGATCCAATTCGCGGAAGATGTGGTCACACTATCCGAAGATTTGAATACCAGGAATAAACATTTCCGGCTCATTGAGCAACTGGAAGCAGCAGCCACATCGGTCCCAATGAATATCGCTGAAGGGAAAGGCAGATCTTCCCGCAAGGAATTCAGTCACTTTCTGATGATTGCTCGTGGATCCTTATTCGAAACGCTCACATTGCTCGAGATCTTCACCAGGAAAAATTGGATACAACCAGAAAACTACCATCAGATCGAAAACCAGGCAAACGAGATCGCGAAAATGATAAATTCACTGAATAACCGGTTAAAGGAACCTCCCAACAAATGACCACTCCACCCTACCCACTACCAGCTACGCCCTACCAACTACAAGCTACAAGCCGCCAGCTGCACCCTACAAGCCACAAGCTACCCACTACTAACTTATGACAAAAACAGTAATTTCGGTTGAAAATTTAAGCAAATCCTACACCCTCGGTACCATCGGCACCGGAACCTTCAGCTACGACCTTGCCGTATGGTGGGCGCGCGTTCGCGGCAAGCCCAACCCGCTCCTGCGGATTGGCGAAACCGACCATGGCAACCGGGTAGGGGAGGAGATCTGGGCGCTTAAGGATGTCAGCTTCCAGGTACAGCAGGGCGAGGTACTGGGCGTTATTGGGCGCAACGGGGCCGGCAAAAGCACCCTGTTAAAAATCCTCAGCCGGGTAACCGCCCCCACCAGCGGGGAAGTAAAGGTAAAGGGGCGCATCGCCAGCCTGCTGGAAGTAGGCACCGGTTTTCACCCGGAACTGACCGGACGGGAGAACATCTACCTCAACGGCGCCATCCTGGGCATGACCAAACAGGAAGTCAGCCGCAAGTTTGATGAGATCGTCGATTTCAGCGGGGTAGAGAAATTCATTGATACCCCCGTAAAAAGGTACAGCAGCGGCATGTATGTACGACTGGCTTTCGCGGTTGCCGCCCACCTGGAAAGCGAAATCCTGCTGGTGGATGAAGTCCTGGCCGTCGGTGACGCCGAATTTCAGAAAAAGTGTTTGGGCAAGATGGGCGATGTCGCCCACAACGAAGGCAGAACCGTCCTCTTTGTCAGCCATAACATGGCGGCGGTAAGGCAATTAACCGAAAAGTCGTTGCTTTTATTATCAGGATTGCTGAAAAGTTATGATTTAACAGAAGTTATTACATCACAATACGAGCGTGCCATCCATGAAAAGGAGCAAAATAACTCTGCCCTCATTGAATGCTCAAATATGGATCACTCTGGTTCAGGGGAAGCAAGAATTGTAAAGGCGAAAATCGCCAATTCAGCCGATGAACCAACAACAACTTTCTTTATGAACGAACCAATTAAAATTGATTTCGAAATTGACAACCCTAATTTGATCAAATTAAATTATTCACTGGAAATTACAGATCAACATGACTATCCGCTTTTTCATTTCCAGAGCGAGTACGAGGATACAAGAAATATTCAAAATAACTTATCGAAACGACAAATTATCACGATCAATATCCCTGCTCTGAATTTATATCCAGATCAATATTTTATCAACCTTTGGATTGGTGTTCACCATTCAAGGGTTGATAAAGTAACCAAGGCGTTTAAGTTCAAGGTGGAACAACCAAGCACTCTCAACCGATCAATGTTGACTACGCGAGGAAGAGTTTTGATAGAGGCGGAATGGTTGATCAACGAAAATTACGAGGTGAAGGAATGAAAAAAGCATTGGTTACTGGTGCGGGCGGGTTTATTGGCAGCCACCTGGTTCGAAAATTAAAAAAGGAAGGCTACTGGGTTCGAGGAGTTGATATAAAAAATACCGCCTATACCGCCTCGGCTGCGGATGAATATTTACTGTTAGACTTGCGCGAGGCAACGAATTGCCAGACAGCATTAAGTTTAAACACAGACTCGTTTGATGAGGTTTACCAATTGGCCGCGGATATGGGGGGGCTCGGTTTTATCCATTCAGAGGAAATGGAGATTATGAAAAACAATGTACTGATAAACGTACATATGATTGACAACGCGGTTAAACATAATATTCCAAAATTTTTCTTTTCATCTTCTGTTTGTATTTATCGGGATATGGAATACGGCGAACCGGAATTAACAGAGGAGCAAGGGATACCTGCTTTCCCAAATAACGAGTATGGGTGGGAAAAACTATATTCAGAGTTATTATTATTAACCCATGCCAAAAAGACAGGCTTGCAGGCTAGAATTGCGCGATTCCAAAATTGCTATGGGCCAGAAGGTGAATGGCAGGGCGGGAGAGAAAAAGCACCGGCGGCGATATGTAGAAAAGTAGCGCTGGCTGCTGAAGGAGGAAAAGTGGAGGTTTGGGGTGATGGAAAAGCCATTCGATCATTTATCTATATTAAGGATATGGTTGAAGCTATTTTTGATTTGATGCAGTCCGAAATTCGGACACCTGTAAACATTGGCACTCGGGAGTATGTTAGTGTTGATGAACTGGTTGAAATTACCGCAAAGGTTGCCGGGAAAAAAATTTCCATAGAGCATATTGAAGGTCCTGTTGGAGTAAAAAACCGCAATTTTAGTAACGACAAGATTGAATCTACAGGATGGAAGCCTAAATACGATCTTGAAGCAGGATTGAGGGAGACATATCCTTGGATTTTGGAGCAAACGCGCCTGGATTGTTAGATGCGAATTCTTGCCATTAGTCCATATTACCCTCCTCACAATATTGGCGGTCACGAAATTCGATGCCGGAATATCCTCGATGGGCTTATTAAGTTAGGCAATGAAGTTGAAATAATAACCAATCGATGTGATGATAATAAGTGCCTCCTGCATACTAATGAAAGCGGAATACATCGATTGCTACACCTGACCAATGATCAAAGTTGTACCTTTCAATCGATATTTTATGACTATATTGATATTAGCGTTATTAAAAATATGTACTTCGATTTCAAACCAGATTTTGTTTACTTGTTTGGAATACAGAATTTGGCTTTATCCATATTGCCTTTTTTCGCAAGGTTGGATATTCCGCTAATTTTTGACGAAGGCGGGAGTAATTTAGCTTTTCTTACGCGAAAATATAAAAATGGGTTGTATTTCCATCATAAAATAAAACAAGGTTTTTTTAAGGACACGATTAAAAAATATCTCCTGAGTTTTGTACGAGGAATGACGGGCGGGTTGATCGATTCCAACTGGAACTGGCCAGCAAATATGCAGATCATTTATAATTCACAATCCGCGCTTGAATTTTCTCATGAGAATGGTGTAGATACGTCGAAGGCTGTTGTTCTACAACCAGGAATTGATACCAAGTTGTTCTCGTTTAAACCACGTAAAGTTTTTAATGAAACTGTAATTATTTTACTCGCGGGCAGAATTAAACCTGTCAAAGGCACGGTTGATGGTTTGCACCTGCTAAAAAACCTGCTTATGATTGGGATCAAAGCCAAACTCAATATTGTTGGGGACGCAGAGGATCGAAAATATTTACAAGAACTGGTCAGAATTACCCGCGAGCTTGGTATTGAGGAATATGTCAATATTGCATCCAGGGTCGATCAGGCGAGTTTAGCGAATTACTACGCTGCTTCAGATATTTGCTTTTTCCCGACTTCCTATAAATCAGGATTTTCACAAACAACCTTGGAAGCAATGGCATGCGGGGCGATTGTTATCAGTTACGGAAATGAAGGATCCAAAGGGGTGATCGAGTCAGGGGAAAATGGTTTCATCATTCCTGAAGGTGATATAGCTTTCGCATGCGAGGTAATTAAAGAATTAATTACAACACCCGGTTTGGTGGAAAGCATCACAAAAAATTCAAGGAAGTTGATTGAAAGCGAATATTCAATGTCTAATTATATTAGCCGGGTGGCACATTTCTTAACAACAAACCGGATGAATAAGAATAAACTGGAGATAAGTTAATAACGTATGAACCGTAAAACAACTGTTGCCTTTTTTCCATCCGCAGAAGCGCTTTCTGAGAACGCGTATTGGGTGATATTGGCAGAGGGGCTGCAGAACAATGGTTTTGAATTGGTCCAAAATACCCCACCAAGCTTTGATCTTGGTTGGTTGTTTAGAAATAGAAGTAGGATTGGAATTCTTCATCTGCATTTTATCCAGGCATTTTATAAATCTACTCATCCTTTGAAAGTTATCATTAAGTTATTGGGTTTTGGGATCAATATGTTCTTGGCAAAATTATTGGGTTATAAAACTATTTTCACTTTACATAACCTTGAAGCTACCTATCCCATTGAGCCACCTTATTTGGATTATATTGGACATTTTATCTCAGCCAACCTTTCAGATCGCGTGATCGTGTATTGTGAAGAATCGAAAAAATTACTGAAAGAGAAGTATTGGCGGAAAAAGAATGTATGGAAGGTTGAACATCCAGCCTTGACCGCTTATTATCCAAACACGATAACAAGAGAAAATGCCCGTTTAATGACTGACGTTGGTGAAAATACCTTCGTTTTTTTGTTTTTTGGCGGAATACGACCAAACAAAGGGGTTGAATTGCTGATTAGAGCATTTAAAGAATTGCCTGATAGTGATATTCGATTGTTAATAGCCGGAAAGGCGTTTCCCCCCGCATCGTATATTGAAGAATTGAGAAATAGTGTTTCACAGGATCCGAGGATCATACTTCAATTGGAATACATACCCGATGAACGAATACAGGTTTATATGAATTGCGCAGATGTAGTGATTCTCCCGTTCGCCAAGATCTTAACATCGGGCACAGCGCATCTGGCGATGTCTTTTGGCAAACCGGTCATCGTTCCTCGAACAGGCTGTTTACCGGAGATGGTTGAAAGTGGAGCAGGGTGGTTATTCGATCCAGGAGATACATCAAGCTTGATAGAGGTAATGAGTAATTCTCGAGTTGATAATCCCGCTTCGAGGGGGAAAATTGGGAGGGACAAAATTTTCCAATCCTCTATTAGTAATTTTATCCTTTCCCACACCGCAGTATACTGTGATAATTGATAACCTGTTACTGAAAATATTATTTATATCCACCAGTGATAATTTTGCAGGTGGCGCTCCACGTAGTCTTGTTGAGCTTTTGTGTAATTTAGATCGGACAAAAATTTCTCCATATTTTTGTTCACCGTATCGGGGAATTATTTTTGAAAAAGTAATAGAAATGGGGATTCCAGTATTAAAATTGCCTGAACCCACTGATAGAACGCCTCCATTTTTTGCATTAAACTCCATATCACCACTCATACGATTTATCCGAAATAATAAAATTGACATTATTCACAATAACCAGGTCAACGATGCATTATTTAGCATGATCCCTGCGAAAATAACCCATACACCACTCATTATCCATCATCGCGACCCCACTTTTTTAAAAAGCCATCGATTGTTAACATCAATGGCGGACGCGAATATCGCCATATCCACCTGGCAAAATGATAAAAACCTCCTCGGAAAAGGTGTTGTTATCCACAACGGTATCAATTTGGACGATTTTTTGATTGTTAAACCGGGGTTGGAAATGGAAATAATTGCCGAAGAACAAGAGATTCGGGTTGGTTTATTGGGAAGGATTATGATCCACAAGGCTCAGGATATTTTTGTACAAAGCGCGTATTTGGTATTGAAAAGCACCAAGAAGGTGAAATTTTTTATCGCTGGGGATGATCAAGATGCGACATCCGCGGCCTACATAGCAAGAGTAAAAAAATTGGTAATTAAATTGGGTTTGGAAGAGAAAGTCATTTTTACAGGTCATATTGATACCCCGGCGGATTTTTATCAATCCATGGACTTGATTGTTGTCCCGAGCCGAAAAGAATCTTTTGGCCGGGTGATCATTGAAGCGATGGCTTGCGAAAAGCCTGTTATCGCTACCAATGTTTGGGGAGCGTTGGATATTGTTACGCCAGAAACCGGAATACTGGTAGAACCTGAAAATCCAAATGCTTTGGCTGAAGCAATCCTTGGGCTGATCCAAGATCCAATTAAAAGGCAATTGATGGGCAAAAATGGGCGAAAACATGTTGAAAACAATTTTACAATTGAGCATACCCTGAAAAAAATTTATGCTTTATATGAAAGGGTGCTTCAGTGAAAATCCTTTTTCTTTCTTATCCCTTTATACCGGGGAGTTTTGGCGGGGAGTTGATTGTGTCCATCGAACGATTCGAGAGCCTTATTCAACGAGGGCATATCGTTGAGGTTATTACTTCGGGAATAAAAGAATCGTCAGAGCAACCTTATCAGGGTTCACTCAAAATCCTCAGGTCCCCCTATGTTCATCATTCCAAATTTGGGCGGGGTTTGCGTAGATTGGTATTCCCTTGGTGGGCGGGCATGCAACTTTTCCGATCGCGACCTGACCTTCTTCACCTTGGCAGCGTGGGCGGGATTGACCCCATTACGAATATGATCGGATCTTTATTCGTTCTTAGCGCGGCGAAACTGACCGGCGCGAAGACGGTATGGGTACACTCCCTGGCGGACAGCGAGGAAAATGCCTTTACAAATGAAGGGTTCGCGAATTGGTGTCGATCAATCTGGTTGGGCATAATTGATCGAATCGTTAGTGTGAGCCCCGCCTTGGAGAAGGATGTAAAAATTTTCTTTCCCGTAAAAAGTATTGAAATTGTTTGTGGAATTCGGGATGACCTTTTTCAATTAAATTCTGAAGGATCAAGAAGTAACTTGAGAGTAACAAATAATGTTGAACCAGAGAATATTGTGCTTGTATTTCTCGGTTCTATAACAAAACGAAAAGGCTTTGATATTCTCGCGAGGGCTTTTGAAAAACTTGTCAGGGATAATCCTGAACTTCGTTTATGGGTGATCGGACCAATAAGTAATTCTGAAAACCAAAACATCAATAATCACGAGGTGCAAGAGATCACTTCTCCGCTACTTGCATTGAAGGAGAAGGTAACTTATTTTGGAAAAGTTATCGATCGTCCCCGATTAGCAAAAATACTTAATGCTGGCGACATTTTTGTTTTTCCTTCCATCCGCGAAGGATTCGGAATCGCCCCAGGTGAGGCAATGGCCTGTGGGTTGCCTGTGGTTATTTCAAAAATTCCTGGAGTTACCGATTTAATGGTTGTGGAAGGCGAAACCGGCTTGTTTTGCGAACCAGGAGATACGGAGGGGTTGACAACCGCCATCAGGAAGCTGATTTTGGATCCTGGTTTGCGAAAGCGGATGGGAGCCGAGGGGAGAAAAAGAATCGTGGAGCGCTTTGGTTGGGATAAACATATCGACGATTGGGAAAACCTCTACCTTACGCTGGCTCGGAAGGTCGAATGAGCACAAGTATAGCTGCCGAAAAGGCAAACCCTAACCAGGTGCTTCCCTTTTCCAAGGTGGAATTCCCGCGCTGGTTTATCGTCTTTCTGGCGCTCTTTTCAATCTATCTGGCAATACCTCTCTATGATGTGCCCTTGTTTGGGCTTTCGATTTCCGCGCCAATTTTTTTGTTTATTGCCTGGCAAATATACATCAGCAATAAAGCCAGCTGGGTAAGGGCATATCGGGGCTGGTTTTTGCTCGCCTTTTTCATTTGGCTTGGAATCGCCATTTCCGCCCTGGCAAATGGGGTTCGCAGCGGGGGGACGGATATTTCCGCCGCCACCTATACCGCCCTGGCGCGATTTGCTTACTGGCTGTTGGTTTTTGTGTCCATCACTTACCTTTCCTCTCTGCCGGGAATGCTGGAACGGATCAGTACCTGGCTGGGATGGAGCGTGATAGGTTTAGGCTTGCTGCGCCTGAGCGAGTATTTTTTTGGCGGGGTGCTGATTGGAAGCGGGCTCTCACCTCAGTTCTTCTCCCAGAATTTTTATGGGATCCAGTTTTCCGTTTTTACCCCATTCGCTTATCTGCTCGTTTTTAAAGCCAATGGATGGAAAAAGGCGATCGCCGTTTTGGGTGTGCTGGTTCTCGCGGGGGCGGTGGCTGTGAATGGTTCGCGTGGCTCGTGGGTGGCAATCGCCAGCGGAATGCTGGTGTTATTGGGGTTTACTTTTTTCCGCAAACCCGGTTACGCGTTCGGGATGCTCATTCTGTTGGGTATGCTGGCGTTTGCCGGTTATCGGGTGTATTCGGCGGACCCATCCCGTTACCAACCGGTGTTGAACCGCTTTACCACTTTGCAAAAGGTGGAGGAAGATAAATCCTACGCCACCCGCCTGTGGCTTAACGCGAAATCGGCGGCGTTGTTCCAGAATTCGCCGATTATTGGAGTGGGGACTGGCAATTATACCTTGGCTTACGTAGAGATTCCTTTACCTGCTGTAATTAGTTACCATAACTATGGCAGGATGAATCAAATAACATCTCATAATTCTTACCTTAGTTTCTTTGCGGAAAATGGATTGTTTGGAGGCATACCTTATGGAATATTGATTGGCAGCTTATTCGTGATCGGTTTTCGATCCTCATGGGGAGGGTTAGCACGGAATGATATTTTACCGATTTTTGTTTTTATTGCTTTTTTGCAACTGAGTATTCATTTCTGGGTAATGAGCGGTTTAACCGGCACGGTAACCTGGTTTTTGTATGGGCTGGTTGGTGGGTTGGCAAAAAGATGAAATTAGCATACCATTCTCATATCCCTGGTTTTGAGAAAAATGGAACGATTTATACTACTGGTTACCAAGCAATATTCTTAACGGAATTAGCTAAAAATTTTGAGTTGATTTTCTGTTTTTTACACACCCCCCTACAAACAGAATTAGCTCAATGCTTGGTACCAGTCGATTTAAACCAGGTGAAGTTTGTCGGTCTCGGGCCGCATAATTCTGTGCCAAAACGAACGTTCCGAGTACCAATAATATTAAAGAGGTTTAAAGACCATCTTACTGATTTTGATATTTTGTTAATCAGAGGCCCTTCTCCATTATTACCTTTTATAGTCGGTTCAATGAGAGATAAGCCCATTGCCTTTTTATTAGTTGCAAGTTATTTAGAAAAACCAGCGGTTAGACAGGGAAATAGATTAAAGAACCTTTTAATTGACTTGTGGTCCCTGTGGAATGAAAATACTCAAAGAAGACAATTAAATGGAAGATTGGTTTTGGCGAATTCAAAGAAATTAATTGCTGAGCACATGAATATTCAACCACCCCCGATTGAAGTCAGTACAAGTATCATTCAAAAATCTGACATATTTTTTCGGTACACAGCCTGCCAAAATTTAAAAATTCGCCTTATTTTTAGTGGAAGAATAACCAAAGAAAAGGGGCTATTTGAGATTCTTGCAGCCATGAAAGTACTGGTAGACGAAGGATATGATATTGAATGGAACATCGTTGGGATATCAGAACAGAATACTCTTACTGAATTATTAGATAAAGCAAGTTTAATCGGGTTAGGTGGACGAGTCTTTTATGAAGGTTACAAAAATTCTGGTTCTGAATTGTTGCAGGTTTACCGTTCGGCTGATATCTTTGTTCTTTCCTCATTATATTCTTTCGAGGGGTTTCCGCGAACCATTTGGGAGGCTTTTTCACAAGGTGTCCCTGTGGTTGCAACAAATGTGGGGTCCATACCCTTAACTCTCCAACAAGGAAAACATGCATTATTATCTGAACCCGGAGATATTGATGCCTTTGCTAACAATATAAAAAAAATTATAAACGATCAAAATCTTCGGCTGAACTTGATTAATAATGGATTTGAAATGGTTCAGGACTACACACTTGAAGTTCAGACTTTGAAATTGGCCACTGAAATTAAAAATTACGTGAATGCTTTACTAAAATGAAAATCGCGTTATTTACGAATCAATTCCCGGGCAAGGTATCCACTTTTTTTTCAAGGGATGTGATTAATTTATTGGATCACGGTTTCGATGTGGATATTTTTACCATTTACCCAATAAAGGAAGAAAATTGGGTTTATGTTCCAGAACAATATCGGCAGAGGATACAAAGGGCGGTAAACATAAAATTCTTAAAACCGGTCTGGTTTAAGGTAAATTTCAGTTTCGTAAAAACAGATATCAAAAACATTCTCCGAGACTCGATGCGCTTTGGAGCTAGACAATTCATCAAAAGCCTTGTCGCGATCAATCAGGGTTTAAGTTTTGCTGAATGGAATAAAACGCCCTATGACAGCATTATTTCATATTGGGGAAATTATGCCTCTACTTGCGCTTTTATAGCAAATAAAACAAGTTCCAATCAGGTTCCATTCTATATGTTTTTACATGCTGGTACCGATCTTTATCGTGACCAAATTTACCTATTAGAGAAAATTCAAAATGCCCAAAAGGTTATCACCGTATGTGAATTTAACAAGAAGTTTATCCAAAATTTATACCCCGGTAGCTTTGAATCAATTCGAGAAAAAATGGTTCTCTATCATTTAGGTGTAGAGATTCCGGAAACAGATTTAAGCGGCAGGGACGAAAATACCTTACTTTGTGTGGGAAGCCTCGATAAAGTAAAAGGATTTCATTTGGTAATCCAGGCGCTGGCAGTTCTGGTTTCGGAATTTCCTGATCTTAATTTAGTTATCGTTGGGGGGGGGGCAGGAAAAGTAAACCTTGAAAAGATTGCAAAAGCAAGGAAGATCAGCAATAAAGTAACCTTCACTGGCCAATTGGCATATTCTGAAGTTGTTAAATACTTCCGTTCGGCTACGATTCTCATTCATCCATCTATCGGCTTAGGGGACGCAGTACCAACCGTGATCAAAGAGGCGATAGCTTTTGGATTGCCGGTGGTGGGTTCGAACGAAGTTGGTATTCCTGAACTACTTGATTTCGGGTTGGCTGGTGTTTTGTTCAACTCGGGCGATTTAAACAATTTGATCCAAGAATTAAGGGCATTATTAACCAACAGGTCCAGGCTTAAGGATTTGTCATTGGCTGGCCGCGAATATGCCAAAAAAACTTTTGACATGCGAAAGAACGGGCATCAATTATTAATTGACCTTGGATTTATCAGTTGATTCGGCAATATCTTAAAAACTTTAGCCTAAATAATTCTGAACCCGGGCTGGCGGGGAAGTTATCGGCTAACGCCCGCCGCAAGGCGGAGGGTTTTGATTGGGGCGTGGTGCTGCAACAATGGATAAGGATTTTGTGAAAAGATGAAAAGATATCACAATTTCATATTCCTATATATTCTGGAGGATTATGTACAAATCAATTGTTGTGACTGTTGGCGGGCATTGGTCATCAGGTAATTCCCTTTCAATACAATTTAAAGCCATCGCAGATGAATTAGTTTCTAGGGGTTATCGGGTGATAATATTGGTTCCTGGTACCCGCGATTTAAATGATGAAGAATTTGAAAACCTGATTGTTAATTATTGGCCGTCAAAACGGCCAACAAAAATCGTTGATGCCTTATTTTTAACCAAAATCATAATGAAGCATAAGCCAGTGTCAATTATAGGTAATTTTGCTGCGGTTAATTGGACAGTGTTGCTTGGTTTCTTGATGGGTGTTAAGCATAGAATCGTTTGGTATCATACGCTTATTGACGCAATTAATACTGACACAACGAATAACAATATTTATTTAAAAGTGTTACGTTTAAGAAAAAATATTATTTATAGTTTATCAACAAATATTGTAGCGGCAGTGAATTTTCTGCAAAAAATGATTTACAGAAATCATATAATATTCGAAAAAATAAAATAACTGTACTTCATAATTTGCGTAAAGAAATTACTGCTCATTATGTACCTTTGAGGGATCCAATTACACTTGTCACTGTCGCGAGGTTGGATCATTCGAAAGGACACGATTTACTACTTAGGGCATTTGAAATTGTACTGGTTAATCATCCAAAAACAATCCTAAAAATTGTTGGTGATGGAATCTATAAACAGAAATTAGAGTTATTAGCTAAGGATTTAAAATTAGATAAAAATACTGAATTCCTAGGTAACATCCCGCCGAACCAAGTGATTGATGAATACATGGCTTCTTTTCTCTGTGTGTATCCCGCAAGAATAGACAATTGCCCGCTATCGGTAATCGAAGCGATGTCTTGTGGAAAACCGATTGTTGGTTTTAAAACAGGCGGAATACCGGAATTGGTGCTCGACGGTTTTAACGGGCTATTAGTAACTCCAGAAGATTACATTGGATTAGCCAATGCGATTTGTAAAATCATAGAAGACCCATTATTGTATAAATCGTTGGCTGAAAACTCGAAAATAATTTTTCGGGAAAAGTTTGAGCTCAATAAAGGTGTGCGATTAATAGTAGATTGGATACAAGGTTTAGAGACTAAAGAAAGGGTCACAAAATATGAGTAAAGAACTAATGTGCAGAATTTGTGGAAATAATTGTGAGTTAAACGACAATGAGGTTCGGAAGATAAATGGCTTGCCATTGTACGAATGCGGCAATTGCGGTACTGTTTATTCGGCGGCTAAACTCGAAGATTTGCAAAATAATACAAGTTATGATGATTTATTCAAAACTAGTGAATATGAATGCCATAGAATTGAATTCGATAAATTAATACGGGGTAAGAAAATTTTCGAATTTCATCGACAAAACCTGCTTCGAAAAATTGAAAATGAAGTCAATAGTAGAAGTTTGGTCGAAATCGGCGGTGGTGCTGCCGCAATGGGAAACGTTGTTTGAGAAAATCGCTAAATGACAAGTGTTTTTGATAAAGTTTATAAAAATTTACCAGTGTGGGGCCAGAATAGCGTAGTGAGCGCTTATGGTTTGTATTGGTATTGGCTTCGGTTTGGGCGTGGGTTTTCCACGTTCGCGGATGAATTTGCTATGCGAGAACGCTATAGCGCCGATGATTGGCTGGATTGGCAAAATGTCCAGTTAAAGCGGATGCTTGCCCACGCGATTACCAATGTGCCTTATTATCGGGAAGTGTATACGCCCGAACAAAAGGCAGCGGCTGTGAGGGGTGACCTTGGTGGGCTTCCCTTGCTTGAGAAAGCGCCATTGCGGGAGAACGCCCGGCGATTCGTTCGGAATGATGTAAAAGTTAAGGATATGGCTTTTTATACCAGCGGAACAACCGGTACGCCCATCTCCAGCATTTGGACAATTCCAGAGAATCGCCAATCTTTAGCACTGCGTGAGGTTCGATCGGCAAACTGGGCAGGTGTCTCTTTTGATCTGCCGAGGGCTACATTTTCCGGCAGGATGGTGGAACCCAACCCGGACAGCCAAGGACCTTTTCATCGTTATAACGCGGTAGAGAGACAGGTCTATTTTTCGGCTTTTCACCTTAAAGCGGTTAACGCGCCGCGGTATGTAAAGGCGTTGTGGGATCATAAGGTTGAATGGATGACGGGTTACGCCGTTTCATATTATCTGTTGGCAAAGTTCATACTGGAACAAGAGCTTAAGGTGCCGCCTTTAAAAGCCATTATTACCACCAGCGAAAAAGTGACACCTGAAATGCGAAATGTGATGGAACGAGCTTACGGTTGTAAGGTTTTTGAGGAGTACAGTACGGTTGAGAACGCGATCTTCGCCAGTGAATGTGAACATGGTAAATTGCATATCAGCCCGGAGGTGGCGGTGGTAGAAATCTTAAGACCCGATGGAACAGCCTGTACGCCAGGCGAAGTTGGTGAGGTGGTTGTAACCGGGTTGTTACGCTACCATCAGCCTCTCATCCGTTTTCGGTTGGGGGACCTGGCGGCTTTATCTGAGGAAGGCTGTGAATGCGGAAGGCAAATGCCGATCATCAAAGAAGTGGTGGGAAGGATCGAGGATGTTGTCGTCGGTTCTGATGGCAGGCAAATGGTGCGCTTTCATGGGATATTTGTTGATCAAGCCCACATTGTGGAGGGGCAGGTCATCCAGGAATCGATCGATCACATCATTGTAAATGTGGTTCCGACAGATGGTTTTAACCCGAAGGATGAAGCGGATATTATTGACAGAGTGAAACAGCGTTTGGGGCAGGATATGAGAGTGTCGGTTAAACTGATGGATGCCATACCACGCACATCGGCAGGGAAGTTTAAGGCGGTGATAAGCAAGGTGAAGGATGCCTGACCCTTTTATTTCGGTGGTTTTGCCGATTCGGAATGAGGCGGATAAGATTGAGGCTTGTTTGCGGGCGGTGACGGGGCAGAGTTACCCGGCTTATTTGACCGAGATTTTGGTTGTGGACGGGATGAGCGAGGATGGCACGCGCGAGGTGGTGGCGGGGCTGGCTGAGCGGTATCCGAACATCCGATTGTTGGATAACCCGGGCAGGATTGTTCCGACCGGGATGAATGCCGCCCTGCGCCAGGCGCGCGGTGAGATTGTTGTGAGGGTGGATGGTCATTGCGTGATAGACCCAAATTATGTTGCTAATTGTGTAAGACATTTGGAAAATAAAGAAGTGGCGGGGGTTGGAGGACCGATGCGAACCATAGGCGAGACTGAACTTTCGGAGTCGATCGCTATCGGAATGAGCTCGAAGTTTGGGGTGGGGAATTCATCCTTTAGAACCGAGGCTGGCGCTACAAAATTTGTGGATACTGTGCCTTTTCCGGCTTACCGGCGATCGGTTATTGACCAGGTTGGGTTTTATGATGAGGAGCTGGTTCGGAACCAGGACGATGAGTATAACTATCGGGTTAGGGAAGCTGGCGGCAAGATTTTACTGGCGGATGATGTAAGGTCTGTGTATTACTCGCGGGGCAGTTACGCCCGGTTGTGGCGGCAGTATTTTGAGTATGGCTTTTGGAAGGTACGGGTGCTGCAAAAGCATCCGCGCCAGATGAGCGCGCGCCAGTTTGTTCCGCCGGCGTTTGTGGCAGGGCTGGCTGGATTGGCGCTGCTGGGGCTGTTGGCGCCGGGCTGGGGATGGCTATTTTGGCTGACGGTTGGGGCTTACGGGTTGGCGAACCTGACGGCTTCGGCGGTGGCGGCCAGCCGGTGTGGATGGAGCCATTTCTTCCGCCTGCCGCTGGTGTTCGCCATTTTGCATGTGGCTTATGGGTGCGGGTTTTTGGCCGGGCTGGCGCGGTTTTGGCGGCGCTGGGGGGATAAGACCAGCAAGGTGATGGCCGGGTAAGGCTGGCCGCCGGCAGTGAAGCATTTTGGACGATCCCGCGTGGATCGTTTTTTTTTATGGGGAGCGGTGCTGGGTGGGCTGGCGAGGAGTTTGGGTACGGGCGAATTGTGGCTTGACAGAAGCGTTTAGAACAAGTAGTATAATAAATAATAGCCAAAAAAATACCTATAATAGAGTAAAAAGAACTTTAAAATATAGGTAAAACCATGTCAGGATGATGATCATAAGAAAATAACAGAAAACCACCTGGCGGAATTGGTGAAACGTAGATCGGAGAGCGGATGGAAGAGTATAACTGGTGCGTGCTGTGTGTAAAACCAAGGCAAACCGAGCACGTGATTGGGAAGCTCGCCGCGCGTGAGGTTGAGTATTTTTACCCGGAGGTTTTGGCGCAGCGCTCCATTTATCGACACCCAAAATTGACCCCCTGCTTTATGGGCTACCTTTTTGTAAATTTGGAGGGCGGCAAAGGGCAGGCGGGGGAATTGCGCCAACTGGCCGGGGTGCGCGGTTGGCTGACCAATGGAGGCCAGATGGTGGTGATCCCTAATACTTTGCTGGCGATGATTCGGCAAAAGATATTGGAAGTGAACACCAAAGGCGGGATGACCCCGGAGGATTATGCCGCGGAAAGTGAAGCGCTTTTTTCGGCGGACGCGAAGATTAACCCGGCGGCTATATTCAACCCCAGGCTTTCCGGATATCAGCGTTTGAAGGTGCTGATCTGGCTCGCGTTCGGATCCGCGGTGAATTTCGATTCCGATTTTGAGGACCAGCCCGGGTTGTAACCTGGGCTGGCAAGTTTTCCGGTTAACCTTCGGATGCGGGGCTGTGAGAAACAGCCCTTTTTCTTTGTTTCCGTCATGGGCTGGGAGGCGGAGAGGCTTTTTTGGAGGGCGGAAGAGCTTTGAAGAACGGAAGTCGGGCGCTTTCGGCGGACTTTGAGCTTTCCATTCAGCCCGCCAAGCCGCCAGGGGCGGATTTGGGATCAGTTCGGCGGGGCGGGAGGGTATGTTGGGGGGGGTTATTGACAAGACTTAAATTAAGTCGTAAAATAAGTACACGATGTCTACTTCCAAGTCGGCTTTTTCTGTTCATTCCCGGGCGAACGGCGCTTCTGGCGCCGCTTTGGGCGGGGGTGAGGCGCTGCATGCGGTGGACCGTTCCTTTTACCTGGAGCGGCTGAGAGAGCGCTTGCCGGGTCGGATGATCGACAGCCATGCTCATTTGTGGTTGAAGGCTTTTGAGACGCCTCAGGCGGAGGCTTTACGCGGGGCGGACTGGGCGAGCAAGGTGGTGGTGGAGAACACACCGGCTGGTTTGGCGGCGGATTACGCGGCTTTGTTTCCGGATCAGCGGGTGACACCTTTGGTGTTCGGCTGGCCGGAGCGATATGTGGACATTGAGACAAATAACCGCTGGGTAGCGGAGCAGGCAGCGCTTGGGGGATTTCCGGCGCTTTTTGTTTCCAAGCCTGAGATGGCGGCAGGGGATTTGGAGCAGGCGGTTAAGGCGGGCGGCTTTCTGGGATTGAAGCCGTATTTGGAGTTCGCGCCTGCCAACCTGGCTACGGATGAGATCAGCATTTATGACTTTTTACCGCGAACACATTTAGAGGCGGCCAGCGCCAACCACTGGGTGGTGGTTTTGCATCTTCCACGCCCGGGCAGGCTGGGGGACGCTTTGAATTTGAGCCAATTGTTGGAAATAGAGCGCGATTTCCCCGGGGCGCAAGTCGTGATTGCCCACCTGGGCAGGGCGTACTGTCCGAATGATTTGGGCGGGTCGCTGGAAACGTTGGCGCGCACTCGGAATTTGGTTTTTGATTTTAGCGCGAATACCAATTTTGAGGTAATGCGCCAGATTTTAAAAACTTTTGGCAGCCGGCGGGTTTTATTTGGCAGCGATTTGCCGGTGACGAAGATGCGGATGCGGCGGGTTTGCGAAGGCGGGACGTACATCAACGTTGTGCCCAAGGGAGCCTATCCGGGAATTGAGACGGACAAGCATATTCGGGAGGCAGCCGGCGCGGACGCGAACGGGTTGACCTTTTTTTTGTATGAGCAGGTGGCGGCGCTGCTTAAGGCAGCTGACAGTTTGAACTACGGACAGGCGGAGTTGGAGGATATATTTTTCAATAACGCCTTTGAGAGGTTATCCGCGGCGGGGTATACATGGAACTGACCCTGGGCCTGGATGTAGGTACCTCCTCGGTTAAGTGCGTGGCAGCCGACCAGGAAGGGTCGGTAGCGGCGACCGGCAGCGCTGCGTTGGAATTGTTGACTTCGCGAGGCGGCTGGGTGGAGCAGGACGGTTCGGCGATGTGGCGGGCGGCTGGTGAAGCCTGCCGCCAGGTGATGGCAAAGCTGGACGGCAAGCACCGGCTGGCAGGGATGAGCATCTCCTCGCAGGGCGGTACCACGATTCCGGTGGACAAGGTTGGCGAACCGGTCCGGCTGGGTTTCAGTTGGATGGACGAAAGGGCGGAAGTTCAGGCGGCGGAGGTAGTGAAGCGGTTTGGGGCGGAGAAGGTTTACCGAACCACTGGCTGGCGGCTTTCCAACGGCTTACCGCTTAATCATATCGCCTGGTTTAAGCAGAATGAGCCGGAGTTGTTTGCCAAAACGGCGCGGTTCTGCTTTGTGAACGATTTTATCGCGCAGCGTTTGTGCGGCGAGTATTGGATGGATCCTTCGGACGCGGGAATTACCCAGTTGTACAGTCTGGCTAATAACCGTTGGGACGAGGAATTGATCGAACAAGCGGGGGTGAAGATTGAGCAGCTTTCGCCGATTCGCGAATCGGGGACATGGTTGGGCGGGCTTTCGGCACGGGCAGCCGCGGAATTGGGCATACCGGCTGGACTTCCGATTTTCAACGGAGCGCACGACCAGTATTGTTCGGCGCTGGGCAGCGGAGCGGTAAAGCCGGGCAGCGGATTGCTCTCCGGCGGTACGGCCTGGGTGGTTATGGCGGTGTTTGCCAACCCGGATCAGGCGTTTGAAGCGGGTATGGAAGTGAGCCGCCACGCGCTGCCGAACCTGTTCGGCGGAATTCGCTCGATGGGTGGGGTAGGAGCGTCGATGGAGTGGCTGATGAATTTGCTCTGGCAAGGGCTAAGTGATCGGGACCTGCGGGCGGAGGCGATCCACCGCGCGGTGGCTGATTCTCCGGCGGGGGCAGGCGGTTTACGCTTCGTACCGCTCACCGGCGGTCATTTAGACGCGAGTCAGGCGAACCAGGGTGTTTTGGAAGGCTTGGAGCTTGGCCATACGCGGGGAGATATTACTCGGGCATTGATGGAAGGGATTGCCTTTGAACTGCGCTGGATGTTGGAAAACGCGCAGGCCGGGTCGTGGGTCGATTCTCTGACCATGATTGGCGGGGCAGCCCGCAGCCGGGTTTGGCCGCAGATGATTGCCGATATCAGCGGCCTGCCAATTCGGGCGGCCAAGGAAGCGGATGGGGCGGCATTAGGCGCGGCGCGTTTGGCAGCCCTGGGCGCTGGCCTTATTAATGAAGAGAGCGTGAGCGCGACAGTGGAGAAGCAAGCCGTGATATTTAAACCGAACCCTGACTTGGCAAAGTTTTACGGGGATTTGTTCGCGAAGTATCAAGCCCCGCGCGAGTCGCGGCGGGCAGGCAAATTGGAAATTGGATAGGAGAGAAAGAGGATGACCGTAAACGCGCGTCCAATTGGGAACGGCGCCAGCCAGACCCGCAAAGAAAAGTGGGAAAGGTTGTTGAAGCGAATCTGGTTCTACCGGTATCTTTATCTGCTTGCCTTGCCGGGATTATTGTATTTTCTGATTTTTGCCTACCTGCCGATGTGGGGGGTGGTGATCGCGTTCAAGGATTTCCGCCTGTTTAGAGGTTTTGATGGCAGCCCATGGGTGGGATTGAAACATTTTATTTTCTTCTTTACCTCGCCCAGTTTTCCGAGGCTGCTGAAGAACACGATCGTGATCAGCGGCTTGTATCTGGTGTTTGTTTTTCCGGCGCCAATTCTGCTTGCCTTGCTGCTCAACGAGCTTAAGAGCGGGGTTTACAAGCGGTTTGTGCAAACCGTCAGTTATCTGCCGCACTTTATTTCGTGGGTAGTGGTGGGCGGTTTGCTTACTTATACTTTTTCCCTGAGCATGGGGGCGGTGAACCTGCAATTGCAGAGGATCGGGATGGAACCGCTCCACATTCTGGGCAATCAGGATACTTTCTATTCGTTGGTCGTAGGCACCGGAATCTGGAAAGAGATGGGTTGGGAAACGATCATCTACCTGGCGGCAATCGCGGGGATCAGTCCGGAATTGTACGAGGCGGCGATCATCGACGGGGCAAACCGTTTCCAGCGGGTACTTTATGTTACTTTGCCGGGAATTTCGGCGGTGATCGTGATCATGCTGATTTTGCAGGTGAGCGCGATTTTGAACTCGAACTTTTTGCAGATTCTCATTTTACAAGGCTCTGACGCCAGCCTGTACGAGGTTGGCGACGTTATTGATACCTGGGTATATCGGGCGGGCTTTTTACAAAGTCAGTTAAGCCTTTCCACAGCGGTCAGCCTGTTCAAAGGCGTGGTTGGACTGGTGCTGGTCTTCCTGGCGAACAAGGCCGCCAACAAAATTACGGGTGAAGGGCTGTGGTCAAAACCATCATGAATACGCCAAAAACATTTTTACAAAAATTATTACCGGCACGCAACCCAAACAAGGTGCGCGACAGTTTCTGGTCGCGAGCTTTCGATCTCTTCAATATAACCCTGATGATGGTAGTGGTGTTGGCCACGCTGGCGCCGTTTCTTTACATCCTGTTAGGCTCGCTGACCGAGGCGGATTACTATCGTCTCCATGGGGTTTCGATTAATCCTGCCCACTGGTCACTGGCATCCTATGAAATTCTTTTCAGCGCGTCGTCGCGCTTGATTCCCGCATTCAGGGTCACCTTTATTTCAACGGTGATCGGTACGACCCTGGGTTTGTTCGTCACCTCATCCCTGGCGTTCGTTGTCTCGAGGAGGGAACTGCCCGGACACAAGGCGCTGATCATGATGTTGTTTGTGACCATGATCTTTAACGGCGGAATGGTTCCGTTCTACCTGATCGTAGATGGCTTAAAACTGACCAACACGATCTGGTCGATGATCATCCCGTTTCTTTCGGATGCCTGGTTCGTTTTCATTCTGGTCAAGTTTTTTGAGTCGCTGCCTCAGGAGCTGCTGGACGCGGCGCGAATTGACGGATGCAGTGAAATCGACCTGTACTTCCGAATTGTGCTGCCGCTTTCCAAGCCGGTATTGGCGACAATCGGTTTGTTCTTCGCGGTTTATTTCTGGAATCAGTGGTTCTGGCCGATGGTATTCATCCAGGATTCTGAGATTTTGCCCTTGCAGGTTATCTTGAGGTCCATCCTTTCCTCGCTTTTGCCGGTAACCAATCCGAACGCTGCCATGCAGCAAGCTCGAATGGCATCGGAAATGCCCCCGGTTGAAGTAATGAGGATGGCGGCAATAATGGTAACGATCGTCCCGATCGCAATTGTTTACCCGTTCCTGCAGCGGTACTTCGTCAAAGGCGTGATGATCGGGGCAGTGAAGGGTTGATCCCAGGAAGGAGCAAATAACGATAGGCCAAATAAAACCCAAGAGATGTTTGTACATTGTTCAATCAAGTGATGATCCAAATTTGAGAGGAGTAGAATCATGAGCATTGAGAAGAAAAATAAAAGTACATCCAGACGAGATTTTCTGCGAGTAGCGGGAATTACCGCTGGAGCCGGATTTCTGGCGAGCTGTGGTGTAACCCCCGGAGCGACCCCAGCGTCACCGACCGCGGCAGCCGGCGCCGCGCCAGCGATTAAGTATGCAGATAAAGCGGCGGTTCATCGTTATATCAGCGGCGGATTTGCCGGCGCTGGCCCGGACGACAAATTGATCAAAGAAATTCAGGAAAAGGCGTTGCGCGATGAATATGGTTTGAATGTATCGATCGATATCGAGTCCGCCGCCTGGGGTGATTTGGACCAATTGGTGACCACCCGTCTGGAAACCAAAGGTGTGGATTCCCTTGAACGGGATGGAAATTCTGCGCTCAACTGGCTTTCCCAGGAAGGTTTGCTGCAGGACATGGAAGAAAACCTGTCCACCTATGGCAAATCGCTGACTTCCATGCTGCCTTCGGCTGGTTTTGATTACTTTAAACGCGGCGGCAAACGCTTTGTTTTCGCCAACTTTTATTCCACCCCAGTCGACGCGGAATACATCCACGTGCGCCGTGACTGGCTGGACAAGATCAACCGCGAAGTTCCCCAGACCGTTGAAGAGCTGGAAGAAGTACTGCGCTTATTCAAGGATAAGAAATTGGGCGGCGATATCACCATTCCGATGGCTAACGACATGGGCGGTTGGTTGATCCCGTCTTACGTGCTTCAGGGACCCTTTGCCCCCGAGCCCGCTGAACAGAAGAAGATGTTGGCGGCTGGCGAAAACTTTGAGTACGAGTATGGCTGTGCCATGCGTCCCCAACGACTTGAAACTTTGCAGAGATGGTTCAAGGATGGGTTGTTGAATCCTGAATGGGCTTCCTTCCAAGGTGAAGATACCCAGAGCGCAATGGAAAAAGGTTATGTAGGCGCTTTATTCTCTGGTTGGTGGAACCTCAACAGCCAGATGAAGGCGATCCAGAGCGGTGTTGACCAGAAGCAGGATTGGGTTCAGATCTATCCACCAATCGGCTTGAAAGATGTTCCCAATAGCGGCCGGATCCTGACCGAAATTCCGTTAGAGCGGGCTACCGCGGTAACCTCCTGGGCGACTGCCCCTGAAGCGATTGTGGCTTTGGCTGACTGGCAGAACAAGAGCTGGGAAAACTACATGCTGTGTAACTACGGTGTGGAAGGCAAACATTGGAAATGGGCTGATAATGGCGCGTATGTTGACCTTCGCTCCTCCTCCCCCAATCAGGAATACTCGGGTATGCGCCGAACCACCTGGGCGCCGCAGTGGAACAACAAGTTCCAAACCCTGCCCGCTCCGGAGTCTGATCCCTACCTTGACACGCGCATTCCAGAGCTGATCTATGGACCGCATATCTACAACCGGACCGATACCACCCAGCCTCAGGCGAACGAATACCCAACCCTGACCCGTATTTTCCACTTTGTGGCCTGGGATTGGAAGGAATCCGCCCAATTTGAGCCCAACCTGCGCGCGCTGCGTGATGAGTGGGCGACCAAAATCATCAAGAATCAAGTTTCAGTCAATGACGGTTTGAAGAGCTTCTGGGATACCTGGAATGCCTCCGGTGGTGAAGCCCGCATCCGCGAGATCACCGAGCAGTACAATGAGTACGCCAAAGCCAACCCGGCGATGACGGAAGATAAGGTATTCTTCTCTCCCGAGAACTGGAATACCACTGTGCAATACCCAGAACGCAAGAAGAGTTAGTTTTCGTGACAAAGTGGTTCTCCCCTCCGCGAAGCGGAGGGGAGAACCACCCGGTAACAAAAAAATATTGGAGAATACCATGACCAAGTTGAAAATTTCAATCATCGGAGCAGGCAGCGGCGAATTTTCCATGGGGATTGTTCGCGATCTGGCGTTTACCCCATCGCTTTGGGGAAGCACTGTCTCTTTTATGGACATTGACAGAACGCGCCTGGACAGCATCTACGAAGTCGCTTCGCGCTATACCCGGGAAGTGGGCGCGGACCTCAAATTCGAAAAAACCTTCGATCGAAGAGAAAGCCTGAGGAGTTCCGATTTCGTGATCAACTGCGCCATGGTTGGAGGGTGGGATCGCTTCATGTTTGCCGAAGAAATAAGCCGGCGGCATGGATACCCCCAAACCGTATTTTATGACACCTTTTATCAGTACAAATTATTCATGGACATCATCCACGACATGGAGGATGTTTGCCCGGAGGCGTGGTACATTCAATCCGCGAATCCGGTATTTGAAGGCGAAACATTGATAGCCCGCCAATCAAAGATCAAGAGCGTGGGTTTGTGCCATGGTTTTTACTATGGAACCTCACGGGTGGCGGAAGTGATTGGGTTGGATCCGTCCAAGGTTGAAGCGCAAGCCTACGGGTTGAACCATAACATCTGGTTGAAAAAATTTCACGTTGGCGGGGTGGATGCCCTGCCCGCGTTGGCTGATTGGGTAAAAAACAAGGCGGAAAGCTATTGGGTGAGCGCCGATTGCCCAGCGAGTGATGAGATGGGACCCAAGGCGGTCGATCTTTACAAACGACTGGGTTTGTTCCCAATCGGCGATACTGCCACACCCGGTGGTGATTCGTATCACCGTTGGTACCATTATGACCGGGAAACCGAAGCCAAATGGCACGAAGACCCGGCAGCCTGGTATCGGCATCATGTACAAGGTGTGAATGATACTGTACAAGCCTTTAATGAGCTTGCCAAGGATGTGCACAAGAAGGCGACTTCGGTATTTCCGAGCGAGATGACCAACGAGACCAATGTGCGGATCATCGACGCGATTGCCAATGACAAGCCGGCGATTTTTCAGGTGAATATTCCCAACAAAGGCTGCATCCCCGGAATCGCGGATGATGTAGCGGTCGAAATACCAGCGCTGGTGAGCGCGGCGGGCATTCAGGGTTTGCGCCTGGATCCGCTTCCCAACCCGGTTCTGTTCGAGATTCAGGAGCGGATTTTGTTAATGGAGCGCGATCTTGAAGCGTTCACCTCCGCAAACCGAGATTTGTTGTTGGAGTATGTACTTTCGTATCCCGCCACCCGGACGGTTGAACAAGCCAAGGCGTTTTTGGATGACGCGCTGAACCACCCCATGAATACTGAATTGGCGGAGTATTTTAAATGACCAATCAAATAAAACAGAGCCGACCCAAGGTTGGTTTTCTGGGTTTGTTTTTTGATATCTACCTGATGGGCGGAGACAACTTGCTGCGCTCATGCACAGATTACGCGGTTGAATTGGTCCAGATGCTGGAGCAGGAGGCTGAAGTGGTTTTCCCGGGGGTTTGTGTTAACCGGGAAGAAATCTCAGAGGCTGTGGCTCGCTTTGAGGCGGAAGATGTAGATTTGATTGTGGTAACTCATTTGACGTACGCTCCGAGCATGTACGCGGTGCCCGCCCTAAAACAGACCCGCTTACCGGTGCTGCTTTTCCATACCCAAAAGATGAAGTCGGTCAGTGAAAAGATCGTTGCCTGGGATTTGGAAGAAAACCACGGGGTGCATGGGATGCAGGACCTTGCCAGCACCCTGAGGCGGATTGGCAGGCAATATTTTGTGGCGGCGGGTGAAGATGAAAAGGGTAGAAAAGAATTAAGCGAATGGCTGCAAGCCGCGCGTTTGAAAAAAATGCTTTCGCGGGCGAAGATCGGTTTGATCGGTCATCCGATGGATAGCATGGGGGATTTTGGGGTAGATGAAACCGCCTTTGAAGCTCAGTTGGGCACGCATGTTCACCACCTTTCAATGAAAGCGCTGGCGAACAGGGCAAGCCAGGCTCCGGAACAGGAAATTAAAGACCAGATGGAGTTCGATCGGGGTCAGTTTAAAACACTCGAGTCGGTAACCCCTGCCCGGCACGAAGCTGCGGCTCGCCTGGAATGGGCATTGCGGGAAATGATGAAGAGTGAGGGGCTTTCAGGCTTTGCTTCCCACTTCTTTACGATCGTTCAGGAAGAAATTCTGGATACCCTGCCATTTCTGGCGGCATCCAAATTGTTGGCGGAAGGGTACTCGTTCGGCGGAGAAGGCGATGTCACCAGCGCGATCGCGGTCAGCATTATGCAGCGGATGGCGGGTGAGGCGAACTTTACCGAAATCTTCAGTGTGGATTATGGCGGCGAGGCTCTGTTTATGAGCCACATGGGTGAGGGCAATTGGCGCCTGGCGCGAACCGATACTCCGATACAGATGCGTTCAGATCCTTTCGATATTGGGGCGTTAAGGGTTGATCCGGTTTCGCTCGTTTTCAGCCTTAAACCCGGTAAAGCGACCTTACTCAATATCACCACCGGGCCTGGCGGAAAAATTCAATGGATTATTACGGAGGGAGAGGTGGTGGACAGCCCCGCCTTGCCCAATTTGAGTCTGGTACACAACCGCTTTAAACCTGGGCTGCCGGTGAGAGAATTTTTACGGGTGTATTCTGAGCTGGGCGGGTCGCATCATCTTGCTCTGGCGTATGGAAGCTGGAAGAGCACATTGAAGAAATTGGCAGGTCTGTTGCGGGTCGAGTGCTACGATGTTTGAAGAGCAAATGAATGAGGTGGAGGCATGGGTATGAAAGCGCGATTAAACCGTTTTCTGGCCGCGGATGGCAAGTGCGTAAACGTGGCGGTTGACCATGGTTATTTTGGCGAGGCAGCCTTTTTGGGCGGGATTGAAAATATGCCGGAAGTGATCCGGCGGCTGGCGGCTGCCGGTCCGGACGCGATTCAATTGACGATTGGGATGGCGGAACTGCTGCAAGCAATTCCAGGCAAGTTAAAACCCTCGCTTGTCTTGCGGGTAGATACCGCGAATATCTACGGCAAACAGTTGCCAAGCGTACCTTTCAACAAGATCATTGATCAGGCGGTGGAGCAAGCATCCCGGGTGGATGCGGCTGCCATTTGCGCGAATTTGTTCATCATTCCGGGTTGTCCGGAGGTGCACGCGCAATGCGTGGATAATATTAACCGGTTAAAACCAGTCTGTGACCAGGCCGGCATGCCGTTGATGGTGGAACCGTTGGTTTTTCAGCCCAATCAAATCGCCGGCGGATATATGGTGGACGGTGATTTGAGCAAGATCATGACCAATGTGCGCCAGGCGGTTGAACTTGGAGCGGATGTGATCAAAGCTGACCCCAGCGATGATTTGGGTGAATACCACCGAGTAGTGGAGGTCGCTTCCGGCAAGCCGGTGCTCGTGCGCGGCGGAAGTAAAGCCGCTGATGAAGAAATCCTCAGCCGGACCAAGGCGTTGATGGAGCAAGGCGCGGCGGGAGTGGTATACGGCAGAAATGTGATCCAGCACGCGGCTCCGGGGAAAATGGTGAATGCCCTGATGGCGTTGGTGCATCAAGGTTGGAATGTTGAGCAAGCTTTGGAATTGATGAAGTAAGCCAGCGTCTGAGGAAAATGTCAGGCATCCGGAGCTTTTTCCAGACGACATCGTAGAGAAAGGTTGTTGGTGTATGAAACAAAATAGCGGGGCGCGGATGAATAGTCCAAAAATGTCCCTTAAGGATCTACTCGGGGAGGAATACATCCAATCCGTGAGCGGGGCGCGCGGGCTGCTCTTCGGGGTGAACGCTGGGGAATACGCTCGGTTTGGCGCTGAGCAGATCGAATTTTTTCCGGAGGCATTCCAGGAGCGATTGGACAGTTTATTGGAAACGGTAGGCAAGCAAGTGGTCAAGCCGCTACCCGATGACGTTCCCGGGGCGGGCACCAACTCTTTCCGAGAGGCGACCATGGTGGGGGCGTCTCCGCTTTCCGCGCTGGGTTTTATTCGGATTGGCGAAGATGGCAAGGGCTACTTGACCTCAAAGAGTGAACATTACCACGCCTCGCTCGGGCACTCATTTCCGGGCTACCAGCTTGTGGATCGGGCTCGAACACTTGGTATTCCCAACGCCACCCACAACAACACACGCGGATACATCACCCGCAAACTGGAGCAGGAACTGGTCTGCGCGGCGAATGGTATCGCCTTGGAGGATGAGCAGGCACTGCGCGCAGCCCTGGCTTCAAGAGAGCCGCACGTGCTTAATCGGGTGATCAACCTCGAGACCGGCAGCCTGGCGGTGGAAGCCGCGGTAAAGATGATGCTCGCCCGGTTTTACCGCCCGGAAGAAACCAGCGACCAACCGTCCTATTCCGGAAGGGTACCGGTTTTTCTGGTGTTGGCGGATTGGGAAGGCGGCAAGCGAGCCAACTATCATGGCACGACCATGTTTACCCAATTCATGCGCGGGATGTGGCCGGAATTGGCAGCCCGCATGGCAGACAACGCGATCTTTGAAGTCCAACCGGTGAGAATTAACGATTTGGAACATTTCCGGCAAACCCTTGAAAAATACGATCAGGCGCCTTACAAGGTGGCTGGTTTTATGCATGAAATTGTGTTGATGAATTACGGCGGCATACTGGTGGACAGAGATTACCTGCTGCAAGCCTATCAGCTCTGCCACCAGCACGATGTGCCGGTGATGGTGGATGAGATCCAATCCTGCATGTGGTCGCCGGAATTCTTTCTTTTCCGCGAGTACGGGCTGCGACCGGATTTTGTTTCGATCGGTAAAGGCTTTCCGGGCGGTGAATTCCCAGCCTCCCGCATTTTGGCGACTTACGCCTACGACAACCTGAGCCAGTTTGGAGCTTTGGTGACCAATGGGCAGGAAGAATTGGCGTCCCTGGCATATTTAGTGACCATGGAGTTTCTGCGCGCCAATCAGCGTCAGGTGGTGGAATTGGGTGAGTACTATCACCAGCGGCTGCGGTCATTGGTCGAACGTTACCCCGAGAAAATTCAGACAATTGAGGGAACGCGTCATCTTTCGACGATCTTCTTTTATCGTGCCGAAGAGGCTATCACTTTCGCGAAGGAACTGAATAGTAAGGGGATTGATATCAGCTTGCAGACTTACAAGGCGAGCTGCCCACCCGCGGTGTTGACCAAAATCCCGCTGATCTCTTCTCCCGCGATGGTCGATTTCCTGATCAGGAAGATGGATGAAACTTTGGAGGCTTTGTAAGGATGCCGATCTTCCGACTCTTAAGCGGCGGTTCAAATTCCTGGGATACCGGGAGAGTTGATTGGTTGACCGGGCTTATTTCATTTCGTAAAATAAGGGTTCCATTGGACATGGACAACCCACGCGAGCGACAAGGAGGTTTGGTATGAAAGCTCCACGCAACACGGTACATCTTCGCCAGGTAAATTACCAGGAGATATTACGCGCTTTGTATTTCGAAGGGCCGGTGAGCCGGCTTGACTTGAGCGGATTGACCGGGTTAAGCCCAAGCACTGTGACCAATATGACCAGTGAGATGTTTGAGGATGGCGTGCTGATCGAGATGGGCACGGAAGAATCACTGGGCGGCAGACCGCGAACGATCATCGACATTAATCCCGCTTATGGTTATCTGGTGGGGGTGGATCTCGGCGAGACCCTGGTGCAGTTGGAACTTTTTGACTTGAAGCGGAAGAAGATCGCGACTGCCCGCCAACCAGTATCCACGGCGGACAATTCACCGGAAGTCTATGTGCGAATCATTTCACAAAATATCAACAAATTGATCGGGGATTCAGGCGTCCGGCGCGAGGAGATCCTGGGAGTGGGGATCGGTGTTCCGGGAGTAACCGAACATAATGGCCAGGTGAATGTGGCGACGCCAATATGGAATTGGCAGCCGATTCCGCTGCTCGAGATGCTTGAAAGTGAGATAGAGATTCCGGTTTATGTAGACAATGGCGCAAAAGCCATGGCGCTGGCTGAATCGTGGTTTGGAGCTGGGCGTGGAGTTCAGGATATGGTAGTGGTGCTGATCGGTACCGGAATTGGCGCGGGAGTGATTACCAAAGGTCATCTCTATCGAGGCTCGACCAATTCCGCCGGGGAATGGGGACACACCAAGATTGTGCTGAACGGCAGGGCATGCCGCTGCGGCAGCCAAGGCTGTTTGGAGGCTTATGCCGGGGCGCCCGGAATTCTGGAAACCTATGGAGATCTCACCCGAATATCGCCGGGTTTGGATGTGCAAGATCCGCTGGTAAACCTGCGCGAGATTGTGCGCGCCTACCGGTTAAAGGATCCGCTTGCCCGGCAAACGCTGGATTCGACCGCCCAGATGCTTGGGGTTGGAATCGCCAACCTGGTGAACCTTTTCAACCCGGAAATGATCGTGATCGGCGGTTGGGCAGGTTTGATGATCGGCGAGGTTATTCTTGAAGAGATCAAAAATTATGTAAGAAAGTATTCGCTGCCTTTGTCGGCATCCAAACTGCAGATCGGCTTGTCTCAATTTGGGGAAGACGCTATCTGTACCGGCGCGGCTTGTTTGGTCCTTGAAGAATTCCTTTCACTCAATGAAAAATTTATTCGATGAAGCATCGGTGCGCATGAAATCTTTTCCTCTTCTTACCTTCCATAAAGGCGTAGCCCATTTAAATGGTAAACCAAGGTTATTTATAAGCGCGGATTACCCTTATTACCGGGACCTGAAATCCAATTGGCGAGATCGTCTTCAGAGGATTAAAAATCTTGGAATTGAGGTCGTCTCCGCGTACATCCCTTGGAGACATCACCAAACTGACCCCAATTCGCGGCTTGATTTTAATGGGGCGAGCGACCCAAAACGGGATGTGATCGGGTTTTTGACCCTTTGCGCCGAATTGGACCTTTTGGTAATCGCCAAACCGGGTCCATTTGTGCATGCCGAAGTAAATTATGGTGGTTTACCAGATTGGACTTGTCCGGCAAACAACCTGAAAATTGAGCCTTTGCTCAACGCGAATGGTAACCCGGAACGCTGGTCGGGTTCTGAACTCGGCGTTGATGGAAAGAGTATGACTGCCTGGCCATTACCCGCCCCGTTTGGTGATGAATTTTTTAGGCTCACCAAGGATTGGATGGTACGGGTGGGAAGGGAGGTCATCCAACCCTTTGCCGCCCCCAACGGCCCAATTGTGGCGGTGCAGGTAGGCAACGAGGGAATCTATTCGAATGGACAGCACGCGCCCTGGGCATTTGATTACAGTTCCTCAGCGGTAGAGCGGTTTGTGGCTTATTTAACCCGGGAATACAACACCCTTGAAAATTACAATCGAAGCCACCATACAACCTGGAGTGATTGGAAGGAGATCAATCCGCCGCGCAAGCAGACGACGAGCATGGAACCGCTCCGGTCGAGAGAAGTGGAAGATTGGGGAAAATATCTGGCTGTATTCATCGCGGAAATCTACAAGGAATGGTATCTTCCGCTGGGCATTAATCTGCCGGCGATCGTCAATCAAAATCCGCCGCTTGAGGCGCCGTACGGTTTGGATTCGTGGTTAACCCGTTCGGAACCGGAGCGCTGGACTGGATTTCAATACGGGTTTACCAATTGGGTCGGCGATGTATCCGCCAATCCATCCGCGTTTGACCGCTACATCCTCACCTCCAAGCGTTTTCCGGGAATTAACATGGAGGAAAACTGGGGATTCGCGGCTTTGTACGACCCGGCTTACGTGGACGCCGCGACCAGTTTTTATCAAACACTGGCGATCTTGAACAATGGCGCCACTGGTTTTAATATCTATACCGGAGTGGGAACTTCACACGCCGACAGCAACATGGAAACTTTGAAGGTGGCTCCCTACCCGGACGCCGCCCCAATTGGGGCGGACGGCGAAATTACTCCCAAGGCGGAGATTGCCGGATGGCTGGTGAAGTTTTTTGGCCGGCATGGGAAAGAATTTTTGGAATGCAAACCGGACCAGCCGGTTGGCTGGGGACTTTATCTGCCGTACGCTCGGCGATCCGCCTGGAGCGCCGATGTTTGGCACGGCGAAGCGCTACGGGAATTTCAGCGCCAAATGCGCCAGAGCCATCTGGACTACGGTTTGGTAAATCTGGAAACCGCCAGCGAGCGAGAACTTTACCAACACCCCAACCTCTTTCTGGTGGGCGGTGAATGGATGGACGCCAATACCCAGGCAAAATTGGTGGAATATATCCGCGGTGGAGGGAGGGTATTTAACCTTGGCCAGATACCAATGGTAGACGAAAACCTTGAACCATGTGACTTGCTTTCCTCCGTCAGGGAAAAAATAATTGCATATAAAGGAAACGACTTGGCCGCGCCACTGAGCGGTGTGGCACGTCCAATCCTTCGGGATGGAAGCGCGGATATCTGGGTGAGAAGCCATCCGGAGCGGGATGTCCATTTTGTTAGCGCGCTCATTCCAGCCCATGGCAAACCCCATTTGGAAGTCTTGTTGGAACTGGGTGACTATCGCCGAAAGCTCACTCTAACCGCCGCGGCTTCAGGCGGGGCGCTGCTAAGGATCGAAAATGGCCGGGTTACGGACGCAATTATCAAAGGGCATAACGGCTTTTTGGGCATATCGGTACCCCCGGCTTGCCGTCTGGATGATCAAATTGTTGGGCTAACCAACCCGGGTGATTTTTTCATGCTTGACGATTATTCAACTGGAATTTACCCTTCCTGAAGATCCATCGCCGCGCTGCTTGGTGCGGTGATTTATTGTGGAAAAGATCTCTCGCTTCGGTGCGGTTCCAAATGACAGGCTGGTTGGGTCATTTCGAAAGAACAAAATGACTGAGGAATCTTTTTTTTAAGAACCTGAGCGGAGCGGCAGCATGAAATACAAGAATCCTGAATTTTCAATCCCGGAGCGGGTGGAAGACCTGCTCGCGCGGATGAGTTTGGTGGAAAAGATTGCCCAGCTAGCCCAGATATCGGTTACCCATCGCAATCGAGGAGAGGTCATCGGGCGGATTCGGGAGACTGGATTGGGGTCGCGCATCCTCGCGGAATCCAATCTGGCGGGTAATGGCTCGGAACAGGCGGCAGAGATTGAGGACTTGAATGAATTACAGCGGATAGCAGTGGAGGAAAGCCGGCTTGGTATTCCGTTATTGCATGGAAGAGACGTGATTCATGGATATCGCACGATATTTCCCATTCCGCTTGGTTTGGCGGCCAGTTTTGACCCGGCTCTGGTGGAGGAGTCATTCGCCATCGCCGGAGGCGAGGCGGCAAGTGCAGGCATTCATTGGAGCTTTGCCCCGATGCTGGACATTTCCCGTGACCCGCGCTGGGGCAGGATTATCGAAAGCTTTGGCGAAGATCCTTTGCTGGCGGCCCGCCTGGCGGAGGCGGCTGTGGCTGGCTTTCAGGATAAAGCAGGCATTCTGGCTTGCGCCAAACATTACATCGGCTATGGCGCGGCGGAAGCCGGTCGCGATTACAATACCGCCGAGATCAGCGATAATACCCTGCGCAATATCTACCTGCCTCCCTTCAAGGCGGCAATTCGAGCCGGAGCGGGGAGTGTGATGTCCGGCTTTCATGATCTTAACGGCGAAGCGGTCTCCGCCAGCCGGTATCTGCTGAGCGAGGTTCTGCGGGAGGAACTGGGCTTCGAGGGTTTTGTAGTCAGCGACTGGGGATCGGTTTCCGACCTGCTTCATCACCGGGTAGCCGTTGATCGACGCGAGGCGGGCAAACTTGCTTTTAATGCCGGAGTGGATATGGAAATGGTCTCGGAATGTTATCGCGAACACCTGGCGGAGTTGGTGGAGACAGGCGAAGTGGATCAGAAGACGATTGATGATTCGGTCCGCCGAATACTGACCGCCAAATTCTATCTGGGTTTGTTTGAACAACCGTATGCCTCACGTCAGGAATTTGAACGACGTCAGTTTACTCCAGCCAACCGGGAGGCAGCCCGCCGCGCGGCGGCGAGCTGCATGGTATTGATTAAAAACAATGGATTATTGCCCATCACCAAAGGCGGGAGAAAGATCGCCGTGATCGGTCCTTTTACTGATCAACGCCGGGCATTGCTCGGTTCGTGGGCGATCGATGGTTTGATTGATGAAACGCCGACTTTGTTTGAGGCAATGCGTCAGGTTTTTGCCGGTGATGAAATTGTGGCGTGCGCCAGCGGTTTGGCGGATGAGATGTTAATCAGCGCTGCAGGTGCGGACCTGGTAGTGTTGGCGGTCGGAGAATCAAACGCACGCAATGGTGAAAACAATTGTGTGGCTTCTCTGGCGCTGCCGGCTGGCCAGGTGGAATTGGTAAAGGCAGTCGCTGGTTTGGGTAAGCCGTTGGCGCTGGTGGTATTCGCGGGAAGACCAGTCTTGTTGTCGGATGTGCTCCCCTTGACGGACGCCATTCTGTATGCCTGGCACCCGGGCAGCATGGGCGCTTTCGCGGTTGCGGATCTTCTGGCGGGGGACGCCCAACCTTCCGCCAAGCTCCCGGTCAGTTTTCCTCGGGCGGAGGGGCAGGTGCCGGCGCATTACAATCGAAAAAGCACCGGAAAAGCATACTTCAAATACCTGGATATGCAGGCGGCACCGTTGTTTCCGTTTGGTTATGGCTTGAGCTACACCCGGTTCACTTTCAGCGAAATTCAGGTTTCCAGCCCAAGCATCCTCCCCACTGGGCACGTGGAGGTTTCGGTATTGGTGACCAATTCCGGCGCGCGGGATGGGAAAGTGGTGGTTCAATGTTACCTTGAGGATGTTGTCTCGCGGCTTACCCGGCCGGAACGCGAATTAAAAGGCTTTCAAAAAATTGAGCTCAAAGTCGGAGAAACACGGCGGGTAAGTTTCAAGCTGGGCAACGAGGAACTCTCCTATTATGGATTCAACGGAAGGTGGAGCCTCGAGCCGGGTGAATTCAAGGTTTGGATAGGCGAGGATAGCCAGGCAAGTCTGGGTACGAGTTTCCGGGTGGAGGAGTAACAAAGACTTAGAGGGTTAAAGCTTGGCTTGGCGGTCGATCAGCAGAGTGATGAGGACGCGGGTGCCCTTACCTGGGGCGGAACTGATTTGGAGATCAGCCCCGATCAGGTCGGCGCGCTCCCGTAACCCGAGCAAACCAAAGTGCCCCTGGCGGGGGAAACCATTTGGGTCGGAGGGCGGGGTAAAACCCTTGCCGTTGTCTTTGATCTCAAGCGTAATTTTATTGGGCGTGTGTTCCAGCCTGACAGTTACCGAAGTGGCATTGGCGTGCTTGGCTACATTGTTGAGAGATTCCTGAACCATGCGATAAAGGCTCATTTCGATGCGCGGGTCGAGGCGGAGTTCATCGCCGACAGCTATAAAGTTTACCGGAAGATTGTTGTTCTGGGCAGTTTCGTTGGCTAACATCTCCAGGCTGGTGGAAAGCCCAAGATCTTCGAGGTAGATCGGACGTAAGCCGCGGATGAGACGGCGGAGGTTGTCGATTGAATGTTGGACGAGGATGCGAAGCTCGATCAGGTTTTGTTTTTGAGGCTCCGGGGAGTGCATGAGGATGATTTGCACACGTTGATTGAGTGCGATCAGGGATTGGATCGTGTCGTCGTGCAGTTCACGAGCGAGATTGCGCCGTTCACTTTCCACGCCGGCGGTGATTGAACCGATATAACCGCGTAAACTTAGCTGGGCGGCGCGGAGTTTTATCGCCATTTGGGAGAGTTGGACTTGCAAGTTCTGAATCTCGTGAATGCCGCCAACCGGATCTTGAATGGCGTCAAAGTCACCACTCGCCAAACTGGCGGCTTTTTGTTCCAATTTTCTGAGAGGTGAAACGATATTGCGAAAGCCGTGCCAGAGGGCAAAGACGGCAAGCAGGAAGGCTGGAACGAATACAAGGGAGGCGGTTTGGGTGGTGGTGAGGTACGGTCCGGCGATGTCCTCCCAGTCTTCTTCGATTACCAGACCCCAGCCGGAAGTTGAGATCGGGGCGTAGGAGATCAGACGCTCGCCATTGTCATCGTGAATGTATTGAATACCACTCTTGCCAGCCAAAACCTGAGCTGCCCAGGTTTGATCAGCCAGATTTTTTGGTGGAGCGGCGGGGCCTGAGCTGAAGAGCACCTGCGGGGCGGCCTGGTCAGCCTGGGGAGCGAGGATGAGAAGCGAGATTTGAGTGGACTCGGCGAGGGCCGGGTTGGAGCTTTGAACCAGCCGGGCAGGCGTGAAGGCGGCGATGAGAACCCGATCATCCTCAGTGAGAATAGCCATGAGCAGAAATTCGGAACCGTGACCGTCGGTAAGTGTATTGGAAAGGATTGGCATGCCAGGTGAGGATTCCAGTTGGTGGCTTGATTGGGCACAGCGCTGGAAGAGGGCGATCCAATCAAGAGAATCGGACGAGGTCTGAACGAGCTGTCCATCCCGAGTGAAGAGGGCGATCCCGCCATCGTAAATGGTCTCAATTTCGGCAGGCGTGTGAATGAGTTGGTCAAAATCCTGCTTGCCTTTTAAATCGCGTGCCAGAATGACGAGGGTGGAACTGAGGTGGGAAAGCTCGCGGTCGATCGAACCGGACGCGGTGCGAACGGTCTCCAGATCGCGAGCACCGACCATATCCCGCATCTGGTCGTTGTGCAGGCTTTGGCTGCCGAAAGCGACCACCAGGAGCAGGATGGTGAGTGGAAGTACGGCAATCAGGAAAAATTGAAGGGTATATCCCCAAAACTTTGGCTTTTGGGTTTGCTCCTCCGGGGATTTTGGTTTGCTCCAGGACTGGGTCACTGCGTTTTCTTTCTTATGGATGATATGCTTAACTGTGCCTGGCTGTTGTGTTTAATGGTGAGAACCATCGGATTGAGCGGGAGCGATGATGCCCAGCGAAATTGCTTTCATCACCGCTTCAGTCCGGCTTTGGGCATTCAGTTTTTGAAAGACCTTGGCAAGGTGATTCTGTACGGTACGCTCGCTGATGCCCAACTGATGACCAATGGCTTTATTGGTCACGCCGCTGGCGGTGAGTTCGATAATCTCAACCTCCCGATCGGTGAGTTTGGCAATCGGCTGGAAGAGCTCCGCGCCGGCGAGCTGAATGAATAATTTTTGAGCCATGGATGGGTCGATGACCGGTTTACGGGCGTAAACGTCCTTGACCGCCTGAAGGATATCGCTGGGGTCGGCGGTTTTGAGGACATAACCGTTGGCGCCAGCCTGCAGCACGGCGCGAACGTAGGGTTCATCGTCGTAGGCGGTGAGAATGAGAACACCCACCGGCAGGTGATTGGCATGAATCCAGCGGGTGACTTCAATTCCGCTCATCCCGGGCATCTGAATATCGACTACCGCCACATCTGGCATCAGCTCGCTGATCAATCGGCAAGCTGTCTGCCCATCCGCGGCTTCGGCAATTACCTCAATTCCACCATCTTCCAGAAATAACCGTATTCCGGCGCGAACGACGTTATGGTCATCGGCGAGCAAGGCTCGGATTTTTGGAGTTGCGTTTTCCATTTTCATCAATCATACTACCGTTCTACGAATAAAATATTTACACCACGGACTCAGCGGCTCTTCATTGGGAAATCAGGGTTTATCTCCGGTCGCCCCCCAGTCGAAGGTCTGAGGGGCGACCGGATTGGGAGGAGCTATTCCCACATCTCTACAAAGTTGGCGTGCCAACTGTGGTAAAACACCTCAGCGCTGGTACCGTGAACACTGAGCATGCTGAACGGTTGGCCATCGAGCAGAATATCCAAGGTGTAGTAACCGTAAAATTCTTCCGGGTCAGGGTCGGCGGTGGCGCCGGGGAAGTATTGATCGAGATAGGCTTGGGCGATCTCAACCGCCTCGGCTGGGCTGACCGACATCCCGTCCGCCGGGTTGCCACCCATCATTCCGTATTTCTGATTCCACATCATATTGGGGCCGTATTCGGGAACGACCCGCAAGCTGAGCGGATCAACGAGCAGTTCCAGCGCGCCGATGCCGGTGCTTTCCTCCGCCGCGATGACGTAGGCATGATTGTCAAAAATCATGACTTCCTTCACAACCAGATCGGCATGGTTGGCGGAGGCGAGGTAACTTTCAACTGCCTGTTTGGCTTGCTCAATACTCAGCGGATCGGTGGCGGCTGCAATTCCAGATCGCACACCGCCCACCATGCCATAGCCGCCATAGACGTTCGTCCCCGGGCGATAACCGCCCATCATGCCATAGCCGCCATAGACGTTCGTCCCCGGGCGATAACCGCCCATCATGCCATAGCCGCCATAGACGTTCGTCCCCGGGCGATAGCCGCCCATCATGCCGGGGAAGGACTGAAACACGGGATAAGCTGAGTTCCAGCCCAGGTAGGGTAGAAAACCGTGGAAAAAGAAAAATCTCAGAATGATGAAAGCGACAACCAACACAATTCCGGTGGTGATAAGTACAACTTGCCAAGTCTTATTCATGGGAGCATCCTTTCGGTGATTTGCGGGCATGCCCGCCTCGAAACCTCATCTCCAACTATAGTAAGGAAGGCAAGAAAATTAAAGAGTGGTTTGTACCCGCCGTCGATAAGTGATATTGCCTATCCGGGCGGCGGAAGGGTGGCTTTACGAGTGAACACGATAAACCGAACAAGGATGATGGGGTTGTGGTCTTCGTCGTTGCGAGCAGCGCGTTCTTCGCGGGGCGCGGCAATCCCGGGTTGGATATTTTAGAGGAGGCTAAGATTCCTCGCTTCGCTCGGAATGACAAGCTTGTTGGAATGACAGGCGGGTCGAAATGACAGTGCCTCTTGTCATTTCGAAGGAACGAAGTGACTGAGAAATCTTGAAGACTATGGTTAAGATTTCTCACTTCGTTCGAAATGACAAGCGGGTCGAAATGACAAGCGGGCAAGTGCTTGGCAAATGGTGATCTTCGTCGTTGCGAGTCCCGCGTTCTTCGCGGGGCGCGGCAATCCCGGGTTGGATTTTTTAGAGGAGGCTAAGATTCCTCGCTTCGCTCGGAATGACAAGCTTGTTGGAATGACAGGCGGGTCGAAATGACAGTGACTCTTGTCATTTCGAAGAAACGAAGTGACTGAGAAATCTTGTAGACTATGGCTAAGATTTCTCCCGCTGGTCGAAATGACAGACCTTTTGGATAAGATTTCTCCCGTTGGTCGAAATGACAGACCTTTTGGATAAGATTTCTCCCGCTGGTCGAAATGACAAGCGGGCAGGATTTCTCCCGTTGGTCGAAATGACAAAAGAAAGGTCGAAATGACAGGCGGGTCGAAATGACAGGCAGGTTGGAATGACAGTACCTCTTGTCATTTCGAAGGAGCGCAAGCTACTGAGAAATCTGGTACATAGTCGAAAAGATTTCTCACTTCGTTCGAAATGACAGAATTAAAGTTAAGATTTCTCACTTCGTTCGAAATGACAAGCGAGGAATCGAAATGACAGATTGAGAAATGACAAGCAGGGTAAAAATCGGAGAAAAATTAAACACCCACCTTCTAACCCCCCGCTGAAACTTCGAGGATAATCCCGTTCCCGAACGGGTCCGATAACCGCAGCCCGCCATCCACCTGATTGTAGGCTACCCCAGCCGCGTTCAAGCGCTCCTCCACATCCTCCAACGCCGACTGGTTCGGCAGCAGAATGCTGAAATGCTCCAAGCCGAGCGCGTCCGCCGGCGGGGGTGGCGCGCCGTCGCCTTTCCAGGCGTTTAGCCCCAGGTGATGGTGATAACCGCCCGCCGAAACAAAAGCGGCCCGGAAAGTAGACGAGACTCCCATCACGTCGAAACCAAGAACACCATGATAAAAATTGACAGCCTGGGAGACGTTGGGCGTGTAAAGGTGGACGTGGCCGATACGGGTTGATTCTGGCACCGGCTGGGAAATATCGTCATCGGGGAGCAGGTTGGAAAAAAGCGATTTGAGATCGAGCGGTTCTCGTCCGCTACTCAGGCTGCCATCCGCACGGCGGGTGACAAAGTCATTGTTCTCGATTAAAAAGCTGCCATCCTCAGGAGATTCGCAATAGAGCTCGATCCCATTGCCCTCCGGGTCTTCCAGATAGGTGGTTTTGGTCATGATGTGATCAGTAGGGTAATTGGCGACCCCCAGATCAAAGAGGCGGGCAACTGCCCGGGCGAGCTCCCGGTGATTGGGAAAGAGAATGGCAAAATGATACAAACCAGTCACTCCACGGTAGCGTTTGAAAGCAGGCTGCTCATCCAACACAAGCAGTTCGCTGGTTTGGGTACCCAAGCCAGCCCGATTTTCCTGCCGCCAACGAACCCGCAAGCCAAGGGTATTCTGGTAAAAACCAATTTGGCGGTCAAGGTCTGCCACGGCCAACGCAACACCGCCGATGAGTGTGCCGGGGTGAATTGAAGTTATTGTTTTCATATTGGATAAATATTATCATATTAATCCCCTCGTATTACCGGTTTTGGGCAAAATTTATACAATGCTAATAATAAAATCAAACGATAATAAATTTAAAAATCAAGATCTGGCGTGGCTGGCGACCGGATTGGATTGATCGGCGAGGCGGAGCAGCTTGCCTTGGCGGCCGAACTGCTTGGGGCGGTTAGTTCCCCGCGGCGGGACGAATAAGTCCCGGTTGTCTAAATTTTGGAAACCAGCGGAATGATCCGCTGGCGGCTGTGGTCAGCGATCTCCTTGGTATCTTCGAGCATACCCGCCTTAAACGGTACCTGAATCTCGATTGGGTTAAATTCACTGCCGCTCAAACGCTCAATCCGCATGAAGAGCCTGAACGGGTCATGCTCGCTGCGCGTAACGATGAGATGATCGGCCAGGTCTTCCAACTCGGCGATCTCCTCCGCCTTGGCGTTGGTGCTGGCGGCAAGTAGATAGGTGTAGGGCTTTTCCGCGCCAAGCATGGCTTTTAACTTCGCCAGTGTCCGCCGCCCATAAGTGGGTGAAAAGAGCAAGAGGTTGATGGCAGAAGCGAAAATCAGAATGCCGGGACCTTGATTTTCAACCAGGGAGCAGGCTTTTTCGAGCGCCTGGTCCCATACTTCCGGGATGACCACATTGGCTTTAATCCGGTTACCCTGCGGTTCCAATAAGCCCTCCAATTCCGGCGCCAGCTCGATGAAGGCAAACCTGCCAGTGAAATCATCGAGATCAAGCCCGGAGACATTCTTCAGGGCGGTATAAATAAAACTCGGGTCGGGATATTGGAGCGAGATGAAGACAACACTGCCCCCCTGGCGTAACCAGGAGCCAACCAGCACATTGCCGATCAAAGGCTTGCCTGATCCTCCCGGTCCGCTGAGCATCAGGGCGCTGGGAACAGGAAGCCCGGCGGGCATCAATTGGTCGAACCAATCAGCGCCGGAAATAAAGGAAGCGGTCATGGGTTAACCCCTCCAATTCTGGGTCTCCAGGGCTAAAAATCGTTCAACCGCTGGAGCATCCATTACCGCGAGGCGAACCTCGCTAAGCTTTCCGCCCGCGTTTGTGGCAGCAGAGGCCAGTGAATTTTTAAGGAAGGCGGTCATGCTTGCGGGTATGCCCTCAAAGGGAAGTACGAGAGTAAGCGAGACGCCGAGGTCTTCGGCTACATGGAGGTCGGAAAGCATGCCGAGATCGAAAAGGGAGGCGGCGATGGAGGGATGCTCGACAGCCTGAATTGATTGAAGGACTTGTAATTGGGGAAGGTTGTGCATAAACGTGACTCCGAAAATATTAGATTAATTAGATTATAACCTAAAAAATTAAGATAATCATGGATTGCTATGATAACTAACTATGCTAATATTCAAATGTAGATATGTAGTAATTGACGAGAACGAGAGAGCGGTCAAAAAACTATCCCGCATTTGTCTGGTGATAGTTCGTAAAAGGAGAAGGGATTGGATCAATGAATACGCAGTCTCGATTGTTTATCAACGATCGCCAGGAAACCAACCATCCGGGGATGGCTTTTATCCATTACCCGTCCACGGTCGACTGTTCTGCCACCAGAGGCGACCTGCTTGCCATAAAATACCCAAGCGGGTAACCGGCAAAAGGGAAGTTCGCAGCTCAACCTGCCAGACCATGATAACCAACTTTGGTTAAACCCTTGACGAAATCCGTTTTTATGTATATAGTTAGATAAACTAACTATAACAAGATCATTCATCCAAAACAACCTATGACTACTAACGATACAACCTCAGCACAACGATTTATTCAACTGCTAACCCAAGTACGCAAATTCGCGTTAGGCAATGGTTCCAACCACCCTTTGCTTTCTCCCGCGCAAATAGCGCTAATAGAACAAGTAGCGGAAAAAGAAGGCATGCCACTCTTGGAGATTGCGGAGAAATTAGGGGTTACCGCTCCCTCGGTTAGCGTATCCATAAAGCGGCTTGAGGATTTAGGCATGGTTGAGCGCTGGGCAAACCCTGCCGATAAACGCAGTGTGCTGTTTAAGCTAACCTCTCAAGGGCAAACTGCGTATCAGGCTGTCCAAAATTTTCAACAAAAAAAATTGGAATTGGTTCTGTCGCAACTAACCCAAGCCGAGCAAGATATATTGTTCCAGCTGCTTAGCAAAGCGTTTAACATAACGGCTATACCAGCACAAATAAACCCACCGGTTAATTCAGCCCAAGTATAAACTCCTCTTTTTACTTCCCGGTATGCAGCCATTCGTAGGAGCGCTCCCCCTGGTATTTTTGCAATATTCAGGGGGACTTTGTTTAAAATCCGCTCTTAGCGTGGCTTTTTTCTTCACAATAACTTCACAATTGAAGCTTGACGTTCGCTCGTTTAAGTATATAATTTGTTAATCTAACTAAATATTTCAGTTTGGTTATTATCTAAAGGAGCTTAAGATGAATAAAAAAAGTTGGATCATGATCGGCAGTGTAATCCTTGTTAGCGCGGTTGGATATTTGGTATACGCTCAAACAAACAAACAAAATACCAGTGCCGCTATTTCTTCTCAACAAACCGCCACAGCCACGGTGGGTGACTTATCCATTACCATCGATGCCGCCGGCAGTTTGCAATCCACCACTTCTGTGGCTTTGTCTTTTCAAACCTCTGGCACCATCGTGGAAATTCCCGTTGAACTGGGCGATGAAGTAGTTGTTGGCCAGAATTTGGCCCGCCTGGATGACGCGGAATCGCAGGCGCGTTTGGACCAATCGGAACTGGATCTTGCCTCCGTCACCTCCCCGTATGCCATAGCCGAAGCTGAGCAAACCCTTGCCGATGCCAATGAAGCCTGGGACGACGCGGACTATGCGCGGCGCGTGCAACAAAAAGGCTACCGGGCTGATGACTTTACCATAGATACAACCAGGGCGGAACTGCTGATCGCCGAGGATGAAGTTGAAAGAGCCGAAGATAGATACCTCCGCCAGGTAGACAAACCTGAAACCAGCCTTAGACGAGCGCAAGCCTTGGCCGCTTACAGCGCCGCCGTAGCGGTGAGAGATGACATTTTGATAGACCTTAATTGGTATTTGGGTGAACCGGACGCTATTGAGCAACAAGGGCTGGACGCGGATGTGGCGATAGCCGAAGCGGACATAAACTGCTCCACCGCGCTCATCGCTTACCTCAATGAGCAACCCATTCCCGCTGAGTTGGAAAATTATGTTTGCCCCGATTTGGAAAAGGTTCTCGTAGCTGAACTGAATGTTAAAAACGCCCAAATTGATTTGCAAAAAACCAACCTCACCTCCCCAATTAACGGGGTTGTAACCACCCTCAACCATCAGGTTGGCGAATTTGTTAGCCTTGGTCAGACTTCCGTAATTTTGAGTGACCTGAATTTGCTCGAAGCGGTGGTTAACCTTGATGAAACCGATGTTACCCGCGTGTCCGTTGGAATGCCGGTTAAGATCACCATAGACGCGTTTACCGGTGAAGTTTTGGAGGGCGTAGTTACCGACATTGCCCTTGCCGCGGATGTTCAGTCGGGTGTGGTTTTATACCCCGTAACCGTATTGGTAAAATCAGGCGACCTGCCCCTCCGCCCAGGCATGACCATTGATGTCAGCTTCCCCATTCAAGAGAAAAAAGACGCGCTCATCGTTCCTTTTAGAGCGGTAGAAACAATGGACGGACAAGCCTTTGTGACCAGAATCACCGCCGCCGGCGAGGAAAGAGTACCCGTAACCTTGGGGCTGATAACCGATACCCAAATTGAAATATTATCAGGTTTAAACCCTGGTGACGTTATTACTGTTTTCGCCAACCCGGTTCAGGATACCGAGCTGATGACAAATCCAATGTTTGGCGGGGGATAAAATGATCAAAATTGAAAACCTATCAAAAACCTATGGTATGGGAGACGCGGAAGTACGCGCTTTGGATAATGTTTCGATGGAAATAAAAAAAGGGGAATGGGTGGCCATAACCGGGCCATCCGGCTCCGGAAAATCGACCCTGATGCACATTATTGGATGTTTGGATCTGCCTACCTCGGGTGAGTATTGGCTGAATGACGTTGAAGTAAGCCACATGAACGATGACGAGCTGGCAACCGTAAGGAACAAAGAGATCGGATTCATTTTCCAGAGCTTTAACCTGCTGGCAAGGGTGGAGGCGTTAGGTCAGGTAATGCTGCCCCTGCAATACCAGCGCGGAGAGTATCGCTTGCCTCACTCCGAACGCGCGAACCGCGCCAACGAAATGTTGGGTTTGGTAGGCTTGGCGGAGCGGGTTCACCACCTTCCCACGGAGCTTTCGGGTGGGCAACAACAACGGGTTGCCATCGCGCGCGCGCTTGCCCAACAACCTTCCATATTGTTGGCGGATGAGCCAACCGGTAACCTGGATACAAAAAGCGGCAACGAAGTGATGGAAATTTTTCACCGCCTTCACAAAGAGCAAGGGATTACCCTTGTCATCGTTACCCATGATCCCAAAGTCGCTGCCCAGGCCCAAAGGGTAATTACCTTTCAGGATGGCGAGATCGTGAAGGATGAACAAAAAGGAGGGACACCATGGACTGGTTCGAAAGCTTAATTACGGCGTGGAAGGGCCTGAACGCCAACAAGATTCGGTCTGGGCTTACCATGCTCGGTGTTATTATTGGCGTCGCCTCGGTTATCGCGCTGCTTTCCATTGGGCAAGGCGTGCAAGAGAGCGTAACCGGTTCCATTACGGGCGCGGGCTCTAATTTGCTTTTTGTAGCCCCGGGAGCGTTTCAGATGGGCGGAGTGGAAAGCCCAAGCGGCAGCGCCGCAAGCCTGACCTATGCCGATGCCTTGGCTATCGCGGACCCAAACAACGTGCCGGACGCGGCGTTAGTAGCCCCTGAGTTCACCGGCAATACCCAGGTTATTTTTGGTTCCGCCAACATTAACACCAAGGTGACCGGCACAACCCCAAGTTATATGGAGGCTTTCAGCCTTGAAATGAGCCGCGGACGTTTTATAACGGATTCGGATATCAACGACCGATCCGCCGTAGCGGTTATTGGCTCAACCGCTGCCACCGATTTGTTCGGCGGGTTTGACCCCATAGGCCAAAAAATTAAAGTAGCCATGCCCGGCGCTAGCGGTGGCAGAATTTCGCTAACCGTGGTTGGTATTTTATCGCCACAGGGCGGCTCGCGCTTTAGCGACCCAGATACCGCGATCATCATCCCCATTACCACCGCGCAAACCAAAATATTCAACAGCCGCAACGCCTTGGGAGAAACCCTGGTTACCTCAGTCAACGTTGTTGTAGCGGACGAAAACAGATCGGACGAAATAATTGATCAAATCAACAGCTTGTTGCTTAAGCGGCACGGTTTTAAACCCGATGAGGAGGGCGACTTTAGTGTGGTTAGCCAGGCAGACTTGTTAGCCTCGCTAACCCAGGTGACCAATATTCTTGTCGCCTTCCTCGGCGTTATTGCCGCCATTAGCCTTCTTGTGGGTGGTATCGGCATCATGAACATCATGTTGGTATCCGTCTCCGAAAGGACCCGCGAAATTGGCTTGCGCAAAGCCATGGGCGCCCGAAGAATAGATATATTGATGCAGTTTTTGTTGGAAGCCGTAATTCTAAGTTTGGCGGGTGGTTTTATTGGCATCCTATTGGGCATCGGCATCGCCTTGTTGGTAGACGCGTCAGGCATAACCCACGCCATCATCAGCATGAATTCCATCCTGTTGGCGGTCAGCTTCTCGGTATCTGTTGGCTTGTTTTTCGGCATATACCCCGCCAACCACGCCGCCAGTTTAAGACCGATCGAAGCATTACGCTACGAGTAAGCCAAGCCTGGAAGTACAAAGCCCGAACCGCAACACCCCCTCCTGCCTCTCCCTAATCACCGCTGACGCGGTTCAGGGATTCTCCCCCAAATGGCTTTGCCATTTGGGGGAGGTGTTCATGGCGGTCATCCTGACATTATCCTGAATTTCCATCGAAGAACGGGTATTCAATGATGGATAAGCATTGAATGCCTTGTATTCGGCGGGCGGCCTTCGGCAGCCCCTACAAGTGTTCATCCATTTTCAAATTATGTTAATTCCAAAATTCTGGTAGGGGCGGATGGAATCCGCCCGCGGAATGAATGGACCCCCTCCTGCCTCTCCCTAATCACCGCTGACGCGGTTCAGGGATTCCGCCCCAAATAACTGTTATTTGGGGGAGGAATTATCAGGGGCAAGCCCTGACGTTACAATCATCGGCTCGGCGTTGCGTCGAAGTGCCCAGCGATTTCCTGGGTAGAAGGTTCTCAAAGAACCGACGAAGCAATCCCGGGTTTGCGGTTACGGTCATTTCGCACTTTCTTTTGTCATTTCGACCAACGGGAGAAATCTTAACCAATGTCTACAAGATTTCTCAGTCACTTTGTTCCTTCGAAATGACAAGGGGGTACTGTCATTTCGACCTTTCTTTTGTCATTTCGACCAGCGGGAGAAATCTGAACCAATGCCAATAAGATTTCTCAGTCACTTCGTTCCTTCGAAATGACAAGGGGGTACTGTCATTTCGACTTTCATTTTGTCATGTCAAACCCTGGTTTTCGCCGTCGTTACGACGTAGTGCCCAGGGTTCGTCGTTGCGGGCGGCCTTCGGCAGCCCCTACAAGTGTTCATTCAATTTCAAATTCGGTTCCAAGTTTCTGGTAGGGGCGGATGGATTCCGCCCGTTTTGTTTAAACGGTATAAATATTATTTAATCGGTGTTTCAGTCAGGGGCAAGCGCCCTGACTCTACAATCATCATCTCGGCGTAAGGATGAGGGTTACAAAGTGCAACGGGAGGCGGATTCACGTTTCAATCCACGCTCCCCGTGTGGGGAGCGACTGATTGTTCTGTTTATGATTATATTGATAATGAGGGTTTCAATCCACGCTCCCCGTGTGGGGAGCGACCGAGCGGTCAATGTGATCAGTGATGATATTGCCAGTTTCAATCCACGCTCCCCGTGTGGGGAGCGACTTTTGGGATGCCATTGCACATGCTTAATATGGGCGTTTCAATCCACGCTCCCCGTGTGGGGAGCGACGCGGGCGCGCAGGTGGTTAAGGTCGAAACAATTGTTTCAATCCACGCTCCCCGTGTGGGGAGCGACCTATCAGCAAATATGGTTTTGTCGATTCCGATAAATGTTTCAATCCACGCTCCCCGTGTGGGGAGCGACGCGGGCGCGCAGGTGGTTAAGGTCGAAACAATTGTTTCAATCCACGCTCCCCGTGTGGGGAGCGACCCAATACCTGCTCGTTTGATCGTCATAATGTTTCTTTCTGTTTCAATCCACGCTCCCCGTGTGGGGAGCGACGTCAAGGGATGCCGAAAAGTTCATGATTGGGTTAAGTTTCAATCCACGCTCCCCGTGTGGGGAGCGACAGGATTGATAACCTCAATCCTGTTTTTGTTTAAGATGTTTCAATCCACGCTCCCCGTGTGGGGAGCGACTTGCTGAAAGGTAACACAAATATTTTTTCAGGCGTTTCAATCCACGCTCCCCGTGTGGGGAGCGACTCATACCACTCTAATGGTAAAATTGCACTTAATGTTTCAATCCACGCTCCCCGTGTGGGGAGCGACTTGAGGCTGCTGCATCTGTGGCCGGCGGAGGACGTTTCAATCCACGCTCCCCGTGTGGGGAGCGACGTTCTAATTAATGTTCTAAGAATGAAAAAATGTGTTTCAATCCACGCTCCCCGTGTGGGGAGCGACGAGTTGCTGAGTATGATGAGCGAGCATCGGGCGTTTCAATCCACGCTCCCCGTGTGGGGAGCGACTTACCGGCGGGCGTTGAATACGGGAGCCTTGACCTGTTTCAATCCACGCTCCCCGTGTGGGGAGCGACCTGCCGGCATTGTAGCCCGCCGGCAAGGCTTAAGTTTCAATCCACGCTCCCCGTGTGGGGAGCGACGACACCTTAAAATGGATGGCGTCCGATATGGGTTTCAATCCACGCTCCCCGTGTGGGGAGCGACATGACATCGTGGGTTGGTATACAGCGCTGCCAATGTTTCAATCCACGCTCCCCGTGTGGGGAGCGACTGTACCTGCTGCTCGATCCGGACGCATACAGCGGTGTTTCAATCCACGCTCCCCGTGTGGGGAGCGACTGTGGGCTGAGGCGCAGTTGGTATTGCGTGACGTTTCAATCCACGCTCCCCGTGTGGGGAGCGACTTGGGATTTACATCTCCCCCTTATCTTGATCTTAGGGTTTCAATCCACGCTCCCCGTGTGGGGAGCGACTATGACTACCGCACAATCAAAGCCAAAGCTAATAGAGTTTCAATCCACGCTCCCCGTGTGGGGAGCGACTTGCGGAATATCGCCGGAACGTGCAATTGGAGTTTCAATCCACGCTCCCCGTGTGGGGAGCGACTCAGAGAGGGGATAACACGAATTACGCCAAAGGTGTTTCAATCCACGCTCCCCGTGTGGGGAGCGACACCATCTCTTGTAACCGGTTCAAGTCAAAAATAGTTTCAATCCACGCTCCCCGTGTGGGGAGCGACCCCGATCTGGTTATCCTCCAAAAATGCCGGAATGTTTCAATCCACGCTCCCCGTGTGGGGAGCGACCTATCTGACTTCCAAATCCACCCACCGCTGCGGTTTCAATCCACGCTCCCCGTGTGGGGAGCGACGTATTTGCGCAAATACGCCCTCATCCCCGTCCGTTTCAATCCACGCTCCCCGTGTGGGGAGCGACCTTGATCACCGCCCCAAACCAGGACGCCAATAATTTGTTTCAATCCACGCTCCCCGTGTGGGGAGCGACTCGGGTGGACGGGTACCGCTTTGAGCGATATGACCCGTTTCAATCCACGCTCCCCGTGTGGGGAGCGACAATCGGGCTAATGCCGCCTGGTTTGTCAATAGCGTTTCAATCCACGCTCCCCGTGTGGGGAGCGACTTTATCTTTGTCGTGCTGGGCATACCGGAAGAAGTTTCAATCCACGCTCCCCGTGTGGGGAGCGACCTTGGGCTCAATGGATGCAAGAGCAGCTCAACGTTTCAATCCACGCTCCCCGTGTGGGGAGCGACTCCAATAACTTCGCCTGGCGCGCCTGTACCAGCGGTTTCAATCCACGCTCCCCGTGTGGGGAGCGACTAGCTGGGGGATCGTGGATTATTTATTGACCAGTTTCAATCCACGCTCCCCGTGTGGGGAGCGACATCAGCGAGCGGTGGGGTACAGAGGGGTTGGATGTTTCAATCCACGCTCCCCGTGTGGGGAGCGACCTCGTCTCCATCCAGTACATATCCTGCAGCTCATCGTTTCAATCCACGCTCCCCGTGTGGGGAGCGACATAGTGGTGACCCGGACAAGGTTGAGAAAGCCCTGTTTCAATCCACGCTCCCCGTGTGGGGAGCGACATCAGCGAGCGGTGGGGTACAGAGGGGTTGGATGTTTCAATCCACGCTCCCCGTGTGGGGAGCGACGCGGCTAACAAGGCGGAGCGCTTGCGGATCGCGTTTCAATCCACGCTCCCCGTGTGGGGAGCGACTACACATATACCCGCCGCGTGGTAGGATCCATCACGTTTCAATCCACGCTCCCCGTGTGGGGAGCGACCAAGATTTTGGGGTAACTCCTGAGGGGGTCAGAGTTTCAATCCACGCTCCCCGTGTGGGGAGCGACACGCGGGCGGATGATGACCGGCTGGGCGGAAAGAGGTTTCAATCCACGCTCCCCGTGTGGGGAGCGACTTATGTTGTATAGTAACCTAAAATAACTTTAATTGTTTCAATCCACGCTCCCCGTGTGGGGAGCGACAGATGCTGAAGTTCGGGGGACTATGTATGGAAAGTTTCAATCCACGCTCCCCGTGTGGGGAGCGACTTATATCTATTAAATAACCAATCTTGCAAATCTGTTTCAATCCACGCTCCCCGTGTGGGGAGCGACATATGTTGGAGGTGGACGGCATTCCGGAATACGAGTTTCAATCCACGCTCCCCGTGTGGGGAGCGACTTGGGCACCCTTTAAACCACGCAAAACCCCCGCGTTTCAATCCACGCTCCCCGTGTGGGGAGCGACTCGATTGGATGAAGTCTACCGGAACGTCTTTGTGGTTTCAATCCACGCTCCCCGTGTGGGGAGCGACGGGGCATTGCGCTCGCATGTACCGATCACCGGCGGTGTTTCAATCCACGCTCCCCGTGTGGGGAGCGACAGAATTGGATTAACGTTGGAGAGATAATCCAAGTTTCAATCCACGCTCCCCGTGTGGGGAGCGACATCAGCGAGCGGTGGGGTACAGAGGGGTTGGATGTTTCAATCCACGCTCCCCGTGTGGGGAGCGACGCAGCATACGGGCGCGGATGTACTGACGGGAATTGTTTCAATCCACGCTCCCCGTGTGGGGAGCGACTGTTTTGTTAACAATAACAGTCTGTATATAGCGTTTCAATCCACGCTCCCCGTGTGGGGAGCGACTTCTGGCCGGCAACGGCACGGTACAAATAGATTCGTTTCAATCCACGCTCCCCGTGTGGGGAGCGACCAGGCGGAAATTGAGAACTGGCGGAAACAATTTGTTTCAATCCACGCTCCCCGTGTGGGGAGCGACCTACTTACTCTATTATACACATTTTTTCATTCTTAGTTTCAATCCACGCTCCCCGTGTGGGGAGCGACTGAAGATAGTTTTCGGTTGAGAACGAGCAAAACGTTTCAATCCACGCTCCCCGTGTGGGGAGCGACCTTCCACACGCTTTAAATACCTATTTAATTTCGTTTCAATCCACGCTCCCCGTGTGGGGAGCGACCTAAGGTCGTCAAACCTACACCTCCAAGTAATAGTTTCAATCCACGCTCCCCGTGTGGGGAGCGACCGCAAAATTGGGGGCGGGTATACGGAATCGACCGGGTTTCAATCCACGCTCCCCGTGTGGGGAGCGACGGAGAGTTTGGGTGATGTGCTTGGAGCATGGGCTGTTTCAATCCACGCTCCCCGTGTGGGGAGCGACACAAACCAGTTCAATCCGCTCCTGGTCATAAAGTTTCAATCCACGCTCCCCGTGTGGGGAGCGACCGCTCATTCGGTTCTCTCCTCCTCCGTTTTGAATGTTTCAATCCACGCTCCCCGTGTGGGGAGCGACTATGTTGAGGTTTCCGGAGTATCGGAATTATTTGTTTCAATCCACGCTCCCCGTGTGGGGAGCGACACCTTCCCGCGGGTTGATCGCGCTCACCAGAAAAGGTTTCAATCCACGCTCCCCGTGTGGGGAGCGACCCCACCATTTCATCGCTTTTTACCCAGTCCAGCAGTTTCAATCCACGCTCCCCGTGTGGGGAGCGACTTTGAAAACGCGGACAAGACCACGGTATTGCACGTTTCAATCCACGCTCCCCGTGTGGGGAGCGACTTTATCCTTGTCGTTCTGGGCATACCGGAAATAGTTTCAATCCACGCTCCCCGTGTGGGGAGCGACGCGCATATAGCGTTTCTTGCTCTGGCAAAGCGTTTCAATCCACGCTCCCCGTGTGGGGAGCGACCACAAACCAGTTCAATCCGCTCCTGGTCATAAAGTTTCAATCCACGCTCCCCGTGTGGGGAGCGACATCCCTTGCGCTGCTGGAGAGGTGGCAGGATTGGAAAATGTTTCAATCCACGCTCCCCGTGTGGGGAGCGACGGGCTACCAATATTTTTCCGCCTTAACTAAAAAAGTTTCAATCCACGCTCCCCGTGTGGGGAGCGACGCCAGATAATGTTTGGATGGGTGTCAGTGTTGAGTTTCAATCCACGCTCCCCGTGTGGGGAGCGACAGCATACGCAGAGGTTCCTCGATCGTTTCAGGGTGTTTCAATCCACGCTCCCCGTGTGGGGAGCGACAGCACGGACAGCGCGGTGGTGCCGGTGGAGATCAACCTGGTTTCAATCCACGCTCCCCGTGTGGGGAGCGACGTCGCCCCCAATTCACCATACTGATCCCAGATCGTTTCAATCCACGCTCCCCGTGTGGGGAGCGACTTTTTCAAACAGTGGGGCGGCGTGAATAAAAAGTTTCAATCCACGCTCCCCGTGTGGGGAGCGACGCGCTGACCGGGGATAAGTTGAGCCAGGGGGCGGAGTTTCAATCCACGCTCCCCGTGTGGGGAGCGACGGGAGAGCACCATATACAAGCAGACCCTGGGAGAGTTTCAATCCACGCTCCCCGTGTGGGGAGCGACCCCAGTGGATGATCTCTATCTCTCAGATTGGTTCGTTTCAATCCACGCTCCCCGTGTGGGGAGCGACTATACGGCATGATCCCCAAGGACGACATTAAAGTTTCAATCCACGCTCCCCGTGTGGGGAGCGACAAGTTTGAATTTGTCTAATCATTTAGCAAGTGATGTTTCAATCCACGCTCCCCGTGTGGGGAGCGACCCACCCAATTGTTGCCCATATCCTAATAACATTGGTTTCAATCCACGCTCCCCGTGTGGGGAGCGACTTCCCTAATATCACATACTCCGTACTGGTTGTATGTTTCAATCCACGCTCCCCGTGTGGGGAGCGACTTTGGATCGGCGGCAACCGCGACCGATGGCGGCGTTTCAATCCACGCTCCCCGTGTGGGGAGCGACCTTGTTCATCAGGTTGATGCTCCAGGGATTCCCCAGTTTCAATCCACGCTCCCCGTGTGGGGAGCGACCTCGATCCGCCGGCAAGACGGGCGCCGGGTGAGGTGTTTCAATCCACGCTCCCCGTGTGGGGAGCGACGATATAAAAGAGACTAATGGCGGAGCCAGAGTGTTTCAATCCACGCTCCCCGTGTGGGGAGCGACCTTCTTGTAAATCGTTGTATTTAATTCCTGTAAAGTTTCAATCCACGCTCCCCGTGTGGGGAGCGACCAGTGGACCGGTGCCTCGCTCAAACATGCTCGTGTTTCAATCCACGCTCCCCGTGTGGGGAGCGACGATCCATCGCGAACCATCCCGCCGTAAATGGATGTTTCAATCCACGCTCCCCGTGTGGGGAGCGACGCTGACCTTCCGCTGGTACAGGCGCGCCAGGCGTTTCAATCCACGCTCCCCGTGTGGGGAGCGACCTGGAGAGTGTGCAGGGTTTTCTGCCCAAATTGAAAGTTTCAATCCACGCTCCCCGTGTGGGGAGCGACTGCAACATCTGGGTAAAAAAAATTTTTATTGCCAGATATTGGTCTATCTATACGAAATACGCATTAAATTTTACAAAATATTGCTCCAAAGTACAATATTCAATTGTTAAGGTGCTGAATTTCCTGCGAACCGAAGAGTGAGGGTATGTTAGCTTCAGGTTCGCAAAACGAATCGTTCAACTTAACCGGCTAATATTTTTACCATAATCAATCATCATCAGGTTATGATGGTGCCTTCAAGATCGATACTTGGCTTTGCGCCAATATGTTCAACCCGACTTTTCCAATGATCCCCTAAGTAGTAGAAACGCAGCGAATCCAAATCAGGATCGATGATCTTAAGAAGCTTAAATTGCAATACTTTAAGTTGAGCGGAGGTAATTAGACATTCAAAGACAGAATTTTGTACCCGTTGACCATAGTCCTGACATTTCTTAGACACTTTACGTAATCGGGTTTTTCCTGCTTTCGTTTCCGTATTTACATCGTAGGTAATCAAAACCATCACGTCATTAATCTCCAGCTACCCTGAATGATTGAGAATATAGAAAAACAGGAGTTCATCAAAGATAAGCATAGGAATCTCTAATTCCAAAAAAAAGGCGGATAGGCGTCCAAATCGCCTCGCAAGTAACGGGCAAGAAGCATTGATTGGACATGCGGCAATAGGCCATAAGGTATCTTTTCCTTAAGGTATGGATGAATTATTTCCTCTTTTTTACGTTCCTGCCAGGCGACCAAAACAGCTTTGCGAGTTTCATCGTCCATGAGAACACCCCCGCTTTCTTTTTGGGTGAACCCTTTCCCGTTAACTTGCTTCCGGTTTACCAGTGATAATGCCAAACGATCTACCATCACGGGACGTAATTCTTCCATTAAATCCAAGGCAAGGGAAGGTCTTCCGGGTCGATCTCGATGAAGAAAGCCTATATAAGGATCAAGACCAACTGTCTCCAAAGCTGAAGCTGACTCATTTGTCAGCAGAGTATAGAGGAAGGAGAGCAGGGCGTTCATGTTATCCAGAGGGGGGCGTCGATTGCGTTGCTTAAAGAAAAAATCCTCCCTCTGTTGCAAGATCAACTGATCAAATTCACCAAAATAGCACTTGGCCGCGCTACCTTCAAAACCCATTAAATCGGCTGTTGACGCGCAGGTTGAGATCGCTTTAAGGGTTTCCTTCAAAAAGTTGGATGAGGATGTCAAAGAATTTACATCTACAAGCATGGCGTGATCACGGATGGCGCGTTCGAGGACTTTTCGTGAATTGGCGATTTTCCCTAAAACGAAAGATTGGGCTATGGGCAGGCTTTGGGATTCTGATTCAGAGAATTCATATTGTTTCTTCCTGAGGAGGACATTTCCCTTAATCCTTCCAGATACCCGGGCTTGGAAGCGACCATTTGGGGTTAAGAAGGTTAAGCCGATATTTCGTTCTACACATGCCCCCATTAACGCGGGGCTGGTTCCCTGCCAGGTAAAACAGACGATATTCTCAAGGTTGTGTAATGGCAGGCGGGTTGTTTTGGTTGAGCCTTGCGAATCTTCTTTCTTGATAACAACGTTCTCTCCTTCCAACGAAAGAAAGGCTTCTGGCGTAGTAACATATAAAACGTTTCCCAGTTGTTTCATGATTGCGACCTTGTTATGGTACCCTTCCGATCAATAGAAAAAGCTCAGTCCATTTTATGTAATGGTGATCCTATCCGTCTTGTGAGAGTTTATCATCATTGATGAATATTCTGTTCAATGTACTTGGAAGCGGGAATCACTTTTTCCTGAAGCTGGGGAAGGCAAAGATCCGCCAAGGAGCATGATCTACAACCCTTATGTGGTTTAACCTTTGGGGTGTAACCTCGTTTGAAATAGGCATGCATTTCAGCGGACATATCTTCAACGAGCTTTCGTAAACCAGGTGTGAATTCAATTTCTGATCGGTGTCGAGTTTGCCCGTAATATAAATAACCGTGGGTTATCTGAGTAGAAAGCATTTCCTCCAGGCAGATTGCCTGGGCACAAAGCTGGGATTCATCACTGTGATCATACTTTTCCTTGCCTCGCTTGTATTCAACCGGGATGGGCTGAAACACGCCTGAATGCTTTGGCAAAATTACACCATCCGCGGAAGGTTGAAATTCGACCACATCGCACAAACCAACCAGACCCAAATGGTAGGAGGCGATTGGTAGTGAACGGGCGGTGATGACCCCATTTCTTGATTCAGAGAAGAAGGGGTCATCCGCTCGAGTGTGCATTATTCTGCCTTCGGTTGTCAGGGCGTTTTCTTTCCACATTTGCTCGATGTGGATAAGCGCCCATTGGCGACGGCAAAAAAGGAAGTGCTGTATACCCGAAAGTTGAAGCAGATCGTCCTGGGAGTATTCGGAGGTCATTATTCTCCGTTAATTTCCTCACAATTCAGGCCATCAAGCTTACTTATATTGATTTTGTAATCTGACAAACTTCTGGGTTGATCGACTTTCGATTCAACTTCGAGCAATCGGTGCACTTTGGCGGAGGAATATTGCCCATTTTTATTGTTGTGTTTCCACCAGAAGACCTTGTGCACTTCCATGCTGCCTTCTGGTCTAGCTGAGGAAGCGTCGTTACGGAAGAGGGTAAGGATAGCTTGTTTGATAGCGAGGGAATCGTCGTCAGAAAAACCAGTTTTTTCAGCCAATTGTGGATTCATACTTCCATAAAAAATATATACACCATGGTCCACGCGGTGTTTTATACCCATGGTATCGGAACCGCGTTTCGAACCATCACCTTCTCCGCTTACGCTCTTGGTGATCTGGGTGCTTGAAATTCTGTCAAGAACTGGAGCGACAGAAAACGCTGGGTGAATGGAAACAGGCCCACGGATTCCAATTGAGACGCCGGATTCTTCACCTCCTTTGAAGGCGAATACTTGCCCAAACGCACGAACATCAATCCACTCTTTACAAGCAGCCATCCGTAACTTTGCTTCATCTTTCATATCAGTCTTGTTGATGGTCCCTTCGACTCGATTACGGAGGCTGCGGTATTCATCTACACGATTATCGTCAGACTGGACAAAGATGGATTGACCATCTTGCATGAGGCGATTACGGATCTTACGTTTGATGGAGACATCTGATAATTCACCGAGACCATCGAAATTCACCCGAGGGCGGTTGCCATTGAGAGGATCGCCATTGGGATTGGCATTGTTGACAGAAACGATTACCGCAAAATCAATTTTTTTACTTAGAGTAGACATGATCAATTCTCCTGTTTTATGGATTAATAATTATTTGAGACTTCGGGTAGTTCAATTACACCATCGTGTTCTTCATTGCGGTTGTTGCGAAGAAATTCCCGCTGGCTATGGTAACCTAGCAAAAATTCGCCACTAAGCCGTTTATCGCTGATGAAGTCATCGGGTTCAAAGGCAGCGATAACCTCATCAATCAAGCTTTGACGTTTTTTGGATTTTCCGCCGAGTCGAGCTTTATAAGGGGATAGGGCAAGCTCAATGGTGCGCCAGGTGCTATAGGGGCGTTCGGAAAAACGCTGCATCAAGCGAGCGGCGTTCGTTGGGCGGTCCTCATTTGCCTTGTTTAATGCCCATTCTTCAAGGCTTTCGGCAAGGGCAAGCAATCTGCCATACAGGTAATCTCGAGTCTTCCTATTTAGGTCGAGAGTCATTTGGTATTTCTCCTTTCGAGTATGTTTATTAAATAACCAGCAAGCGATCGACAAGGCTTTGTTAAATTGCCATTCTTCCAAACCTGCCCGATTAGATGCGCGTCTGAGAGCGGATTCGACCAGATCCCTTGGGATGGGTAGTCCATCGACTATACAGGGGAGTAACCTTTGCACGGTGGTTTTAAGAAGTTTATTATCAACTTCGAATTTACCGGAGCGGTTAACCCCGTAAGCGGCGACGGCAATATCACCAGGGGAGGGGGCGCCATAGAATGGGAAAAACCTTGGTTTTAATTTTCCGGTTCTTTGATCTTGAACCATAACAGAACGGTAAGTGTGCAGCCAGGCTCCAGTAGTATGCCAATCCTCGATTCGTTGGAGGAAATCAGAACCAGTTAGTTCACGGTAATATGTTATTGAGAGACGTCCGGGAACAATTGAATCAAGGCTGATAACGATGATATCGGTGGTATCACCAATATTCTTTCCATAGCCGGCTATACGTTTTTTGAGTTTTATACCAACGTCTTGGGCGGTGTAGGCTCTTGATTCCTGGTCGCTCTCCAAATGATCGAAACCGTACACCGATGCCGAATCATCCACCAGGCTGGGAATTTCCGCGCCCGATGTTGCCCAGGCAACGATCGCCAAATCATCTTTCCTGTAACCCTGATGGTCAATGAGCCACCGTAATGCTGAATGAGCTTTTTGGGTAGTTACAAAACCAACGTTTACCACTTGATCGGCTTTTGTAAACCTTCCGCGGAATGTAAAGCCAGAGTTGTCATTGGAAGAAATAATTTTGGCTTTATCACCATCATTTCGCAATTTAGCAGGATGCTGATCGGCTGAGGAGACAATTTCACCAGTGACATAGCAAAGTGCCTGGGTATCTTTGGTTGAGGTGTAATACTTAATCCAACTTCCGATGATTTCTTGGTCCGCCCATAGCGAGGATTGGGGATCATTGGGCAGCTCAACTTTCCAACGCACAAACGCGTCTGCTTGCCATGATTCATATGCTTTTTTCTGCTTATTCCACCTACCGGGTAACAGATCAAAAATATCAAGATTCGCGTTTTTGTTTTTAACGAAATTTCGCTGATATAGGAGTTTTTGTTGATCGGCAAATAATACACCGTTCTCAACCAAATCGGTAATGACGTTGCCGCGGTTAATGTAATCTAAGACACTTTGAACTTTTTTGTTTTTTTCAAATTTTGTCCATTCTGTCATTTGTTCGAGATAGGATTCGAAGTATGAATCTTTCTCTCCCACAAATTTATCAAAATCCTTCGCAACGTATTGTAATTTGTCGCAAAGTGGATGAGCTGCTTCACCGCTTGTTCTTCCACTTGAGCTTTCTGTGCAAGGGATAATTGTGCGGGCTTCCTCGCGTGGTACGACTCGAGCCCGTCTAAAATGTCCATTTTCATCCAAAGTTATTTCAATTTGGGCTTTTTGGGTTGTGTGGCAAATTGGTAATAATGGAACTTCATCGTCATTGGTTGATCCCCCAATCATGGATTGGCATTGATCGTAGGTTTCTTGCAGTTTCTCAATCCAACTCATACTAACCCCCCACTTCTGAATAACCTTCAAGTAGCCCAATTTCTTGAGTGCCACTGGTTGTTAGCTTGGTTTGCGGCATGGATCGGATAAGTTTTCGCTTGGGGCAGGCTTCGGGACGGTCAAATTCAACCACACCATTGAGCATCTTTGGATGCCAAAAGCGCGCTATGAATTCATTTTTTCCGAGTTCATTGGGATAATCGAAACCATGGAACATCAATCCAAAAGGAATTTCGGCGTAATTATCGTAAAATCCCGCCTCTGTATTGAATTCGCAAGGCTCTACATACGCCTGGCATTCCCTCGTACCTAAAAATATATCTCTTCTTCCACCTCTTTCAATCATACGTTTGGCAACGAAATAATGTTTGTTTTCATTCTGATCCTGTTCCAGATCTGGGCGGTGAGGATTCCATTCAAAATGGGCTTTCACCTGATATTTCACATCGTAAAGATAGGTATAAATTGATAGATCATTCCCTCCTCCGTATTTGATTGGCTTGGCACTTCGTGTTTGAATTTTGATCTGGTTCATTATTCGCACTTTATCAATTACCCAAATGATGGTTGGCTTCCAGTAGACCGAACTTATAATCCCCTTGAGGGCTTCATAAGTTGGGATCTGGTAGGAGAACTTTTCCCCGCCAATCTTGGTAAGAGGGTCGGTAAAAAGGGCATACTTGCCGAAAACATTAAACTCGACGCTATTGTTCATCGTGCCTCCTTTAATGGAACAAATTTTCCATACTACTGACTGGTTCGTCACTCCAGCCAAAATCCTTGCTGTAATATTGTTTGTCTAAATAGAAAATGCCTGCTCCTTTCTGAACCTCCCTGATGATGTTTTTGTCCGCTAATTTTTCAAATTCATGGGGAAAAAGATTGACCGAAAATCGTTGTGCTTTTTTGATTAAACCCCATTGCTTTTCAATCTCAGAGGCACCGCATAGATCGGTTATGACTTGAATCCCTTCGTTTCCATATGGAACAATAACCCCTATGGATGGTGATTCGATCACCCGAAATGCATTCGCTGCTGATTGGAAGGATTGTTTGAAATGTAAAGATGACGGCTTACCAGAAATTCTAATATATCCTTCAACCGCGTATTTGTTGGTTGATAAAATGTTAAACAAATCATCGGCTCTGCCGATTGAGGAATTTGAGTGGATAGGGTAGCTCATTTCGGTTTTTCGTTCGAAGAAATAATGTTGGTAATATGCTTTCATACTCTTTAAGCCGATTCGGTCATTATCAAATTTCTCTGGGCTTTGATTGTAGTCATCTAAAATAGTTTGGGCTTTTTCACTGCCAATTTTGATGACATCCAGTTTATCGATATTTTCCTCGGCCGGATTAACAATCCAAACATTTCCACCATCCTCCCTAAGCCCATTTCGGTTGCAGCGACCAGCGGCTTGAGCGATTGAATCCAACCCCGCAAGGTATCGGATCACAGAGCCAAAATCGATATCTACTCCAGCTTCGATCAATTGGGTACTGATACAAATAACTGGAATATTATTGGCAAGCTTATCTTTGATCTCATTCAAGGTATCAAGCCGGTGAGCGGGACACATGCTTGTACTAAGGTGATAAAGGGTAGGATTGTTTCCTTTAGATAAGGCTTTACATAGAGACTTGGCGGATTTTTTTGTATTGACCACGATCAGGACACTACCTTTAGTATGAAGTTCATTTAATGCCAAATCAACGATTTGTTCTTCACTCCAACCGCCGATTCTTCGATTATCGAAAACATTCACCCGTTTGAGTTGATTAAACAACTCCTCTTCATATTGGATGATTTTGCTTTCAGACTTGATATTTAAAGAACGCGTCTTCGGTTCAACTTGATCGAGAAGGGGTTGGGTGGCGGTGCAAAGTACTACGGTCGCACCGCAGGAATGAACCAGGAAACGAATCGCAAGATTAAACATTTGCACTACTCGAATCGGGATCATCTGAACCTCATCAAAAATGATGATTGAATTTGCCAATTGGTGCATTCGGCGCGCATTACGAGTACCCGAACCGAACAAAGTTTCTAAAAACTGTACCTGGGTAGTAAATACGATGGGGGCATCCCAATTTTCCGCCAGAAGTTTCTGGCGGCGGGATTCCTCGTCCGGAGTCAGATTTGAATGATGTTCCAGTACCACATTATTCAGGTACCTTCCATGCTTATCCTTTTCTTCCAACACTTTGCGCGTTTCTTCCGCGTTCTGATCAATAATGGAAGTGTATGGAATTATATAAAAAACTCTATCCATGGAATGTACTTTAGCATGATTAAGAGCAAAACGTAGGCTTGCAAAGGTTTTACCACCACCAGTAGGGACGGTTAATTGAAAAATTCCTTTAGGTTTTGAAGAAAACTCCAAACATGAATTGGACACCTTACTTCTAAGATGGTCTACTTCGTTTCGGTTGGGTTTGTCTTTGAATTCATCAATTTTCAGTCTTAATTTATTTGAAAGGCTTTCCCAGGTTGGGTAGTTATTGTTGTTCCTGATCCGGAAATTTAATGGCGATTCAAAGTCCGCTGTGTTTAGTCGATCAGCGTCTAACAAACAACTGAGCAAGTACCTGGCTAGTAATCCAAGTTTAAAATTGAATGTTTCTTTGGATTCGTTTTCTTCTTTCATCGTGGTTATTTTGGTAATTACTTCATTAAGCAACAAATCATCCGATAACAATTTGCTGATGAGCACTTGCTGATAAGTATCCAGATTGGAATATGCTTCCTGGGAATGAGCACTTTTCTCCAATTTTTCCAAGCGCCTTGTAAAATTATCTGCGCCTTCTGGGGTAAGGCAATCAATCAACCCTGAATGATGGGATGCTATTACCATAGAGAGTAGCTGTGCGGTGAGCTGTCCTTCCGGGCTTTTTGGAAATATAGTTCTGTAAATTGTTTGCGCCCCGGCAGTACTATGGTCAATTTTCCCCTTCATTGCGGTATGATCTATGTACTCATCTGCGTCTGGATCTAAAATTCCTTCACCAGAGAGAAGATAATTCTGAAATTCCTGGCTTGCTTTGCCTAAATCGTGCAACAATCCAAGCAATTTCCCACTTCGTGACATACCTATCTTGCCAGCGAAATTCTCTGCGAGTTGGGATGTCTCCAATAGATGGGTCCACAGATATTGTGGCTCTTTAAAACTCGTGTCATTTTCCCTAAAGTGCGCGTAGAATTCCATTTTCCACCTCTGAGCTACACCATTAAACTACATTGTAGTTAAGTATAGCAAATTATTTATAGAATACAACTTTAATAATATGTAATTATTGTGCATTTTCAAAAGGTTAGAATTTTTTATTCCTTTCCGCTTTGGGCTAGGGGGCGTGATATAATGTTTTAAGATCGAAGTAGAAAAAACGATCGAGGAGCAAGGCGTGGCGAAGCCCGGTGAGATTCCGGCGCTGTCCCGCAACTGTGAAGGGCTTATTTCAAGCCTAAGCCAGGTCGCCCACCCGTGTTCCGTTTACCACTTCTCGCGGAAAGGAGGTGGGGACGAACCCAAACCGGTACGCTTCCCAACCTCCCCAGCTACGGCTGGGGTTTTGATTTAATATTTTTGTGAATAACGAGGAACAATGACTATTTTGAGAAAAACTTTTTTGATGTTTGCCCTGGCTGGTTTGCTGGCTGGGTGTGCCCCAGCGGCGCCGATCGCTGATCCGGCGGTTGTGGAACCCGGGGTGATGGCGGCGACCGAGCCCGCGCCCACCGAACAGCCGACCCAGACGCCGGCTTTGACTGAGAATTTGAGCGAGGGTTGTGTGGCGCCCGGGGAATACGCCGCGGAGATGGATTATTTTCCTCAGAAGAGCGAGATTAAGCTGACTGAAGGTTTTATGGTGGAGTACCATAAGCATTACAAGCTGGTAACGGTGAACATGCCTTACCCGGGCGCCCAAGAGCCGGCGGTTTATGTTCTGGTGCAGTGCGGCACGCCCGCTCCGACGGGATTTGAGGAAGCCCAGGTGATTGAGGTGCCGGTGGAGAGTGTGGTGAGCATGTCCACCAGTTACCTGCCTTCGCTGGAGGCGCTGGGGGTGCTGGACCGACTGGTGGGCCTGGATGACGCGACGTATGTAAGCAACCCGACGGTGCAGCAGATGACGGCGGATGGCAAGCTGGTGAACCTGGGTTATGGCAGCGGGGTGAACGTGGAAGCGGCTTTGGCTCTGGCGCCGGATTTGATTTTGACCTACGGCAGTGGCAGCCCCGATTACGACGCCCATCCGGTTTTGGTGGAGGCGGGTTTGAAATCGGTACTGAACGCTGAGTGGCTGGAAACCTCGCCGCTGGGCAGGGCAGAGTGGATGAAATTTATCGCGTTGTTTTTTAACCGCGAGGCGGTAGCGGAAGAGGTTTTTAACAAGACCGCCGAAGCCTATAACGAGCTGGCAGCCCTGGCGGGGCAGGCGGAGGACAAACCGAGTGTGTTCACCGCGTCGGATTATCAGGGTACCTGGTACGTACCGGGTGGTAACAGTTTCGCGGCGGCCTTACTGCGGGATGCCGGAGCGGAATATTTATGGGCAAACGATGAGAGTGCGGGCAGCTTGCCGCTGGCTTTTGAAAGCGTGTACGAGACGGCTGGCGAGGCGGATTTTTGGGTGAACATCGGTTATTTCTTCAGTCTGGAAGAGTTGCTGGCGGCGGACGAGCGTTACGCCGAATTCGCGGCGTTCCAGAACGGGGCGGTGTGGAACAATGACGCGCGGATGGGTCCGACCGGCGGGAACGATTATTACGAGAGCGCGGTCATTCATCCGGATGTGGTGCTGGCGGATTTGGTGAGCATTTTTCATCCTGAGTTGATGGCGGGGTATGAGCGGGTTTATTACCGCCAGGTGAAGTAGACTGAGGTTGTGGCGCGGGTGGTTTTTTGGCTGCCCGCGCCGGTGTTGGGCGCGCTGTTGGTTTGGACGGCGACAGGAAGGGAGCAAGGCTGATGGGGAAGTTTGAAAAAGAAGGCAAATTAAGCGGATGGGCGCTGGGCTGGCTGTTGGGTGGGCTGGCGCTGGCTTTTTTGCTCAGCCTGCGCTTCGGCTCGGTGGAAATTCCAACCAGCCAGATCTTAACCGTGCTGACCGGCGGTGAACCGGAGAAGGCAGCCTGGGCGGATGTGGTGTTGAAATTCAGGCTACCCAAGGCGATTACGGCGATGTTGGTAGGGGCGGGACTTTCGGCGGCGGGGTTGATGATGCAAACTCTTTTTCGGAATCCGCTGGCGGACCCGTTTATATTGGGGGTAAGCAGCGGGGCAAGCCTGGGCGTGGCGCTGGTGATGATGGGCAGCGGAGCCGGCGCGGCTTTGGGCTTTTCGGCGGCGACTGGTTTTACGGCGGGGCTGGGGGCGCTGGGCGATTTGAGCCTGGCGGCGGCGGCTTCGGCGGGGGCGGGGGCGGTGTTGGCTTTGGTGCTTTCGCTCAGCCGGCGGGTGAATAGTACCCTGACTCTGTTGATTGTAGGCTTGATGTTTGGTTATCTGGCAAACGCGCTGGTAAGCCTTTTGGTGTACTTTAGCCAGCCGGAACGGGTGCAGGCTTTCAGCCTTTGGTCGGCGGGCAGTTTTGGCGGGGTAACCTGGAGCCAGATGAGGGTATTTGTTCCGGTGGTGCTGGCGGGGTTGGGGATAGCCCTGGGGATGGCAAAACCGCTGAACGCGCTTTTGCTGGGGGATGAGTACGCCGCCTCGATGGGGCTGAATGTAAAGCGGGCGCGCTTCGCCATACTGGCGGGGGCGTCGCTGTTGGCCGGGGCGGCTACCGCTTTCTGCGGACCGATCTGGTTTGTGGGAGTGGCGGTGCCGCATATCAGCCGATCCATTTTCAACACGGCCGATCATCATGTGCTGATGCCGGCTTCGGTGCTGCTGGGGGCGGCTTTTGCCTTGCTGGCGGATATGATCGCGCAGATGCCGGGCAGCCAAACTACTCTGCCGCTGAATGTGGTCATGTCGTTATTTGGCGTGCCGGTGATCATGTGGATCATTTTACGTCAACGCCAAATCAGCGGAGCTTTCGCGCGATGAGCGCCGGGCGAAGGGAAGGGAACCGGTTGGAAGCGAGCGGGTTGGGGGTGGGCTACCAGCAGCCAATTTTGAAAGGGCTCAACCTGGCTTTACGGGCGGGGGAACTGGTTTGCCTGATTGGACCAAATGGGGCGGGCAAGACGACCCTGATGCGCACCTTGGCGGGAATGCTTAAGCCGTTGGAAGGTGAGGTTTGCCTAAACGGTGAAAATATGAGTCGGATCAAGCCGTTGGAGCTGGCGCGGCGCCTGGCGGTGGTACTTACCGAGCGGGTGGAGATCGGCAACCTGAGCGCGTACGGCTTGGCGGCGCTGGGCAGGTACCCGTATACGGGTTGGCACGGCAAACTTACGGCGAAGGATCGGCAGGTGGTGGAACGGGCGATGGCGCAGACGGGTTGTTTGGAGCTGGCGGAAAGATCGGTACGCGAGTTGAGCGACGGGGAGCGCCAAAAGGTGATGATCGCCCGGGCGCTGGCGCAGCAGCCGGGGGTTCTGCTGCTGGATGAGCCGACCGCGTTTCTGGATTTGCCGCGGCGGGTGGAGTTGATGCGTTTGCTGCGCGGGCTGGCTCGCGAGACCGGGAGCGCCATTCTGTTGACCACGCATGATTTGGATCTGGCGCTGCGGGTGGCGGACCGGCTTTGGTTGATCTCGTCCGGCGGGGAATTTCGGGAGGGAATTTCGGAAGAGCTGGCGCTGAACGGGGCGATCGAGGAGGTTTTTAGAAGCGAAGGGGTGCGCTTTGACCACGAACGCGGGGCGTTTCAGGTAAATTTTCCGGCGCGCGGCTCGGTGTGGCTGGGCGGGGAGGATGGAATCGCGGTGGCGTGGACCTGGCGGGCGCTGGAGCGAATGGGTTTTGAGGTGCGCGAATACGATCCGCGGGCGGAGGTGGAGGTGCGGGTTCTGGCGGGTCGGCGCTGGATGGCGCGGGTCGGCGGGGAGGTTGGCGGGCGGGCGGCGGAGTTCGGCTCGCTGGGGGAATTGCTGGGCTGGCTGGGGGAGGGCTAGCGGTTTCATCAGGGAGGCGGTGGTGAGATGAATGGCTCGTTCAGGTTTTGTGATTTTTGTCTACCATGGGCGGAGATGTTGATCGCGATTTGCGCCTAAGATAGCTGGGCACCTGTTGTTAAAATTATCGGAATGAGGTAAGTTGGGATAGGGCGGATGGTAATCCGCCGGTTTTTTTAATGAACCTGACCCGCGGAGGGTTGGTTTGAGCAGAAGTTAAAAAAATGCCAGGCAAGCGATTTTAATTTTGGCAACTGTGCGTGAGATCGGGCTAGATAATTCCACTCCACCTAAAAGATTTTTGAGCTGGTGGAGGAGAGAAGCGAGATTCAGACCTTTCAAAAAAAATTGATTCGTAATTTGGATAAATTAACTCTTGACTAATAAGAATAAATAGCATAAACTATTGAAAATCGGATAAAGACGGTAATAATAAATATTCCAATATTCGATCATTCGCACGGAGTTATTCTATATCTTATTATTTTTGGAGGTAACACATGTTAGCAAGTTTTCTTTTATCGCTGCGCGAAGGTTTGGAAGCGGCGCTGATCATCGGTATCGTCCTCGGTGTTTTGGTTAAATTACAACGCGGAGATTTGAACAAGCAGGTTTGGTTTGGAACCGGGGCGGCGGTGCTCGCCAGTGTTCTGGCGGCGATTGGGCTAAATTTGTTGGGAATGAAATTTGAAGGCAAGGCGGAAGCGATCTTTGAAGGCGTGACAATGCTGCTGGCGGCAGGGGTTCTTACCTGGATGATTTTCTGGATGCACAATTCCGCCGGGAACCTTAAACGAGAAATCGAAGCCCAAACCAAAGATGCCGTCCGCGGGAAAGGCGGGCAGGCTTTATTTGCTTTGGCATTTTTGGCGGTGTTTCGGGAAGGGATCGAACTGGCATTGTTCCTTCTGGCGGTTCAACAGACCACCAGCCCAACCCAAACGTTGGTCGGCGCATTGCTTGGGTTGGCTGGGGCGGTTGTTCTGGGCTGGTTCCTGTTCACATCCACCCGCCGGCTTAGTTTTCATGGTTTTTTCCGGGTAACCAATGTACTGTTGATCATCTTTGCCGCGGGTTTGGTGGCGTATGGGGTGCATGAGTTCAATGAGGCTGGAATCATTCCGGCGATCATCGATCCGGTTTGGGATATCAATCCCATTTTGAGTGACAAGGGTGAGGTTGGTTTGCTGCTGAAAGCCCTGGTGGGCTACAATGGAAATCCATCGTTGACCGAGGTGGCGGCATATCTGGTGTATTTGGCGGGAATTGTGACGTATGTGGTGAGCCGCAAGCAGAATGCGGCGCTGGCGCCGGCCGGGGCGGAAGGGTAGGCGCTGCGGAGGGGCAAGCCTTGGCGCTACACGTCGTCGCGAGCCTTCGCGGAGCGAATGGCGCGGCGATCCCGGGTTTGGTGTTTTGACCGAAATCATAGACCCGAGATTGCTTCGTCGCTCCGCTCCTACCCAGGAAACCGCTGGGCACTTCGTCGCAACGACGACACTGGGCACTTCGGCGCAACGACGACGCTGGGCACCTCGGCGCAACGACGCTGGGCACTTCGTCCCAGGTTACCGGCAATTCATTGTCAGCGTTTCAGAAACATACAGGAAATCGTCCAAAACAGGAAGCCGAAGGTTAAAAACCGGGCAGGGTTGATAAATCAGATACCGGCAGCTTACAATTAAAATTTTCGCATAGATAATAGGTGACTTGCTCATCGAGCGTTGGACGGTTGGAGAGCAAGGCGGGGGAGTTTCCGGGGGCGTTTGCCACCCCGATGGCGACCGTCAGGCTGGGCTGCCAGTTCTTCCAAACGCCCGAGCTCCGCGCGGCGGCGTAGGTCGCCAACGCGATCGGATCCTCCTCAGATACTGAATTCCGGATTCCCCCGTTGTTAACCGGGGTCACAAGGTCAGACGAGCCCGGGTTTGGGATTACCACCGCCAGCTCGCGGGGAGGTTGGGCGGCAAAACTCGCCGCGATCAGCCACTGAGCGTAACCGGTAGGATAACGGGCGAGGAGATCGGATTGGGTACGAATCATTTTTTCCGCCATGGCGCGCCATTCGGGATGGTCTCCAAAGCCCGAAAGTTCGAGGAGAGCGCAAGCAGCCAGCGCGTTACCGCAGGGGGTGGCATTGTCCTGAGTGTCCTTGGGACGGATGAGCAGTTCATTGGCCAACTGATGGGTATCGAAAAAGCCACCGAGCGGATCTGGAAAGTGGCGCAGGATGACACCGACCTGATTGAGGGCAGCCTGATACCAACGCGGGTTGGGATCGGATTGGTAAAGCGCGGCAAGCGCCCAGGCGAGCGCGGCATGGTCTTCGAGGTAGGCGGTGTGGCGGGCGGAACCTTCCCGCCAGCTTCTTTTAAGTTCGCCCGCTGGGGCAAGGTTGGTTAGAAGGAAATCAGCGGCACGTTGGGCGGCGGAAGTGTAACGCGGCTCGGCTAGGTATCGGCCGGCTTCGGCGAAGGCACGAATGGCGAGGGCATTCCACATCACCAGAATTTTATCGTCGGTGGAGGGGCGCACCCGACTGGCACGGGCAAGGTTAAGTTTGGCGATAACTCCTTGCAGTTTTAAAGAAGTTTGTTCCGCAGTCAAGCCACTCCCACGGGCGAGGGCGTCCATACCGAGTGAGCGGCGCAGAATGATTCGGCCTTCCCAGTTGCCGGAGGGCTGAATGGAAAAGGCGGCTTGGGCGAATTCAAGATCATCACCCAGAATTTCTTCCAATTCGGAAAAGTTCCAAGTGTAGAATTTGCCTTCGCTGCCTTCACTGTCGGCATCCAGGCTGCTGAAAAAACCGCCCTGTGGGTGGGTGAGTTCATTAAGAATGAAATCGAGGGTGGCGCGGCAGACCTGGCTGAAAAAAGGGTCTGCGGTAAGCAAAAAGGCATGCAAGTAAACCAGAGCGAGCTGGGCGTTATCGTAAAGCATTTTCTCGAAATGAGGAACCAGCCAATCGGCATCTACACTGTAACGGCAAAAACCGCCGCCAACCAGGTCGGCCATGCCGCCGCGAGCCATGGAGCGTAAGGCATGGGTGGCTTTCTCGAGGATGGGCAGCGCTTGCCGTGGATTTTCGGCGGCATACCGCAACAGAAAGTCGAGCGACATGGGTTGAGGGAACTTGGGGGCGGCGCCCCATCCGCCATGCTGAAGATCGTATTGGCTGAGCAGGTTGGATACCGCCGCGTTGAGGGTGCTCGCGAGCCAATCTTCCTCTTCCTCGCGGGGCGGTGTTGCGGATGGCAGGGCGCGGTTGGATTCCTCGAGGTAAGCGCGCAGTTGGGCGGAAGCCCGGATAACTTCGGCGGGGCTTTCGTACCAAACCCGAGCCATACTGTAGAGAACATCTCTAAAGGAAGGCCTGCCGTAGCGAGACTCCGGCGGAAAGTAAGTGCCGGCGTGGTAGGGTTCGAGATCGGGGGTGAGGAAAACGCTCATTGGCCAACCACCTGAGCCGGTGAGGGCAATAGTCGCGCGCATGTACACCGCATCCACGTCTGGCCGCTCTTCGCGGTCGACTTTGATACTGATGAACCAGAGGTTGAGCAATTTGGCGGTTGCCGGATCTTCAAAGGACTCGCGCTCCATCACATGGCACCAGTGGCAGGCGGAGTATCCGATGCTGAGGAAGATCGGTTTGTTTTGCTGGCGGGCGAGCCTGAGAGCCTCCTCGCCATACGGATACCAGTCCACCGGATTGTGGGCGTGTTGAAGAAGGTAGGGTGAGTTTTCGTGAATGAGGTGATTGGACATGGTTTGATTATTTGGATAATAATGGTCTATATTATACTGTAAAAGCAAAAACACCCAATCAACCGCCTCTTCGTTTTTGGGTTTCAGGCTCAGCCTTGATTGAATTCAGCATGGAATCGAAATATTAATTCAGATTGAAATATTTGGATGAATGATGACCAGAAAACGCTGAAATCCAATGAAGTGGTAAAATTTACCAATTACAGGAAAGTTGTACTAATCATGATAACTACCTTGCACGAATGGTTTGAAGTAAATTACCTCCTTGTGCTTTTTGTATATGGCCAGGTGTTTTTCATCTTAGGTTTTGGGATTGTTTTACGATCCCGACAACACTCCCGATTAAACCTTGCTCTAAGCCTGCCATGGTTGGCAGGCTTCGGTTTTTTACACGCGATCAATGAATGGGGTGATTTATTTATTCCTATCCAGGCAAATTACCTAAACCCCGTATTTATTAATTTGTTAAATACAATTCAACTTATCATCTTATCGCTCTCATTTGCGAGTTTGTTTCAATTTGGCATTGAATTATTAAGACCATTACCAGAGCGCTGGCACTGGCTAAGACTGTTACCGACATTGCTTCTCATAATCTGGTTTATAGGATCATTTTGGGTAGGATTATTACTAGCAGATAACCTGTTGGAATGGCAATTATGGGCAAATACGTTCTCACGATATTTATTATGCATCCCTGGTGGGATTATTGCCGGAATTGGCTTGATAAAACAAGTAAAATTGCAAATTCAACCATATGGCTTGGTGAAAATAGAAAGAACATTAAAGATTGCGTCAATCATGCTCATCATTTACGCGGTGTTAGGAGGGCTTGTTGTAAAGCCATTGCCCATATTCCCTGCGAACATCATCAATACGAACACCTTTTCTGAATGGTTTTTATTACCGCCAGCAGTCTACAGATCATTGGTAGGATTGATCTTATCGGTAACCATCATCCGGGCATTGGAAATTTTTAATCTGGAAACCCAAAGATTAATATTCAAGATGGAAGAAAATCAGATCGTGTTATTGGAAAGAGAACGGATCGCTCGGGATTTGCATGATGGAGCACTTCAACAGGTTTACGCCGCCGGTTTACTTGCGCAGTCATTGAAAAAAAATGCGCCAGAAACTCTATCCAGCGGTTTAGATAGATTGATACTTACAATAAACCAGAGTATTGATCAACTGCGCAGTTTTTTAATTAAGGATAGAACGGAAATTGAAAATATAGAATTAATACCAGCATTAGAATTAGTACTTGATGAAGCCAGAAGATTAATTGAGATTGATACCCGCTGGGAGACACCACAACCGCATCATTTATCGGCGGAACAAATTAATCACCTTGTAACTTTCACACGCGAAGCCCTCTCAAATTCCATCCGACATTCAAAAACAGAACGGATGGAAATTAGCTTGGAATGTGTAAATGACCAACTAACATTATATATTCGGGATTTTGGGAAGGGTTTGCCAGAAAACCCAGAAACTGGCTTCGGCTTGCGCAATATGCGGGACCGGGCAAGGCTATTAGGCGCGGGTTTGCGTTTTGAAAGCAAGTTTGGGGAAGGAACTACGGTAATTCTGCAATTGCCCATGGGAATATAATAATGATACCAATCCGCATATTGATCATAGATGACCACGAGGTAGTTCGGCTTGGTCTGCGAACATTACTTCAAGGGGAAACTGATATGGAAGTGGTCGCGGAAGCGGGGACCGCAAAGGAGGCTTTAGGTTTGGTTGAAAGCTATGCTCCCGATGTAGTCATCCTTGATATACAATTGCCTGACCGGAATGGCTTGGATATATGCAGGGAAATTCGCCAAAGGTATTCGCTAACCCAAGTAGTAATGCTAACTTCCTCAGTCAATGAGAACTTTATCTTGGACGCAATTAGGGCGGGCGCCGTTGGCTATGTATTAAAACAAGTAGGGAATGATGAATTGATGCGTGCAATTAGGGCTGCAAAAAAAGGTGAATTAGCGCTTGACCCAAAGACATCGGCAAGAGTTATCAATCAATTGAACGATTTGCATAGAAAGTCAGAGTTAAACGCATTTAAAGAAATTTCCCCTCGGGAGATGGATGTTCTCGCTCTGGTAGCACGCGGTCTGAGTAATAAAGAAATTGGTCAATTGCTGAATTTGAGTGAGATTACAGTTCGAAATTATGTTGGAAATATGCTGGAAAAACTTCAAGTTCGGAATAGGATTGAACTTGCAACTTTCGCAGTCCTTAACCGGATAAATGATCATTTAAGAGATAAATGATTTTATAAAAAATTGGGAGAATAAAAAATGCAGCGAGATTAATCCTCGCTGCATTTTTTTAATGATTGTTGGTTATTACATGAAAATTTCAAAAAATGGTGGGAAAGTTCCGAGGATGCCAAACAATAAAAGGATGAGTGAAATCAGCGCGAATTTGTCAAATTCTACATCACGATCCTTCCATTGCTTATTTAAAACTACCCAAACAATTAGCCAGATGATGACTGCGAGTGTAGTTTTTCCTGAGAGAGGTCCTACCGGTTTGACCCAATTGAGGGCGGGGCCAACAAATTCGACAGCTTCGCTCAGTGTAGTAAGGAGCCCAACCATCAAGGAACCAATTCCACCAGCAAGGAGTGCGGCAGCTGCTCTGCCATTTTTTAAGAGAGTATCAGATGTCATTATATTTCTCCTTTTTCTAAAGTACCGGCGCGGCTTTGGTGATAAAGGCGCCAAGCATACCCGCGACTGCAGCAGCGATGAAGGCTACTACAAAGAAATTGATCAAGGCCTTGCGAATTTTCGGTTCTTTGACCAATTGTGGTCCGTAGGTCATTACGACATAAGCTACGACGGTCGCCGCGATTGGAGCAATCCAAGCGACATGTTCCTTCCATTCCATTCCGAACTTATGCCATTCAGCTTTTTCGGGAATAGAAAGGAGCAGTGAACGTGGATAATCACTTAAATCGGTTGTGCCTTCGGGGGGTGTCGCGCGATACCATGGATAAACAATATATGTACCGGTAATAACTGTTGCCCAGGCTATAACGGCCATACCTGTAACCCAGATATTAAGGCGTTTAATCCGTTCCTTTAATCCTTCTGCGGTTAAAAATTCTGGCTTTAAGCTGTACAAACTTAGTAGCCCACCGGTAAAAGCGAGCAGGTACGAAGCTCCGAAAGCCAGACCGTGGATGATACCCCACCACTCTCGAAATGTAATTTCCATTTAGTGCCTCCTTAAAATAAATTGGATTTGGTTTTAAATTACAGTAGAATTATCCACTTTTGTCAGGAGAAATATCAGGTGTAGCTGCACCTATTCCAATAGGTACGGTTGATACCAATTGGTAACAATTCCTATCACCATAGGCGGGTTGATCAGAGCAATAAAATCCATTCCTCAACCAGAGGATTAAATAAGTTTTGGTTGATTCCTGCCCAATGGAATTCGCTAAAATTACTCCCAGCCTTATTAATGATCGACTGATAGCAGGGAAACCTGTAATTCGCTAGCTGACTTGATCAATGAAACAAAGACCACTGTGTCCAAAGAATGTAAGCCGCAATGAGCACCCAATCTGCCACACTAATAATTTCCATTTACGGATCGGATGATGTTGGTTTGATTAATAAATGAAACATCAAACCAATTTTGAGCAAACTCCACGAAGGTACCCTGTGTTTTAGATATTTTGAATCAATTGAATTTTAAAATTCTTGATCAAGGCTTGATCCACATCGATCATTCGGACGCCTCGTGAGAAAGGGAATTATTTCTTAAATCTTAACAAATAAATTTTTATCGTCTAAATCCACCTACTTCATTTTATACTTAATGCATGGAATCGCGGAGCAATCAGGAATGGATTGATCAACTCCAGGCTGGGGGGGAACAACAGGCTGCCGCCTTGGAAGATCTACGCGGGTTAATTATGCGTTGGTTGCCCCGTACCATTGAAGAAAAACTGGACCCGAGCCGCCCGGAAGCGGAGGCACTGGCTGAGGAGATCGTTCAAGAAACATTGATCCGAATAGTCAGCCATCTTAATACATATGAAGGACGAAGCCAGTTTACAACTTGGGCGAATAAGATTGCTGTTCGAGCCGCCTTAACTGAACTTCGCCGGGCACGTTGGCGGGATGTTGCTTTGTTTGAGAACAGGCAGGACGAGGGAGACGATTCTCAAATTTATGAAAAACCTGATGGAAAGGCAACGCCGGAGGAAAGATTTATTCGCGCTCAAATGATGAATAGAGTGAACCGGATCCTTATGGAGGAAATGACTGATAAACAGCGTCAGGTATTAGAAGCGGTGATGGACGGGGTTCCACTGGAAGAAGCAGCGCATCGAATGAATACCAATCGAAATGCACTGTATAAAATGCTTCACGATGCACGCTTACGCTTAAAAAAACGGATGGAGAGGGAAGGTTTGACACCGCAGGATGTGTTGGCGGTGTTTGAGGGAACTCCGCGGTAAGAGATTGGCAGAGGTTGATTTCTAATTAATAAGGATTGCGATGCGTATGAGTATTAAAAAATTGATCAAACAATTGTTAGGATTTGTCAAATACGGTTCCCCTCAAATCGAAAAATCCGCGGAGTCATCTGAAAAGTTTGTGAAGTTGTTAAAAATGCTGGATGCTACCAGAGAAGAGGAATTAACCTGCGATGAAGTTTTTTCCTTGCTTGACGAATTTACTGAACTGGCGGTAAAAGGGGAGGATGTGGGAAGGTTGATGCCCCTGATCCAACGCCATCTGGATCAATGCGATGATTGTCGGGAAGAGTACGTACTCCTGGAAAGTATTTTGAAGGGAAGGCAGACGGGCTAAATAATCATTCGCTCTGATCATGCACGAATATAAAAATGGAAGCTTTTTTTAACAGCATCGCTGTATTTAAAGAGCTTCATTTTTTTATATCAAGATGAATTCATTTTCATGGGAACCAATTTTCAGGTTTTTTGTGATGAGGGGTAAGAAAATACAGATAAAGTCTATCTAATTAGTATAAAACAATAACCAAGGAGAAAAAATGAACGTATTAAATGCTGTGTTTTCTGGTTTTATTGCAACCCTGGTTTTTTCAATGATCCTTTCCATGGCTCCCAAAATGGGTTTGCCAAAAATGGATATTGTGAGCCTGCTCGGTTCGATGTTTGGCAAAAACAATCCGGTGCTGGGGTGGATGATGCACTTCATGATGGGTGTGGTCTTTAGTCTCATCTATGCTTACCTGTGGTCTTTGGGAATCGGCAATGCAACCTGGCTTTATGGATTAATTTTTGGCAGTGTACATTGGTTGATGGTTGGAGTGGTGATGGGGGCGATCCCAATGATGCACGCTGGAATCAAGAGCGGGGAAGTACAAGCGCCGGGAATGTGGATGACTAATCAAGGTGGCTGGATGGCATTTATGGGTGGGTTAATCGGACACATGATATTTGGTATCACGTTTGGGCTGGTGTATTCCAGCCTGTAAAAGTATGGCTCTCATTAATTTTTATTTAGCCTGTATTTTTTAGCAGGCTAAATAAAATAGAATCCTAAGGAGTAATTTAAAATGTCTCAGAATCGATTAAACCCTGACCAAATAACCCTTTATGGAACAAACTGGTGCCCGGATAGCAAACGGTCAAAGTTTTTCTTTAAGCGAAAAGGCATTTCCATAAAATTTATTGATATCGATGAGGATCCTGAAGCGGAGGTATTTGTTAAGGAAGTCAATCAGGGCTTTCGCAGCAGCCCAACCATCATCTTCCCCGATGGAAGTATTCTGGTGGAACCGACAGATGAACAATTAGCCGAGAGAATCAGTTAACGATCAGTTCAACGGTTGTCCGGTGTAATTAACCCATTCTTTGGATTGGGTTCAAAAGATCATTTAAAGAGTCAGATTCGATGGATATCTGTCTGTATCCATCGAATCTGACAGGTGCAACTCTCCATCATGCTCGCCAGACGGTAATTTACCGCCTAATTGAGCTGGTATGTCAATTCCTTACTTTCGAATCCATAAACCTGATTAAGGGTGGGGGTTATCCCATTGCGGGTTGTTTGGCGACGGCTTTCTCAAGAATGCCTAAAAACTCTTCCAAGGGAACCCGGTGGACTTTGGCAGCCCACTCCACGGTGAGGGCTTTGGCGATGAACATCCGCAGGGAGTAGCGCCCTACGCGTTTGACGCCGAAAATCTCCATTACGTCGGCGATATCTCCATATTCGATGAGGATATCGGAAACACGGGTATCTTTACTTATTTTCATATTTTATTCTCCTATTTGGATGAGTCAGTCTCGCTCGGGGAAACGATGAGAATCTCAAACGGGCGGGAAATTGCCCGGGTTGGGCAAACCGCTTCACAAATGCCGCTGTATTCACAAAAACCCGGGTTGGCAACCAGAGCCTTGCCTTCACTCAGAGCGAGGGCAGAAGTCGGGCAGGCTTGAACGCAAAGGGCACATCCGTCGCACAGGCTCAGGTCAATGATGGGAATTGGTTTCTCAAAAGCACGGTTTTGGCGCTGATCTTTAAAATTGTTCATCCGCCCATAAAGATACCCCGCCAGGGCGAAATTATCAACGACTTTTATCGGTTTTGATCTTTAAGCCTTCCAAATCCAAAAGGCGGATTTGATGTCGATCGACCTGAATGAGGCCTTCTTCGGAGAGTTTGCGCAAGGCGCGGTTGACCACGTCCGGAACTGTTCCGAGACGGGAAGCCAACTCTGCCTGAGTTGCCCAGCGCCGGCGCTGAACTGATCCGTCTTCGGCTTGTTCCAGAAGCAAGCGTGCCAGGCGGGATTCCACCGGACGAAGGGAGAGGTCTTCGACCAATTGGATAAGACGCATCACCTGTTCGGCGAGATCGATGGTGACTTTTCGGGCGAGCGGTGGATGCTCGTCCAGGAGGCGGAGGAGAACGGCACGAGGGACGAGCCAAACGACCGCGTCTTCGAGTACGGAGATGGTTGCCTGGTTTGGGGCGCCGGTGAAAACACTGATGGCATTAAAAGCGTCGCTGGCGTGCAGGGTTTGAAGAACTTGCTCGCGTCCATCAGATGCTATTTTGACCGCCTTAAGCCAACCACTCTCAAGGATGTACATGCCGGCGCAAGGATCGCCTTCGATGAGCAGAACCTGATTGGTGGAATAGGAGCGACGGATACTGGCTGAGATGAGACGATCAAGAGAGTTGTTTTCGATGTTAGAGAAGTAGGAAACCGCTCTAAAAACTTCGACCGGTGAAGGAGGGACCGGTTTATTGGTAGGAGATGGCGCGGATTGATCGACCATAATTAGATTATACAATTTTTCTAAGGTTTTCGACTTAAGTATTTTTATTAATATGCGGATCTATTTATACTTTATCAAAAGGAGAATAAACTATGAATACTGTGCTTAACAAAATCGCGGCTATACTCGCGCTCTCCATCGGCGTCATGGCCGCCTTCGCGGGCGGGAAGGTGCTTTTAGGCAGTAATCCGGGTTACACCGTGATCAACTGGCTGCCGGTCTACAACTATACCGCCGGCATTCTGACCGTACTGGTGACCACAACTTTAATCTGGCTGAATCACAAGTTAGCCTGGCCTGCCGCCATCATATCATTTGGTTTGCACGCTCTCATCATGATCATTTTGCAAACATCCTACAAGGGCGTTGTCGCGCCCGATAGCATCCAGGCTATGACAGTCCGATTGATTACCTGGGTGGTCATTCTTGGCTTGATGTACGCTCAGCAGAGAAAGAAGGTCGGCGGGAAATAGGTGGCAATCGCCAACCTTGAAGTGCTTCTCTCCAGGTAAAGTTTGGTTCCATTCGAACAGCCTTCCGAAAATCGGGAGGCTGTTCCCATTAAACCGGGAGATGAAACATCGGGAGAGGTGAGGTAAGTGAACAAATTTGATTTTCCGTTACAATTAATCAACAGGAATGTTATTGATGACCAAACTCTGGCAGACGGTCAATGAAAATTTGAAGGCAAAAGCTGGCTTCGGCTGGTACGCGGCGGCGTTATATGGATTGATGGCGCTAGCTTACCTGCCGTTTATTGGCGGAATGGGTTATAACTACGACGATTGGGAAGGGGTATACCTTTTCACCAAGGGGATGAGCAGGATGGAGGTCTGGGATTATTTCCTGATCGATCGACCTTTTTCCAGCTTGATCCATTGGATGTTTTATCCGCTGTTTGGCACCTCTGTGGAAGCCTGGCATTGGTTGGTCATGAGCCTGCATTGGGGGGCGATCCTTTTTTTGGTTGTCGCGGGCTTGCGGCTCTTCCCCGGCAGGGTTACGCCCATCGCCTGGACGGGGTTTTTATTGGCGGTCTTCCCTGGTATCACCCGTCAGTTTGTGGCTTTTACTACGGCTCCGCATTACGTCAGCATGTTCCTCTTCAGCTTTTCGCTTTGGGCAATGGTAAGCGCCATTCAGACGGGTAAATCGGACAGATGGAGAACCCGGTTGTTGTGGTTGGCGAGCTGGCTGGCTGCTCTGCTTCAGGTATTTATCATTGAATATTTCGCGTTAATGGAAGCGGCGCGCCTGATCGTACTCCTGGGAATGACCTGGTACGATGACAATCGAAAAACCAGGCGCGCAGGCGCAGCTTGGGCTCTGAAGCGCTGGGCTCCTTATGGGCTCGTTCTGGGAGTTTTTCTGATTTTCAAGTTTCGTATCCTTCCGAGTTGGGCTTTGGCGGGAGGGACATTAACCAAACACCAGATATCGCTCTTTGAGGAATTCGCTGGGGCACCAGTGGAAACAGGTGCGGCATTTTTAAACTTGATTTTACAAGATGCCACTTACCAGTTGCTTTCAGTATGGCTTTTGCCGCTTTCCGCAAAAGACATGGATGTCGCCTCGAAGAGTTTCCTCGTATCCTGGGTTGTGGGATTGCTGGGCGCTGGAATGGCGGCAGCGGGTGTTTTAGCATGGCAGGCAAGGCAAGGTTTGCGTGCCTCACCCACCGTAAAACAAGCCTTATGGCTGGCTGCGGCATTGGCGGTAGTGATGTTGTTGGGTGGTTTGCCAGCATGGATCATCGGCAGGCAGGGCACGGTCGGATTATGGTCGAGTCGATTTTTCCTGACGCAGGTGCTGGGTTCTGTGCCGCTACTGGTGCTGGCGACGATGATGTTCCTCGGCTGGAAACGACCGATGGCGGCAAACCTTTTCTTTGCTCTGCTTTTCGCCGGCGGGTTGGCTTACCAGTTTCGGGAGGGAAACCGCTATACCCTTTACTGGGATGTTCAGGAAGAATACTATTGGCAACTTAAAACCCGCGCGGCGGGCTTGGTGGATGGGGTTTTTATTGCCTCTCCCAATACGCCATTCGCGCGAACCTCTGATTATCAGATCGCTTACGCAATTGACTTGTTGTACCATGCTGGTGACTCCTCCACGCAGGCGAAGGTTTGGTGGTTCGACGCTCCGGATGACCTGAAGAACAAGGAAACCGGCGAATATAAGGACAAACCGGTGAGCGGCAGCATGCGAAACATTGTGTTCAATTCCGGATTAAACAAGGCATTGCCGGTATTTTACCAACCATCCCGGGGTTGTTTGCAAGTGATCACTGATGATTATTACGTTGGAGAACCGCTTTTGAGTGCCGAGGAAGAAGCACTTTTTGTTTTGGCGCATGAGGGTTTGATCTTAAAGGAGGGCAACCCAGCCCCCAAGGAAGTTTTTGGCGCTCAGCCCAGCCCGGATTGGTGCACTTACTTTCAGCAAGCCGAGTTGTTGCGCTCAAAGGACAATTGGGGCGAGATTTATGATCTGTGGGTAGAGACGTTGGCGGTGGATGACAACTTAAGACCGAAGTATGCTCCTGAGTACATGCCATTTATCGAGAGCTTTGCGAGGGCGGGGGATTGGGACCGGGCATCGAATTGGAGCGTTAAGGCAGGCAAGCTGACCAAAGAAGCCAAACCGTTCATTTGTACCGCCTGGCAGGAAAGATTCTTAAGATTGGCTGGTGGAAAGGAAAAAGAAGCGGGTTGGGATCTCGTTAGAGCCGAACTCGACTGCGGCGGTTGATAATACTCACCTCAGCGCAAACAAAATATGCCTTTAATCGTGCTTAAACAACAAAACCTGATGTTCGGGTCTTGTTGTTTAAATTTGATAAAACCACTTATGACAGGGCGATCACCTTGATGTTGTCATTCGCCAGACCTGTATCCGCGTTCTCAGAAACTTCGTGGAAATCCTTAAAGTGGTGTTTGGATTACTGTTGTGTAAGGTAAGGATGATATCTTCCGTGGAGAGGGGAAGATCATTGGCTAAAAGACCCGGCAGGGGAGGATTTTTATAATTTTGGTTGAGAAAGATCTCATTGGGAGTATCGGCCTTGTAAAGCATAAAACCTGTAACCATTTAAAAAAGAACCATCCCAAGTGAATACCGATCGGAAACCTTGTCTGTTTTTCCGATCCATGGCTCGGGGGCGGTATATTCGGGGGTACCAATTCCCATCCCTGTTTGGGTGAGGTAGGGTTCAAGGCTCTCCTCAAGAACCTTGGCGATCCCGAAATCTACCAATACCGGTTCGCGGTTCTGCTTGAACATAATGTTTGATGACTTGATATCGCAGTGAATTACTCCCTGATCTTGAATGTAGGTCAAGGCTTTTGTGATTGGCAGAATGATTTTAAATGCCTCTGACCAACTTAATAGTTTTTTACGTAACTTTTCGGTCAGGGTGGGCTCATTAATGAACGGCATCACCAGTTAAGGCTCGTCGTTAAAGGTGCCGTAATCGATAATGTTGATTACGTTTGGATGGTCGAGCTTCGTGAACAGTTCGGCTGCTTAGATGAAACGTTGAAGGAGTTCTTTTTTCACATCAGGCAAAAACTGCCGATCTGAATGTGCTTGACGGCAACCTGGCGATTTAAATCAGGATCGTATGCCAGGTAAATTGTGGAAGTACTTCCACTTCTATGCGGAGTTTTTACCTCATATTTTCCTAATTTCTGATTGGAAAAGTCCATGGAATGCGAACCTCCGGTGGTGGAATGGGTGGCGAACACGAATTGTATGTGTTTAAATTTATACCAATAATGGCTGGTTTGCAATTTAAAAATGGGGATGATCTTAAGAAACCGCCGAATGCAAGTATACAGGTTGCCATCCGTGAATTATGTGACTGTCTGGATACTCATAATAATTACGATAGCTTGTCGGTGAATTTAAATTCAACTACTTGACGACCACTTCCAGGGTTCCGACCATGCCTGCCTGTAAATGTCCCGGCAGGCCACAGACGATCTGGTAGATACCTGGCTGAGCAGGGGCAGTGAAACTTAAGTCTAAACTGTCATTCGGCTGGACATCCACTTCCCAGTAAGTGTTGGCAATATCCTTGTCATCAAACACATCGCCGACATCCACACCATAATGCATAATATAGAAGTTGTGTTCCACTGTGCCTTTGTTGGCAACTCTGATCTGGATTTCCGAACCGGCTGGTACTGACAATTGATTAGGGGTGATCGAAAAATCGTTTAACGCCACAATAAGCCTGGATGACGGTTCACCGGACTGACAGGCAGGCAGGAAAACCAACACCAATATAAAAAGGAAAAAATTTTTTTTCAACATACAATTTTCTTATCCTGGAAATTCAACAAATATCTTGCTGGTAATATTTAAACCAAGAACGCTGACCTTCGCACCGGCCTTAATCGTCAGGTTATGGTCGAATGACGAGTAACCGATGATTTCGATTCGCGCCCCGGGAACGAGACCTTGGCTTTCAAGATGGCGCAGCAGATCCGCATCCGCATTCCTGACGCATTGGATTTTTGCCTTTTGATTTGTGCGCAGAGCAGAAAGAGGAGTTAAATCCTCCAATGGCATTTTCAAGTCGGCGGTAGGGATTAATTCACCGTGCGGGTCGCGCAGGGGATGACCCATTGCCGCCGCTATCCGTCTTTCAAAATCCTCGGAGATGACATGTTCAAGCCGCTCCGCCTCCTCATGTACTTCATCCCATGAATAGCCCAGGGTCTGCACCAGCCAGGTTTCCAGCAATCGGTGGTGACGTATCACCTCCAGGGCGGCTTTTTTGCCCTCCTTTGTCAATGTGACTCCCTGATGCTTCTGATATTCAACCAATGCGGGTTGAAAGGCTGCAAGTTTCTGAATCATATTGGTCACCGAAGCCGGTTTGACATGGAGTCGTTCGGACAGTGCGTTTGTGCTGGCGTTCGTACCGCCTTCGGTCAATTCATAAATATGTTTCAGATAATCCTGGATGGACTGGGTGAGAAGTTCAGTCATGCGACACCTATTTGATCAGAAGACCTGTAACCCATAAAAGTAACATTCCTGTTAGCAAACCGCTGAACACAGTCATTGACATGGGTTTGCGCACTGTGTCCTTTTGGATCATTTTGGCGATTTCATAAACAACCTGGAAGATTGCGCCCGCGCCAATGGCGAGAAAAAGCACTGCCAGGGTTGGGGAGGGCGCGAAGCCGCCGATCCACGCGCCGAAGATGGCTGGCGCGCCACCAATGAGTCCCATCAATGCAAGGTCGCGCAAGGTTGGACGATCCCGTAGAACGGGCGCTATTATTCCCAAGCCCTCCGTAATATTTTGAATAATAAATCCAACAACGAGGAAGGTGCCAAGAGAAATTTCGCCAATGTTGTAGGCAGCGCCGATGGCAAGCCCTTCGCCCAGGTTGTGGATGCCAATACCGATAGCGATCATGAAAGCGAGTGATAAACGCTTCGCGGCTTCGTCCCGTCCTGATTCCGTTTGTCGTTTGGAGATCGCGTCGAGGAGCAGGAAGGTTGCCACCGCGCCAATGCCGATGATGCCGATCCCCTGGAATGCGCCAGGCACACTCGCGGCTTGTTCGAGAGCTTCGGCGATGGTATCCAGCCCGAGGAAGACGAGCAAGCCCGCGGTAACCGCCATCAGGAAGGTCATCCATTGTTTACCAAGCGTTCTGAGCGCGGGGAACCAGAAGATGCCAAGGAAGACAGGGATAACGCCTACGTAAAGACCGATCAACGCGAATGACCAGAAGGACTGGCTGTTTGGTTCAGATGTCGCAAAGGCAACTGGGATTTCGAGATTGAAGGGAATGGCGTTGGAGGTAAAAAGCGTGATCGCATACGCCTCGCCATAATTCCAGGGATAATTGATTCGGACGACTGCGCGTCCCAGTCGCGGAATGGTAGCATCGGGTGTTACTTCAATCGGACAAACCGCCGAATTGATGATGGCCTGGGCAATTGTGATTTCCTGCAGGCTGGTGTTTTGCACGTAGATTTCGATGAGTTCGTCTTTGAGGATGTATCGTTCAATTGTCAGCGCTTCAACGGGGACGGGAGATTCGAGGTTCAGCCCGCCGCCTGTGGAGAGGAAGAGCGAGATCACTCCAGCGAGGAGAATGATGGGGATGAGGAGCAAGGCGAGGGTTCGAAAGGTGAAGCGAGTGGTTTCAGTCGTTTTTTGAGTCATAATAGACCTCTTTGTTATTCCGTCACTTCGAACATACCGTTCCAGCCGAGTTCCGCAAACTCTGTTACATGGGCATGGAACATGTACATGCCGGGAAATTTGTAAGTGAATTCAAGGATGCCTCGTTGTGCCTGCCCCTGGATGATCGTGTCGGTGAATTCGGCGGGCGTCAGGCTGGTGCCGGTGGGGTAATACTGGAAAAAGTTTGCATGAAGATGGAACGAATTGAGCAAATCAAATTCAAGGATATTGACCAGAAAAATGCGGACACTCTCACCAACTCTGATCTTGATGGGATTATTCTGATAATAAAATGGAATTGCATTGACGGCATAAAAATCATTGGCATCATCAAAATCCACATCGAAGCCGCTCATGACCATAATCATTTCGCGGTCAACCGGCGGACGGCCTCCTTTGGGATCGATAATGAACGCGCCATAAAGCCCTTTCGCGATATGACGCGCCAGTGGAAAAACATGACAATGATAGAGATGCAAGCCAAACGGCTCCGCCTCAAATTCGTACGTGAAGCTGTCTCCCGGTTCAACGGTTCCGCCTGGGCCTGTGCCTGGAACGCCATCCATTGCCCCTGGATGGAAACCGTGAAAGTGCAAACTGTGTGGATGATTACTTCCATTAATCATCGTGATTCTGATCAAGTCGCCTTCGGTGCAACGAATGGTCGGACCAGGTATCCGTCCGTTATATGTCCAGGCAGGGTATTCAATGCCTGGTACGATCTCAATGTTCTTGTTGATGACCGTAATCTCATACTCCCGCAAGGTTCTGCCGTCTGGCAGGGTTGAGACCTTACCAAAATCGAAATCGGTCAGAATATCACCAGGATTGAAACCGTTTTTCTCATGATCGACATTCCCGGTCCCGGGAATGACACCGCCTCCATGATCCATACCCTGCATGGGAGGCGTGAAAGGTCGGGTCTGATTTTTTCCTGCGGTTTGAGCGAGGGCTGTCACACCACTGGTTCCAACCACCCCCAACGCCCCCAATTTCAAGAAATCTCTCCGGCTAAGTTGATTTTTCACAGCACCTCCCGAAATGGATAATAAAGGTAAAATTAGTCTTATCTAAATAATATTTTAGACTAAGAATTGTGGTATCAAACTTTTAGTGCAACAAGTTTATTAAAAACCTCGTTTGGTTTATAGAAGTTCAAAACCTTACGCGGTCGATCATTTAGTTTGTGCTCAACTCTCTTAATTTCTTCTACTGATA